>Ga0116142_10005318_pt1 | contig 11680 bp, 18 predicted proteins | sample AD_UKC033_MetaG_FD_89785 | JGI IMG/M metagenome (GOLD analysis project Ga0116142, IMG submission 89785) | Active sludge microbial communities of municipal wastewater-treating anaerobic digesters from USA - AD_UKC033_MetaG | ecosystem: Engineered > Bioreactor > Anaerobic > Digestate | place: USA... | reverse complement strand
TTTCAAAAATTACTTGAATTCAAATAGCACAATGGTTATGTAGATGAAAGACAAGATATACACTGAAAAAGAAGCGTATGCATTACTATACCATGAGCAAAAGGCTTTATTAGACTTGAGAGGTATAAAATACAAATCCAATATTAAAGAAAATGAACTAGTTAGATTAATTATGGAATCTAACCCGAAAAAGCCAGTAGTTCAAGATGAATTCATCTTGAAAATTAAAAAAGAGGATTTCAAAAAGCTAAACCAAATTTTAGAAATTGCGAGTTCGGGATTTCCTGATACAAATCTCCAAAACTTTATAATTCAGATTCGGAAGCAAATAAAACAATAAGAGATAATACATATGAAAAGAATAATAATACTCGGTTTGATGTTGGTTCTGTTAGTTTCACTCATTTACGCTATTCCATTTACCCCGCAGGGGAATATTGATTTGAAAAATTATTTCAATATGACTAATCTTAATTATTTTGATGCGTTTATGATGTTGGGCAATATTGATTTGAACGGATATGATATTGTAAATGCAACTAATATTTCTACAACAAATATTAATGCATCAAACTTTTATGATAATGGAATCGATATTTCCGCAATATATGTAGAGCAATCAGGCGACCAAATGACTGGCAATTTAACATTTAGCTCGGGTGTAGGCGTGAATGCAAGTTATATTCTTAATGAACCTTGGATAAATGAAGCTCAAGAAAGCAGTCTTAATGTTAATTCTTCTAATTATTGGGATAGTTTTGGTGTAGCGAGCGATTTAAATAATCTGATAACTTTGCACTGGAATAATATTACTAACAAGTTTATTGAAAGTATTGCTGGCAATTACTTGTTTATGAACGGTGCAGAGCTGAATTTTAATGAGACCTTATTAAATAATAATTTCATTTTTAGAACTGAAGAGAATGACTTGAATGTTAATAGTAGTGATTATTGGGATAGTTTAGATAGTGAAAGTGATTTAACTCCAAGTAACTTCTTGACTGCGGGTGATTATCTGTTTTATGCTGGAGATGTTATAAAGGTTAACAATTCTGCAATATTAGGAAGTGCTAATGATTTAGACGCTTCAGGAGATGTTATTAATGATAGCCATTTTCATAGCAATTCAACAATAACAAGTGTGGATTGGACTAAATTACAGACTTATCCAGTAGCTTGTCCAGCTGATACTTATTTGACGCAATTAGGCGATTCAATAACTTGCACAGGTATTAGTGATATTTATTTATTAAATACAGGAGACACTGCAACAGGAGATTACGTCATTACAGGAGAAATTAATGCAACTTCATTTTATCAAAATGGAATAAAAGTAGTGGATGATAGCACGGGATTATCTGCTCTAACTTCTGGAGAGATTGACCAGTTGGAGAATATCGGAACTACCACAATCTCAGCAACACAATGGGGATACTTAGGCGGGCAAGACCAAGCGGTAGCAACTACAGATGCTCCAACATTCGCAGGATTAACCATGACAGATGCTATCACAGGATTAAATAATACGATTAATGCAAACTCCTTACAACAAAACTTAACAGGGTTCTGGGGTTTTGAGTATGGTTCAGGCGGAACTGCTTACGATAGTAGTAGAGAAGGGAACGACGGAACACTAACGAATATGGATAATTCTACTTGTTGGGTGGCAGGGAAAGATGGGACTGCTTTACAGTTTGATGGTGTTGATGATTATGTTGAGGGAAATGGTTTAGATTTTTCTACTTCAGGTATGACTATTTCAGCTTGGTTGTATGCTCCTGTAGGAACTAACACTCAGAATATGATGATGGTCCAAATAAAAGAAGCAACAGGAGAAGGGTTAGAATTTTATGGGTATTATGAAGATTATGTTGCATTGAGATGGAGATTCGATGATGGAAGTAGTGGAAGAATAGGTTGTAGTTGGAGTGAAGGAGAATGGAGTATGTTTACAGGTGTTTTTAATGGCACACATATGATATTATATAGAAATGGTGTAGAATGTAGTTCTTATTTTACAGGAACAAACACAATTACATTAAATCCTTCTGATGTTTGGAATATTGGTAGGAATAATTATGGTGGTGGACAAAATTATTTCAACGGCTCAATAGACGATGTCAGAATTTACAATAGAGCGTTATCCGAAGAAGAAATCCGAGCATTATATCTTGGGCTTGGAAGCCAACCGACAGGGCATTTAAGTTTAAAATAAGGTGATTAAAAATGGCAGATGTTCAAAGTATAGGAATTAGCAGTTTAATTTCGATTGGTTTAATTGCTCTTGCGTTAATAACACCAAACTTTTTTGAAACTGCTAAGTATTATTGTGAGACTGAGAGCAGTATTATGGAATGTCCTGGCGGGGTTTCTGGTGGTTCTGCAACCAGATGTTACCTTAATACTGAGAAAAGCTCTTGGGATTACTGTAGTAGTGGTTGGGTTCAAATTACAGATGATAGACCTATTCAAGATAATGGCACAAACCCTCAACCAATGGTGGGAAATAAAGTATGGTTATGTGATATTGAGAGGTGTGTCCCGATATGACACTTACCACGGAAACTAAACGGGGCAGTGATTGTTCGGGTTCAAATGGTGAAACAAATCGAGTTTTAACGCTCGCAAATACACAACTGACTCAATCTGGTGGGTTTAATGTTTTTGTGAATGGTTTAAATCTGGTGCCTACTACTGAATATGTAGTGACACATTCAGATTCAGCTTCAACTATTAAATTCCTTAATATTGTATGGGATACAGATTATATAGTAGTGGTTTATTTAGAGCAAGGTTCAATTATTACAAGTAATTATTGCTCAGCAACTGATGTATATAATCGCTCAGGGTTATCTACTACTGAGATTGCGAGTTCAGTTGTTGATATTATGATATCTGATGCAGAAGCCGAGCTTGAAGCTATCGCAGGTAGGAAATTTACTGATGCTAATGAATTAACTGAATTTTTATCAATAAAAGACAAAGACCTTGTTGGGAACTATCAATCAAGCTTTATTGTGTCTCATTATCCTATACAAAGCATTACAGAATGTAAAATCCTTGATGCTAATGGGAATGCTACTACTACGTTTGATACATTATCTTCTGATGACATACTTGCAGGAACTTATGAGAGTGATGATTATTGGTTAGAAGTGGCGAATGATACAATCACAAATACCATAAAACCAACAGGCAGGATTATATTGAAAACTCAAACCCTTCCAGAAGGCACAAACAACTTAAAGATAACTTATACTTATGGTTATTCGACAGTGCCGAATATTATCACAGATTTGGTGGCGTGCATGGCTGGGTTGAGGGCTTGGGTGTATGTTTTAGGTGGCAATTATGACGGTGCTAACAATTATAGCTTATCTGAATTTTCACTAAATGTTGGCGACTTATTTGCAAGAGGCAAGCAAAATATGGAATTCCTTAAGACAAGGATTGATAGCCTTTTAGATAGAGTAGGCATAAAACAAAGAACTTTATTTTTTGCGACTGGCTCTGATAGATGATGGCAATTTGCGAGATATGTAAGAAGAGAAGAGCAACCCAAAAACTTGAGGTTTGCGATTATTGTTATAATGAGATAGTTTTAGAAAAAGAACTCCAAGAGGAACAGAAAAATGACAAATTACAGTCTGGCGACTAAAGCATTGGCAGATTTTAATGCTTTTATGGATAAGTATGGTTCTACATTTACTGTTACCCGACTTACCGAGACTACTGATTCTATGGGCACGGTTAGCTCAATATCAGAGTCTGAATTTTCTGTTATAGGTGTAATTCAAGATATATCATATAAAGACCGAATAGTGCATGATATGGGTTTAGCTGTGCCCGGAAATCGGAAGTTTTTTTGTAAAGTTTTAGCTACTGATGGAACTAATGAAGTAAAAGAAGGGGACTTAATAACAGATGCAAATGGTGTTCAATGGAAAGTAACCAACATAATTAAACAGCCATATGTTAAAGATACTCAGATTTACAAATATTGTATAATTAAGAGCATAACATTAGAGGGTTCATAATGAATATAGAGTTTTCAGTTGAAATAAAAGAGAAATTAGAAAGTGAGGACGCTATTGAAAGAATGAAAAGAGCACTTTATTTATCAATGGTAAAAATGAAAGAGCTGGCGATAAGAAATGCTCCAGTAGATTTGGGTTTCCTCAAAAATAGTATTACTTTATATCCGAACTCTAAAAATTCAGATACGTATTACTTAGAAGATGGTGTATCTTATGGCATTCATTTAGAATATGGAACAAGTCCTCACTGGGTGCCAATTAAACCATTAATAGAATGGGCTAAACGTCACGGTGGAGATGAGAGCTTTGGATATGCAATAAGGGGTAAAATTGCAAAGCACGGAACTAATGCACACCCTTTTTTCAGACCTGCATATTATGCGGTTAAGGATATGTGGATGCCGAAGTATATAGAAAAATGTTTGGAGGTAGAAAATGTCTGATTTTTTACCAGCAAAATATATTTTAGTAGATTTTTTACGGAAAAATCTTACTGACCCTAGAGTAAGGGCTGAGGCAACAGGCTCAGATACATTTACAGCCACAGCAAGCCAAACAGATTTTACATTGACCCCCGCTTCAGGCACAATGTCTTGTATCACAAGTGTAACTGTCAACGGAGCAACTAAAGTAAAATGGCAGGATTATTGGGTTGATTTCAGAAATCAACAGGTTAAATTTTTTACGGGTTTGACGGTTGATGATGCTGTTATTATTAATTATAAGTATGGCACTTCAAATTGGATATACTGGGACAAACCCCGAACTGATTTATCAAGCACAAGTTTTCCAAGAATTAATATTTTAACTGTTGGTGGTTCAGGACAAAGATTAGGTAATCATGATGCTCCTGTTCAAGCCACAATGCATTACCAAATTGATATTTGGGCTAAAGAAGGCAAGACCGACCAATCATTCACAATCTCTAGCAGAACATATATGGGTGAAGAGTTAGCAGAATATATTGCGACAAAAATAACTGAAGCATTTGAAGATAGCGAGAGTGAGTTATTTCCTGCATTGTTTGATTTTAATGTAATCCAGATGCCTAGAGATTTACCTTTCGATGAAACTTACCAATGCTTTCATAAAGTAATAGAAGTTGAATTAAAAGGGATAAACTTAAATCGAGTAAATTAATAAAAGGAGATGAAATAAAATGTCTTTCAATGAGTATCTAATTGGAAAGAGAGAACAAATAAGCTGGGGCGATGAGACTACGTATGGAACTAGTGTAACGCCCACTGAGATTGTTGGTCTAAATGCAAGAGTAGACCCTAATTTTAATCAAAATTGGCAAGAGGTCTTGAGTGCTGGAGCTAATGTTAGAACTGTTGAAAATAGAGTGGCAGGTCCTTTAAGTTTACCGTTCACACTTACATTTACACCCACTAATTGGAAATTTCTAAAATATTGTGGGTATGGTGTAATTAATGCAGGCGGACCAACATACACGCATACTTTTTCACTTGCTAATACAATCCAGAGTTTTACGTTGGAATGGGCAAGGCGAGCTACTACCAGTAGAGTTATTACTTTGATGGGGGCTGTTGTGAAAAAAGCAACTATTTCATTTAAAAAATCTTCAGGCGAAGGAATGGATTCATTAATGTTAGTGACTTTAGATTGTGTTGCTCAATATTATTCTTTCAGCACAACAGTCACTAGTTTATCTGCAATAACTGCTACGCCATATCAATTTAGAATGGTTAAATGGACAATTAACTCAACTGAGATTGTTGAAGTTAATTCAGGAGACATAAGTATAGATAACGGCATTAATGAAGATGACTCAAGATATTGTAACTCAACTTTGGATAGAAAGATTGGCGAGCCAATTCCTAAGACACACAGAATAACTGGGTCACTCAACGTAAATATCAAAGATGCAACTCAGATTACGTTATGGGATGGAGCTACCGCTGTTGGTGGGACTAACACTTTGTTATTTTATAGAGGCGCAAATGACCAGCTTTTGATAACATTTACTGGTTTGAGATATTCAAGCTGTAATGAGCCTACCCAATTGGAAGGAGTCACTTTTTCAGATATTGTTTGGTCGAGTTTATCTATTAGTATGGTTGCTACGGATAGTATTTCGACATATTAATGCAAGAGCATAAATGAGGGATAAAAATGTATGAAAACCATTTCCAAGAGGAAGAGTTAAAAGAGATTGATATAGACGGAGCAAAATTCAAGTATAAACCCACTACTGCGGGTGAGGAGAATGAGTGGCTTAAAGAATATATGATTTTAGATGCGCAAGGAAATCTTATTCAAGATATGTCCGCTCTTAATAAGTGCAAACTAAGAAATTTAAAAGTTGCTCCGTATCCCAAAGAATTGATTAAAAAATATATAGGCTTTGAGAAGGAGTGGGCAGAGCTTAATGATGATGAAAGATGGCAGATATTTTCAAAACTAAAACCATCTTTTTTTTCGAAATTAATTAAAGCAATTAATCAAATAGATTTAGGCACAGAAGAGGAGTTAAAACAAAAAAAAAACTAATTTTTGAGATTCAAAGTGCAAATCCAGAGTTAGGATTTTCAATTCGAGGCAAATATGCTTTGATGCTATGGTATAAGTATGTATTTTTGACTTTGGGAATAAGCCCTAATGAGTTTAATAAGTGCACGTTGAAAGATATTCAACAGTTAATGGAATTGCATGAAGCGATTGGTCAGAAAGGTATGCGAGAGGCACAAATCCAAAAAATGATGAGCAAGGTGGGCGGGCGATGGTAGAAATGTCAAGTATGCGGATAACCGCACATATGGATGTGAATGAAGTTAGACAAGCATTTTCTATAATTGCTCAATCTATGAAAAATACTCAAAAAGATTCAAAATCAACGCAAGGCGATTTAAAAAGACTTGAAATAGGACTCGGAACATTAGGCAAAGTTGCAATAGGTGCAGGTGCTGCATTCACAGGGATGATATATGAAGCTTCAAGGAAAGCTCCCGCATTATCCGGTAGTATGGCTGTTATTAAGACGTCTTGGGATTCTATAATTAGAAGTTTAGGAGAGGGGCTATCTCCTGTTTTTGAGGTGGTAAGCGATAAAATGCAGGGAGTTGCAGATTGGGCTTCATCACACCCAGACTTATTTGCAGGAGTTGTGGGCGGTGTAGTTACTACAACTGCGGTTGCAGGTTTAATTAAACTATTTGGATTGGGACCTGCATTATCAACAGCTGCAACCGCCATTGCACCTTTTTTAGGTCCAATAGGAGTAGGAACAGTATTAGCAGGATTATTAACTATTATGTCAATTAATGCGGGTAAAAACTTAGCACAACAATATATGGGCGAGCTAAGTTATGCACCTGTCCCGGAAAATGCTAAAACCCAAATCCAAAACGCAAAACAAAATGATGTAGTAGAATATTATGATTTACTAAACAGATATAGTGCAAAGATTAGTGGCTTAGGTGGAGGTGGTCAATATACCCCACAGATAGACTTAGAAACAGGCGAGTTATATTCTACTAAACATATAACTAGAGATGTAATTAGGAACGCAGATAGTTTGATTTATTGGCAAAATGGTAAAATATACGTAAGAGATATAGCTATGAATGCAACAGATTCATATGCTCCATGAGGTTGAAATAAATGGTTATGAAGATAGAAAATTATGAGGGCACAGCAGATACTTTCAGTTGGAGTTATAATCCTAATGTTGCAGATTTCCAACTAAATACTAACGCTGAGATGACACCCATTCCTTTTTCTAACAGACATATTGTTGTGTCTGGAGGCGGGATTTCTCCTAAACTAATAGTCCTAAGCGGGCATACTTCTGGCACAAACATGTGGGCTGATTTTAGAAATATTGCTAAACATGTAGCACAATCCGAGCAAATCAAAAAATTATATTTTGAGTCGGATAAATTTTTATTGGTTGTGGGAAAGCAAATTAAACAGGTTCATTCGGGGGGTAGAACCATGTTTATTGATTATGTAGCAACATTCCAATCTTTAATTAGTTTATTATTTGGAAGCACTCAAAAAACAACAGGAACTAATGGGGGAAACGCAACAACATTTATAGAAAAAATCACAGGAACCATCACCTCTGGCGGGACCGATATAACTGTAACTGATTCGGTTAATTCATTCAAAGTTGGAACCTCTGCAAGTGATACGGGGAAGCCTTTTATATTTTATTTAGTTAAAATGTCTGATTCGGGGAGAGGCATTTATGTATCAGAGTATAGGTATTGCACTATTGATTCAAATAGAACAAGGAGTATATCTACTACAGGGGGCACCGGGTTCCCAGTTTTAACTGCTGGAAATGATGTTTCAACAATTAGTATAACTAATCTTACCGGTGCTACTGTTTATTTTCGAGATGGGTATTATATGTAAAAATGAGCCAATATAGAATTACTTCGGTATATGGTGGAGTGAGCACAACAATAGAGCCAGACGTTGGATTTTATTATACTGATAACTTGAATGAGATAAATGAATGCGAGCTCAAATTCTCTTCAATGAGCAAAACTATTCGAGCCTGCTTACAAATCGGTGCATTAGTCGAAATATTAAGAGATTCAACAAGAGAGTTTTATGGTTTAGTAGATAGCATTGATTATATTGATGGAGGCGGATTAATTGTTCATGCTTCAGGGTATGAGATTTGGCTTGCTAAAGAGCACGGTGCTTATTCTAACTCACCTTGGAACTCTACTGCATCAGCAACTATATTCTCATCACTTATTGGAGAATCGACTCATTTAACAGCGGGCACTATTGCTACTGGATTAAATGTTGATTTTAAAGCGTCTACTTCTGATTCTTTATTTAATTCAATTTCAGAATTATTGAAAAAAACAGGACAAGATTATGAACTTGATTATTCTAATACTGCAAGTATAAAGATTAATATTACCGACCATAAGGGAAGCTCAACCAGTAAAGGTGTTTTAAATGGCGGAATTGATTTTTATAACTTGAAATATACTACAATTTACCCGACAGGCAATTATGTGGTGGTATACGGCAAAGGAGATGGAACCAATCAAATAATGAGCACTTCCGCACATGGTCAAGATATAACATCCCAAAGCACTTATGGAGTTATTAAAAGAGTAGTTGTCGATAGAACTATAATAAGCCAAGATGCTGCAAATAATCTTGCAGACAAGGAAGTTGCAATATCAAAAGACCCACAAAAATTATACTCCTTGACAGTCAATGATATCTCTTGGAATCTGGTTGCGGGGGATATAATCACAATTACCAGTGATGATGTTGGACTTAATGATGAGGCTGTAAGGATAACCCAAGTTAAAAGAGGCAATAAAGATAATGATGAATTTTTGTCTTTATTAGTTACTAACTCTACACATGCTATCCTCATCAAAGATTATAGGCGACAACTTAATGATATCCGCAAATCTGTGAGGGATACAACTACATATATGCAGGGTGCAACCCAACACGTCGAGATACCAGCCAGAATCAATGCTAATAATACTTACGGATTGTTAGTGCCTTTTTATGTCGGAGCATTTTATAAGGATGAAGCGGGGAATATCCGCATTAACTCACTTACATTAGATTATGATGTAGACCCGTATAACCGACAGTTTGGAACGGCTACTGGTGGCTCTCATGACCATTCTCTAACGTCGGGGGCTACTGCTGCTCATAATCATGCAGTCACAGATTTGGGGCATGACCATTACGTACCAGCTAATACTGCTAGCGCATATACTTTAGTCACATACCAAAATTATGATTCAGGAACTGCGACTATATCTAGCTCTAGTTGGACTACAATAGCATCAGATACTGTGAGCGGGACTTTCGATTATCTTTATGTCACGGTAAACATTGAGGCTAACGGTTGGTCTGCTATTGAAAGGCTTGCATTAGCATTAAGAATTGGAACTACAGATTATATTGTTAAGAGTATTACCTTCAATTCAGCAGTAGGATACCAAGAAGTATTACTTGTCCCAATTTTCGCTTCGATTTCAAGCACTTTATATTTAAGACTCATCTCACAAGGAGGATTATCTTATTATGCTAGTATTGATATATATGGCTCGTCTAGGTCTCATTCTCATTCGATTTCTGCACAATATTCCAATTCAGATAACGCATATGTCGATGAAGATGATAAGTCACCATCACTAACTGGCGACTCCTCCGCCGAGTCTGTAGCTGTTACAATTGGGGATAGTATAGGCGAAGCCAGCAGTATTAACGCAACTGCGGTTAATATTTATTTAGAATTTTATGATACTGCGACTAGTGCATGGGTCACCAAGTATAGTATTCTCTCCTCGAGCTCATTATTGAATTATAATGTAGATATAAGTAATAGCGGGACTTACCCAGATGCAGAAGGCTGGTGGAGAGTGAGAATGACCACTAATAGCTCGAATGCAGATTTGATTCAAGCAGTAGTAAAAATAAAACATCATATTGATTCATGAGGTGAACAAGAATGAAACTAAAAGAATTGATTTGCAGATTATGCAATAGACCAAACTTGCCAATTTGGGCGTATGGTTTAGAATGCGAAGTATGCGGAATGAGCTTTGGGAGTGCAAGACTGCACTATGAGCACGTTCTAAAGAATAAATTGAAAAATAAACATAAAGGTAAGATACCTCAATTAAGGTGAGAATATGGCGGAATTCGAAATAATAAATGTCGAGCCGAGACAAGACTCTTTCACGGTAGAAATTGAATTGCCAGACCGGACAAGACGTAAGTTTGGTTATCCGATGGGTGAAGGTTGGGAACAACTTCAAGGGAACACATATAAATTTGTGAAAGATATCAGTTATAGATTAGATAAGCAAGCGGAGAATATTCAGACCAACGCTGCGAACGTAACAGCCTTGAGCAAAACACTCAAAAATAAGAAATACAGCTTTGCGCGAGAAGAACCAAAACCAATCGCACCACACACCAAATTGAAACAATCAGAGAACTAAAATGACTTGGTTTTTTATTTTAATCATTTTTTTGGGGGTAAACAAAAATGGTCAATGGAGACAATACATTTGTGCAAATAACCAATAAAGAGATATACACCGAAATTAAACAAATAAGAAAATCATTCGAAGACCTAAATGAAAATCTGACAAAAACAAATGAAAAGATTCAAAGCACAATCAACAGATTAGATTTTCACCAAAAACTTATAATTGGTGCATATGGGTTTGGCATGACAATCTTAGGTATAGTTTTGGCTTATTTAATAGGATAAATAAAAGGAGATGATAAGAATGGATTTAACAGTTTTTGCTGCTGAAATAGGCAAAGGTGTGTTAGTTGGCGCATCGGCTGCGTTAGTAGGTTATATTAAGAACTTACCAGATGGAGAAGCATTTGAATGGAGAAAACCAATACCTACTATTATAATAGGTGGAATAGCTGGTATAGTTAGTCATTTTATGGGCTTGCAATTAGATGCAGCTACTGAATTACTTGCGCAGTTTGGTATAATCAGTGTTGTCAATAACCTGTGGTCCGCTCTAATGAAGGAATTTAAGCATAAAAGCCTTGTAATCAAAATAAAGAACAGTTAGGCATATTATGTCAGTTTAATATAATAATTGAAATTAGGGGCATATCCTAATAAATTTCAACGTTTTTAGGTTGTTTTA
>Ga0116142_10005311_pt1 | contig 11694 bp, 5 predicted proteins | sample AD_UKC033_MetaG_FD_89785 | JGI IMG/M metagenome (GOLD analysis project Ga0116142, IMG submission 89785) | Active sludge microbial communities of municipal wastewater-treating anaerobic digesters from USA - AD_UKC033_MetaG | ecosystem: Engineered > Bioreactor > Anaerobic > Digestate | place: USA... | reverse complement strand
CAGTGTCGGCATCGGTATGCCGCCGTTCACCGCGCAGGCCTTACGATCCTTGCCGGTGTAATTCACGATGGTATCCGAGACAAAGAGCTCATAGCGTGTCACCTTCGGAGTGAAATCCCCATTCGGAACGCTGGTGCCCAGTGGTCGCAGTCCTTGCGCCCCTTGTCCTCGGGCAGCGATCGCAAGAACGAACGCGATCAGTAAGGAAAACGCGCGGGTCATTTCGCGATCGTGCGCTTCACGCTTCCGCAGGTGAGCATCATACTGCCGTAGAAGGGGTTCTTTATCGCCTTTTCACGGCTCAGCCAGTTGGCGCCGCCCTCGTACATGGGGCAATGGTCCAGGTAAATGGTGCCCTCCCCAGCGGCCTCCGCCAGTTGCAGCATCGGCGTGGTGAGCTGCGCGAAGAGCTTGCGCTGCATCTCCACGTCGCTTGTTTCGCTCAAGGGGTGCATCAAGGGCATGGCTTCGGTGATCAACTGCTCCCAGGTGGCTTGCTGCGCGGCGGGGAGCTTGGTAGCATCCATGCGGTGCAGCACCTCGCCCATGGTCGTCGCATGCTGTTTGGCTAGCGCGCCGTTGCCGGCCACCAGCGCATCCTTCAGCTGGAAATAGTGATCGAGCAGGAGCTGGAACGCCGACTTCTCCTGCACAGCGGGCTCCTGAATGGGCTCTGTAGGCTCATCGCGTTGCGGCGTGCCGCGATAACCCTCCTTGTCGAATACGCTAGGTGGTGCTTCCGCATGATCGGCGCTCGTGTGGTCGTGGTGACCAGGCGTGTGCTGGGAGTACCCATCACCCTTCATCAGCCCGTGTTTCATGCCACGTTCGTACTGGCAGCAGCCGGGCAGGCCCGCATAGGCTTTGTCAGGCGCCAGGTAATTCGCGTTGTCATAGCCCGCCTCGGCGATGCGGCGCAGCACGGCGTCAACGGTGGTGCGGGTGCTGTCGATGGTGATGCGCGCGGTCTTGGCATCCACATCCCAGTCGGCGGCGGCCTCGCCCTTCACGAAGGCGGCCTTCTCGATCCGCGTTTCGCACATGGGGCAGTCGCCGTCCACAAGCACGGTGACGGACAGCGCGTTCTTGATAGCAGCGGTGCTGGTCATGTCCTGCGCTGCACTACTGACCAACAGAAGGAGCGCCATCGAAAGGTTGATGATGTGTTTCATGGTCGTTCGGGGTTGTTCATTTTCCAAGGCTCACCCACCGCAAGCGCAGGCTATTGCTCACTACGCTCACGCTGCTGAAGGCCATGGCGGCGCCGGCGATCATGGGGTTGAGCAAGTAACCGTTGATGGGGTACAATACGCCGGCAGCGATGGGGATGCCGATGGTGTTGTAGATGAAGGCCCAGAAGAGGTTCTGGCGGATGAGCGAAACCGTCTTGCGCGAAAGGGTGATGGCGCGCGGGATTGTGTTCAGGTCGGTGCTGATGAGCGTCATGCGCGCCACGTCCATGGCGATGTCGCTGCCCTTGCCCATGGCGATGCTTACATCGGCTTTGGCGAGCGCCTCGCTGTCGTTGATCCCATCGCCCACCATGGCCACCACCTGGCCCTGCTGCTGCAAGGAGGCCACGAACGCGGCCTTGTCCTTGGGAAGCACCTCGCTGCGGAAGTGCTCGATGCCCACCTGCTTGGCCACCGCCTGCGCGGTTCGGCGCGAGTCACCGGTCTGCATGTACACGGCGATGCCCTCGTCCTTCAGACGGGCGATGGCTGCTGCCGCCGTGGGCTTGATGCGGTCGGCGATGGCGACGGCTGCCCGCACGCGCTGCGCATCAGCGAGCCAGATGACGGTGTGGGCGGCTTCCTGCCACGTGCGCTCCTGCTCGCGGAAGCTGCCGTCGATCCGGATGCCGCTCTCCTCCATGAGACGTGGACTGCCTACGATCCAATCGGTGCCGCTCACGGTGGCTTTCACACCTTTACCGGTGAGGCTCTCGAAGGCATCCACCTTAGGCGCGTGGTGCGTGCCCGCGGCATGCAGATGACGCGCCACGGCCTCAGCAAGCGGATGCTCCGATCGCGATTCGATAGCGAGCAACGCCGCCGCCGCTTCGGTGTCATCGAGCCCGGCCGCATCAACCACCTCTGGTTTGCCTTCGGTGATGGTGCCCGTCTTGTCGAGGACGATGGCGGTGATCTTGCGCGCGCGCTCCAGGCTCTCGGCGTCCTTGATGAGGATGCCGTTCTCGGCCCCCTTGCCCATGCCGGCCATGATGGCCGTGGGCGTAGCGAGGCCCAGCGCGCAGGGGCAAGCGATGACCAATACGGTGACGAGCGCGAGCAGGCCCTGCGTAAAGGCATGCTCGCCGCCCAGCGCCCACCAAACGATGGCGCTTAGAATTGCGATGCCGATGACGATTGGCACGAAGACCGCTGCGATCCTATCCACCAATTGCTGGACCGGTGCCTTGCTGCCTTGCGCATCCTGCACGGCTCTCACGATCTGCGCAAGGAGCGTATCCGCGCCGACCTTCTTCGCGCGCATCTTCAAGCTGCCCTTCTGGTTGATGGTGCCAGCGAGCAGTGCTGCGCCGGGCTCCTTCGCCACAGGAACAGGCTCGCCGCTGATCATGCTCTCGTCCACGTAGCTCTCGCCCTCGATCACCTCGCCGTCCACCGCAATGCTCTCGCCGGGACGCACAAGCAGCAAATCGTCCACATCGACCTCGGCGATCGGCACCTGTTCGGTGATGCCATCCGCCTTCACGCGATGCACGGTGTCCGGCCGCAGCCCCATCAGTTTCTTGATGGCGCTGCTGGTGCCCGCCTTGGCGCGCTCCTCCAGGAACTTGCCGAGCAGGATGAAGGTGATGACCACCGCCGCTGCTTCGAAGTACACGTGCGGTTCCTGTCCACGCGACAGCCAGAACGCGGGGTACATGGTGTTGAAGACGCTGAAGAGATAGGCCACACCGGTGCTGAGCGCAACGAGGGTATCCATGTTGGCGCTGCGATTCCTGGCCTGCTTCCACGCGTTCATGAAGAACTGCCGACCGAAGACCAGCACCACCGGCGTGGCCAACAGCCACATGACGAAGTTGGCCCAGGGCTCGTGCATGAGGACCATGCCGATCAGCACAAGCGGCACGCTGAGCAGGATGGACGCGCTGAGACGCTGCTTCAGCGAACGCATCCGCTCGCGCTGGATGGCCTCCAGATCGGTGGTGGCGCTCTGCTCCTCCTCGATCACCAGGTCGTAGCCGATGCTCTGGATCACCTTGCGCATGCCACGCTCATCGATCACACCCGGCACATACCATACCTGCACCGTGTTGGTGGCGAGGTTCACCGCGGCCTTCAGCACGCCGGGAGTGGCCAGCAACATGCTCTCCACGCTGCTCACGCAGCTGGCGCAAGTCATGCCCGTGACGGGAATGGTGCGCTTCCGGGTGGGCACGTCGTAGCCATTGTCTCGGACAGCTTGCACAGCATGCTGCACAGCTTCCACCGGCCGCTCGCTGCTGAGCACAGCGATGCGGTTGTTCAACTCCACGTGGTGCTCCTTCACCTCAGGCACGGTGCCCACGGCCTTGTCCAGAATCAGCGCGCAATGCTCGCTGTCCATGCCCTGGATGGGGAGCTTGATGGTCGTTGCTTCGGTCTTCATGGCATCTTGTATCAGGCCGCTTCGCGCACGAGGCCGTAACCCGCGGGCCGCAGGGCGGTCAGTAGGTCATCGAAGCTGAGCAGTTCGCGCACCACCTCGATCTCCGCGGTGTTGGTCACATGGTCCAAGCGCGCACTTACCACGCCGCGCAATCCATTCAGGATGCTCCCTGCTTTGTTCGCGCAACCGGCGCAGGTGATGCCGGTGGTACTGAAGCGGTGCGTGACGGTGGATGGGGTGCTGTTCTCCAGGGTGTTCATGGTCATCATTCTTGACTGCACAAAGCACTAAATGCAAGGACCCATGAGCCTTACATCATTCCGGGGAAAGCTTACAGATCCTATTCGCCCACCTTGTCCAGCGGCGTACGTGCCGGGTGCGAGAGCTTGCGGAACGCGGTCGGCGTCATGCCTGTGAGCTGCTTGAACTGCGCGCTGAGGTGCGCCGCGCTGCTGAAGCCCGTGGAGAAGGCGATCTCCGAGAAGGTCATCTCACCATAGTGGATCAGCTCCTTTACACGTTCGAGGCGCTGCAGGACGAAGTAGTGTTCCAAGGTGACGCCTTCCACTTCGGAGAACAGCTTGCTCACCGAGGAGAGTTCGCGATGCACGGTGTCGCGCACCAGCTCGGCGAGGTCCACGCGTCCACCTCCCTCATGGTGCACGCGGCGCACCACCTCGGACTTGACCTTGTTGATCACCTGCGTGTCGTGGTCCAGCACCAAGTCGAAGCCTTGGGCCTGCAGCGCTGAGCGCAGGTGCTCCGTTTCGTACGGTAAAGGCTCTCGCTCCAATTCCACCTCACCCAGTTCCACGCGCACCGCAGGAAGTCCTTGTTCAACAAGCACACGCGCCACCGCCGTCTTGCAGCGGTCGCAGACCATGTTGCGAATGGTGAGTTGCATCGACCGTAAAGATCGCAACCTCGCTCAGAACGGGTACCCGATGGCGATGTTGAGGATCATGTTGTCCAGCAGACGTGGCCGTTGATCATCAAAGACCCAGCGATCCCCTTGTGGCAGGTCTGGTCGGCGAAGCGGGGTGGCCAGATCTAAGCGGATCACGATCACTTCGGGATCGATCCGCAGTCCGAATCCTGCACCCACCGCGAGTTCATCCAATGCATGGGGCGCCCGGAAAGCTCCACCGGGTCGCTGGGGATCATCCCGTTGCAGCCAGACGTTGCCCGCATCGGAGAAGAGCGCTCCTTTCACGATTCCCGAGATGGGAAAGCGATACTCCAGGTTCAGCTCGAACTTGATGTCGCCCACTTGATCCACCAGGAACCGTCCGTCGTTAGCGTCGTCACCTTGACCTGAAGGGTCATAGGTGCCTGGTCCAACGCTTCGTGCACGGAAGGCACGTAAACTGTTCGCTCCGCCGCTGAAGAACTGCTTCACGTAAGGCACGGAGGAGCTGTTGCCGTAAGGCGTCGCGCTGGCGGCAAGCACCCGCATCGCCAACAGGGAGCCGCCGCCTCCAACAGCCTGGGACCAGCGTCCTTCCGCCCGGAAACGTATGTATTGGGAGAACCGCTCTCCGAACAACAGGTAGCCCTCTTCCGGACGAGGACCTTGTGTGGCACCGAAGATCGCGGAGGTGATGGCACCGCCTTCATCAAAGCCCAGGCTGTACAGCCAGTAGGACCGATCGTTCGGACCGCGTTGATCGGTACGGGTATAGGTATAACCCACCCCGATGATGAACTGCTCGTCGAAGCTCCGACGGATCGTCGGGTTCGCGCTGAGGAAGGCGTTGAACTGATCACTTGCGTAGTAGAGGTTGTTGTAGCTCACGTCCGGCAGTCGCACGTCATGCCAGGTGGACCGGTCCGGCCGGAAGACATAACCGAAGCCGAAGTTCACCGATTCCAACCCGTACAAACCGATACGTCGGAAGAGGCCGTAGCCCATGTCGACCCGCGTAGTGGGCACCTGATCGCGCACTGAACGCAGGTCACCTGGAAGCAGCAGTCGCGGGATCACGAGACCGACCTTCGCACCGACCTCATAGGCATTGGTCCCCCTTCCGGCGCCTGCGACCTGCGTTTCGAAGCGACCGTTGATATCGGCGGTCAACACTTCCGCGCCCCGGAAGAGGTCACGGTCCTTCCATCCCACCTTGATGCCGGGTCCAGCGAAGCTGTTGCTCTTGCTGATCGCGTTCAGCTCCGTGAAGAGGGAGAAGCGCTGCTGCGGGGTGATGAACACATCGGCATCGAGCACACCGCGGCGCAGGGAGTCGTCCGTGAGGTCGACGCTCACCGAATTGAACACACCATAGCTTGAGAGATAGCGCCGGGTCAGATCCAGGCGGCGCTGGGAATAATGACGACCGGGCTGCAGGAAGACCCCGCGCGTGATGGTGGCGGGCCGGTACATGCCCAGGTAGTTCACGTAGTAAAGGTTGTCCACCGCGGTGGTATCCGAGGCCGGCAGCAGGACGTCATGATCACCGTGGACAAACACGCGGCCAAGGGTGTAACGCTGCCGCTCCCTCTCACGAGCGATCCGTTTGACCCGCAGGCGGACATCCACCTGATGGTCGCCCAGGCTCGTGTCAGCCGCGAACTCCAGCAGATCCGCATTCATCCGGTACCAACCCGCATTGCGGAGGTGTTCGGCGACACGCAAGCGCTCACGCACGAGCGCGTCCAGGTGATAGGGATCACCACTCTTCAGGGACGATCGATCCTGCGATCGTCGGATCTCTAGACGGAGGCTGTCCTGCGATGCCAGTGCACTATCCGCGTAGAGGATGTTGCGCAGGCGGTGCACCCTTCCGGGCGTTACGGTGAATTCCACCTCTGCACGGCGGCCCTTGTGCAGCACTTCATGCACCGTTGCCGCCTGAAAATAACCCCGGTTGTTCATGCGGTTGGTCATGGCCGCATCGATCTCATCCAGGGGTACTTCATTCAGATATACCGGAGCCGTCGCGATCTTGTACTTGAGCACATGCCGCAGACCCTTGCCTTGTCGCTTGGGTTCCTTGGTCGAATTGTACAGCGCCACCAGCGGGCGCATGCCGAGGAAGCCCTCGCTCGGTGGCGGTGTCACCACCGCTTCCAACTCCCGCTGCGCGGATCTGGCATCCGCCTCCGGTGTCTCTTGAAAGGTGATCGTGTACCCGGTGAACAGGGGCCGCTCCTCCGTAGCCCGTTTCAAGCCCGTGCATCCGGCCAGAAGCATCGCGCCAAGGATCGGATATGTGCGCAGCGCCCTCATCGCATCTCCTCCTGTTGCCGGTCGCGACGCTCCTCTTCGGCCTCCTTGCGCTGACGGGCATTCTCCCGGTTCCTCGTTCGCGCGCGTTCGTTCTCCTCGAAATCGCGGGTGAACATGATGGCCACTCCACTATTGGTGATCTCACCATCGTAGAGGTCATAGGCGTTCTCATGGAAACCGCGGATCCGGAAGCGACCGTCGCGGGTGAGGTCGTACAGGATCGCGTATTGCGCAGCGCGGGTGTTGCTCACATTGCTCACCTGTGCATCCTGCTCGTCCACCCCGACACTACCGCCCACCTCGAAGCTCAATCGGTCATCCAGCAGGCGTTTGCTCACCTTGTAGTCCACTGAAGTGCGTTGGTAGGTGTTGTTCCCATTGGCCTGGTCGTAGGTGTTCACCCCAAGGGAGATATCAACCCCTTTCAGGTAGCGACCCGTGAGCTTGTTCATCTGGTCGGTGAGCAGACCGTTCACACTATTCCGCGCGGCGCTCGTGGCGATCCCGCTGCTGGGGGCACCTCCGCTGCCTTCATCCTGAATGAAGCTGTTCAGTACCAACAACCCGAACACCTGACGGTTCAACTCCTCTTCATTGCCGGGTGCGTTCAAGTGATCCAGCTTGTTGCCCACCTTGGGAAAACTGTTGCGCAGCTGTCGCTGCAGATCCAGTCCGAAGCCGATATCCGGATCGTTCATGGTCCCATCGATGTTGATGAGCACCGCGAATGGCAGTGGCTGCTGAAGCCGGTTGCGTTCCATGTCGGCGACCGGGCTGGTGCTCGCCACAAGCGAGTAGGGCGAGGTCTCGGAGATATAGCGAGCCTGGAGTTCCATCTCAGCTTTCACCGGGTCCCCGGACCACCGCACGGTTCCACCCTTTGTCAGGGTGAAACGCTTCTTCACCAGGCCATAGAGGTCAAGCGCATACTCCCCCTTCTCCACGGTGTAACTGCCACTGAGGAACATCGGCGTTTCCGGCGCATACCGGAACGTAAGGTCCGCGGCACCGCTGACAGTGGCTTGGTCCCCCGCGGCGGGATCGAGCACGATCGCGAACTGTGCGGACCTGTCCACGCGCACGCGGAGATCCAGTTCCACACCGGGCAGGTGCGCAGCAAGTGAATCACGCAAGGCCTCGGTATCACCATCCACCACGAGGGTATCCACCGCATAGAGATCATCGGTGAACACCACGATGCCTTCGGAGGGAACGAGCTCGACAGTGCTCCCAGGCAGCACCAAACTGAACGAGGTCCCTTCCAGGATACCAAGATCCCCCTTCGCGCTTGGCCGGGTGGCAGGACCCATGACCCGGATGTCCATGTTGGCGAACAGGTCCCCGTAGAAGCGCTCGTTCTGCTCGATCGTACTTCCGATCAACTGGAAGCGATCCGTCCGGATGCGGAGGTCGAGCCTGGGATCGACCAGTCCTGCGGCTTGCACTTCACCATCCAGGCGGAACATATTGCCGATGCTATCGCGCAGTTGGAAGTGATCGAAGAGCAGCCCCTTGGAGTCCAGCACCATGGTCTCGTCCAATAGCGTGTAAGTGGAGCCTGTGAGCACCACCCCTACAGCGGTTCCCTGGAAACGCAATCGGCCACCCATGTCCAAGCGGCCGTATCGATCATGGTAGTCCACCGAACCGGAAACACCGCCCCGCAGGTCATAGAGGTATTCGCTCAAGAAGGGCTTGAGGAAGGCGATGTCGCCCAGGTCGATATCCGCCCTGGCGCGTACATCATCCGGCGCGACGTCCGCAGTGGCGTCCAACGCGTTGCTGGAATTGGAGAGTTGCGCCGCGGCATGGTACCTGTCCACACCGGTGCTTACAGCGCGCACATCCAGCGTACCGACCTCCGTTTCCAGCAGCTTCAGTTGCCCGATCGTGAGGTCGGCTTCAAGACCCTGCTCCTGTTCCAACGGGATCCGGACCGAACCATTGATGCGGCCGTCCGCGATAGGCACTGAGTCTGCCGTACTGATGATGTTCGTTATCGTCGAGATACGGAACCCGTCCAACAGGGCCTCAAGCGTACCCGCTTGCGTTCGCAGCGATAGCGCCTCATCTCCGGAACGAAGCTCGAAGTGTTCCGCTACGAGGTGGTCACCTCCGACGCGCAGCTCGTTCGCGGGATCCATCTTCCAGGTCCGGGCGGCCAGGACCTGCTCGCGATCGAACCGGACCACGCGTTCGGCGCCATCCTTCATCACTTGCGCACTGATCCGGTATTGTTCCGTCTCCTCCTCGGCAATCCGCATCTGTGCGCTGATGTCCCCACTACTGCCGTTCGCGGTGATGGTCGTTCCCGCCACGTGATACGGCCCCTTCTCCATGCGCTGGGTGGCCAATGACGCGTCGAGGTCCGCACCCCTGGCGTTGATGTTCACCTCCACACCATCCACCTGGATGCTATCATACCGCAGGTGCGGAAGGACCAATGCCGCATCAAGGTGATCCGCATCGCCGTCGTAATGTGCTTCCAACCGCTCCAACTCGATGGCTTGCAGCTGTGGTACCAACATGCCCGTAAGCCATTCGGTACGCTTCAACTCCACCGCCATGTCGAAGCGCTCCCCCGAGTTGCGCTTGAAGCGCGTATCCGCGCTGAAGAAGCTGGCAGCCTTCGCGCTGGCGCGCTCCAGGAGGGTATCCACGGAAACGTTGGCGGAGAATGAAAGGTCGAGCGCATCACTTACGATGGTCGCTGCGGTGCTATCCTTGGCCAGCATCGCGTGTGCACGAAGCTCCTTGAACAGAAAACGCTTCGAATCGCTCTGCAGGCGGGTACTGTCCATGGTGAGCGACAGGCTGCCATAACCACTCGTATCGATGGCGGCATGGCCGTGCCAATCGCCTGCCACGTAAAGCGGATGCTTCATGAGGCCGATGGCCATCAGGTCGGCATGGTCGAGATGAAGGTCCAGATCAGCGGTGAGGCTGTCGCCATTGACGGGCCAAAGACCATCGGCCATCAGGTCCAAGGTGATGGGCTCGCTTCGCAAGCGGCCAAGCGCCCGAATGGAATCGCTGCGCAGGTCGGCGCGCAAGGTCAAGGTGTCCGCGTCGTCGTTCCCAAGACCAAGCCGCGCAATGCTCACCTCCACCCATCCCCGACGCTGCGCACTGTTCAGATCATCGACCTCCCCCACCACATGCAGATCCGCGCGCTCCAATGGGGTGTCCCCAAGGATCCGCGCCATCGCCAGGTCCGTTGCGCGCAAGTCGATGTTCGCGGCGTCCGGGATGGTGCGATCCAGGCCACTGGCAGCGAACGGACCTCGCACATCGCCCAGATCGCTGCGAAGATCCAACGCACCTTCGATCGTCTTCCTGGAACCCCTGACCTGCGCGGTGATCGCCAATTGGGCAGGCAGGACGGTACCAGGCGGAACGAAGGCTCTTGCTATCGAGCGAGCCCCATCACCCATCTCGAAGGGCTCAATGCGCAGGTCGTAGGAAAGACGCGCTGTGTCGAGGAGGTCGTTCACCCTGCCCGCTACGAGCATCGTGGTACCTGCATCACCGTGGATGGAAGCGCGCACGGTATCCAGGGCTTGCATCGTACCGCTCGCGTGCAGTGCGATGGCGAATCCTTCCGGGACCGACTTGAACTTCTGGAGATCAACGGGCAGGAGCCGGATCAGGTCCGACCACATTGCACGCTCGACCATTCCTTCCACGGATGCGAACCAGGGGACCGTTCCCGGGGAGCGATAGGCTCGTGTCAGGGAACCATGCTCGACACGCGCGCTCAGACCCATGACCAGGTCGTTCCATGCGACGCGCACCTCATCGATACGCGCCATGGCCGGGGTCGCCATGACCAGCGCGTCCAGCCGCATCCGTGATCCTTCGGGCATCGATCGTGCATCAAGACCGTGGATATCCGCGCGCATCCCGGCATTGTTCGCGACAAGCGCATCGATCCTGGCGTCAAGTTCCTGTATGACGACATGCTTCATATCGAATGGCCCGGTACCATCACTCACGCGACCCGTGTGCATCGCGAGCGCCGAGGTGGACATGCGTAATTCGTCCACTGCGATATCGAAGTCGCGCAGGAAATAGCGGAAGCCATCGTCCTGATCAAGCCAGGGTGGGTCACCTGACGGTCCATCGGTCGTGGTCGTGTTGGTCCGCAGCATTCCGAACTCCGCGCGATCCAGTGCGATGCGTGAGAAATGGAAGCGTTGCCGGGCGAAGTCCATCTCCTTGACCTCCATCTCGCCAGTCTCCAGCGCCACCCACAAACTATCGTCGGTCCCGACCGTGCCCATGCGGAGATCGATATCCGTGAGCATGGCATGTTCCAGATCGATATCCAGGTCCGGGAACGGAGGAATGAGATCGGGATAGGTGTCGGGCGTTGGGGCGCTTGGTGCACTTGTCATGAGCAGCGCGGTGCCGCTCAGCGCCAGGTCACCACCATGGAAGCGCATCCGATCCAGATCGAACTCCTTCAGGTCGAGATCCAACTGCCCCAGGCGCAGGTCGAGACCCAATTGCGATGGTGCCATCGCCATGGTATAGTGGATGTCCATCAGTGCGACGCCATCCAGGCTGAAGGCCCAGCCGCCGGTCGTGTCCGCAGCCTTGGGTTCGGCATCATTCCCCGTGAACGCTTTGATGATGTGCTCGAAGTTGAAGGTGCTGTCGGCGTCCTGCTCGAGGTTCGCACGCACATGGGAAAGAGCGAGACCCGTGATCGCGATCCGCTTGTCAAATATGGCCCCAACGCTCAGTTGGGCCTTCAATTCTTCCAGGCTCAACAATGTATCTCCCCGTTGGTCCTCGATATAGAGACCGTTCAAGGCGAGACCGATGGGAAAGCGCAGGGCGATGTG
>Ga0116142_10005307_pt1 | contig 11699 bp, 8 predicted proteins | sample AD_UKC033_MetaG_FD_89785 | JGI IMG/M metagenome (GOLD analysis project Ga0116142, IMG submission 89785) | Active sludge microbial communities of municipal wastewater-treating anaerobic digesters from USA - AD_UKC033_MetaG | ecosystem: Engineered > Bioreactor > Anaerobic > Digestate | place: USA... | reverse complement strand
CGCTCGGCGCCTGTTCGACGAGATTCGGCGCATATTGCGGCTCAAACACTACAGCTTGCACACCGAACGGGCGTACACCGGATGGATCCGCAGGTTCATCCTTGCCGGTGGCCGTCGACATCCTCGGGAGATGGGGGCGGCGGAGGTTGAGGCCTTCCTGAGCGGAATGCGCCACGACCTCAGTTGGCGGACGTGGCGCTCGGCAGGATGGTGCGGAAAGCCTGTTCGGACAGGGTGCCTTCCGGTTCGCCGATGATGGCGCGGCGGCGACCTTCATGCTTGGCACGGTAGAGCGCGCGGTCCGCACGCGTGATGGCCTGTTCCAGGGATTCGCCCTGCGCTTGCGCGGCGCCGGATGGAAACTGCGCCGCACCGATCGACACGGCCACGGCGAGGGTACGCTCGCCGATCCGGACCGGCTCGCGCACGATGCCATCGAGCAGGCGCTGCAGCACGGACTCGAAATCCCCTTCCACGACGCCACGCAGCAGGAGCAGGAACTCCTCGCCGCCCCAACGCACGACGATGTCATCCTCGCGTGCCAGCGCATGCAGGCGGCGCGCGACCTCGACCAGCACCGCATCGCCGGCATCGTGGCCGAAGCTGTCGTTGATGCGCTTGAAGTGATCCACATCGAGCAGGGCCACGAGGAGAAACTGGCCGTCGCGCGACTGGCGCGCGCGCTCCGCCTGCGCAGCGGCCGCGCCTGTGAAGTAGCGCCGGTTCTTGAGTCCGGTGAGGGGATCGGTCAACGCGGTCTGTTCGAGCCGCTGGTTGGCCAGGGCCAGTTCGCGCGTGCGTGCTGCAACTTCGGCTTCGAGTTCGGCGGCGCGCTGTCGTGCCGCGCGCAGGCGCCAGCGCCCGAGCAGGACACCGGCGGCCAGCAGCAGCAAGGGAGCACCGAGCAGGACCCACGACTTCTGCCAGATCGGCGCATCCACGCTGAACGGGAAACGGATCGGCTCGGCTTCGATGCCGTCGGCATCGCGGGCTTCGACGATGAGTTCGTAGTCACCGGCAGGCAGGCGCGCATGGCTGACTTCGGCCACGTCCGTCCACTCGCCGGGCCGCTGCTGCAGGCCGACCAGGCGCGTGCGATAGCGCACGGCGTATTCGCGATCGAAAGCCAGCAACACGAAATCGAACTCGACACTGCTGTCATCCGGCGGCAGGCGGCTACCGCGCAGGAGCGGCGCGCCGCCCTCGCCATGGCGTGCGGACAGGAGTCGCAATGGCGCAGGCTGCAAAGCCGTGGTGCGCTGTGCCGCGTCGGTTGCCAGCGCAGCCAGGCCACTGGCCGTGGCCGCGAAGATACGGCCACGCTCATCAATCACGCTGTCGATGATTTCCGGGCTTTCGAGGCCGGCTTCGCGACCGAGGAGTTCACCTTCCTGCTCCGCTCCGGCGCTCCGGTCCAGGCGCAGCATGCCGCGCGAGCCGAACACGTACACATGCCCGCCATGGAAACGCACGTGGCTGAGCGCGCCCAGTCGCGATGCCCCTGGCCATTCCCGGCAAGCCCCGTTGGCGTCAACCTGAAGCAGGTGTCCGCGCGTGACCACCCACAGGCCATCGTCACTGCCGGGATCGACATTGAGGTCGACGACGCTGTCCTGCCCGATGCAGTCGACCCCGGCAGGTTCCCACGCCTCTCCATCCAGACGCAGCAAGTCTCCTCCAATGGCAAGCCACAGGCGATCCCGGTCTGGAGATTCGGGGAGTGCCTGGATTGCCAGCGCCTGCACTGACGCATGCGTCGCGAACTCGGACGGCAGTTCGACACGACGCAAGCCATTGCTTGCGCGCCAACGCGCCAGCCCGTGGCCGGTACCGACATAAAGCTCGGGCCCGCCCATGCCCGCGCGCCGCAGGATGAGCCGATCGGAGGAAACCGCCGGCAACTCCGAGTTGTCGACGGTGAAGTCACCGAGCAACTCGTTGCCACGCCAGCGTTGCAGGCCGCGCGCGTGGGCAATCCAGCGACTGCCGTCGGGCGCATCGAGCACGTCGCGGACCAGGTGCGCGGCACGCGGATCATCAATCAATGGAACGAAATGCCCATCGCGCCATTGCACGGCACCGCTGGCGGTTCCCACCCACAGTCCGGCCGGCGCGCTGCCGATGCCCACGCCTTCGATGATGCGGTCCGGCAAGCCATTGCGCTCGTTGAGCAGGGCCCAGCGGTCCGGCTCCATGCGCGCGGCGCCTGAGGTCATGGTGCCGATCCAGACATGCCGGCGGTAGCGCTCGAGGAGCAAGGCATGCGCGGCATTCGAAGGCAGGCCATGATGCGCATCGATCAGGCGCCATTGCCCACCCGCATTGATCTCGGCCACGCCTCCCGTGCGCAGGCTGGCCAGCAGCATCGGCTGGCCGTCTGCGGAGCTGGCTTCCTGCAGGCCGAACACCATGGCAACCGGGAAACCGTTGTCCTTGCCGTAGACGTGCAGGCGCGTCCCGTCGAAACGCGCCAGGCCACGCCCGGTGCCGATCCACAGGTCCCCGGCAAAATGGCCAAGGGCGAGTCCGATGTTGTTCGGCAGGCCATCATCCTTGCTGATGCGCAGGCTGCCCAGCTTGGGCTGTTGCGCATCGAGGTCGACGAGCTGCACCACGCCGCTGCCATTCGTACCGACCCAGAGCCTTTCCTCACCGCCGGCGCGATCGGCCAGGAGGCTGCGCACGCCGAGACCGGCGAGGGCCTCGATGGCCTCGCAGTGCTCGGGGCGGCAACGGTACAGGGACTCGAAGGTGCCCACCCACATGCGCCCGTCGCTGGCCGGCAGGAGGGCATTCGCGCCGGAGTTCGACTCGATCGGCACCCGTTGTGGTCTGCCGTCGTGAACCCGCCAGGCGCCGACCGAGTCGGTGCCGATCCAGAGCGCTCCGTCGCGGTCCTCCCCCAGTGAGCCGACGGCATAGCGCACGCCGGCAGTCGGCAGTTCGATCGGCGTCCAGCGATGGCCGTCGTAGCGGGCAAGGCCCTGGCTGGTGCCGGCGATGATGAAGCCGTCGCGGTCCTGCAGCAGGGCCAGTACGCTGTTCTGTGGCAGGCCGTCGGCGCTGGTGAAAGTTCGGAAGGCACGCCAGCCCAGGTCGGAATCGACCTCTGCCACCGGCGCATCCACGGGCGGCGCAAGGGCCGTCGCAAGGGTCGGCCACAGGGCCAGGCAGCACAGCCGGGTGCCGAAGCCCATGTCTAGGATTGCCCAGCAACGACAGGTGCGGACCGTGACGGGCACCGAACCTCCATGGGACAGCCCGGCCCCGCGTGTCCGAAGCGGACGCGACGCACTGAACCGGCCGGGCATGCCCGACATCGACACGCTGATTGACGGCGCGATCGGCCATGCGAAACGCGATGAATGGGCATCCCTGACGTCCGCGGGGCAGTTGCGCAGAAGTGTAGCGAGGATTGTCGGCCTTGCCGGCCTGTCTCCGACGCCCAACGGGCCTTGGGATGTTCTGATCGATCCCACAACGGCGTCACCGCCCTGTGCGGGCGCAGATCAAGGCGCGACGGCGAAGGCAGACTGGCCGACTGTCGAGCCGGCGCAACGCCGAGCTGCGCCCGCACAGGACGGCCCCAACCTTTCGATTCCCGATGACGGGGTGACATCCGTCAGAAGAACCGCACCAGCAAGGCCAGCACCAATGCGGCATAGACGCCGGCCAGCACGTCATCGAGCATCACGCCAAAGCCGCCCTTGACGTGGCGGTCGGCCCAGGAGACCGGCCAAGGTTTCCAGACGTCGAAAATGCGGAACAGGAAGAAGCCGACGGCGACCCAGGCGAGGTGGCGCGGCCACAGCAGCAGCGGCCACAGGGTGATCCACTGGCCGACGAATTCGTCCCAGACGATGACGCCGGGGTCTTCGATGTGCAGGCGGCGCACGACGACCGTCGAGGCCCATACACCGATGGCGAAGGCCGCGGCGATGATGACAAGCCACCACCATGGCGAAAGTCCGCGCAGCAGCAGCCACGGCAGGAGGGCGACGGCCGAGCCGGCGGTGCCGGAGGCGAACGGGCTGAAGCCGGCGCCGAAGCCGCTGGCGATCCAGCCGGCCGGATGGGAAAGCACGGCGCGGCGCTGCGCGGCATCGAGTCTCATGCGAAATGCTCCCAGCCGCGGCGCGGCAGTTCGATCGGTTGAGCATGCGCATCAAGCGCGCGCACGCCGGTGCCGTCGACAACGCGGCCGATGCGCGTGGCCGCGCAGCCGATGCGGGCGAGATCCTGCGCGAGGTCATGCGCCTGCCCTGCCGGCACGCTGAAGGCGAGTTCGTAGTCGTCGCCGCCGGCCAGTTGCAGGGCGCAGCGTTCGCGGCCGTCGAATATCGCCAGCAGGGCCGGCGATGCAGGCAGGCAGGCCGCCTCGACCTCGATGCCGACGCCACTTTGATTCGCCATATGGCCGAGATCGGCGAGCAGGCCGTCGGAGACGTCGATGCAGGCCGTGGCGCGTGCGCGCAGCACCGCGCCGGCGGCGACGCGTGGTGTCGGGCGGTCGAGTCGTGCGCGCAGTTCGGCAAATGTGAATTCCGCCGCGCGCGAGGTGCCGAGCAGGCGCAAGGCAGCGGCGGCGTCGCCGAGCGTGCCGGTGACGAACACCTCGTCGCCGCTGCGCGCGCCGTCGCGGCGCAAGGCCTGGCCCGGCGGCACGAAACCGTGCGCGGTGACGGTGATCGCCAAGGGCCCGCGCGTGGTGTCGCCGCCGACGAGGGCGACATGGTGCGCGGCGGCAAGGTCGGCGAACCCCTCGGCGAAGCCGGCGACGAAACCGGCATCGGGTTCCGGCAGGGTCAGCGCGAGCAGCGCCCAGGCCGGCGTCGCGCCCATCGCGGCGAGATCGCTGAGGTTCACCGCCAGCGCCTTCCAGCCGATGTCGGCCGGCGCGCTGCCGTGCGGGAAATGCACGCCGGCGACGAGGGTGTCGGTGCAGGCGACGAGTTCGTGCCCGGCCGGCACGGCGAGCACGGCGGCATCGTCGCCGATGCCGAGGCGCACGTCGGCGCGGGCGAGGTCGCAGCGTCGCCGGATATGGTCGATGAGGTCGAATTCGGCCATCGCGCTCAACGCGGGCGTGGCGACGGCGCGCGCATTCAGCGCCGCGCCGCGCGGTACTCGGTGCTGCGCCAGTCGGCGGCGAGGCGGTCGAGCACGCCGTTGATGTAGGTGTGGCCGTGGTCGGCGCCGAAGCGCTTGGCGACTTCGACGGCCTCGTTGAGGATGACGCGGTACGGCACGTCGGGACGATAGCGGAACTCGTAGGCGGCCAGGCGCAGCACGGCGCGCTCGATCGGATCGACTTCGGCGACCTCGCGGTCGAGGAAGGGCTTGAAGCCGGCATCGAGCTCGTTGACGTGCAGGTCGACGCCGCGCAGCAGGTCCTCGAAGTAGTCGAGGTCGGCGATCTCCATGTCCTGCTCGTGGCGGAACTCCTCGATGACCGTGGCCATGCGGTTGCCGCCGACCTGCCACGCGTAGAGCGCCTGCACGGCGCGCCGACGCGCGCGCGAGCGCGCAGCGAGGTCGATGCCATCGGGTCGGCGGGTCGGGTTCACAACTGTCTCCACAGGTCGGTCATCTCGAGCGCGGCGAGCGCGGCTTCCTCGCCCTTGTTGCCGTGCGCGCCGCCCGCGCGCGCCTCGGCGTCAGCATGCCGCTCGACCGCGAGCACGCCGTTGAGCACCGGCAGGCGATGCTCGACGGCCACGCGCATGAGCCCCTCTGCGCAGCCGTCGGCGACATGCTCGTAATGGCGCGTGTCGCCGCGCACGACGCAGCCGAGCGCGACGATCGCCGCATGCCGCCCGCCCGCCGCGAGCCTCGCCGCCACGGCCGGAATCTCCCACGCACCCGGCACGCGCACCACGTCGAGCGCCGCCTCGGCCACGCCATGCTCGGCGAACGCGCGCTGCGCCGCCGCCAGCAGCGCATCGACGATGCGCGGGTTCCAGCGGCTGGCGACGATCGCGTAGCGGGCGTCGGGGTGGGCGCGCAGTTGTCCAGCGATCAAGGGCGGCGGCGACGCGTGAAGGGCGGATCGGCCCGGGCCGGCGAGTTTACCGGAAGCCGGGCGGGCAACTGTTCAGTGCTGCCCGGCTCACTCAAGCACGGGACTGCACAACCCGTCGCTCCGGCGGTTTTCAACAGCCGAATGGCTGGTCAGGCCCGAGCCCAGCGCCTTGCAAACTCTTGTAGGCAGGAGGCACTGGGTCCGGGCCTTTGCCGGGACGACGAGCAAAAAACAAGTCGTGCAGACGTTCCCTGAGGATTACTCGAACCCGTGCTGGAAGATGATGTCGGTCTGCGGCACGCTCACGCCGTAGGTGCAGCTCGTGTTGTATGCAGCGCCGATCGCGGCGATGTCCGCCGGCGTGTAGCCCTGGGCGCCGCCCATCGTCGCCGCCGCCGTGATGACGGCCTGCGCGGCGACCTGCTGGTTCGAGCTGCTGGTGGTCATGGCCAGACCGCGCAGCATCGCCTTGTCCATCTTGTCGCGGCCGATCGCCGTCCAGGCGACCATGTTGCAGGATGCCCAGTATTGGCCCTGCGCATGGATGCCGGAACCGATGTTGCTCGGCCAGCTGCGGCCGATATGCCAGTTGGTGACGCGGCCCGCCCAATACTGGTTGTGGCCGTCCCAGTGGAACATCCAGAACCACTGCGGATCGCTCGGCGTCCAGTAGCCGGTCGAGCGGTTGTAGGAATTACCGAAATAGTCACCGACACCCTCGGAGAGGCCCTGCACCTGGGACAGACCACCATTGGTAACCCAGTCGTGCAGGCCGTGACCCAGTTCGTGGATGACGACGTCGGCGTCTTCGGCATCGTCGACACCACCTTCGCCGAAGCTCAGCCGGTCGGTGGCCGGCGTGAACGACGAGTTGTCCTGCCCATTCCACCCATGCGGATCGAAGCGCACGCCACCCGCCACGTTGTTCGGCACCACGGTCACGCCGAGCGTGACGTTGAGGTAGCGCATCTGCTTGTCGATGAGGTGGTAGAGGTTCGGCCCCTCGAACGCCTGGCTTGCACGCGTGGCACTGAAATCTGGCGTGCTCGGTGTCGGGCAGTCATCGACGCCACCGAACGGCGCCTCCCAATCGTTACAGCGCGCCCACGGCCCCTCGAGGCGATAGACGCCTCCCGCAAACGTGATGTCGCGCAGCGTGACGTTCATGAGCTGCGCGGTGAGGCCCGCCGAATCGGCGTCGTTGGCGTCGGTGAGCTGGCCAGCGCCACTGCCGTAGGTCGTGCGCGCCGAGGTCAGCGGATCGGGATCGAACACGGTGGCGGTGCCGTCGACGTACAACTCGGTGTTGCGCATGGCGAGGATCTCGCCGGTCGCAGCATCGGCGATGACTTCCCACGAACCCCGCTTGACCACATCGCGCAGGTAGTACATCCAGGCAAGTCGCGTCGGCTGCGCGTCGGCATAGACGACGAGCGTCGGTTCGACCTCGTCCTTCGCCGCCGGCATGCCTGCGTCGATGACGACTTTCGCGCGCAGGTCCGACGACGCGCGTGCCGACGTCGTGACGATGCGCTGCACGTCCGGGCGCAATTCGCTGCTGACGAAGATCACTTCGCCATCGGGCCTGACCGTTACCGCGATGTCGCTGCCGTAAACCGGCACGCCGTCCAAATGCTGGGTGAAGCGCACGACATGGAAGGCCTGGTCGTCGCGCTCGTACATCTTCTCGAGCACCGTCGGGTTGTCCTTGAGGCCGAGTTGCTCGACGCGCGCGGCAAGGAACTCGCGTGCCATCGACTCGGGCGTGCCGACCCGCGCCCGGAACGCAGGCTGGAACAGGGTCAAGGCGCGGCCATCGGCGGCGAACCGGCCTTGGGCCGATTCGATCGCGGCATCCTCGTTGAAGGCCTTGGTGATGCTCTCGACCATGCCGTCGGGCAGCTTCTTGGCATGGACATTGGCGGCGAAGGCTGCGATCGCGACAGCCAGTGCGGTTGAGAACAGAACAGGCTTGTTGGGCATTGGAGTCGACCTGATTGATGCAGGAACCTGCGAGAACCGTGATCCTACCGCGCCGGTGCATCCCCGCGTAGTGTCCCGCCTCCAACGAACGAGGCCTGTGCACGGGTCGCTGGAGCGATCCCGCTGCTACGGGCTGTCGAACCCGTCCGCGAAGAGGCTATCCCCGCCGATCACGGTCACTTGTGGACTGATGTTGAAGAAGATGTTGTTCGAGCACGCGACGCGCACGTGACCCGCCGTGATCGACACATTCGGCACCGTCACCGTTGCGCTGCCGCTGTTCGGAACCCCTGTCTGCAGCACCGCGAGTCGCAGCAACTCGCTGTTGTCGGCCGCCGGTACGACGAGGTCGATGTCGACCGCGCTGCAGGAAATCGGCGCCTGGTCGGTCGCGGCGACATTCCATGCAATCGTCTGCGCGGGCGTTTCGCCCCAGGTCCAGATCGTCGGCGCAGCCGGTGCCGTCAATACGAATGGACCGGCCGTGTCGACCACGGTCAGCACACGGTCGGCGCTGTTGGTGGCACCCCCGCCGGCAAGGTTGTCGCGCACGGTCAGGCGATAGTTCAGCGTGCGGTTCGTGGTCGGCAGGATCTCGCCCTTGGCGAAGACACCGGACACGAGGTTCTGGATGCGCGGCAGATAGCGGCGCGGGCTCATCGTCGGCAGCCACGAGCGCTGGATCGGGCCGGCACCCGGGTCGACGGCCAGGTTCATGTTGGCTGGGCCGGCATCGTACTGCTCCCAGGTGTAGGTCAAAACCGCACCCGGCGCGGATGAACCGGCCTGTGCGGTGAGCACGTATGGCGTGGCGGCAGGAATCGTCGTCGCGCTGCCGGGCACGACGGTCGGCGCGACCCAAGCGCGCGGCGTGGCCTGCGCGCAGGATCCGCCGATACCGCTCGAATAGCCCCCCATCTCCTGCAGGCTGCGCGCATGGAAATATGGATCGGAGTTCGTCTGCAGGTCGCTCGCGCTGCCGCAGATGCCGGCATAGGCCTGGATCGTCGAGCCGCTGCCCGGCTCCAAACCGGATTCGCCGGCATTGTCACCGTCACAGGAGTTGTAGGTGTGGTCGCCGCCGAACTGGTGACCGACTTCGTGCGCGACGTAGTCGATGTAGAACACATCGGTCTGCAACGTCGCACCGTTTGGCAATCCGGTCGTACCGTCCGCCTTCCAGATGCGGCATACCACTCCGAGACCTGCAAGTCCGCCCGATCCGGTAGTGAACACGTGGCCGATGTCGTAGTTCGCGCTGCCGATGACGGCGTTGAGGTTGGGCCCGTTCTCGTCGATGGCGTCTTCATCGTTGGAGTACGGGTCACCTTCAGCGAACGGATAGATGATTGCGTCATTGTTGGGGATCAGGGTCATGCGGATCGCGAAGTCCTGTCCGTAGACTTCGTTGATGCGGTTGATGACATTGACCACAGCGGCGAGACCGATGGCGACGCTCGGTGCCTGCGGCGGATCCATGGCGCTGGCAACCGCCTGCACCCAGTGGTGGTTCGCGGCGAAGGCGGCACGGTAGTTGCGCAGGATCGTGCCCGTGACGGTGGCGACGCCGGGGGCCTGTGCCGGCATCGCGTGGTCCTCGTCCATGTCGATGTGGCCATGCGTGCGGCACTTGAACGGCGGGGCGACGCCGGCATCGGCGCGGCGGAAACTGAGGTAGTGGCTGCCCATGCCGGAACGCTCCGGTCGCACCAGCCAGATGCCGTCGCGGTCGTGCACCGTGGCATGCAGGCCAAGCATCGAGATACCGACGCGCGCGGTCGTTCCGCGGGCATCGGTGGCGAGGTAGCTGCGGATGGCGGGGAAGCGTGCCTGCAGTTCAGCCGGCATGACGCCAGAATCGGCCAGCACGAATTCGCGCAGCCCACCGTCCGGAGCCGGCAGTGTGAGTGTGGCGCCGACACCATCGGCATGCGCGGCCAGCGCCTGACGCAGTCCGGGCCAGTCAAGCGATACCTGGCGATATGCCGACGGCGCTTCGCCATGGACCTGCGGCGCGCGCGCGGCGACGTCCTGCCAGTAGCCGGCGAACGCGACCGCCGGGGCGACGAGCAGGGAAAGGAGGACAACGAAACCGGTGACGGGTGAACGCATGGCGGATGACCTGTGCACGAGATGGATGCCCTGCGGCGGGCGGCGAAAGCGCGCCACCTTCGCACAGCGGCGGTAGCGTTGCCACGCGGCGCCGCCGCAGCCCTGAACGGACGCCGACGATCATGGCACCATGCGCCTGCAAAACCCAAACGAGGCGTGTATGATCCGCGCCCGTTTCATCCATCCATCCGCATTGAAGGATATTTGCCGAAAATGAGCAGCTATCTGTTCACCTCCGAATCGGTCTCCGAAGGCCATCCGGACAAGGTCGCCGACCAGATCTCCGACGCCGTGCTCGACGCCATCCTTGCCCAGGACAAGCGCGCGCGCGTCGCCTGCGAAACGCTGGTCAAGACCGGTGTCGCGATCGTCGCCGGCGAGGTGACCACGAGCGCGTGGATCGACCTCGAAGCGCTGACGCGCAAGGTCATCCTCGACATCGGCTACGACAGCAGCGACGTCGGTTTCGACGGCGCTACCTGTGGTGTGCTGAACCTCATCGGCAAGCAGTCGCCCGACATCAACCAGGGCGTCGACCGCAAGAAGCCGGAAGAACAGGGCGCCGGGGACCAGGGCCTGATGTTCGGCTACGCGACCAATGAGACGAAGGACTACATGCCGGCGGCGGTCTACTACTCGCATCGCCTCGTCGAGCAGCAGGCCAAGGTGCGCAAGAAGAAGAACTCGCCGCTGCCGTGGCTGCGCCCGGACGCGAAGTCGCAGGTCACGCTGCGCTACGAGAACGACAAGGCGGTGGCGATCGACGCCGTCGTGCTGTCGACCCAGCATGATCCTTCAGTGAAGCAGAAGGATCTGGTCGAAGCCGTGCGCGAGCACATCCTCAAGCCCGTGCTGCCGGCGAAGTGGCTGCACAAGGGCACCAAGTACCACATCAATCCGACCGGCAAGTTCGTCATCGGCGGCCCGGTCGGCGACTGCGGCCTGACCGGCCGCAAGATCATCGTCGACACCTACGGCGGCTGGGCACGCCACGGCGGTGGCGCGTTCTCGGGCAAGGATCCGTCCAAGGTCGACCGCTCGGCCGCCTATGCCGCGCGCTACGTCGCCAAGAACATCGTCGCCGCCGGCATCGCCGACCGCTGCGAGGTGCAGGTCAGCTACGCGATCGGCGTGGCCGAGCCGACCTCGATCTCGGTGACGACGTTCGGCACCGGCCGCATCAGCGACGAGAAGATCGAGAAGCTGATCCGCAGGCACTTCGACCTGCGACCGTACGGCATCATCAAGATGCTCGACCTCGTGCATCCGATGTACCAGCCGACTGCGAGCTATGGCCATTTCGGCCGCGCGCCGTACGAGGTGAAGCTGGCCAACGGCGAAACCTTCACGGCCTTCTCGTGGGAGAAGACCGACAAGGCCGAGGCGCTGCGTGCGGACGCAAAACTGTAGGAGCGCCTTCAGGCGCGATGCCTCGCGACGCGAAACGGGCCGCCTTGTGCGGCCCGTTTCATTTGCGCGGCGCAACCAGGCGCTCGAACGCCTGCACGATCTCCTTTTCGGTCCGCGCGGCAACAGCCAGGGATGCGCGGGCTCGTTTGCTCCAACCCGTTCCGCGCGCGGT
>Ga0116142_10005302_pt1 | contig 11705 bp, 19 predicted proteins | sample AD_UKC033_MetaG_FD_89785 | JGI IMG/M metagenome (GOLD analysis project Ga0116142, IMG submission 89785) | Active sludge microbial communities of municipal wastewater-treating anaerobic digesters from USA - AD_UKC033_MetaG | ecosystem: Engineered > Bioreactor > Anaerobic > Digestate | place: USA... | reverse complement strand
TCTTCGAGGAACATCAGCCCGATCTTGCCCACACCTTCTTCTTGGTCAGGGAAGTATTTGCCGAGCTCAAGAATGATCTCTTTGACCACAGTGGACTTGCCGGAACCTGTGCCTGACGTGAGAAGAAGGATCTCTCCTCGCCGCATGCCTTGAAGCTTCTCATTCACTTCTGCCATACACTCAGGGTAGGGTACAGCAATGACTTCCTGTTTCTTCTTGTAGCTCTCCCAGAGAGCCTCACCCGTCATGAACCCATCGGGTCGGTATGGCTGAGTTTCGAACGCTGCTGATCGTACCGCCTGACCACCTTCTGCCAACCAGAGGTCGCAAAAGTCTTTGTGTCCATATTTTGCAGGGATTCGAGCCCGATCGTAGCCAACAATCTTGGCGATGTCTGAAAGTGCTTCTTGTCCTGCGTCGTCGTTGTCCAGACAAAGAACGACCTCAGGGTAGGATCGAAGCCAATCTCGATTCTTGAGGAGAATCGCGCGAGGAGACGCCGATGGAAGAGATACAATCGGGTAGAATCGTTGGTACTTCTCGAACATCGCCTGCTGGAGAGCCATTGCATCGCATTCCCCTTCAGTAATGAAGAGTCTCCGACCGGGCATCGCTTGTGCCTGACCGAAGAGTTGGTTCACCCCTTTGAAATCTCCGATGGTGGAGAACTCTTTCGGGAGTGCTCGCCGCTTGTAAGCGACGACGCGCCCACCACGAGTGTATGGGTAGAAGTGATTCTCTTCATCGATCTTCACTCCATAGTGTTCGCAGATGTTGCGCCTTATCTTGCGATCGGAGATGGAACCAGACTCCATCTCTTCATCGACGTGTTCAAAGGTGTATTCTCCATCGACCCGACGCGTACGCATTCGTTCCTTTCTGAAATGAGGGCCACCACCTGGTTCGCCCTCATCACCTGCCGGTCCTGTCTTACCGCATGAGAAGCAATAACCCCGAGGCTCATCTTCACGCCATGCAAAGGCATCAGAGGATCCGCAGTCCTCATTCGGGCAGGGGCCGTGGACCCAAGCGCCGGTCCCTTTCACGTGGCTTCGAGATGTTTTCTTTCTGATCATGAAGTCGATGTTCCTTTTGCTGACGTAGGATATCTCCCTTGGGATCGTCACGCCAATCCATGGCGCGTTCAATTTCTCGATTGGACAGACGTTTGCTCATCGTTCTTGGATGCAAGCAAGCCCCACAATAACTGGCCGGAAACCACGACGTTCATTCAAGCGCCTCTCGAAGTCGTCTTGAATTGTTTTGGCGGCGACGAGACAGGCCTCTCGGGAATTGAAGGCAGTCTTGTCAATGACCATGCCGCCATCCACACCATTGGCGACAATCAACATCAGTGTCCAGAAAGTATTCATCATGATCACAACCCGTGATGGAGAGCAAAGGCGAGAGAGGCTCGCCAATACCCATCCAGATATTTTTCAACCATTTCGTTCACAACCTTCCCATCGAAGTCTCGTGAAATCCACTTCACTGCTTCCGCGCGCCCATTGAAATAAAGAGGCAGTCCCAATGAATCTTTTGCCGTGATGGCATCGATCTTATGGATGATGTTTGATTCAGCATGTCCCATATACCCGCGAGAAGGGCATAGGTGTACTATCTCAAAGAGAAAACATTCTTCTGGATATTGTTCCAAGAGTTCATGAATGTTCTCTGACGAGGATCGATAAACTCGCCAGTTGGATTGCGCCTTCGCATTGCCCCACTTAGAGGAAACATGGAAGGATTTCTTCCCGATGTACATTTCTCCTGTGAGAAGGAAAGTCACACGGTAAATGAATCCAAACCATTTGCTGGTGTCAAGCCCACCATCTTCTTTGAGTTCTTCCTTGTGATCTTGCGCGCAGGTGAACAGCCAATGACCGACCTGGGGAATTCCTTTAAACCCGCTTTTTCGCAGAGGAACTAGCCTTCCGCTTGAGAAGCGTTTTGTCTTTACCATTGTCGTACCTCTTAGCTGCACGTTTGATTCGACTGTCTGGTGTCGAGGTCTTGTACCTCACCTTGGCTTTGGCTTCGGGGTACTCATATCGCTTCCGAGTACCTGCTTCGATTTGTGCCTTGATGTCCACTTGTCGCTCACGAGGAACATTCTTGAATGTCCCCTTGGGAATCTCTCCTGATGTGTATGTTGCAGGCGAAAGCGAGTACACCCCTATGCGGATCATCTCGAACTCCGCATCGATGAGCGGATCTTCCCCCATCTCCTCTGGATCCCACTTCATGATCTCCCAGATCTCATTGGGAGTGAGCTCACGCATGGCCTCCTCGGTCTCGCGCAAGTAGAGAAGGTTGATTGACTGAAGCATGCGCTCCAACTTCTCTCGCTTCGTCTTGTACTCGACGTCAGGGTTGTTCTGCTGGATGCCATGCGAGTTGGTCATCCAGAGATGTTTCACCTTGTCGCGGAGTTGCGACAGGCGACATGCTCTGAACTTCTCTGCGGCTTTGACTTCGCCGATCTTCATGAGACCCGGGATGGAGTCGGAAGCCATATCCCCGATGATGAACTGCTTCATGGCGAAGTAGTAAGACTGCGCCACTGACATGTGGTAGAACTCTTTGATCTTCATGTGGTAATGCCAGCCGGGGATCATGTTGAGATCCTTGTCGATGTGGCAAACCACAGGGCGCTTCCCTTCGAGAATGGCTTTCTGAGCAGTGATTCGACACCAGTCATCGGCTTCGCCGGAAGGCACACCACCGTACTTGTCTTGAACGTATTTCAGCAGACCTGCAATACGCTCTGCGACTTCCGGAGTTGTGTAGTCGCGCTCGCGCCTCTTGACTTTGTAGAAGGGATCGATGAAGTAACGGAAGTTTCCCTCCGTTCCCTTCACATAGATGATGGCGTTCTCTGTCTCCGTCCGATCCATGACCTCGACGATCATTGTGGTGAAGAGCTTCTTGCATTGAGCGAGGGTTGGCCTCGTCCAGGCAACTTGGTAGATCAACGAATCGGCGTCAATGATGGCCAAGTCGAACTTGGGAAGCCGTTGTCCGCCGATCTTAGGCTTTGCTGCCTTGATCTTTTCTTGTATGTCCATCAGTGAACCTCAGCGTAGTTCTTACCCGACTTGGCCTCGCCGGCCATGATGTGAATCCCAAAGAGTTTGGGGGCCTCTCGGAATGCTTCGACTGCAAGCTCCTTCGCGCGCTCTTCGTGCTTGGGCGGCACCGCAAAGGCCAGCTCATCGTGGTAATGCAGGAGCCAACGGTGCGGAATCTTTTCCTTGCGGAGCTTCTTCCATAGGTAGACTGCTGCAGCCTTGCATGTGATGGCCTCCATCGACTGCAGGAGAGCAGTGAGGATCTTGTGCTTGGAGGTCACAAAGCAGATGCGACCATCGACTGCTCGGACATGCGCCCACTTCTCTCCGAAGCGGTTCTTCGTCTTTTCCCACTTGTAGCCGACTTCTTCTTTGAAGTCGTTCAATCCAGGAATGGAACTCTGGAAGGCTTCGATTGCTTGCCCACCCAGGACGGTGTCCTTCTTCTTGTTCACAAGCTCACCGGCCTTACCCTTACCCATCCCGAAGAGGTAGGCGTAGAGGAATCGCTTGGCACGATTGTCCCGCGCCTCCTTGGGGACCGTCTCCTTGGAAGACCAATCAGAGGTATCCCCCTTGAGATCCAACATAAATGGTCTCAGGATGTTAGCATTCTTGGTGTGGATGTCACCATCGATCACATCATTGGTGAAGTCGTCGTTACCCACATAGTGGCAGAAGCCACGCATCTGGTTGCCGGAGGAGTCCGCGCCGATGATCACCCATCCGGGAGGAGGTAGGAAGAGCTCCCGCATCTCTTTGCCGTACTTCGAATCGACTTTCGGAAGGTTGGCAACGACTTCATGGCGGCAACGGAAAGTAGGAGTACCCACAGTCCACATCCTACCATGAAGCCTACCGTCGTACTTGATAGATTCAAGCCATGTGCGGAGGACACCATATCTGTTTGCGACTGTTCCGTACTCATTCACCAACTCCCCGATTTTCCCCAGAGGCTTGAGCGAAGTCTCGGTGAGCTTGGGAGACTTCTGGACGAACTCTCGACCGATTCGCTCGTAGTTCCAATCGTCTGGAACCCAACCAAGCTTGTAGAGCCATGTCTTGAGGTGCTTGTCGGATGCCGCGTTCCCCTTGACAAACTCAACCCGAGTGTACGGGGCGTCTGGGGCAAACATACAGTCTGGGTAGTTCCCTTCTTCAGGGTCGAGCCCAAACCATCTTGCAGTGGCGATGGCAAGGTTCCCGTTCTTGATGAACCTTGGGTAGGTAACCTTTCCTTTCTTGTCTTTGGGTACACAGATTTCTCCGATTCGTTTCGAGAGGAATCGCTCGAGCTTGAGCTTGCGTTCTTCAATCTGCTCGAAGAGTACCTGAGCCTTCTCTGCGTCGAAGTCCCATCCAGTCATGCGGATGATGGATTCGATTCGTGCAAACTCCATCTCAACCCGGATGCCAAGCTTGATGAGCTTGTTGATCTTGCGGGTTGACTTGTACTCCTTCATGAGCTCTTCGTACACTCTCACGTTCAACCGAACGTCTTGGATGCCGTAGGCCAGCATCTTCTCGGAGTACTGATCGAAGAACCCTGGTCCTGTCTCATGCTTGGGGCACTTGAGATGCTGCCCCCAGCCTTCGAGAGAATGACGATGCGGCCTGTTGTATCGAAGGACCATCGATAGGATCCAAGTGTCGATCAACCGGCAGGTGGCCTTGGGCTTCCAGTTGTGGAGGTACTTCAGGATGGGAACGTCATAGCCGATGATGTTGTGCCCGATGAGCACATCAGCCGTTTTGAGGTATGCAAGGCCTTCCTCGATGGAGCCATACAGATCGTCGTCGTCGGAGTACTGGCGTTCTTCTCCTGTCCTGAGATTGTAGGTTTGTATGAGCCAGGTATGATTTACTTCTGGCCACAACCCGTTGGTCTCAATGTCGAAGACTAGCTTGAGCTCGAATCCCTCTTCAACCGCAAGCCGGACTGCAGATTTCCGTGGGATCTTTCCAGTCAACCCCGTAGCATTCTTCGAAGGCATTTGCTTCCTCCTCCAGCTTTTCGGGTGTTTCGTAAGCATGTCTTCCTTCTAAGAGTTGAAGGACATGCGCAAATTCATGGGCGGCGATGCGAGAATTCCATGCGCCTGCAGGCATGGCCATCAGAATCTTTGGCCGGAGACCAGGGTTTTCGATGAGAATTGTTTGAGGGACCGTTCCGTTCGGTGATCTCAGAAAGAGTACTTCAGTGTCCCTCGTAAGCCTACCTTCTAAGATCATGCGACAGAAGATAAGCGGGAGGATCGGACCATCCCAACCACGCTCATACGTAATCGATACCATTGTCTGGCTCCTCTTGTATTTCAGACGGTTGGGTATAGTGCCAGCAGCAGCCGTCAATGCTCCACCAGGCAATACCAACCCACGGATGGTACTTGACGGGTATGTGACGTTCCCGTAGACCGACCATGTTCTCACGAGTCTCCTCCAGACCTGTCTTCTGCAGCATCTTGAGGATCTCTTGGAGCGAAAGATTCTCCTCGCGAAGCTTCTTCTGGGGGACAGCTAGGAATCGTTCCGAGAGGAAGAGGGAAAAGCAACGATGCCCTTCATTGTCTTCTGGCCGCAACCCGTGATGGATGTTCTTGAGAGAGAATCTTTCTGTGCTCATGACGGTGGTCCTCCCTTCTTGGGGACGTACACGAACTCACCATTCTCAGTGTAGGTGACGGTCTTGGCACCGAGGATGTAGAGTTCTTCTAGGGCAAGGCGCATCATGGCCGACCGTGTCCTGTATTTCTCCTTCATTTCCTGGCCGAACTTCATGTTGGCCAGCCACAGAAGAAGCAGGGCCACGTTCAGGACGACACTCAGTGTCAGAACAAGGAGAGTATCCATGCAGCGAGCCAGGCCACGAGGGTGATGACGATCGACGCAGAGATTACGTAGATCCCCAGGAGGAACAGGCCGAAGCGAAGGGGCGAGGCGCTCACCCAACGATCGAACCGTTCAGAGTATGTCTGTTTCATCTCGAATTCCTTTGTAGATTGGGTGTCGAGGTCTTTCCTTCTCTCCATGGGGAAACTTCTTGTAGACCAAGATCTTTCCCTTCCAGTCTCGCCGTAGCCGATCAGCCTCTGTGAAACCCGAGCCGATGGAAAACTCGACACCAGTACTGAGATCACGCACATAGAGACTCCCCATGAGTGTCTTTGAAGCTTTGAGACCTGCAGCGACCTTCGATCGTTTCTGCAGACCCTTCTCTGAGAGGAAGGCTTCGTTCTGATTGTGCATGAGAGGTTCGACTCGGAGGACAAGGGCCTCTCCATCGACGAATTGCTTGAGCTTCCATCCGATGTTCTCCCGATGGGTTGCTCGGTTTTCTCCTGGTTTGTCGAGGTAGATTCCATCGAGAGTACGTAGGACTCCACCCTCGTAACCCCTGGCAATGAACTTTGCTTCCATGAGGGAAGCTTCGGAGGGGTTGTGAACAAGCACTTGCGGAACACAGAAGAGATTCGGAATCTCCAACCGCTCCACGATCCTCTTCACATAGTACGCTCGGGCATCGAATCCCCTGTCGAGTGCAGCAGTGTCGAAGAGCCAGAACGAGTAGTCTTTCGTTCCCGCAGGACCATGTATCTTCCGAACAAGCCGGGTGGTCTTGTTGAAGATATCTTTCGCATGCGGATGCCAACCGGCAACGAGCTCTCCATCCAGACCGACAGGAAGTTTTTCCAGCATGGCCCTGATATTGACGTTCGGGATTGGCTTGAGAGACCTTGTCATCGGGCCATTTTCGGTGATCATACACCGGAAACCATCGAGCTTGGGAGAGATGAGGAGAGGGTACGGGAGAGTCTCCAGATCGGGGACTTCCCGAGGGAGAAGCATTGGTTTCACGCCATCACCTTCTCGATGTACAGTGCGGCACCGAGGAATCCCGACATGATGATCAGGCCGAGTTCGATTCGACCCACTTCGAGACTGAACTCAAAGAGACCGCACTTGAAAGAGATCTTGTTCATGTGTTCACTCCTACTCCTAGCTTGGAGAATAGAAACCGCCAGAAGGAATCTGCCGATGCATGATGATCTTGGCAGAGCATCGCCACCCTGGCGTACTTGTCCAACTGCTCCCGAGGGTACGCCGGCTCGTAGCAGTCAGGGAAAGAGCATCGGCATTGGATGTTCACTTCGGTTTCACCCGCTCGGCGATGATTCGATTCCCGGTCTTGAGGTAGACCTTCCGGCTTTGAGCGCTGTTGAGACCCTTCCTGCGCGGACGATCATCAATGAAATTCCCTTGTTCCAGCGCGTCGATGACGATTGCAGGACCGGCCATCAGGTGGGCGAGATGGTGGACCTCTGAGTCTTCCGCGAAGTTCTCACCATTCCACCAGTCCAGTAGGTGCCGCATGATGGCATTGAAGAACACAGAGGCGGTCACTTCGGAGTCTCGGAAGTTGAAGGCGCCGTACTTGTCGGCCCCATTCTGCATGGCCGCACCGAGAGCCAAGATGGCGGAGGGAGGGACTGCTGCGGTCGGGGCCTTAGTTGCGCCGGAGGCGTTCTTCAGGTTTGTCTTTGTCTTCGCAGACTTTTTGTTCATTGAGGAATGCTCCGCTTGTTGTTCAATTCGACGAAACGATCGAGAAAGAGTAGCCGTGCTTCACCGGGAAGCATGCACTGGATCTTGACATCAGCCACAGGAAGACCTTTGGCCCATTCCCAGGGATCCTTGCTCGGAACGATTTGCTCTTTCTCTGCCAGCAGGACTGCATTGTCTGCATCCAGAATGACTTTGATGAGAGGGTCTGGGAAGCGTTCGAGCTTGAAGGCTTGTGCAATGGGCTTCCATGTCTTGGCCTCGAGCTCATAATACCCGGTCAGGTATTTCTTGATGGGGCGTGGGACATCCACCAAGATCATCTCTGTGGCGTCATGCAGAAGCCCCAGCATCTGGAGCTCATAGTCATGAGGATGCTTCTTCTCGACTTCATGCGACACGTACACAGAGTGTTCGGCCACACTGTAGAAGCCATCCGGGCTTTCACCTTCGATGTGCCCTGCAAAGCGACACTGCTTGGAAAGGGAGGTCGCGATGTCGAGGATGTTCACCATCGAGACGGTGGGATTCTCGATATCCCAGCGGGTACCTGAATGAAGCTGTAGATAGCCGCCGTAGTTGACGTTGTTCATTACTTCTCTTTCTTTGGTTCTGTTGCCTTCAGTTCTGCGTCAAGGTACTCATTGGCCTTCTTTCGGATGAGTGTCATGACCTTTTGGCCCTCCAAAGAGTCCTTGAACGCGACTGCGTAGTGAGTTCCCACCAGGATTGCCATCTGAGAAGAATTGGGAATGACCAGCGAGATGAAAAGGAGCACCGAGGCAATGACCCCCAACTTCTTCGGTGGTCTTGATTCTGAGTAGTACTCTGAGCTGACGCCCCACACAAGCAAGAAGATCATGCCTCCTACTATACTGGAGACGAATGTAAGAGACTGCACGGCATCCAGCTTGAGCCACAGGTAAACAAGAAGGACTTCCATCATCCCTCCTTGGTGAAGTCAGGTTTGTTTGCGCTTCTATTCCTGAAGAAGTCCGGTGAGTGTCCGAGAATCGTTTCGATTCGTTCCAGCTCAGCTTCTCCCGCCCAATGAGTGCCCACCTTTACGGCGGCACAGAGCGCATTGAGTGTTATGAGAACTCCTCCAACCTCCTGGAATACATCTCCCTTGGGACGACCGTACACGTAGTCCACAATCCGGAGGACTTCTTCCTTCGGGCAGTTCAATGCCTGCACAAGCTCACAAGCCTCTTCCACAAAGCGATGGGTACGGATGGCCTTGTTGTCCGCGTGCTCTTGACCGAAGGCATTGATAGCCTGCCGGTAGACTCTGCTCTGAAAGGTGATTGGGTCTTTCATCTAGATTCCTCTCGCACGGAAATCGTGCAGTGCGCAATGCTTGACATCGCAAGCCTTCACGCGGGCAATGGAACCACCGACACAGGCCTTGCAGAAAGCGCGGATGGCCCGTGCTGTGGATGTCGGTCGTTGTGTGGTCCCATGTTGTTGGTAGAACAAGAGCATTGATGCCTGCTCTTTGAGAGGAAGCTGAGCGATCTCCTTGAGGTTGGGATCGTACTCGCCGTCTGTCTCTTTGCTCTTGATGAGAGCGTCCTTGAGTAGCGGAATTACCTTCATGGTTTCTCCGAAAGCTTTCCTTCGAGATTGATCTGAAGGTTGTAGGGAAGGATTGCGTTCACTTCATCCACCACTTCTTGACTGATTGGCTTGACGATACGTTGCCAGCCAGTGGAAGTCGTGTAGGGACGCCAGGTGTAGGCAATGAGACCATCACCTTGGACTCCGCGAAAGAGCGGTCTGAGAGTCAGCTGCAAGATTTGTATTGTCTTGGAGGTATCCCACCATGACTTCGTGCGAATGATCTTAGCTTTCAGTACTTGTGCGTACTTACCTCTCGTACCTACAAGCGCAACCATATCATTAGGCTGCACAAGCACTTCGATCTTGCGCCGTTTCCCGATGTCAGTGATCTTCTGGATGGGATGGCGTGTGAATCGTTGCGGTCTCTTCATTTGTCCTCCGAAAAGGGAACCCCCTCCTAGGAACGTATCCTTGGGAGAGGGTTCACATGAGCAGGAATTACTTGCTCTTCTTGGCCTTCTTGGCGGCCTTGGCCTTGGCAGCAGCCTGCTCGGCACGCCATGCACGCAGCTTGACCGGACCCTTCTGGCGATTCACCGGGAGGGTTGCGATCTTCAGGAGTTCAGGCACATCGCCTTCTTCTTCGAACGCTTCGATCAGCTCATCACACATCTTGAGCTTGGCCTTCTTGGCGGCAGCGAAGCTCTTCGGGATGGTGGTGGTCTGCGGGGTCATGACCGGACCGGCGCGCTTGGCCTTCTTCTTGGGCGCCTCTTCTTCGTCGTCCTCGTCGTCATCCGAGTCTTCGTCTTCCGAATCCTCATCTTCGTCTTCTTCCTCGACGACCTTCTTGGACTTCTTGGCAGGAGCGGCAGCCTTCTTCGACTTCTTGGGCGGCGGAGTGTCTTCTTCGTCGTCGTCCGAATCTTCGTCTTCCGACTCGTCATCTTCTTCGACTTCGACCTTCTTCGCCTTGGCCTTCTTGACCGGGGCCGGCGGAGCCTTCTTCGAGGACTTCTTGGGCGTTTCCGCTTCGTCCTCTTCACCTTCGCCATCTTCGAAGTCGAACTCTTCGGCTTGGGAAGCCTTGGTGGTCTTCTTGGTGACGGCGGGGCGGGTGATCTTCGGCATGGTGGAACCTTTCAGTTGTGCAGTGAGAGTTAGATCGCTCTGGATCATCTTCTCACAGAAAAAGAGCTTGCGCTCCAGGGGGTTTGTGCATCGACCGAGGTCATAGCACAGCGTGAAGTACTCGCTCGAACCCATGTAGTGGCGTCGGACCGGCCTGAGCTGGTCTTCAATTCCTCTCACATGTAAGTCGAGTTGGGAGAGAACAGAGAGGGGGCTCCCCAACAGTCGGCTGACTGCGAGTACGAACCCCTTTTCTCTTTGGGGACCATCTGAAATGGTCGGAAAAGCCTTGCGAATCAAGGGCTTAGCGAGGGCGCGAGATTTTCGCCCTCATTTCTGGTGATGCGCCGTACAGGACAACATACCACCATTGTTTCCAGCGTTGGTAGTCGTTCTTCATAGCCCATAGGAATAGGTGGGCGAACCCACCCATCCTTGCTTTCAGAGGTCGTCCTCGTCATCCTCGTCATCGTCCTCCTCATCGTCCTCTTGGGCACGACGCTTGGAAGACGTCTTGACGGGCTTCTTGGGAGTGGGCTTGGCCTTCTTGCGAGGAGCAGGCTCGTCATCCTCGTCGTCCTCATCTTCGTCCTCGTCATCCTCGTCATCGTCCTCTTCGACGACCTTCTTGGACTTCTTGACGGGAGCCTTGGACTTCTTCTTGGGAGCTTCGTCTTCGTCTTCTTCATCGAAGTCGAAGCCACCGTCACGAGGTTCGTACTTGATGTAGCCTTCTTCATCGAGCTGGACGGCATGCAGCGTGATGGCAGTGCCTTCCTTGGTGACCTTGCCCTTGGGGCCGGTGATTTGGTAGTCACGGAGCATGATCTTCACGGCACCCACAGAGCCATTGCCGATCGTGCGGGGATCGATTTCCTCCAGATCACCATCTTCGTTCTTGAGCTCGACCTTGATGGGCTTCGCCGGCTCGCCATCTGCCTTGACGGCCTTCTTCTTGAGGTTCAGCTGATAGAGCTTGCCTTCCTTGCACTTCTTGACGGTGCCGAATTGTTCCATCTCTTCGACGGCACTCTTCGGGAAGCGAAGCTGGACTTCCCATTGGAGAGTACCGAAGGGCTCGACCGGATGCTTGGGATCGAGCTTGGCCCACCAGAGTTCGGCACCCCGGATGATGGCGAACTGGATGTTGTCGTCCTTCGAACCCCACTTGACGGAGACCTTGGTGGACGAAGACGACTTGGGTTGCTTGAAAGCCATTGTGTAAATCCTCTGTGGTAGTCGGGTCATCAGACCCTTGTGGTTGCGGAGCCAGACGGCCCCTATGGGTAGGGGGAGAGATACCCCCTGGTGTTGAAGATTTCTTGAACTCAAGAACCTAGATGGTCCAAGAAAGGAAAGCCATGAGAAAGAGTTCTCCTA
>Ga0116142_10005299_pt1 | contig 11713 bp, 5 predicted proteins | sample AD_UKC033_MetaG_FD_89785 | JGI IMG/M metagenome (GOLD analysis project Ga0116142, IMG submission 89785) | Active sludge microbial communities of municipal wastewater-treating anaerobic digesters from USA - AD_UKC033_MetaG | ecosystem: Engineered > Bioreactor > Anaerobic > Digestate | place: USA... | reverse complement strand
TAGCGCTGCTGGACCTTGAGCGGGCGCACGTAGAGCGTGTCGCGGCTGCGGTAAACGTCAAGAAACACCTGGCAGGTGTTGCGTATGGGGTCCGCGGCGTAGTGCGAACTCTCGCGCCTGACCAGCGCGAAATAGGCGACGTCGCCGCGGTCGAGGAGGTAGGGGCACGTGAGCATGAAGAAGTTGGCGAGCATCTGGTCGCTGTGCCAGTGCACGGCCAGCTCGGAGAGGTTGTCGAATACGTAGAACGCGCCGCGATCGGTCTGCTCGATGACGCCGTGCACGTGGTCGAGCGCGATCTCGAAACCGGTTTTCGGGTCGACGACGTGTCGCGCGGCTGCCATGTCCTCCGGTAAGACGGGTTCGTGGTTGGCGAAGCGGAAGTAGATCAGCTTGCGTCCGGTGGTGACGGCGTATCGGGCATAGGGGCGCGCGAAGGCGCGATAGTCCTCCATGTCCTCGACGCGCAAGACGACGTTGTCGCCGGGGATGACGCCGCGAATGAGCCGGTCCAGTTCCGGCAGGCCCGTACTCAGTTCCAGGTTGGTCTGCAAGGCGCGCCTCCTACGGGGACTCGGAGACAGGCACGTCTCCCCCGCGAAGCGCGGGGTCGCTTGTGCCAGTCCCCATCCATCGGGGCGGGCCGGCGCGCGGCCGGCCTTCGCCCGCACGATCCGCGATTATACCAGTCCCTGGTCGAGCATGGCGTCGGCGACCTTCACGAATCCGGCGATGTTCGCGCCGGTGACGTAGTTGCCCGGGCTGCCGTAGTCGAGGGCGGTCTCGTACGCCTGGGTGTGAATGGCCTTCATGATGTCGCGCAGGCGGGTATCGACCTCGGCGGCCGTCCATATGGTATGTTGGGCATTCTGTGCCATTTCGAGACCGGAGACGGCGACGCCGCCCGCGTTTGCGGCCTTGCCTGGTCCGTACAGGATGCTGTTCTCAAGGAACACATCGACGCCCTCGGGGTCGGTGGGCATGTTGGCGCCTTCGGCGACGAGCATGCAGCCGTTGCGCACGAGGGTCCGTGCGTCGTCGCCGGAGATTTCGTTCTGGGTCGCGCTCGGAAAGGCGCAGTCGCAGGGCACGTCCCACGGTTTGACGCCTTCTCGGAATTGGGCCGACTTGAACTTGTCGCAGTACTCGCGGATGCGTCCGCGCTTCACGTTCTTCAGTTCGAGCACGTAGGCGAGTTTCTCGGGTGTGATGCCTTCGGAATCGTAGATGGTGCCGTTCGAGTCGGATAGCGTGACCGCTCGGGCGCCGAGTTCGGTCAATTTCTCGACGGTAAACTGCGCGACGTTTCCGGACCCGGAGACGGTGCAGACCTTGCCGGAGATCGAGTCGCCGCGGGTCGCGAGCATTTCCTCGGCGAAATAGACCGCGCCGTAGCCGGTGGCCTCGGGCCGAATGAGGGAGCCGCCCCAGTTGAGCGACTTTCCGGTAAGGACGCCCGTGAACTCGTTTCGGATTCGCTTGTACTGCCCGAACAAGAAGCCGATTTCGCGTCCGCCGACGCCGATATCACCGGCGGGCACGTCCGTGTCCGCTCCGACGTGGCGGGCGAGTTCGGTCATGAAGGATTGACAGAAGCGCATGACCTCGTTGTCCGACTTGCCCTTGGGGTCGAAATCGGAGCCGCCCTTGCCGCCGCCCATCGGGAGGGTGGTGAGGGCGTTCTTGAAGATTTGTTCGAAGGCAAGGAACTTCAGGATGCCGAGGTAGACGGTGGCGTGAAAGCGCAGCCCGCCCTTGTAGGGGCCGATGGCGCTGTTGAACTGAATGCGGAAGCCACGGTTCACGCGGAACTCGCCGCGGTCGTCCTGCCAAGGCACGCGAAACATGATGACGCGCTCGGGCTCCGTGATACGTTCGAGTATGCGCGCCTTCTGATACTCGGGGTGCCGATCGAGCACGGGCTCGAGGGAGTCGAGCACTTCGCGCACCGCCTGGTGAAACTCGGGCTCCGCCGGGTTGCGCTTCACGACGAGGTCCATGACTTCGGAAATGTACGACACGTTTCGTTCCCTCCTTGCATTGGCAACATGAGTGCTTTGGACGCTTCCCCCGGTCACGCGCGGCGTGGTCACAGTTGGATTCCCGGTCTCGCGGGCAGGACGGTACAGGCGCGGCGCAAGCGGAAGTATACATCCGGTTGACGGAGAGTGTACCTTGCGCCGACGCAAAAGTCAAGCGACGATCAAAGCGCGCAACCACACCGTATTTGCGATAATTATTGACTTGATCGCATCACAATGCGTGGCGAGGCCTCGATGTTGTTCAGTATGCTATACGGCAAAACTGCCGGTTTATCTTGATTCTTGGTTGCGGGCGTGCTACGGTACCGTTCCGGAACCACAACAACGTACCAAGGGGAAGAGCGACCGATGGACTTGAAGACACGACGGCGGATGGTGGCGATCCTGCGCGTGTTGCGCGATCTGGCCGGCCCGGCGGGCAGCGACCGCATCGCGCGAGAGCTCGGCTACGCGGGCATCGAGCTGAGCGAGCGCGCCATCCGCAACTACCTCGCCCAGGCGGACGCGCTCGGCTGGACGGTGAATCTCGGACGGCGCGGGCGGCGCCTGACCTCCCAGGGTATACAGGAAATCGAGGGGGCGCTGGTCGTTGACAAGGTGGGGTTCGTATCGGTGCGTGTGGACACGTTGGCTTACCAGATGACGTTCGACCCGGAGTCCCTGACGGGGAAGGTGATTCTGAATATATCGACGGTCGGGCCACGGGATCTCCGCGCGGCGGGCCGATGCCTGGCAAAGGCGTATGAGGCCAACCTGGGCATGGGCCGCTACGTGGCGGTGGGCGGGCCGGGCGAGACGATCGGCGATTTTCACGTGCCCGCGGGGTGTTTCGCCGTCGGGACCATCTGCAGCGTCAGCATCAATGGGGTGTTGTTGCGAGCAAACATCCCCACGACGTCGCGATTCGGCGGGCTGCTGCAGGTCGAGCACCGCCGTCCGGAGCGATTCACCCAGATCGTCAATTACGACGGTTCGTCGCTTGACCCGCTCGAGATTTTCATTCGCGGGCACATGACGAGCGTGACGCAAGTCGCGCGCACGGGTTCGGGGATGCTCGGGGCCAGTTTTCGCGAGACGCCGTCGGTCGCGCTCGCGGAGGTGCACCGGCTGCTGAAATTCTGCGACGAGATCGGCCTCGGCGGCGTGCTTGCCGTGGGCTCGCCGAATCAACCGTTACTCGATGTGCCCGTGGCGCAGGGCCGCGCGGGGATTATCGTGCCGGGCGGTCTGAACGCGGTGGCGATGGTGGTCGAGGCGGGCATCGCGGTGACGAGCACGGCCATGTGCACGTTATGCCCGTTCGAGGAATTACTCGACTACCGGGCGCTGTACGACGCCATCAAGGCCCGCGGGGCGTAATACGGGGTAGTCTCCACGAGATCATGGGCAGGATGCCCATGCCACAGGCGGCCCGATTCTCCCGGCTAGACGTGCAGCAGCACTTTCAACACGTCCGGGTCCTGGGCTCGGCGCATCGCCGCGACACCCTCGGACAACGGAAATACCTCGGTGATCATTGGGCGCACTTCGACGTTTCCCATGGCGAGCGCGTCCAAGGCCGGGCGGAACGGCCCGCATCGGCTTCCCACGATGTGGACCTCGTTGACAACGGGGCCGGCAAGTTCGAGCGCGGTGGGATGGGCGGTGGTGGTTTTCAGGACGATCGCGCCTTCGGGGCGCACGAGTTCGAGGGCGCGCGCGAGGCCGTCGTGGGCGCCCGTCGCTTCGACGACGATGTCGGCGCCGCGCTCGACCGGGTCCTCGTCCAGGGCCGTGCTGATGCCGAGCCTCGCCAGCAAGTCGAGCTTCCAGGCGTGTTTGCCGACGCAGACGAGGTTCTTGGTTTGCAGCCACAGCACCTGGGCGCAGAGTTGCCCGAGTTTGCCGTCGCCAAGGACGACAACGCGGTCTTCGCCCGTGACGACGACCTGTTCGAGGATGCGGAACGCGGCGGCGACGGGCTCGGTGAAGACGGCCACGTCGTCGCGGGCGGAAGACGGGGCGAGATGCAGGTTCTCCTCCGGCAGGGCGAGGAATTCCGCGAACGCGCCGTTGCGTCCCTGAATGCCGAGGACGGTGCGGTTCAGGCAGTGGTGCGGCATTTCGAGTTGGCAGAACTGGCACGTGTGGCACACGCAGTTAATCTCGCCGACGACGCGCTTGCCGAGCAGTTGCCGGTTCTCCGCCTCGTCCACAATGCCGACGAACTCATGGCCGAGGACGCCCTGGAACTGCATGTAGCCGCGGGTGATCTCGATGTCGGTATTGCAGATGCCGGCGGTCAGCACGCGGATCAACGCCTCGCCCGGTCCCGGCCGCGGCGTCGGAACCTCGACCAGCCGAACTTCGCCGTCATAGACGATCGCACGCATGCGCCGCCCTCCCTGCGTTGATGCGAGGCAACTCGGGTGGTATTGAATAGGACGCGGCGAGCGGAGTCAAGCCGGAGCGTCGCGAAACAATCGCCGACGTTTTTCGGTCTAGAAGCCGAGCGCGCTCCATGGTACACTGCGCGCGCAACGGACGCCGGGAGGGCATTATGAATCTGTTCACGAAGGCGAAGCTGACTTACGATTTCATCAAGTGGCGGCTGACGTGGGACCGGCGCAATACGCATTACAGGTTCACAGTCCCCGGCAACGGCCGGTTCATGGGGCCGCGCGACGCCGTGAAACTGATCCCGGACGGGGCGGTCGTCGGCCTGACCGGCCTCGGCGCGAACATGCGCGCTTCGATCATGTACTGGGCCATCCGCGAGGTGTTCGAGGAGACCGGACATCCCCGGGGCCTGACGCTGCTGTGTCCGGGCGGATTCGGCGGGCGCGGCCGTGTGCCGGGCACGCCGGAGGAACTCGGCGTGGAGGGGCTTTGCACGCGGCTGTTCACGGGGCACACGGAGACCTTCAAGTCGCTGCTGCGGTTGGCGGACAAGGGGAAGCTGGAGTTGCAGTGCATCCCGCAGGGCACTTTCATCCTCCTCCTTGCGGCGATGGCGGAGGGGGAGGACGCATTCGTCACGGAGACGGGCACGGGCACGGTCATCGACCCGCGCGTTGGGCGCGGCACGCCCGTGCTGAACGTCGGGCCGCAGTACGTGCATGCGGAGAACGGGGGGCTGCGGTACACGTGCCCGAAGCTGGACGTGGCGGTGTTCAACGCGCCTGCCGCGGACCGGAAAGGCAACCTGTACGTGAAGCGCGCGGCGATGATCGGCGAAAGCCGCGAGATGGCCAAAGCGGCCAAGCGCAACGGCGGCCTCGTGATCGCGAATGTCGGCAAGATTGTCGACGAGGGATACGACGAGATCTTTCTCCCAGCGGAAGAGGTAGATGCGATTGTCTACTATCCGAAGACCGAACAGACGGGATCGAAATACCACCGCCGCCCCCTGAAGATGCTGACGACCGAGAGCAACCTGCGCCTCGATGAGGGCCTCGCGCGGGTCCGGTTCGTGAACCGGCTCGTCGGTGTGACGCCGAAACGGTCGGAGGTGGACGCCGTCGTGGCGCGACTCGCCGCGACGGTATTTGCCGAGCACCTTCGCAAAGGCGCGCTCGTCAACTTCGGCGTCGGCATGCCGGAGGAAGTCTCACGACTGCTCTTCGACAGCGGGCTCTTCATTGACATGACGGGCTTCACGGAGAGCGGGGTCTTCGGCGGCGTTGCGGCGCCGGGGATTTTCTTCGGGGCCGGAATCAACCCGACCGAGATCGTGTCCTCCGCCGAGACGTTCCGGCGCATGTACCGCCATCTGGACGCGACGGTGCTCGGTTTTCTGCAGGTGGACAGCGACGGGAATGTGAACGTCTCGAAGCGCGGCGAGGGGGCGATCAACTACGTGGGGCCCGGCGGGTTTATCGACATCACCACGTGTGCGCAACACGTGTTTTTCGTTGGCGCGTGGATGGCGAACGCGCGTTTCGGTTTGGCAAACGGCGGCATCCGGGTCGAGCAGCCGGGGCCGGTCAAGTTCATCGAGCGGGTCGATGAAATCACCTTCAACGGACGGGAAGCGCTCAAGCGCGGCCAGAAGGTCTTCTACATTACGCAGGTGGGCGCGTTCCGCCTGACGGATCGGGGTATGGAGCTGTTTCGCGTGATGCCGGGCATCGACGTGCGGCGCGACGTACTCGACGTGACGCCGATGAAGGTGGCGCTTCCCGAAGATGACCGAGTTCCTGTCGTTGACGCCTCGGTAATCACGGGGCGGGGATTGAGACTTTCGTTGCCGGCATAGCGGCGGCTATTTGAGCGGTTCGAGACTCACCGTGCGGAATTCGATGGGCGTGCCTTCGCTCTGGAGGCCGATGTAGCCGTTTGTCACGGTGCATTCCGTGGCGACGTTCTGGAGGACGCCGTTGACGAACACGAGGATGCGGTCGTCGCGGCACTCGATTACATACTCGTTCCACTCGCCGAGCGGCTTCTCGGTGGAGGGCTCCTTTTTCGGCACGCGGCGGTCGATCTGGCCGCGATGCTCCTTGAAATCGGTACCGCCGATGACCCAGAAGTCGCCCGCGTTCCCGGACATCAGTTGGGCCTCAATCGATTTCGGCCAGACCTCGTCCTTATCCTGGATGTGCAGCAACACGCCGCTGTTGCCAGCGTCGCGCGGCCAGCGCCACTCGACGCGTAACCGGTAATTGCCGTACTTCGTCTCGGTCCGCATGTAACCCGCCGGGTTGCCGGTACAATGGACCACGCCATCCTTCACGGACCACACCGTCGCGGGATCCACGTTCGCGTCCGGGATGAACAGCTTCCAGCCATTGAAATCTTCGCCGTTGAAGAGGTTTATCGGCTTCTTCACGGCGCAGGCTTCCGTCTCGCCGGCGGTCGCCTTCTGCTGTGCGGGGCAGGCGCCCGCCTCTTTCGCGGCCGCGCATGTCGCCCGCTGCGCGGGGCACTCCGCCGCGAAAGCCGGCGTCGCGCAGCACAGGATCAGGATCATCGTCACTGCTTTCATGATGGTCTCCTCAGTTCCAGGTTATGGTCGATTGGACCCGACCATTATCCTCAAGAGACGAAGAATGATTCCACTGCGCGCGCCACGACGCGTACGCGGAGTCAGGTCCCCGTTCCCGGCGCGGTCCCGTCCGCATACTCGTGCTCACCGTCCCCAGAATGCGGTTTGGGGCGAGCTATCCCGCCGCCCACTCGCGGCGACCAGCAACGACGCACGCCAGTCAACACTCCTCGTGTCTCGGTTGTTTTCCCTGTTTCTTCCGTTCGACTTCACTCGGGCATGCTGTGGGCCTTCGATATCGATACCGTTTATTCTGCGAACCCCTATTGCCGCTTTTCACGCGGCACGCTTATAATGGTTTCATGATCGTCGGGGGGGCGGGGAAGAGCGCAACGGGGTGTTTTCAAGCGGTCTTGTCGAGCGATAAGCCGAAGGACCATGGCACAACCTTTCGCCGGGTTGGATGAGGAGAGCGATACCATGCAAGCGAAACAAGCCCTGACTGCCGCGTTCCTGGCCTTGATGATTACCGTCAGCGCGGCCAACGCAGCGGATGTGACGTTCAACGATGCGATCTTGGAACAGGCCATTCGCGCCGTGTTCACGGACAACGGGTGGACGTTGAGCACGCCGCCGCAGGACACGGAACTGTCGCGGCCTGAATTCACGCAACTGGACGCGAGCGAATTGGGCATTACCGACCTGACGGGTCTCGAGGCGTGTACGTCCCTGGAAGAACTGAATCTCGCGCGCAACCAGATATCGGACCTCACGCCGCTGAGCGGGCTCACGTCGCTGATTTGGCTCGATCTTGGGAAAGGCGTGGGATTCTTCGATGACGACGACGACCCGGAACCGGTACTGACGGGCCTTAACCTCGTTGCGGACATTTCGCCGCTCGCGGGGCTGACCAACCTCGAGTATCTCAGCCTGATGGGCAATGACCTGCTCACGGATATCTCGCCCATCGCCGCCATGTCCAGCCTGGCGGAACTGAACCTGTCCGCGAACCCGATCGCCGATTTCTCGCCGCTGAGCGCGCGCGCGGCCAGCTTGGAGTTTCTGCTGATCAGTGGTTGCGGCGTGCAAGACAGCGATATGGCCACGTTCAACACCCTTACCACCATCCAGGCCCTTATCTTCATCGCGGAGCCCAACGTGACGGACATCAGCGGCCTGTCCGCCCTGAATCCCGGTATTGCCTTCGGCCTATGGTCCGTGCCCGGCTTGACGGATGTGAGCGTCATCTCCAACTTCACGGGCCTCGAGGAGTTTGTGGTGATCGCGGGGACTGGTATCACGGCCGTGCCCGACCTGTCCGGCCTGACCAATCTGGCGGAACTCGAATTGATGTACAACCCGCTGCTCACGGACATCGCCGGGCTTGCGGGCATGGCCAACATACAGAGCCTCGATTTCCGCGAATGCGCGATAGCCGACATCAGCGTGCTCGAGGGCTTGACCACGCTCAGAAGACTCGATCTGGGAGATAACCAGGTCACGGATATTCAGGCGCTCGTGGATAACCCCGGCTTGGGCGGTGACGACCACGTCGTCTTGTTGAACAATCCCCTGTCCCAAGATGCGGCATGCAATCAGTTGCCCGCGTTGCGCGCAAAGTTCAACAACCCGAATGATGTCGAATCCAACGCGGTCTGCGGCGATGCCATCATACTCACCATCAATGTGGTGGGGGTCGGCACGACTTGGCCGAGCCCGGGCACACACGCCTATACCGAGGGCGAGTTGGTTTGGATCGGCGCAGACACTGTCGCTGGCTCCGGCTATGCGTTCTCGCATTGGGAAGGCGACGTCTCAGGCACGAATCCGAACACCTCGGTAACCATGAACGGCGACAGGACGGTGACCGCGGTCTTCGTGACGCCCGGGGACCATACGCTCACGATGATCAAGAATGGCGGGGGAGGCGACTTCATGAGGCCGGAGGCCGGGGTGCATGCCGCACTTGCCGGACGTACCGTGTTCTTGAGTGCGAACCCCGGGTCCGGTCGTTACTGGGGCGGCTGGTCCGGCGACGTGACCGGTTATAACCTTAATTCCCAAATATTCATGGATGGCGACAAGACCGTGACAGGGACGTTCACGACCTCCGGCTACACGCTCACGACGACGGTCAACGGCAACGGCAACCTCAATTTTGGGCCCGGCACGTATAGGCTGGCGTCGGGCGCGGTGGTGATGTTGCAGGCATTCCCCAATTTTGGCTGGGCCTTCGACCACTGGGAGGGCGACGTGCCGCCGGGCAGCGAGAATGACAACCCCCTCGATGTCACCATGGACCAGGACCGCGCCATTATGGCGGTCTTCGTGGAAGGCAGCCGTGCCCTGACCATCTCCGTGGGCGGCTCGGGATCGGGCACGACCGACCCCGCGCCGGGCACATACAACTACTTCGAGGGTTCCTCCGCCTGCGTTACGGCCATCCCGGACCCCGGTTCGTCCTTCGCGGGCTGGACGGGCGACTTGGGCGGCGGGCCTTGGAATGAGCCAAACATCTGCGTGATGATGAACCAGGACCGGAGCATCACGGCGAACTTCGAGCCAGCGGACTGGAACCTGACCATCCAGGTAAGCGGCAACGGCGCGACGTGGCCGAATCCGGGCACGTACGGTTATGTAAACGGCATCCAAGCGGGCGTGAGCGCGAATCTGGTCGACGGCGGGGACGCCTTCGATCAATGGAGCGGCGACCTGCCGCCGGAGAACAACCCGCAGAATACGTGGCAGCAGTTCATTATGGACCAGGACCGGACGGTGACGGCCGAGTTTGTGCCTGGCGACTGGAGCTTGACCGTGGCGCGTGCGGGCGCCGGCGCGGGCAGCACGTTCCCCGAGCCGGGCGCGTATGCCTACCTGGACGGCCAGATCGGGTTGGTGAGCGCGTACCACGGGCCGGGTGGGTATTTCGCGGGCTGGTCTGGCGACGCCTCGGGCCATAATCCGCAAATCCAATTAGCGATGAACGCGGACAAGTCGGTGACAGCGAACTTCGCGACGTCTGGCTATACTCTGAACCTGTCCTCCAGCGGCCCCGGCAACATCAGTCCCCATCCCGGATTTTACGCCTTGGCCTCCGGCGCGGTGGTGACGCTCGAAGCCTTTCCACAATTCGGCGCGGTGTTCGATGGCTGGAGCGGCGACATCGGCGGCGCCAACCCGATGGACAATCCCATCGACGTGACGATGGACCAGAACCGCACCATTGCGGCCACATTCGTGACGGCGCCGCGGTTGCTGACGATCATCATCGAGGGCACGGGCCAGACGGACCCGCCGGGCAGCGCGGATCCCGGCACGCAGCACCAATACACGGACGGCCAGACGGCCTTCGTCCAGGCGTTTTACGGCACGGACGGCTGGGCGTTCAGCCACTGGAGCGGGGACCTCGGCGACGCCGGTTCGCAGGACTATCGGATCAACCTGCTCATGAACCAGGACCGCACGATTACGGCGCATTACGTGGCGGCGAACTGGACCCTGACGCTGGACTCCACGGGCAACGGTTCGCTATGGCCCGGCGCGGGCGTGTACGGCTTCGTAGACATGGGCGAGGCCGAGTTCGGCGCGAACCTGCTGAGCGGCGGCGATGCCTTCGACCAGTGGACCGGCGATCTGCCCGAGGACCGCAATCCCCAGGAGACGCACCACCGGTTCCCGATGACGCAGGACCGCACGCTTACGGCGGTGTTCACGCCGGGCGACTGGAATCTGACGATCAACGGCATCGTAGGCGGAGGCTCTGCTTACCAAGACCCGCAACCGGGCGTGTACGGGTACCTTGATGGCCGACTGGGCCGGGCGGAGATACGCCTGAATCCCGGCGCGTTCTGGGGCGGCTGGTCCGGTGACGTCGAGACGTATGATTTCATCGCGCGTCCCCTTATGGACAACGACAAGACGGTGACGCCGACCGTGACGACCACGGGCTACTTTCTGAACCCGAGCGTTTCCGGTCCGGGGACTACCGTGCCGAGCGGCACGACCGGGTACACGGCGGGCGCAACGCCAACCCTCGTGGCGATTCAGAACAACGACGGCAGATGGAGCCACTGGACCGGCGACTTGCCGCCGGGCGCGGATGAACTGGACCCGGAGCTGCCGCTGGTGATGGACCAGAACCGGAGTATCACGGCCAATTTCATCCTGCTGGACTGGTACCTGTACATCCAGGCGATCGGGAACGGGACGACGGACCCGGCGCCGGACGTTTACTGGTTCCTGGACGGTGAGCCGTTCAGCGTGACGGCGCTTCCGGCGGCGGAGCATGTGTTCTGGCGCTGGTTCGGCGATTTGCCGGAGGACTTCGATGCGACATCGCCGACCGTGTCCGGGTTCATGACGGAGAACCGCGAAGTAACGGCGCGCTTCGTACCGGCGTCGGTGCTTGTACCGGACGTGCTCGGGTTGACGATGATCCAAGCGGAGAACGCGTTGATCGCCGCGGGCTTGACCTTGGGCGAAGTGACGTATGACTACAGCGACACGGTGGAGGAGAACCTGGTGATGGGCCAGGACCCGACGGCGGGGACGGGGGCGCCTTATGGGACGGCGGTGGACATTGTGATCTCGCTGGGCCCGTGCTTCACGACGGTGCCGGACCTTGTCGGGCTGACGGTGGAGGCGGCGGAGGCGGTGCTTGACGCGGCGCTGCTGGTGCTGGGCACAGTGACGGAGGAATCGAGCG
>Ga0116142_10005297_pt1 | contig 11715 bp, 8 predicted proteins | sample AD_UKC033_MetaG_FD_89785 | JGI IMG/M metagenome (GOLD analysis project Ga0116142, IMG submission 89785) | Active sludge microbial communities of municipal wastewater-treating anaerobic digesters from USA - AD_UKC033_MetaG | ecosystem: Engineered > Bioreactor > Anaerobic > Digestate | place: USA... | reverse complement strand
TGAACAAGCACAAGGAACTTGAAGCTCTCCTGCGCAATGTCGCCACGATTATAGGCATTCCAACGCTTCTAGCCTTCGCAGTGGTTCCGTTTGCGGGAGAACAGATTCTCTCGCTCTCCTTCGGGGCCGTCTATGCCAAAGGCTATTATGCCTTGATTGTCCTTGCAGCCGCCAATGTCATTAATGTTCTGACCGGACTTCCCGGCGTTTTGATGATCATGGCGTCGCGTGAGAAAGCGCTCCTTTTCATTACCATTCTAAGCGGAGTTCTAGCGCTTGCAGTAAGCCTCCTGCTCATACCCACTCTCGAATTTTTTGGAGCTGCAATCGGCTCGGCAGTGGGCATTACGCTCCAGAATCTCGCAACCGCCTATTACTGTTACAAGGTTCTTCAGATCAAAACCTATTTTGCCTGGCCGGACAAGGAAGCCGTTTCCGAGCTTATTCAGTCCTACCAGAGACGGAGGTGGTCACCTTCCTCCTTTCTCAAGGAGTCTTGATATGGCATAGAGAAGCCCGAATAACCGTTACCCCGTGGACAAAAACGATACTCACATCACCCGCAGGAGTAGATCTATGAAACCGAATTTTCTCATTGTCGGCGCTGGCCGTTGCGGAACAACATCAGTTGCATTCTACCTTGCTCAACGGTCAGACGTATTTATCTCACCGATAAAAGAGCCTCGCTTTTTTGTGCGTGACACGATCCGTCGGGTATCCCGTCTCGACCCGCTGCACAGTATCATCAAGAAGCAGGCTGTTTTCGAGCCAACGAGATACATGAAACTCTTCGAAACCAACAGACCGTATCGCTACTACGGTGAAGCAAGCATACACTATCTGAATCATCCTGACGAAGCGATTCCGAGCATCAAGAAATTCGTCGGCGATATACCGATAATCATAATTCTGAGAAACCCGGTGGATCGAATAATATCAAACTGGAAATTTCTCACTTCCGAGCTCTTTGACCTTCCCACTGCGCTTGCTGTCGAGCCGTACCGCAAGGCTGCAGGATATAACTCGTTCTGGTTCTATACTGAAGGCAGCATGTACTACGAACGCGTCAAAAAATATCTCGATTCCTTTTCAAACGTGCTTGTGCTCATCCTTGAGAAGTTTTCTCCCGACACTGCGGCTTATTACAGCACCTGCCTCGACTTTCTCGGCCTTTCACCTTCTCATGATACTGATATCTCTGCCATCCATAATCCTTCTTTCGACACCTGGTATCTCACGAACTCGTCGATCGTTAATCACATAAAACACAATTCTCTGCGGTATTACTTTGCCTCCAAAGCAACAGAGAAATTCCCTCACATTGGAAGAGCTATCGGTCTGAAACACAAGAGCACTTTAGCCGTCGACAAGGGCGATCTTATGAAACACTTTTTATCTGATGTTGATAAGCTTTCTACATTGCTTCGAGAGGATCTTTCTATTTGGACTAATGCCCATTAGGCTACTTGAGTACAATCGATTATGTCTATCGCATTGTCACCGCCATTGACGCTCTCTCTTTTCTTCAGTATATCGCCCACTACGATGGGCGACGAGATCTGTTACATTGTCATCCGGCATACCAGTAAATGTCACAGCTCGTGCCATCTATCAGGGAGGAGGCTCATAGTATGAGTACGCCTGAAAATTATTCGCAACAGCTATCGCGATTGAACTTCGAAGCCGTCTTTTCCCGATTTCGCATGCTCCAATCAACTGGAATTCTCAATGCAACACCCTACACCGTCTATATGATTATGCGCGCGCTTCGCAGGGGATACGACACCCTTTTGAGCAGAGCATATGCACGCTGGTGGGGGATACACTTGGGCAGCGACTCTGATTTCCGTGGCCTGCCCCTTTTCCGCAGGCATCCTTTGTCTACCATCACCATCGGCGATCACTGCCGCATCCAGTCGTCGGACTGGTTCAACCGGATGGGCGGGAGTCGCAGATGTTGCCTGACAACGCTTCGGAATGCGAGCATAATCATCGGCCATCACACCGGACTCAGTTCAACGGTGGTTTACTGTGCCGAGCGGATTGAGATCGGAAACCACGTGCTCTGTGGAACGAGGACCACGATTCTCGACACAGACGGCCACCCGCTTAATCCGGAAGATCGTGCAGACGGGGGATATGGCAATTCTGCGCCCGTGATTATCGAGGATGATGTTCTGCTTGGCCAGAACGTTCTGGTGCAGAAAGGTGTCCGAATCGGCCGCGGCGCGATAGTTTCCTCTAACAGCGTCGTGACAAAGAGCATTCCCCCGAACGCTATTGCCGCCGGAGTACCGGCCCGAGTTGTGAAGGCTAGAACCGATCTGCCCTCTGAATGCTGATTTAAAGGAAACAATCAGGAACGCTGCCGTCACCCTCTTACGGAGGTGCTTTTATGCCCACCATTACATCGGAGCTCGATGCCGGAATAAGGAATTCCCATGATGCCCTTGCGCACTTACTCTATCGGCGACAGTTCATTCTGGGATCCCGCTTTCTGCCAGAATTCAAATCCTGGCAGAAGCTTACCGTAAGAGATTCCTGGTGCCTTTCCGTTCACCCCGATCTAAACGCTGAACAAGTCTCAGATGCCGGCAAAACGATAACACTGCTCGGTTACATACTTGATCCTTCCAACCCCTCTGCATCCAACCAGAGCATTCTCCAGGTTCTTGCACGAGTTCTTTCCGCGGCGGACGGATGCCGCAAGACAATCGAAGCCACTTCTTCCCTTGGCGGAAGGTGGATTCTTCTGGTTGACGATGGCGATCAGGTCATTCTTTTTTCTGATGCAACGGGCAATCGCCAAGCCTTTTACAGCGAGCACTCGTACCGTGATGAATTCTGGTGTGCTTCTCAACCCGGCCTGATTGCCGATGTGCTTCATCTGCAGAGGGATGCCACAGCTCAGACGCTTCGCAAGATCTTTTCGAGAATAGGCAAGGAATACATCTTCCCTGGCGACAGCTCATTCTATGCACGAATACGCCATCTCCTCCCGAATCATGCGCTTTCTCTTGACACCGGGCACACCTATCGCTTCTGGCCCGATCGCCCGTTGGATCGACTCAGCCTGGAAGAGTGCACTCAACGCAGCGCTGAACGTATCACCGGCCTGATCAAGAGTGCATCTTATCGTTTCCCGCTCTCATTGTCGATTTCCGCCGGCAGAGACACTCGACTTGCACTTGCCGCCAGCCGTGAAGTCAAGGACGCATTGCGCTGCTTCACCTTGCGCTACTGGAATATGACCTTCTCTCACCCGGACATTACGATACCACCTAAGCTTCTTACCTCCATTGGGGTTCCCCATACTGTTATTGACTGTCCGAAGGAATCGACAGCTGTTTTTCACACCATTTTCATGAAGAATGTTGACGGAGCGCATGAAGCTTACTCCAGCATTGCTGAAGCACTATGGCATTATTTCCACAATGGCACTGTTTGCATGAAGGGCATCACCATCCCTATCGCCAAACGTCATTATCAGAGCAAGCTGCCCGCCAGCAGAAGACGTACAGTCAATCCACACCTTCTTGCTGATCTCCTGGATTTGAGAGAAAGTGCTCTTGCGCTGCAAAAGTGCGACGAATGGCTGCACAGCTTTGAGAATACCTTTAATTACGATGTGCTTGACCTCTTTGAGTGGGAAATCAGGGAAGGTAATTGGCAGGCCATGGCGCAGCTCGAGTTTGATATTGCTCATGAGGTCTTTTCTCCCTTCAACTGCCGGGAGCTCCTTGTAACGCTGCTTTCCCTCGACCCTGCAGATCGAGAGCCTCCTCGCTATCGCCTTCACGACACGCTTATCCGAAAGCTGTGGCCTGAGATTCTCAGCCAGCCAATAAACCCTCCGGCTGATACAATCCGCTCGCTCAAGAGCACCCCTGTTCTCCGGCCGTTCATGCCGTATCTGAGACAGCTTAAGCACGATTGGAGATACTTCATGAGTAAAAGGCTCACCGCACGGTGATCACGCTGGCTGCACGATTGACGCATCTCGCTCCCGCACAGTGTCGTTTCCTCCGATCATTCATCATCGCGTCGGACAATACGAACCTTATTGAGAACATGGAAATATGAATCACGTTGACATAGCAGTTCTGCTCACATGTCATAATCGTAAACAGTCCACATTAACCTGTCTTGATTCTTTAATGACTCAAGACACTCCTCCTGTGATCACCTTTCATATTTACCTTGTCGATGACGGCTGCACCGATGGAACCCCTGAAGCAGTAGAAGCGCTGTATCCGCACATTACTCTCCTGACTGGAAACGGAAATTTATTCTGGTGTGGAGGAATGCGGCTTGCCTTCGCGCAGGCGCTCAAGAATGATTTCGATTACTACCTATGGCTTAATGACGACGTGAGGCTTTATTCCGACGCCTTACGAAACCTGCTTGAAACCTCTGCCTACATTCAGGCAGAATATCACAAAGAAGGTATCGTTGTTGGGTCACTCTCCGACCAGACGGGTCAAACCCGGACATATGGAGGGAGCTTGATGCACAGAAGGTTTTCAGGATTTTCCCTGGTACCTGTCGAACTATCTTCGACACCACAGACCTGCGACGTATTCAACGGAAATTGCGTTCTAATTCCTCACGCAATCGCACGTGCGGTTGGTACCCTCCGGGAAGGATTTAAGCACGCTGCGGGCGATCTCGATTATGGTTTGCGAGCTTCACAGCAAGGATTTTCGTCTTGGGTCTGTCCGCAGTATGTTGGCATATGTGCCCGCAATCCCCTTCTGGACCAACATCAAAACAATGCCGTACCGTTTCGGAATCGAAGACAGTTCGTTTTAGACCCGATCACACGCATACGGATTCAGGATTGGATGACATTTACCCGATATCACTGCAAGCTTGTATGGCCGATCTACTACTTTCGCTCTCTCATCCGTTTGAAGCTGCCCTGGCTTTGGGTCTTGTTGCGAGCACAGAGAAATCCTCGCGTATGACACGGAAAAGCTGGGAAGCCCCCTTCACGAACACGCTTTTGAAGACCTACTCTTCAGGCCTGGTCCTAATCGACGGTGTTGGTGCAGGCCGTCAACGTAAGCGGGCCAGGGAGAGAAATCTCCCTGGCCCGCTTTGTTTCACTTTGAACCGCTAAGCACTGCCGGCTTATTGTACCACTCTGAGGTTTGTCGGAGCTTCAGTAGCTGTAGTGCTCGTGCTGCCGCCCACCTCATAGGCTCCCATATCCCAGGCGCTTCCCTGGGGTCTTTTGAGGCTGTTGATGCTGGTATTGTACGTACTGGTCAGCGAGCAGCCCTTATCTTTCGCAGGCGAGGTGGTTTTAATACAGAGCCCGCTCGTGTTCGGCTTCAGATCTTTTCCATACGTCCCTGCGAACGCCGTGGGAAGCGAACCCGTGTTCTCGAACAGAGGATCAGTAGCGATACCGCTCGACTCCCAGTTCTTTATGGATGAAGTGCTGTAGGAGGTACCTCCATTCGTTACGACAGTACCGCCACCGGATCGGTAGTAACAGTTATTGGAATGGCTCGTTATCCGGTTAGCCGTTGAATTCTGGAGTGCATACGATCCGGAACGGGCATAGAAAACATTGTCCTTGATCTCCAGCGGCGAGAATTTCGCTGACGATGAGGGCATGATCAGCTCTCCACCTCCGTTCTGATAGGAGGTGTTATTGTACACGCGCGCACCTACCGTCCCCTTCAGATCCGAGCCAAAGTAGATGCCGGTCGAACCGTTTCCGTACACGATGTTTCCGTAGATATCCACGCTGGTCTGGGTCGTTGAGCGGGTAACCGCAATACCGCGCGCTTTGTTCTTCCCGATAATGTTGTTGCGCACAACGATGTTCTTGGGCGACGGCGTGCCGGGATCCCCTTCGATGTAGATGCCGTGCATGCGCATCGAACTGCAAAAGGAGTTGTACTCAAGCACCAGATTGTACACGTCGTTCTTGACCTTCACGCAGCAGCCGTCTGACTCTGTTCCCAAGCCCACGTTGTAGATCTTGCAGTTGCGAACAGTTACATTGCGGATCTGAGACTTCGTGGTTCCTCCATACTGCTCGTAGAGCATGATTCCATTGGAGGACATCGAGTAGATTTCACAATCACTGATGTCGATATTTGCCACCACATAGTTGTTGTGAGCGCCGACCATAATGCCCTGGCCGCCGTTGGCAACAGTAGAGCTGTTGTGAATGATGCAGTTCTGAATCCGCTTCATTGCACCCAGCAGATTCCTCTTGCTCGGACGGCTGATGATGATGCCGCCGGCATTCTTCTTGTTGCAGTCAAGACGGAAGTTCTTGAAAACCGTCTCATAGGTCGTATTGTCTTCTACCCAGTACACCAGCGGGGCATCAGATTTGGCCAGATTGGCCGAGGGCCGAAGCGTCGCCCGCGTGCCGCCGCCCCAGGCACCACCGTCATAGGTCACCCCACCTTTAATGCTGATATACTGCGCCTGGCCGCCGCCTCCGGTCCATATATCAGTGCTCTTGAAGCACACCTTATCACCTGGCCTTAGCTGCGCACTGCCGCTCCAGCCCACCATGCCCGGACAGTTCCTCCAGGGTGCACTCTGGCTGGTGCCAGCATTCTTGTCATTGCCTGTTACTGAAACATAGTACGTTGCTGCAATTGCCTGAGAGGCAAGCAGTATCGAACACGTTATTGCCAGAAACCACACGATCTTTCTCATCATGTACTCCTTTCTGCATCGGAGAAAGTCACCGCTCGTTCCGTGAGCGGTTCACTCGGTGAAGACTTTTCCCTCGTGCAGGCTTTCTGGATAGCACAACACTATCGTTATCGTTAAACCGTGTCAAGATAGTTCCGCATTTACGAATGTATACTCGTTTAGGCCGATCGCTACTGTTCACAGCCTGCGGGCCTCATTCGCCTTGTATTTCTTCAGCCACAGCAGCTTGCTCGACTGTGTTGGCGATGCAGAGCTTATCGATCCGTGCTCCTTCCCCTTGCTGGGAAACCACGATGGTGTGCACGCCCTGCTCCAGTAATACCGGCTCCGGCTCTGCGCTCTCAGGCTGATTGAGCGCCTTCCACGTCCAGCTGGAAGTGGCATCCTGGCCCATGGTCCAGATGATGTATTCACCGCCATCGATTGATACAAAGCAGGCAGCGGCATCACCCGGGGCTGAAATTAATCCCCAGAGACCATACTCGCCTGTCTGGGGCACCGTAATCGTATAGGTCGCAAATCCCCAGTCTGCATTCCCAGCATCGGTGGCCTCCGCGTTTACGCCGATGCATGCACCTGACGATGCAGCCTCATCCGGTAACGCAACCATAGGTGCGGAAAGCACGCCATCTTCCGCTTCCATCACGATGCTGACGTGCGTCGGAGTCTCCTCGGCAATAGCTGCTTCAGATTCCCCCGTACCCGCTGCTGCGGAAGAGTCGTTCTGCGCAGTCTGACCGGCACTATTATCCTGAAGCCCGGACCCGCTGATGCTGCTGTCGGCAGCTGCATCCTGCTCTGTGGGAGAGGCAGTCACGACCGTCAGGTCACTGGCTGCAATCGTCTCCGCGCTCCGTGCTGACACCCCGGCCGGCACTCTATGTGTTATTCCATTCGAGTAATCGCTCTCGCGGCCGTCGCTGCCATATGCGGTTGCGGCAAAATTGTAGACTTGGCCATCTTCAAGGTCATCCAAGGTGCAGGAGGTTCTCTTACCGACATCCTTCACGAACACCTGCCCACCAGCCGACGTGCTGTAATAAATCTTGTACCCGCAGCCGTTCTCCGCATTGGGCACCGGATCCCATGCCAGTTTGAGCCGACCGGCAAACGCCTGTGGGGCCCAAATGCTTAAGAAAAGAATACTCAAAACAAGAAGGAGTGACATACGAGAAAGGGGATGGAGATATACGGACATCGAATAATCACAACCTTTACCAAATTCCCTTGCCAAAATTCGCTGTGCCATTACAGCTCTCCTTATCTTAAGGGTAAATCAATACAGTTTCATGCTCTGGGTGTTATCAGCGCGCGTCTTAATCCCTGTGCACCCGGGATTAAACAGTCGCACCACACCGTGATACCGAAGCAACATGCTTTTTGAGCTTACATGGGGTTTGGCTGTACACTGTGGATCGGCCGATCATGCTCCTCCTTTTGGCACTGGAGACCTTCGAGCCTGTGCTTTGAACCGCTTGGTTCACAGCAATCTGGGGTTAATTCAATACTAAAATACTGTCTGTCCCCATATCAAAATACAGTATTTTACCCATTAAATTTGCATAACAGCGTCCAAGAAGCATGCCAAAAAGGCAAATTCCAGCTTAACGGATTGAAATTGTGGGTTAAAAATACGCCCGGGATTACTTGGCGTGAAAAAGCCCGGCAAGGAAAGGTATGTGCAATAATGTCTCACCACTACAGCGTAATCGGGGAAAGTCTAAGTGTAGTTAGCTAGCTATGGTGCCGTAGGGCTTTTAATACACTGCGTGCGCATTTGGCTTATATGTCTGCTTTCAGGGCACAGTAGATCTGCAAGACGCAAATAGAAGATGTATGCGACACGCAGTACGTGCTTCACATAACAAATACTCCCAACACGTACGTGTGAATAAGCAATACACAGTATAGCCACCTCACTGATTTCAAGCTGATAATAAGCTTTCGAGAGGAAGTCAGATACGAGAAAAATGTTCTCGTAATCAGGTAAAAACATTACGGTGCTCGCGAACCAGCCACGCTCTATAGTGGAATTTCCAAGATAAGCAGACAGAGAGGTAATCGCACCGACGAGCTCTATCTATGGTCGACTTTGTTTGCTATGGACCAGGTGAGATTCGCAGAGGACTGATATGTGGGCCAATAAGTGACGGGAATGTGAACCACCGGTTAGATCGCGCTATTGCCGCCCATAGAAATTTTTCATGGAGGAGAGGAGAATGAATTCAATAAGGATCTTCATAGGCTTGCTGTTCTGGTTCGGCATGGTGTGGTTGTGTTCTGATGCGGCAGCTTTCGAAACGCTGACCCATCCGGACGGATATGACACTCATGCCTATGGCGTCGACGGCACTACCATTGTCGGTTTTGTCGGCTACAAAGTAATATCCGATACCGGATACACCGACGTTCCCCAGCATGCATTTCTCTACGACACCACAACCGGCACCTGGACCACTCTGGATCATCCAAATGCCATAAACAGCTACACCAGAGGTGATGCCATTGATGGAACCAAAATGGCAGGGTTTTACCGCGACCGACGCGGACCGGTACACGGATTCGTCTATGACATCACTCGCGATCCTTACGATCCCGCCAGCTGGACCACCGTCAACTACGGTGGAGGCAGTGCGGCAAACAACACATTTCTGTACGGCATAGATGGTGACTACTTGACCGGACGATACATTAATTCAGAGGGAATGGAAGTCGGCTTCCTCTATGATGGGCAAGGCACCTGGACCACTCTCAGCTATCCGGGCGCGTACAAAACCAGAGCGTATGGTATCGATGTCAGTGAAGCCAAAGTCACCGGCTTCTACCAAGACACCACCGGCGCACATGGGTACCTTTACGATATGAGCAAATCTCCCGATGATCCTTCGGCCTGGACATCGTTTGACAATCCCGAATCTCACTGGACTTTTGCCTACGGCATTGACGGCACTCACGTCGTCGGACGCTATGTAGCGTCCAGCGGGGAAGAAATAGGATTCATCTACGACTATTCGACCACGACATGGACCAGAGTCGATTACTCAAATACGCGCACCTATGTCTGTGGCATCGAAGGTCAAACCATTGTAGGGCTATATGAGGATGAGACCGGCAAAGTGCATGGATTTCAATCGGCAATGGCAGCTCCTCCCCCATCTGTAACCTCCTTCATGATCAATAACGGCGCAAGCCGCACGGTAAGCACCATCGTGACCCTGAACAATACGGCAACAAATGATCCGACTGAGTATATGGCCAGCGAATCCAGCGTCTTCGCCGGAGCCCAGTGGCTGCCCTATGCTCCTGCCCCGAGTTTTACGCTGAGTCCCACTTTGGGAACAAAAAGGGTCTATTTCAAGGTGAGAAATGATGAAGGCGAATCGGCACGAGTGCGTGATGCCATTTCACTAGTTACCGGTCCGGAAATTGCTGTCTCCCAGGCAGGCACACTTATCCCGGATAATAGCGGGAGTTTTGATTTCGGCAGCGTGCCGATCAGAACAACCGTGCAGGTTACCTTTACCATTCAAAACCTGGGTGACTCGAACCTGAATCTTACCGGATCTCCCCGGGTGAGTCTGACCGGACCCAATGCCGCTGACTTTCGAGTCTTCACACAACCTGGTACGCCAATCCGGGCATCCCTATCAACGACCTTTGTCATTGCTTTCAGATCCGGTGCACACGGCGTACGCAGTGCCTCCGTATCCATCGCTAACGATGATGGCGATGAGAATCCGTATAACTTCGCTATCACCGGCACCGGCTCCTGAACGGGAATGATTAAGGAGTGAAAGGTAAGAAATGAAAAGTAAGAAGTAAGCGAAAGCATCTGGGCGAGAAAGAGTTTCATACGAGAAGTGAGGAGTAAATAAGCACAGAGCAGCGGAGTCCCGCCTGCGGCGAGTTCATGTTTAACCTCAATGAATCCAAGCAACTCACGTGACCCAAGTAACCTTACTCAGGAAAGCTTGTCCTGAGCTAGATCAAGGGTGGGCTTTGGGGCTGGCGTCATATCTCTCGAAAATCTTCAGGACTAAGGTTGTATTTTTTCAACAGGTAGTAAACATCGGTCCGGTGTTTTCCGGCTAATTCAGCAGCCTTGCTGATGTTGCCGTTCGACAATTCCATCGCCCGACTGATGTAGTTGCGCTCGAAGGTTTCTTTTGCCTTCTTGTAGGATTCCAGTTGTCCCGAAGGTTCCTCGCCAAGGCGACTGAACAAAACGAACTCCTCTGTAATAACATCCTTGTTCGTCAAAACAACAGCACATTCGATAACATTCTCCAGCTCACGGATATTCCCCGGCCAATCGTACAACATCAATTTCCTCATTGCTGTCGGAGAGAACCGTTTTACCATTTTTTCGGTGGCAGCACTGTATTTTTCCAGGAAATGCGCTGCCAGAGCCGGCAGCTCTTCTTTCCGTTCTCGCAACGGTGGCAGGTAAATGGGAACAACATGCACTCGAAAGAACAGGTCGTTTCGAAAACGACCCTCTTTCACCTCATTCTGAAGATCCTTGTTTGTCGCTACCAGAATGCGCACATCCACCCTTACCGGATCTCTCCCTCCGACAGGATAGAATTCTTGTTCCTGGAGAATTCTCAGGAGCTTTGTCTGAATGGAGAGCGGCGTATCCCCGATTTCATCCAGAAACACTGTACCCTTGTCAGCTCTGCTGAAAAGACCTTTAGAGCTTTTGACTGCGCCTGTAAAGGCCCCTTTTTCATATCCGAAGAGCTCGCTCTCCAAGAGTGTTTCCGGAATTGCTGCGCAATTTATGGCAGTGAATTCTTTTTCATTTCTTTCGCTTGCAGCATGGATCGCACGGGCAATAAGTTCCTTTCCGGTTCCGCTTTCACCCAGAATACATACTGTGGAATCGGTCTTGGCGATTAAGGCGACTTCATCGAGGACTTTTCTCATCTTGTCGCTATGAACGACGATGTTTTTGAAGTCGTACTTCTCGGCACAAAACTCTTTTAATCTTTTTATCTGTGCCGTCAAAGCACGAGTCTTCAG
>Ga0116142_10005295_pt1 | contig 11716 bp, 17 predicted proteins | sample AD_UKC033_MetaG_FD_89785 | JGI IMG/M metagenome (GOLD analysis project Ga0116142, IMG submission 89785) | Active sludge microbial communities of municipal wastewater-treating anaerobic digesters from USA - AD_UKC033_MetaG | ecosystem: Engineered > Bioreactor > Anaerobic > Digestate | place: USA... | reverse complement strand
GGTCGCGGTGACGGTGCCGGTGACGGTTTCGGTTTCGGTGCCGGTGGCGGTGACGGTCCCGGTGACGGTCGCGGTGACGGTGGCGGTTACGGTGCCGGTGGCGGTGCCGGTCGCGGTTGCGGTCCCGATACCGGCGCCGGATCCGCCGCCGCCCGCGCGACCGGGTCCGTCTCCGGCACCGTCACCGCGACCGGCATCGCGACCGGCACCGTAACCGGCACCGCCACCGCGACCGTCACCGCGACCGTCACCGCCACCGGCACCGAAACCGAAACCGTCACCGGCACCGTCACCGCGACCGGCACCGCGACCGTCACCGGAACCGAAACCAATAACCGGGATCGGCGGAGCATCCGCCGCAACCCAAGGCTTCACGACTGAACCGCCACCGGCGCAGCCAAAACCGCTGCAAACCATTCATCTGACACGGGCACAATCTCGATCCCGTCCATGACCAGCACTTTCCCAGGAGCGGAAATCTTTGAGGCTTTCGACTTATGAAAACCGGATGCAGCCAGATCTGTGAGAGATACGCCTTCGGCGCATTCCCACAGCCACAGTTGGCGAGTCATGACCATCGAGGCAGCAAACCGGGTTTCACCCATCTGAAGATGGGTGATGATCCCGGCGAAAACGCCAGCCTGACTCGATCGGACAATCACCGGGACGCCGACATAATCGTCAAAGTTGTGCGACTTGACTTTTTTGGTTTTGGTTTTGGTTTTGGTTTTGTTTTTACTCATTTCATTCCTTTGTTGTTTTGAGTTCGGTTGTGGTTGCAGGCGGTGCGGAGTGCGCTTTGCGGCATGGGTTAGCTCATCCCACCGCCACAGCCAGCAACATGCCTAGAGCCAGAGTCAGGACCAGAGACGCGACCACGGCCAGAGCCAGAACCAGCGCTTCACGTTCAGTGGGACTGATTCCTTTGACGCACTTCCACCACCACGAGAGTCGGATTTTTATCAGCTCACCCATGTCCATGTCCTTCGCCGTATCCATCGCCATATCCATAGCCACCACTACATCCAGCGCCGTCGCCACCGCCACGTCCGGAGCCACCGCCACGTCCAGAGCCATAACCACGGCCATCGCTATAGCCATAGCTACCGCCACATCCAGAGCCATCGCCAGGGCCACGGCCACCGTCAACGCACTCGTCGATGACACATGGAGAGATCCACCTCATGGGATACCCGCCCCAGAGAATCTCACTAAGCCAACGGTCTGTGACAACCATGAGGGTCGGTTTTTCATCAACTCACCCATGGCCATCGCCATGGCCATCGCCATGTCCGAATCCACGACCATCGCCAGGACCATCGCCAGGACCAAAGCCATCGCCAGATCCGTATCCACGGCTTGCGCCACGGCCAGCGCCACGGCCAAAGCCATCGCCAGCGCCGTGGCCAAAGCCAGAGCCGAACTGGCCATAAACAAAGCCGTGGCCATTGCCAAAGCCATTGCCAAAGCCACGACCAAAGCCAAAGCCATTGCCAAAGCCAGCGCACTCAGCAGGATCATCCGCATCAGGAGCGATCCACCTCATGGGATATCCGCCCCGATAATCTCGTCCAACAAATCGTCCGCAATCGTGATGATCTCGCACACGTCGGTGACAAGCACCTCAGCCTCAGCGGAAATTCGCGACTGCGAGAGGTCAATCCCATACACGGCAAGGTCTGTGAGACTGACTCCTTTGACGCACTGACATTGCCACAGTCTGCGTCCAACCATTCTGACGGTGACGCGAGTATCACCGACAACAAGTTTCGAGATGCGTCCGACGTGAACTCCGCTCGCTGATGACCGGACGATCACGGGTATTTCGAGGAATTCATCGAATGTTTCAGTGCTCATTAGTTCCACGGGTATTTCGAGGAATTCATCGAATGTTTCAGTGCTCATTAGTTCACCTTTCGGTTGTGGTTGCGGAGTATGTCGAGCAGAATCCACGTAGTAACGACGCACACGGAAAGAAACGTGCGCAACTTGTGATCGAGCGCCCAGATGGATACCTGCCCAAGCGCTATGGCGGCAAGAGCGTTCAGCGTTGACGATTTCATTGTGAATCGGTTTTTCACTGGTCCACCTTTCGATCGGTGTGGTTGCATGCGGTGCGGAGTGCGCGCCGATAGTGGGAGTGCCGGGCGATCGCCTCAGAATCCGACAGCCGCTCCGTTCGTTCCGCATCCGCGCAATACAGCACGGCAGCGATGGAGATGAGCAGGAGCCCGCCCAGGAATGCCCAGGGGGCGGCATGTTCAGTGGCGGCTGCGATGGTGAGGACGGCGCCGAGTGCGGTGATGAAACGAGTCATGCCGCACCCCTCGAATGCTGGGCTTCGGCCGCCTTCATGATGGCGTCGATCGCTATATCGATGAGGTCGAATGTGTCTTTGCGCCATTCCTCCCCACCAACTTTGAGGATCGGTGCCTTGATTGAATTGCGCCAATCCTCCAAATGCTGTGGATCGATGTTCGGGAAGTATCGCCTCTGCGCTGCAAAAGCGACGAGATCGCGACATGCGGAGATAATCACCTCCGTGATATGTGGTCGTTCTTCTTCGTTGACGCGATCGAGACGGTACGACGTTGGTGCGAATGCGACCTTACCGATAGCGTCGAGAGCCCTGTACCAGAGGTCACTCATGACACACCACCCGAATTCTGCGCTTCGGCCGCCTTCATGATGGCGTCGATCGCTATATCGATGAGACGGAAAGTCTCTGTGCGCCATTCCTCCCCACCGGCTTCTGGGGTGAACACCTTTACCGCCGCGCGCCAGGACTCCGCATACAACCGAGCAGTGCCCACATGTGTGTGCGCGATTACAGAGAGTGCATGGAGTTTCTGCGATGCGTTTAGTGTCCCCACCGCGATCGCGGTACGTGCACTGTTGTCAATGTCGGCAAGGAGGTACGCCTTGTTGCTGTACGCGACATCACCGATGGCGCTGAGAGCGTCGAACCAGAGGTCACTCATGCCACACCACCCAAATGGTGGATACGGCTGGCTTCCACGATGGAGTCGATCGCTCGATCAATGAGTTTCTTTGTGTCAGCGACCCAAGCGTTCTCGCAGGCATTGTAGGAATCGAGCAGGATGCCAGCGGCAAGTTCGTCCCCGGTCCACCTCTTCAATTTGGCCGCCCGATCGAACGGGCGGTGATGAGCCTTAGCGATCTCTTTGAGCAACTCGCGGCAAATCCTGATCGCCGCTGTTTCCGCCCAGGTGAGTTCGATCTCCCCCATCTGCGCACAACTGAAGGGCGAAATTTCGGGTCCCCAGATGCGCATGGCCGGATCAAACCTTTTGAGCCGCGGCGACTTGATGCTTTCCGCGACCCGGTAGACCGCCTGCTCTGGTTCATCCCAGTGGAGGAGCGCCACGTGTGGTTTCTCGTTGAAGTAAGGCGCTTCGGCAATTTCGATGGCGGCGAACCATCGTTCGCCATCGATGACGATTGCCTTGATAGGCCATCGATCGTTTGGAAAGTGTTCGATGTCGCTCATTGCGCGCCTACCGCTCCGTTCAGGATCGCGTCAGTCAGGTTAGCTCCGGTCAGGATCGCGCCGGTTAAATTCGCTCCGACCAGGATCGCGTCAGTCAGGTTCGCGTCGAACATGTCAGCGTCAGTCAGGTTCGCGTCGAACATGTCAGCGTCAGTCAGATTCGCGCCGACTAGTCTCGCGCCGTTCAAATTAGCGCCAACTAGTCTCGCGCCGAGCATTTCAGCATCAGTCATGTTCGCTCCTGCCAGGATCGCTCTGGTGAGGATCGCGTCAGTCAGGTTCGCTCCGTTCAGGATCGCGTCAGTCAGGTTGGCGCCGCGCAGGTTGGCGCCGCGCAGGTCAGCGGCTGTCAAGATCGCGTCAGTCAGGTTGGCGCCGCGCAGGTCTGCTCTTGACATGTCGAGTTTACAGAGGTTGGCGCCTCCCAGGTCAGCGCCAGCAAACTTGCCCGCCCGAATCATCCCCACAACATCAGGGTGGGCGACCACTGCGGCGCGGCGGAACCTCAACTTGTTACGGTCCTCATGTGCGATCTCGCCAACAGGCACCGCGACCAACTGGAAGAGTGGACGGCCGCCGAGAGCGCCACGCCAGTTCTTCGCCGCGTGCAACCCGAAGCTGCATTCCTCGTCGGATCTGTCAGCCTTGACCGTCTCAGTCCACTCGCCGGGTGCTGGCCAGCGGAAGCAATAGCGGCTCGTGCCACCATCTCTTGACCGCCGCCACGCCAACCGGCACGTGAACTCGCCAATATCGTCAGGGAACACAAACTTGATCTCTGGCGGGAAGATGGTCAGAAGGGGAAGTGGGATGCTCATGCCGCACCGACCTTGATGCTCGGAACATCGTCCAAGTGAATAATGACGCCGGAAAGTTTTGGCATTTTGCTAACGAGTCCATGCTTCATCAACATCTCAAACTGCAACGATCGCTTACCCTTTGGGCGCAGTACTCGCAACATTGAAGGCGGTCTATCCGCCAACCGAGCGCACTTCCTGTACTGCCGAAGATCGACCTGGCACAGTGCCTGCTCGTACAACTGGCCGAACAGTCTGGAGCACCCGCGAGTCTCGTCATTCATTTCAAGTCGTGAGCAAGTTGCGGCGCATCGAGCGGTCAGGTACGTCAAAACCTCGGACTGAACGAGTAAATCATCCCATCCATTGTATGTGGTCATTTGCAATTCCTTTCGTTGCTGTAAACAGTATATGTCAACGAATGGAACAAGTGCAAGTACTAAATTTGACACCTTCGAAAATGCGACATCCCGGGCTCTGGCGCTAACACGATGACGACTTGATACCAGAAACGAAGGCGGCCAAAGATGCTGCGGCGTCCGCGGCGCCGTCCTCGGTCAAATGCATTCCGTCAGACGTTTCAGTGGGAACCCAGTCGAAGAGCACCACGCGGTCCCTTGTGTCTGCCAGAAACCTGACTGCGTCCGCTTGCGCCAGTGACGCCTCTGCACTCCCAGGAAACAACGGAAACGGCCGACCGTCCGCACGGAACAGCACCGCACACTCAAACCCCAGAGATAGCAACCAGTCCAAAGCCATGGTGTACTTGACCAGCCAAATGTTGAACCACTCGGACTGCGGATGGCTCGCAACCTCAGGCGTGTCGTTGATCCCCAACTCTAAAAGAACAAACCCACTCGGTGCCAGTGCCTGAGCTTCAGTGCGCCAAGCATCGGACGGATTCAAATACGTCTCGCCGTCCAATTTTCGTCCCCAGACAACAGACGGCTCGAGGGTCAAACCATCACCAGCCAACATGCCCCCGAGCCCTGCTTGCACGATCTGCACACCGACCGAGTCACCCACCAGTGTAACGTCTGACCGCTCCACCTTCACGTCGCATGACGCGCACGTAAGGACCAAGCACGCAGACATCGCAACCACGGCCACTCGTTGAAAAAGGTTCATGAAGAACATCGTACATCAACAAAAGTCGATGTCCATGGTGAAAACGGTTCAGGCTGGACCTACGCCGTCCAGCATGTAGTTGTACGTGACGAACCCGCCGACGGCGCCTTTGGGCGCAGTACCGTAATACCACCCAACACGCGCTATGAGCTTCGGCGTAACGGAAGCATTCGCAGCTATCTTGCTTCGAGCTTGGAGAGAATTCGAATTCCACCCACCAATATTCGGTGCAACGGGTGGGTCTGCCCTATTGAGATAATACTGATCTGACTTCAGCCTAATCTGTGGACCAGTATCGAACTGGACAAAATATGCCAGCTCGGCGCTGCTATCCGGGAACAGCAACGACGGTGTAAGAATTGGGTCTGGTGGGTAAATAGTGCCAGCAATATTCGCCTGCAGGCTCACTATGACATCAAAATCGAACGGGTTCGTTATGGCTGGACATGAGATGGTCTGCACAAGGTTGTCGCCAGAGGAGAACGACGAAACCCTGAAAGTGAAAACCGTGTACAAATCTTCGGAAATGTAGTGGTTCTGCTTCAACCTCATCTCGCCAGTGTCCTCGTCGCACTCGAACTGCGACGGAGAACCTGCCATGGCGATCTGGTTGTTATCGTCAAGCTTTAAACCGCAACCCAAACAAGTCATGCATGGATGCTACCCCGAACATGCCGCATTCACTGCTGTCTCAACGCCGATGCAATGCCGAACCGCATGGACATGGCGTCAAACGGACCGTCACTGTCAACAAACATTGTCACGCCGTTATCTGACTTCGCGTGGTGCTGAGCGAACGCCGATTTGACGCCGCACCCGCGCAGCATCTTGAAAATCTGCGTCACCGACCTCATGTCATGCAACGCGTCAATACCAGCATCGCCCACCGAATACCTTGCATTCCCCAAGTCCTTGCCAGCGTCAACGGAGACCGACCCATCGGAAGTCCAGAGGACACGCGCACGCTTTGCGTCATTGCCGGATGCGCCAGCAACCGAGACAAGGAAATTGGCGCAGTGACCAAGTGCATCCAGGACCGCTGCAACATCATACTGCGCAGCACTGACAACAGGGACAGCCATCACCCTACGCACAGCCGCGTCTAGCACATTTCGAGGCTGCTGATTCTGCGTGACTGCAGACGCAACGGCAATTCCGCTCGAGCCGCCATTCGCAGTGACGAAAAGGTGAGCGCTGGCATCACCCATGTTCACAAACTCGGAATCCAGTGACCCAAGAAACGTTGCCGCTGCCTTAGCGTGACGATGCTGAACCAGCGCAGACAGGCCGACAAGATCCTTCGACAACGGACAAACCATTTGACATCCAGCGGTGCCTGCGGCCGCCACACCGTCACGCATGCCCACGAACCCATCGAGAATCGAAGTATCCCTCCCAGAAGAACCAGCGACACGCGACAACCCGAGAGCATCAACAACAATACTTCGATCAACTGACGCAAACGTTTCGCCGTTGCCCAGCATGCCATCAGCCAACAGCTTCAGCCCGACTGTTTGCACGTCCAGTACATTCCCAATGGATGCCCTCCCGCCATTCCACCGCATATCGACAGTGGAATCACCGGAACCGGAAACTTCAAAATCTGTTTCAGCGCCCATGAGGAGAATTGCTTTCAGCAGCGGACCCGCATAGACAACCTCAGGAGCTTTCGACATGTCGAAACCATCCCACGCAGTGAAATGTCTACCGTGGACGACGGCACCCCCAGAATCGTTGAACCCGATAAACGAGCAATCATCTAGCAGTGCAGATGCCACCGCGTAAACATTCGCTGGAACTTTGTAAACTGACATTGAAATTATCCTTCCCAATACTTGTCATCATCCGACAACAAACCCATACCAAGCAAAAAGCGTTTCCGAGAATGGCTATCCACCGTCTCGGAAACCCCGAACCTCTTCAGGTCCGCTAGGAACGCACGCTTACTTGACACCTTGACGCCCTCTTCGGAGCAGAACGCAGTATACGATGCGAAAGCAGATGTGGAAAGAACCTTCTTACCCTCCCCAAGCACGCACCGCTCTTTCACGAACCGGCCCAACACGTCGATGCGTGACAAGTAGTCCTCCTGCGCATCAACCATGCTTGACGGCAAGTCACCACCATCAAGCCATCCAAAACCCGGACCGAACTCAGAGGAACGCGCAGCGTATGCCATCGCACCGGACACAAGCCACACAACAGCAGCCCGCAACTCACCAGGATCGCCAAGCAACCGGGCCTGCAAAGACAGGTCAATATCCTTTGGGTCGACCTTGAAATTATACGGCACCACGCTCCACCTGCGCATAAACCCGCCGTCTCGGGGCTGACCAAGCGGCGCAACATTGGCGTGCCCCACGCACTTGCCGCTGTTACGCAAAATAGCCTCATTAGCATACTTCTTGTTCACCACAACTGGCTCACCAGAAGTCAGAACCTTGACATTCTGCTCGTTCAACGCTCCGAACGGAATCTCGGGAAAAAACACCATCCTGCACGAGTGAATAAGCCACATCGAATCCAGACCACGACCATTCGAACCCGTATTCCACGGGGACGAAATCACCGTCGAATTCATCACTTGAGCGTAAGACCCCAACAAGCGCTGGACCATGTTCCATTGGACGCTCTTACCGTTTGCACCAGAACCAATCGCAACATGAAATCGCTCCCCAGGACCGTCGCCGCACATGCACGAGCCCGCCAGACGCCACACGTAAGCTGCCAAATCGCCGTCGCCGCAATGTGTCTCCTCGAGAAACCTCACAAACCGCGAATTGTCGCCACAAGCGTCGTACAGTGCAACGAACAGCGGCAGGCCCGATTCAACAGCGTCACGGACCCGTACCGCTGCATCCACCACGCCATCGTCGCACGTGAAGTCGCACATGTGTCTATTCATCTGCGATGGCGTTGACGCCTCAACCACACCAGAAAGCAAGTCGAGCACCCCCGACTGAGTATTCACCTTCCACGGTTCCAGGTCGAAAACCTGGGGAACCGTATTCATCAAGTCTGCAAGAGTGTTCGAAAGTGCAGACAGCTTGCTGCGATTCAGGAACGTTGCAGCCTTGCGTTTCGCGCCATCGTCATACGAAGGCGAATTGCAAACCAAAGTCACCCACTCGTCCACCGCATCACCAACAATGCGCATGGCACCATCTGCCCCACCCTCAAGTTGGGTCCACCTCGCGGCGGTTGGCGAAACCTGGTCAAAAGCGAACCACCCGAGACCATGAACAAACACGATCTTCTCATTGAGGACAGTAGTGAGATATTCACCTATGCGTCGATCATTGAAATGCGTCTCGGATGGCAGATTCCAAGGCGCGCGGTGCGGGATAACAAACTCTTCCACTCAACAACGCTCTCTCCGTGCAGAATTCATCATTGCGAAACATGCGCAACAACAGTTGCCGCATGATACTTGGCAACATCGCCAACCTTGCCGGACTGTGAAGCATCACCCAGAACCGTTTCCGCCACACTCGTGTAAGACGCTCCATCGGAAACCATCTTGATAATGCGAGGAACCAGATCCGGCCGCTCCGAATACAGCAGTGGAGCCTCAATACCGCGCTCGGCAAGAACCGTTCGAATCAAAGCATTCGACGGCCTCAGACCATCCGGCCAAAACCATGCGCGCATGACAGGGAAAGACACCTCATTGCCAGCAGCAACAAGCTCATCCACAGTGCGCTCGAGCGCCTCACGTCGACTACAAGACTTGAACCGTCGCCGCGTCTGCCCGCTGCAGCGCTCCAACCAATTGTAAATTGTTTGCCTCGTCACACCCCAATGCGACGAAAGACTACTCACGTTGAGAGATGCGCGCTCGGCTTCGTCGAGCGTTGCCCACCAGAACATGAACTGCGTGCGCAGATCGTTCACCACCCTACTGGCCGGCGGCCCATCCTCATGAGCGCTCGCCTTCATGAGAATGGTTTTCATGCTGGCGAAATCTGGCGCATCAGACTCGATCTCATTCTCGATCCAACGAAGAGTGTGCTCTGGAAGGCTGCCAGAGTCGCTCAGGCTTCTCGCAAACCGGAGCAACTCATCAGCCGGTGAAACGTCGGAAACATCAACTATGCCCACAATAAAATCCTTTCTATCGACACTAACTATCGTTGCCCAGATGTAGAAACGTCGGAACCTGCAGCAAAAATCGTTGTCCGATCAGCCACCATACCCAAAACAACATCGGACAGGCGAGCTTTCAAGACCCTCGCCTCGATCATCGTGTGATCCATTGTGCTTTCGCCATCTGGACCACAACCAATCATATGGAAAAACCGGGTCAAACGTTGCTGCCCCGGACGATGCAACCTAGCCACGGCCTGTTCAAACTCACCATTATTGTAAGTCTGGTCAAACATCACGCCAACGCTCGCACGCTCGAAACGTACGCCGGCACCGCCGGAGGCATACTGGACGCCAACGACCGCGCAACCCTCAGCAAGCGTTGAGTCATCAGACAAACCATCCCGCCTCGAGCCAGACAACTCACCATACGTCAAACCCAAGGACACGCAGACCCGCTCAACCTCACTCAGTGAGTGCTTGAATCGGCAAAACACGACTACCGGGTTACTCGCGCTCGCACCTGCAGAATCCAGCAACTCGGACAACACCCGCGCCTTCTCATCCCCAACAATAATGAGGTCGCCGCCCTCCGTTGGAACAGCCCCCGACAACACCTGCGACAACCGTAAACCCTCAACGAGGACGTTCGACGCCACCACGGCATCGTCACTCCCATGATTGTTGACAATCTCCAGCAGCCCAGACTTTCTCAACTTCTCATACTCGGACCAGGTCTTATGCTCGAGCGGAACCGCAACATCAACATGATGTATCGGCGGAATGTCAACCACCTCTCGCTCGCAACCAAAAAACATTGGCGCAACCGAAGCGACAAGCTCGGACTCATTCTGATACCCAACGATAATCTCACGTGCCTGGCGCTCAGGCATACCCGAACGGTACGACCCAAAGTCACGAACCTGCTGCTGTAGGAAACTGACACAGTACCGCATGCGCCAATCATTGAAACGCGTCGCCGCACCACGTGGTGCGGTGTAGCCCCACACTGACGGCTCAACAATGCGACACTGCGAAAAAAGATCAACCATGCCCAATGGCGTCGGCGTACCCGTCAACCCAACCCGGTACGGCACCCGCAACGAAAAACTGTTGAACAAGATATCGGCAGTCTTACCGCGCGGCGCTTTCACCCGGTGGGACTCGTCGCAAACCATCACGTCCCAAGCAACACCCGCCAAAGCAACAAGAACGCGAGGGGATCGCAAAGACTCATAATTCAACACAACGATGCGCATACGGTCGTCATGGTCTGCCCTCAAAAAGGATTCAAGTTCCCTAAACCTCGCATCAGACGACTTCTTGCGTGGAACAAAACACGCAACATTCTCATCGCCAAGCCACGCCAACGCGTCAGCACCCCACACGCCTAGCGTCGCCTTCGGGCCAAGCACGATGACATTCAGCGCCTTCTTGCCAACGTCATCACGCAAGCCGGCTATCGCCGCCAACGTCGCAGCAGTCTTGCCAGTACCCATCAGCATGCCACCAAGCCAAGCGCCACTGTGCTGCTCCCAACGTGACCGCACAAACGACTGCGCTGCCACCTGGTGAGCCCACAACCTTCTGCCGTCGAGCCGCCCTCGACCGTAAACGATCGGAGAAACCTCGTGACGTACCTCGACGGTGCTCGGCGTGTTCCCCGCACCGCCCAGCCACGAACTAAACGACTCTTCAACGATTGACATAGCAGGACTCCATTTCTCCGACAAGCGCAACAAAGTCGTCAACCTCGGGATCGATAAGCCAACCAGGCAACCCCGCACGAACAATCCAGCTAGGGTCGGCGTGAAAACCTTCCGCCACATACCCGCGACCGTCGGGGCCAACCCACTCGACGAAAGGACTCTCCCCGCGATCGTCCTCATCCCAAACGCCGATCTTGAACTCAACATTCAAAAGCGAGTCCCAACCGGAAAGAAACCTCGGAGGAGCGGAAACATTCTTTGACCGACGAAAAAAGTGAAGCTCAGCCAATCCTGAATCAATCCCCACAGCAATGCACTGCAACCCGCTAAACCCACCCCACAAATCCATGGGCTCGGCCACGCGATCCAACCCCGTCGAACATCCTGGGCCAACAGGTTCTTCGATGCAATCATGGAACCGCTCCCACCACGGAGCGATCAAGTCGTAAACGGACAGACTGGCGGACTTCGGCGTGCCGACCCAT
>Ga0116142_10005284_pt1 | contig 11734 bp, 8 predicted proteins | sample AD_UKC033_MetaG_FD_89785 | JGI IMG/M metagenome (GOLD analysis project Ga0116142, IMG submission 89785) | Active sludge microbial communities of municipal wastewater-treating anaerobic digesters from USA - AD_UKC033_MetaG | ecosystem: Engineered > Bioreactor > Anaerobic > Digestate | place: USA... | reverse complement strand
GCGAATCAGCACGCGCAGGAGGACCGCCGCCTCGACAAGATAGGCGAGGTGTCGCAGGAGGCCGCGCTCGCTGCGCCGATGCATGGACAGGGTCATGGTCAGTGCCCGCGCCGCGGCGATTGGCCGTGAAATCAGCGACAAGGCCGCCGCGAAGAGCAACGTCGCCGGCGGCTGCGCGAGACAACAGAACGTCCGGCCCGCTTCCGCCTGGTCCGCCGGGTCCGCCACTGCCGCGCCGGGCCGGATGGACAAGCGAAGGATGCGGTACCCGAGTGCCTCGAGGGCCGCAATTTCGCGGCGGATGAACGTGTGGCTTACACTCGGATATTGCGTGGTGAGATAGGCGAGCCGGGGCCGCGCCGCGGCCGCAATGTCCGGTGTATTCGTCGTCGCCATGTCGCCGTTGTCCCCAGTAGCGGCAGTGCCGCCGCTAACTATCGTGGAAATCCGCCCGTGCGCGCAACACCGCGAGCGGCGTAAAGGATTCGCGCCACGCGCGGCGCACCTCGCGCAATCGGGCGGCTGCCTCGCCGCCGGGCCCGCGCAGCCGTTGCCGCGTCGCCGAGCACACCAGCACTGCGCGGTCCAGCCGATACGCGCGCCGCGCCGCCCGCCGCCCATAGTGCTTGCGGAAACAGTAGTACTTGCTTCGGTACAGGTGCCGCGTGGCGAAGGCGCTCAACCCCGATGCCGCGACGGATGCGCCCCCATGATGGACCACCACCGCCTCGGGGCAATACACGGTCTTCAGACCGCGCCGCCGCGCGGGCAACATCAGGTCCGTTTCCTCCTCGTACAGGAACAATTCCTCATCGAAACCGTCCACCTCTTCAAGATACGCGCGCCGCGCAAGGAAACACGCGCCCGAGACCATATCCACGCTCGCGCCGGGGACGTGCTCGCGCTCGGTCAACCAGTTGCGCAGGCGGGCGCAACGGTTTGGAAACCGCCTCTCCATCCCGGTCAACGACCAGCAAGCGCGCAGCGGCGTCGGGAAGCGGCGGCACGACGGCTGGAATTGCCCATCAGGATAGACTAATTTCGGGCCCGCGATTGCGCCGTCTGACCGCGATGCGAGACACGCCTGCAACGCCGTCAGCGCGCCGTCGGTCAGTTCCGTGTCAGGGTTCAGAAACAGCACGCTTTCCGCCGCGCTTTCGCGCAAGGCGCGGTTGTTCGCCGCGCCGAAACCGAGATTTTCATCAAGGGCAATCACACGGACCATCGGATACACCCCGCGAACCATCCCAACGGAGTCATCGGTCCCAGCGTTGTCCACCACGAACACTTGGCCGAGGGACGAGCCGCCGAAGCGCAGCACGGACGCGAGGCAGGCGCGCAGCAACTCGCGCGTGTTGAAGCTGACGATGATCGCGTCGGTGGTCATGTCGCGCTCCGGTCCGCGCGGATACGATCAAGGATGCGTGCGGCGGCGGCGGCCCACGTGTAATGTTCGCGGACGAAAGCGTGAGCGGCCCGGCCCATTTCCTCGAGCAACCGCGGTTGAGTCAGCAATTCGATAAGCGCGGCAGCGAGCATTTCCGGGTCGTACTCCGTGACCAGACGCCCTGTCACACCGTCGATGACCATCTCGGGAAAGGCGAAACGCGCGGGCAAGACACAGGGGACGAGACAGTTCTGCGCCTCGATGACGACGATGCCGAAGGGCTCGAACGCACTCATGATACAGAAGACCGAGGCCTCGCTGAAATGGCGGAGCAGTTGTTCCAGCCCGCCGGGCGCGTCCTTGCTGATGCGCCCGAGTATCTCGACGCCCGGCGCCGCTATCTGCGGTTCGCAGCCGATGATGCGCAGGCGCGCCTCGGGAATGCGCAGCCGCACGCGGCGAAACGCCTCGATAAGCAGCGGGCCGCCTTTGCGCTCGAATTCGCTGCCGATAAAGAGGATGGTCCGCGTATTGTAAGGCCCGTGGGGCAGCGGCTGCGCGTAGTAGTTAGGCCCGGCGCTCGCGACGATGATCTTCTCGCGCGGGACACGGTAATCCCGCTCGACGGACTCGGCGGTCCACTCCGTGCGAGGGAAGACGCAGGCGCATTGCTCGAAAACCAGGCGCTGGCGCTCGATGACGCGCCGGGCGTGCGCCTCCGAAAGGCGAGCGAACTCCCAGGCGCGGGCGGCATGGACCTGCGCGGCTGTGGCGTCGAGGTAGCAATAGAGGGGCGCGTCAATGCGCGGCAGGAGGCTCGTGCCATACAGCAGGCAAGCATTGAAGCCGGGGTGGGCGGCGGCGATGCGTTCCGCGCGGCGCGTGGCGCGCGCAAAAGCCACGCTGCTCCAGCGATAGCGGTCCTCGATCCCGAAGCGGTCCAACCGAGCGAGTTGCCGCGCCAGCGGCCCGCGTCGAGCGAACGGGTCGGTGAACCCCGCGACATTGGCCTTGTGGTGTACACAGCCCCGGCGTTCGAGGGCGCGAAAGAGACTGCGCGCCGATCCCGAGAAGGGGCGCTCGTCGTCCGGGTCGCCCATGCACAAGAGGAGCAGACGGATGTCCCCCGCCTCGGATACTGCGCCGTGCTCGGGCATCGCCGCGGCTCAGCCGGGTTGTTGCGCCGGCAGCAGCGCCGTGGCCGACTCGTTCGGCAGGCGCGGCTCCATGCGCACCCAGGTATAGATGCTGACCATGGCGGCCCCTGTCACCAGCAGATGCATATCGAAGGCAGCGTCGATGGTCACCATGGCGATCGCTATCGAGCTGAGCATGGCCACTGCGGCGGCGCGCCGGGCAAAGACACGCCCCTGCATGTGCGTCATCACGCGCAATGCCGCATACATAGCGTAGAACCACCAGCCGAAATAGAAGACCGTGCCGACAAGGCCCCGGTCGAGCAGGCTGATCAAGAGCTGCGAGTCCGTCGCCCGGCCCTCGATACGTCCGCCGCCCCAGCCGCCGTAACCGAACACAGGGCGGTATTGCACGACGCTCTTGTACTCTTGCCACGCATCGAGGCGGTACTGCAACGAGGCGGCGCGCTCGGCGCTCACCGCGGCGATATCCTCGACGAACCCGTGGCCGGGCCGCATCCCGATGAACACGATGGTCAACCATAGCAACGCGGCCACGGGCAGCACGTAGGCCAGCAGCCACTGCCGTTGAATCAGAAAATACCCCGCGACCAAAAGGCCGAACACGAGATACGGACTGAAGGACATGGACAGCAGGAGCCCGACAAGCGGCGCGAGAAACACGAAATGTCCCGCGCGGCCCAGTAATGCCACGAGGTCTTTGCGCAGTGGAAACAAAGCGAGGAACGCGGTGAAGGCGAAGAAGCGCCCCAGCGCGAGGGCGTGCGAGAAACACACGATGGGCCGCCAGTACCCGCCGCGGAAGTGCTGCTGAAACACGTGCTGAAAATAGCCGTAAAGGTTCGCGTGGAGTTGCGGGCTCATGCGGAATTCCCACAGCGCGAAGGGGGCGTATACGACGGCGGCCGCCACGGTCCAGAGCAGGAACGTGCGAACGCCGTTCGGGGTCCCGATGTGTATGCGCGCGAGCAGCACGGGCAGAATAAACCCGAAAAAGAGCGTGAACGTGCGCGAGATGCAATACGTTATCGAGCCATCGTTGAGATAGGCGCTCAGAAAGGCCACGAACAGGCACGCGAGCAGCAGAAAGTCGCCGACAATCAACGTAAATCGATCAAAAGCGCGCGGATGAAAGACGATCGTGCCAAGCAGAATGCCGATAAAGATGACGTTGAGCTTGTTGAGATCGGGAACGCCCGGCAATTCGATTTCCAGGGCTTCCGGGAGAATAAGCAAGCCGAGCAGCGTCGCCAGCGAGAACCCGCGCACGCGGTTTTCGTCCATCATGAGCAGCGCCGCCACCGGAATCCAGGCAAGCAGTGCGACTTGATATGGGATCATGGCCTGTTTCTCTCAGACGCCGCGTCCCAGGCGCTTCTTCTTGAAGTCGCGCCAGAACAGTTTGAAGACGTACAAGTCTTCGACCAGGTAACGGCGCCAGAGGCGACGCGGTTCTTGGCACAGCCGCCACAACCACTCGAGGCCGGCGGCTTGAATCCAGCGCGGGGCGCGTCGAATGCGGCCCGACACAAAATCAAACGCGGCGCCGACGCCAATCATCACTGGCACCCCGGCTTCAGTGAAATGGCGCCGCATCCAGATTTCTTGCTTCGGAGACCCGAGCGCGATAAAACAGAAGTCGGTTCGCGCCTCTTTCAATTGTCGCACTACTTCCGTGTTGCGCTCCGGGTTGAGGTGGAAGCCGTATTCGGGACAATCCACGCCCGCCACGCGGAGCCCGGGATGCCGGCTCTGCAGTATGCGTGCGGTCTTTTCGGCCGTGCCCGGATGGCCGCCGAGAAAGTATACGGAGTAGCCCCGTTGCGCGGCGAAATCCGCCAATTGCGGTACAAGGTCGGATCCACTCAGCTTCTGCCGTAAGGGCGTGCCGAAGAACCGCGACGCCCAGAGAATCGGCACGCCGTCCGGTAGTATGAGGAATGCGTCCGTATAGGACTGCTGAAATTCCGGGTTGCGATGATACTGACAGACATGGTCCGTATTCGGCGTAATGATGTACCCGGGTTGGCGGTCAGCAATACGCCGCTCGACCCGCTCGCACAGGCCTTCGTAGTCCAGGTTATCAAAGTTGACGCCCAGGACTTCCACTCTCTCTGAATCAGTACTCATCCTTCTTCCCGCAAGCCTGTCGCCGCGCCGAAGTCCGCCGCGTCCGGGCGCTCCCCGATGGGCCGCGCAGGCGCGCCCGCCACGATGGCGTTGCCAGCGACGTCCCGCGTGACGACGCTGTTCGCGCCTACCACGGCGCCCGCCCCAATCGCCACGCCCCGCAGTACGATAGAGCCCCTTCCAATCCAGGCGTCCGCGCCGATTTGGACAGGCGCGCTCGCGTGCTCCTGAAGGCGCACCGGCACGCCTAGGCGGACGCCATGGTTTGCGTCCCGCACGCCTGCATATTCGCCAATCATAGCGCCATCGCCGATGTGGATACCCGCATATGCCACGAGGACAACACCATCGTTGATGGTGGCGTCCGACCCAATTTCGATGGCGGCCGCGCCATAGGTTTCAAAGAACACATGCCTGCCAACGCGCGTGCGTGGGCCAATATGCACGTTGCCGGTACCTTCAACAATGACCGGGCCCACGAATTGGACGCCCGACGCCACACGGCCGCGCAAGCGGCTGCGCGCCAGCACCTCGTATCCGAAACGCCGCGCCCGCGACAAGATGGGTTCCGCCACGCGAAGCACAAGGGCCAAACCTTGGGCCGCGGCCGACCGAACCCTCACCAGCGGCGCCGGCAGCTTCATCTCAAATACCCCTTATTGAAGCGCGTCGTGGCAAATTCCTATTCCACTGCTACGGACCCGCTCGCGCCGCCTTGTTCCCTCCGCCTGTCTTGATCGGCGGACCCTGTCTTCAAGTGTCGGCCACGCCCCGGGGCGACTACGCCTCGCGGTCTTTATCCGCCGTTTCCCGTACAAGGACGATGGACTGCTCCCGGCGGTAACGCCGCCCCTCGGGGCCCGGCACTACGGTGTGGCGGGGATGCCCGCGTCGTTCGTCATAGTACAGCGTCAGATTGCGCCGCAGGTAGCCAAAGGGCGACTGACGCAGTCCGTTGAGCACAATACCCAACACCCGCCCGCCGGTGTCCTCGATAGTGTGCAGACACCGCCGCAACATGCCGAACGAGGTAATCCCGGCGCCCACGACCACCACCGAGCCGTCCACCATCGGCGCAAGTAGTCGCGCCTCGGACATGAGGAGGGCGGCGGGCGCGTCGATAATGACATGATCAAAGACCTCTTCCGCGCCCGCCAGGAAATCGGCCATCGCGCGTGAAGCCAGCCGGGAAAGCAGTTCACGACTGTTCAGCCCCGGCCCAAGGACATACAAGTTCTCGATGTCCGTCGCTTGATCGGGATCATGGTGCAGCGGTTCGCCCGCCAGGAGTTCCGCCAGTCCGGCGGAGGGGCGCAGACCAAAAAGCTGCTCGATGCTTGGGTTGTGCCAATCCAGATCGACCAGCAACACGCGCCGCCCGGCGCGGGCGAGCACGGTCGCGAGGTTGCAGGCCACGATGGTCTTGCCGTCGCCTCGGGAGGCGCTGGACACCATACAACTCTTGATGCCCGCTTCTCCGCCCGGGGCAAGCATTCGCGCGGCCGCGCGTCGGAATTCGTCCGCCGTATAGGAGTCGGGGAATTCCCGCGCGACGGCGCCCACGCGCACCTGGTCCGGGAGTCGATCCTCGACCGCGTGCGGTACATTGGCGATGACCGGCAGTTTCGTAACAAAGGCGACGTCCTCGCCGGAACGGATACTCTGGTCCGTCATCTCGAGGAAGACGCCGAGTCCAAGACTGAAGATAACAGCCGCGAAAAGCGCGATGGCGGCGTACTTGACGCGACGGGTGTAGTCGGGCCGGTTGGCGGCCCAGGCGGACCGCTCGGGCGTGACTTGAGCGGGCGCGTTGCTTTCGAGGTCGATGCGGAACAGTTCGTTGCGCATCTGCTGAATGCGGGCCCGCTTTTCGTCGGCCTGACGTTCCATTTCTAGGATGACGGCCAAACCCTGGGAGCGTTCCACCGACTTGGCTTCATATTCCTCCAAAGCGGCAAGGAAGCGGTCGCGACGGGTTTGCGCTTCCTGAATCTGGGCAGTGACTAGCTCGTTTTCGTAACGACGTTGTTCCACCACGGACCGGAGCGCTTCGCCGCGCGCCTGTGCCCGCGCGGCTTCGACTTTTCGTTCGAGCGCCTCCAGTTCGCGCCGCTTGACCGCCACCTGCGGCGCACCCTCGATGTAGCGGTCCTCGAGCACCGAGAACTCCTGTTGTTGCTGCGCCAGTTGTTCGACCAGGAAGACCACGGTGGGATGTTGCGAGACCCTTTCCTCGACGCCGAAGGCGTAGATGGGTTTCGAGGGATTCGCATCATGCTGCGCAACAAAGCGGTCCAACTCTTCCAGCAGTTTCTGGCCCTGTTCCGCCGCGATCTCGGCGCGCGTCAGATCCGCTTCCGCCTGGGCGAGGTTCATACGGATGGACTCGGTCTCGACCGGCGCCTGCCCGGGCACGCCGCCCGTGGGGATACCGCGCGCCTGGCGTTCCTCCGCGATCCGCCGCTGGTCCGCTTCGAGGGCCTGCGTCAGGGCGTCAAGGCGCTCTTCAAGCGTCTTGCGCGCATAGCCGCCGCGGTCCACCACTTCGCGCCGTAGCTGCTCCTCGTATGTGGCAAGAATGCGATTCATCACGAGGACCGCCGCGTCTCGGTCGAAGTCGCGGTACGTAAGCGTCACCACTTCGGTGCGCGGCACGACGTCGGCGGAGAGGTGTTCCATGATGTGGGCGCGCGCATTGGGGAGCCGAGCAATGCGCGGCAGTTTCTGCTGCAACTCAGCGTCTTTGAGCAATTCATCGACGAAAGAAGGGCCGGTAAGGTACTCGATTTGGGTGTTGACGAAGAGTTCGTAAGAGGTTCCGGTGAGGGCGCGGCCCTCGCCGCCGAGAATCTGCGGCGAGGTCGCCTTGAATTTCACGTTACCGGACGCGAGGTATTCCTTTGGCACGATGAGCCAGACGGCGGCAAGCGCGGGGGCGAGGGAGGCGAGCAGCGCGAGCATCATGAGCCGGCCTCGCAGTTTGAGCAGGCGGCGCACGTTGATGCCGATGCCCTGGCGCGGCGCGATCGCCTTCTCGGGCATCAATTCAGCCAATTCAAACGCATATTCGGACATCAGGGTCTCCCGAACAACTCGACGAGATTGCGCGTCGAGGCGCCGAATCCCTCCAACTGATTGAGGATGCGCAGCGTGTTGCTTTGTCGGTCCGCCTCGAGGATGCGCCGGTTTATGTCGTTGATGTAATAGGCGTCGACCGCCCGGAGATACATGTCGATGACGGGCGTAATGGAACCCGTGATGCGCGACACGAATTCCTCGAGGCGCACCAACTGCCTGCGCGGTATGTATACGATGTCGCCCGGCTGCAGCGGAAAATCGCGGCCGGTCTTAAGCATCTCCCGCACATTCATGTGCAGCACTTCGGTGTTTTCTTTGTCAGTCTGGCGTAGAAGCACGACGCTGCGCAGGCGCGCGGTGCTCGTGTTGAATCCGCCCGACAGCGCCAGGAGTTGGAGCAGCGTCATGCCTTCGGTCAATTCGACAATGACCGGATTGCGGCTCTCGCCGAGCAGATACACGAGGTTCACGCCTTCCGGCACGTACACGATGTCGCCGTAGTACACCTGCGCTTCGGAAGCATGCGAGCCGGGCTGTCCCATGTGCCGGAGATCATAGTCGTAGACTTGCCGTTCGCCGTTCACCTCGCGGACCACGAACGCTTTGGTCAACTGGCCCGTGACGCCGATGAAACCGCCCGTGCTGCTCGTGGTGTTGCGCTGCCGCAACCCGCCCGCCAAGGTGACGGCCTCGACGAGCGTCGTGGCCCGCGTGTACGGGTATCGGCCCGGACTGGCCACGTCGCCCATCACCAGAAACGTCTTGCTCAAAGGATCACGCACGATCAGCGACAACTGGGGGGAGCGGAAGACACGCTCATAGGCCGTGCGCAGTCGCAATTCAGCTTCAGCCCGTGTCATATCCGCGACGCGCTGATCCGCGATAAGGGGGAGAGAAATGTGCCCGTCGTATCGGACTGTCACCTCGCGGTTTAGCGTCTCATCGTCGAAGGAGTAGAATTCAAGCAGGTCGCCGGCGCCGATAAGGTAGTCGGCGTCCGCGGCATTCGCGACGTGGGTATCGACCCATCGCGGCGGCGCTGCGGGAACATGCGCGGCGCCTTCGATTTCGGCGAGGCGCCCCTCGAGTTCGAGGAAGCGGCTCTCGACGTTTTCCGGGGTAATCTCGATGACTTGCGGTGGGCGGCCCTCGATCTCGGCGATTTTCGCTTCCATCTCGCGGATGCGCGATTGTAGTTGTTGCTGCGTCATGTCCGCGGGAGATTGCGCGGACGCCGGCTGCGCCTCGGCGGGGGCGATATCCGGGCCGCGGCTCAAGTCCGCGTTCAGGCCCGGAAATGCGTCGCCGTACAATTCCGCGTTATTGACAGTGGCGCGCTCGGGAATAGCCGGGTCTTGTGTTTGTCGCGTTACGGCGGTGGTCGGAGCGGCGGTGGTGCGGGCGACTCGAGGCAGTGCGCCAGCCCCGTTGCCGCGCAGAGGCATTTCCATTTCCTCGGCCATAGGGGCTGCGTCGAGCCGCTTCGCGGGTGATTCATCGAACGCGCTTTGTCGGGCAGCGCAACCGATTACGAACAGCACGGGCACGAGAAGCATGCTCTGAAACGTCTTGTGGCCGTTCACGTATCTGCGTCTTCCTTCCACCGCTGCTTACTTATTTGTCCGCGATATCGCCACACACCGCGCGGCCGGTCTCGAAGACAGGCTAAGGCCGCACTCAGAACGCATCCCTCCGCAGGGGAATCAGTACGCGTTCCCGGCCTCGGCCTGTTTGTTTCGGATAACCTGCGCGCGGGATGCGCACGCCACGGCCTCCTTTGCCCGGCCGGTTGCATGATACAATGCCGACGTGCCGTGGAGCCGCACCGCCACGTCGGGATGGTCCGCGCGCAGTACTTGGTCCTGGATATAGGCCGCCCGATCGAACAACGGCCCCGCCTCCTCGTAACGCCCTTGGTTCGTGTACAGGATGCCGAGGTTCACCAGGACGGTCGCCAGGAAGGGGTGTTCGCGCCGCTGGGCCTTCTCGTGGGCCTCGATGGCGCGTTTCAGCAGTTCCTCCGCTTCCACAAACTCGCCCCGCGCGTTGTGAATCAGCGCGAGGCCGTTAAGGGCGCGGCAGACTTCGACGTTCAACTGGTCGCGACGGTGGATGTCCAGCGCGTCGCGATAGAGGGATTCCGGCTTATCTTCCTTTCCCCATACATAGTACAGATCAGCAAGGTTGTTCAGCGAGACTGCCACTTCCCTGTGGCGCCCGCCGAGGGACTTCCGCTTGAGGCACAGCGCTTCCTGAAACGCCTTTTCGGCGTCGTCGTAGCGCCCTTGCGAGGTATAGACGCGGCCCAGCGCGTCCAGCGTCTCCCCTTGGCGGTACGCGGTCTTAGTCTCCGACAGGCCGTTTACAAGCAGCGTCTCCGCTTCCTTGAAATCGCCCGCGCCAAAGCGGTCTTCGCCCGCGAAGTAGTACGAAACCCACAGGTTCAACTCGGCGCCTGCGTCCAGACAAAGCCCCCCCGAAACGAGCGCCAGCACTGCCCAACACACGTGTTTGCCGAATCGCATGGTCTCATTCCCTTCTCTTGGGAGCGCTCCTTATTTCTCCCTACGCATTAGGATGACGAAATAATGAACACCCACTCACTCGCTGACGCACATGAGAATAGCGCAAATAGTCGCTCCAGTCAATAATTTTTGAACACCCGTTCCAAATATGGACGGAATGTGGTACCGCCCCCTTAGGATACGGCGAAAGGCGATGATCCGGGCCGCCAACCGCTCCCAAGGCGCCTCTCCCCCACGCCAGTTGTCTCGAACTGGCCCGGCGCGCTAAGCTGGCTTCCGCCCAGCCCGATGCGGGGCGGCGCGCAAAGGCAGGAGGTCTTGCCCATGTTCGACGCACTGATTCGAAACGGCGTGGTAGTGGACGGATCGGGGCGGCCCGGATTCATGGCGGACGTGGGCGTCGTGGGGGACCGCATCACCCTGCTCGGCCCGGCGAACGGCGCATCAGCAAACAAGGAAATTGACGCGACGGGCAAGGTCGTCTGCCCCGGATTTGTCGATCCGCATTCCCACGCGGACTTGACGATTTTTCGCAGCGACCACGTCGCGCTGCTCGAGCCGCTGGTGCGGCAGGGGATCACCACCTTTGTCGGCGGGAATTGCGGCATGGCGCTTGCCCCGATCCAGGAGAAGAATCGCCCGGCCATCGAGACTTATCTCGAAATCTTCACGCAGATCAACTTCGCGAGCGCGCCCTGGCGCACCATGGGCGAATTCTTCAACCTTGTCGAGTCACAGGGGCTGCTCCTCAACAGTGCCGTGCTGGCGCCGCACGGCTTGCTCCGCCTGAACGAGACCGGCGCCGACACGCGCGGGGCCACAGACGACGAAATCGCGCGTATGGAGAGCGCGCTTGAACAGGCGCTTGACGAGGGGGCCGTCGGACTCAGCACCGGTCTCCAATATTGGCCAGGCAGCCAGAGCGACACGCGTGAACTGGTCCGGTTGGGGCGCGCGCTCAAGAAGTACGGCGGCGTGTTCACGAGTCATTTGCGCAGTTACTCGAACACGCTGGACAAGGCGATCGACGAGGTGGTCGAAGTCGCGCGGACCAGCGACATTCCCGGTCAGATTTCGCACATATTCTGGGTGCCTGATTACGGGCGTCTCGGACCACTGATCCGCAAGGGCATCCGCGCCCTCGCGAAGCTGTCGAAGTACTGGACCGTGCCGTTGCCATTGCACGTACCGCAGCAACAACGCATCGACCAGATGATGCGCGCCCGCGAGCAGGGGGTGCGCGTGGGCATGGACATCATGCCGACGACCACCGGCTTCACCCACATGTTGGCGTTCTTTCCGCCGTGGTCGCTTGAAGGCGGCCGCGAGGCCGTCCTCGCGCGTCTGCGCGAGCCGGAGCAGCGGCGCCGCATCCTGCACAGCATCGAGCATGGCCGGATGGCGTGGCCCCACACCGGGCCGGACGCCTGGACACTCAACCTGTTCCGTCTCATGGG
>Ga0116142_10005279_pt1 | contig 11745 bp, 9 predicted proteins | sample AD_UKC033_MetaG_FD_89785 | JGI IMG/M metagenome (GOLD analysis project Ga0116142, IMG submission 89785) | Active sludge microbial communities of municipal wastewater-treating anaerobic digesters from USA - AD_UKC033_MetaG | ecosystem: Engineered > Bioreactor > Anaerobic > Digestate | place: USA... | reverse complement strand
TGAAAACTGCCACCCTTGTAATTTTATTTTAAAGAATGTTCGAGAAAATAAAGTGGTAAACTTTCAAACGGAATAGGTGGCAAGTTTCACCGGAATACGCATTATATTAATATTTTACAACTTACCATCTCATCTACTTTTCTTATATTTGAAAAATATATTTCAAAATGCACTATTAAATTTCAAAATGAACACCCATTCAGATTGTCTCAAAAAGGTAACAACAGGTGGGTTATAAGATTTTGATTTTGAGATGGGTAAAAAGACACAAAACGGCACAAAAAAAGGCCTGATTGCTCAGGCCTGATTTTGTCTCAAAAACGGTGGGTTGTGAGGCGCTAAACAAAAAGCCTCTTAATTTACCCTCTATCCACTGACGGGAAACATAATTGTCCTTTTAACCAAAGGGCCCCGCCTTTCCGAAGGACCACAGGGCCTAATGATTATCAGTTGTAAAGTGAGGACTGTTTACCCTTATAACCATTAGCCATAGGATACTTGGTTCTGGACATTTGCATGCCATTTATGAATGACTCTTTGGATTTCTCTTGTAGCAGTTCAAACTCCTGCCCCTTGAGGGCCACTAAGTCATCCGTCTCAGCTAACAGCGCTGCGACCTGGCTTGGGAGATTGTCTATGTATGATATATGAGTGTTTAGGATTTGTTGATATTCGACCTTTGAGGAGGACTCGGAATTTGCCCCAATCCCAGGGATTGTATTCACATAGAGGGACTGAGCAGTCAAAAAAGGCTTGATATAAGCCGTTCCAAGACCAAGCAGGGGGTAGCTGTGCGTAAGTCAGCCAACACGGAATTTCCACAATCAGTCTCTGCGTTGTCGAAGCAAGGTGGAGGCGTTACGTACTACCTTAAGCCCTATACTGACCCTCTATGATACGATTCATCAACCTAATGAGGCAAAGGCCAGTATTTTATAACAAAAATATCGGACGAACCCAAATATCTCCTTGCGTTTTTCATAAAACAATTTACCTTTACTTTAAAGAAGGTAAATACAAAAATCGTTCAAAAAATTTTTGTATTATACATTCAACCGCCAGGGGGTAATTGAGTGGCTACGTCCATTAATCTTGATAAAAGCTACATTTTTGAAAACACCTTTCAGATCCCATATAAAAACAACAAATATATACTCTATAACCCAATAAACCGATTTCTTGCTTTGGTAACCGCGCAAACCATTAACGAAATAATCGATTTTTTAAATTCTGACAGAGAAACAGCCAACAACAAAATTTTACAAGAATTGGATAAAAAAGGACTATTTAAAAATCCCAAAAAACACGATTTTGATTTAAACGAAAAATTAATTCCATATTATGCCCCCTTTCAACCCCACGAAGTCACTCTCGATATTACGTGGAAATGTAATCTCAAATGCATATATTGTTATGGTAATGGTGGGGACACATCAATAGACATAGATTGGAATTGCGCCAAAAGCGCGATCGACCTGTGTATAGAAAACTGCGAAAAAGACCAAAATACCGTCGGCCTACACTTTCATGGTAACGGAGAGCCAACCCAAAACTGGAGTATGCTAACAGAACTAACAGATTATACCAAAAACCAGACAAGAAATAAAAATTTAAATCTAAAAACCAGCATCGCCACGAACGGCGTCATTAGCAAAAAGCAAGCACTGTGGATAGCAGAAAATATAGACCGGATTTCATTTTCTTTTGACGGAAACGCATATTATCAAAATAAACAGCGACCCCTAAGAGACTCATCTACTTCGGCCAAATATGCGATAAGAACCGCAAACTTATGGAAAAGCTTAGGAAAAAGCTTCAACTTCAGAATAACCGTCACAAAACTAAACGAAAATAGTATACAGTCTATTTGTGATCATCTTTTTGGTTACTACCCCAAGTCTTTTGTCGCAATTGAGCCAATGGTTCTAAATGGGAGGGCGCGCAATATTAGTGATCTGTCTGCTGATCCTGTAAAATTTGCAAAAACTTATGTGCGAATTTTAAAAAAATACTCTTCAACGGAAAAAAGAATCTTTTATTCTGGATTTAGGGGGTTTTCAACAAGAAGATATTTTTGTGGGGCATCAAAACCTCATTTTGCCGTAATGGCCAACGGATCAGTCACATCGTGTTTTTCTTATTCGTCCCACGAACCCATTCGTGATTTGTTTGTTTTTGGAGATTGGGACAAAACTAAAAATAAATTCATCTTCAATAAAAAAACCATTGCCCAATTAAGAGGATTAAATATAGACAACGATACTTATTGTGGTAGGTGCATTGCAAAATATCATTGTATAGGAGATTGCCCAGCAATTCGAAAATATGATTTATTAGAAGATAATTCTTTTTATGAAAAGTTTGATGTTGACTTTTTAAAAAATCGAAGGTGCACAATTAACCGCACAATCCTAAAAGAGGTTTTAATAGACCTGGTTGACCCAATCAACAAAAGGGAGGAAAATTAAAATGCAAAAGAAAATCCTCGGCCCAAACGATGAATTAAAATATGTGCCCACATCAAAAGACGATAATGAAAAATTAATTTATGTGGCAACCCAAATTAACAAACAAACAATAAAAAGCTCTCTAGGAAATTTGGAATTAGATAATAAATGTAAGGACAATTGTGTAAGCGATTGTTCGTGTGTTAATGATGTCTGCCATTGGGTAATAAATTAAAAGCCGCAAAAAGAGGGGCGACTTTTTAAAACGACAACATGTTTTTTATTTCTGTTGTGCTCAACTTATCGGGCTGGATATGGCTGGTAGATTTGTCCAACTTAACCACACGGACAACAATCTTGTCAAAAAGATGATTTAAAATGTCCTTAGCCCCCTGCTTGACGGCAGGATCGTCATTGATCATGAGGACCACCTAGCGAAAGCTTGCTAAAATCAACTGTTCATGAAAGTCGCCCATCGCCGTGCCCATCAGAGCACAAAAATTAGGGAAACCGGCCTAGTAGACCTTGAAAGAATCAATAAAGCCTTCAACAATTATAAGCGTGGGGAAATCCTTCGTGCGATGATAATTGTAGAGCACCTGCATTTAATAAAAGTTTGCCGGCAGCCTATATTGCCCTTCCTCCTCGGCATATTTTTCTTTTAAAATGGGTCCGACATAAGCAACAAAAGTTCCTAGGTGATCATGGATCGGAATACAGATCCGCCCTTTTTTATTCCCCTTTCAGTAAAACCCAGACCGAAGAACTCCACGGTCTCAGAAGAAAGACCACACTCCTCAAAAAATGGATGCCCTGTTTTTAAATCAAACCAGAAACCCAGAGGCTTGTTTTCCGGTTGATCCTTTGGTTTGCTGGGCTCCGGTGCCGGAGCATCTGCCGGCAACGCCACAGTCTCTTGGTCGATGATCACTAGAATCAAATTGGCCGCCTTTTTAATACCACTTTTACCCTGACCTAATTTTTCTATATCGGTCACAAAGTCAATGATATTGCCACCGCCATGGAATCCCACTAAATTACAACGAGTGACGCATTTATAGGAGTTCTTTTTAAGGTCCACATGAAAGGCGGTCGGACTATCACCTTTGTGGATTGGGCACGACCCAATCAGCTTATTTCCTTTGGAATGCAGGGTATCTAATAAATTGTAATTGGCAAGAATCGTGCAGAAGGAAATGTCTTGTTTAATGATTTGAAAATCGATCCAATGATTTTTAGCAATAATGAGGCAAACACCTCCTCTCGGCCACAAAAAACGCCGGAAACGGTTCAACGGTAGTGATCAGCACGGGCAAATTCCAAACCGTGTGAGCATTGATGAACGTCCTGCAATTGTCGATACCAAAGAACGAGTTGACGACTAGGGGCTTGCTACGATTATAGGGAAAAATCACAAAGGAGTAATAGTCACCGCCGTTAAACGAAAAACTAAATTCAGCTGTACGAGACAGTTTCCCAGAAAGGAAATCGCCCGTAAGTTAATTGATATCCAAAAACCCTATATGGCTCTCGCCAATACTTTGACAGGCGATAACGACAAAGAATTTTCAGAGCATGTAAAAGTCGCTCAAACGTTGCAAGTACACTCTTTTTTTGATCACCCTACATCTCGCGGAGACATGGACTGAATTAAAATACTAATGGATTAACTCAATATAATTTTCCTATAAAAACGTGCGTGATCGATATAACTTTAAAACGGCTCGAAATTGTTCAAGAGAAATCAAACAATCGATCAAGAAAACTCCTGAACTTTGAAACTCCTAATAATTTATTCTTAAATTCGTTTGTTTCACTTGAAATTTGAATCCGCGAAATTTTAGCTACATCATTTTTATTATATCCGTTTCATGTAATGAGTCATTTGACTTTAATTCGTTTTCTTCTATAGAAATACTAATTTTACTTTTTTCAAGTACTGCTGCATGAGTCCATTTTTGTTTTGTACCAAAAACAAATCCCAAATCTGCAAGCATCTTTAAAAAGTCGTTTATTTCCTCAATTTTTATATTTACAGATTTTGCTATTTTCTTGCTAGAAATTATATTATTACATTTTAGCCAAATATCTTTCTGTTTTCCTTCTAAATAAAATCTGTCTAATATTTGTTCTTCATAACCAGAGACTTCAATTACAATGGTTTCACCAAGTCTATACCATTTTCGCTGAAGTGTTTGCATTTTTGAAAGTTCGCGTAATTTATCCTGGAGTTCAAAATATGCTACTGCTAAATCTTTTGAAATATAATCCCTATTTTCCTTCGAGAATTTCCAAAGTGGGTCCCATGGTAATAGATTTTTTAACAAATCTATGGGTAGGTGTTTTGCTAAACGAAGACTGTATGGGAGCAATTCAATACCGAAGCGATCTGGATTATCTCCGATCTTCGATCGAGTACAAGGGACAAACCTTGAATATGATATGTTTAATTTTTGAAAAAGGTGATTATATTTTTCTACAAGTTCAATGGATTTATAAATTTCATCAGGTGTATCTGTTGGAAAGCATAGTATGAGGTCTCCCTCAATTTTTAATCCTAATTCTAACGCAATTCGTATAGCTCGTACATGATGCAGTAGCGAAGTACCTTTTGACATCTTGTGCAATGTTGCATTACTAAAGGATTCTAAACCCAAATAAACAGTTTTAAGTCCAGATGAAACAGCTGACTCTAAAATTTCTTCATTAATATTAGATGTTCGCAACATGCATTTCCATTCTCTAAGCCCTCCACTTTCTAAAAGAGTTCGAATAAATATATTTAATTTTTTATTACTTGAATTTGCCGCACTATCAACTAACTCAAAGCTTACAGGTCTAAACTTTTGTTGCCACTCAAGTGCCCATTTGGCTGAGCGAACTGGATCAATAGATTGGTATTGAGAACCTATAAAATTTTCATTGCAAAATGCACACTTACCCCAAGCGCAGCCTCTTGCAATACTTACAGGTAATTCTAGAGCAGGGTAACTAGGAAGGTCAAATAAATAAAAAGCCGGCTCACTAGGAATATATTTACAGCGATTTGGTTTAGCTTCATGATTAGTTTTGTTTGTTAGAATATTCAATTTGTTCTTATTGGGAAGCTTAGGATATGAATCTATAATGCCAAGCATTGCATCTTCACCTTCTCCAACTACTATTATGTCGATAGATGGGATATTTCTAAGAAAAAGAGGGGCGTGTATTTCACTCATTGAAATTCCGCCCCAAACAATTAAGGATTTTGGATAACGAATTTTCAGTCGCTCTGACAATCCTATAGCGGCTATTAGTCCATTGTCGCAAACAGAAATTCCTATTATATCTGGCTCAAAATCATCTGACTCGACAAACGAATCCATTATTTCCCCAAAAACAAGACTAAGATAATGACATTCCCATTCTGGTAACGATCCTGTTCCAACGGGAGATTTTTCTCCAAACGCCCACTTAGATAATGAATCTTGTATTATATTTGATTGAGTCCATCTTAAGCGAACTAGCTGTGCAATATCAGAGTTAGAGGGTAGTTCTCTTAAAATATAATTTACGATTCGAATATTTAAATCAACGATTTTTATGTCAATATTGGATCGATAACGTCTAAGGTGTCCCGCGATACAAGCTAAACCAAGAGGGGGACCTTGAGTACTATTCGCTGGTGGCCAAATGAAGAGCACCTTTTTCTTTATTTTCATAATAAACCTACAAATCGTTTTTTAGATATATTACATAACTGAATTAAGCTGATTAATGAGTATCCCTAAATAACTATTACTCAATCATTCAATATGAATAAGAATGTCAACAATCTAGTTTAGTCGAACTGATGGAGAGATAACATATTGATATTATCATCTCTTTGACGGGAAGCTGTACAGCTGATGAAAGATTATTCGATAAGTACTTTGTATCCGGAATTGTGCAGAATTTATTTCTTTTATAATACATATCGTTATTTTGGGGGGGAGGGGAGCTTGCATTAAATTGTTATGTTTGCAAGCTCCCTCTGAAGTCACGCATCTTTAGCATGTTCTAAGTACAGCCGCATTTCGCAACTGGTTTCGTAGCTGCTAAAGGAAGAAAACTCCTGTCTTTCTGGATATCACATAATACAGTATTCGTTGTTGTCTGTTCTTTGCCTTTGGGTTGACTAATAGTTCCATGGGAAACAGCCGGGCTTTTAATTCGTTTCAATCTTATCACCTCCTCTCTTTTTGTTTTAATTCCTCTGCTTACCCATCAAATCGATGACTTCTGCAAAGGATTGAAAAAATTTACTGAATATGTCCAATTATATGTTCAACTTTTGCCCTCAATGTATCAGATAAAAATTTATACCGATTCTTACAATTGGTACTACCTAATGCACTCACTCTTAACCGAGGACAGCCAAATCCACAAATCGGTAGATAATTACATTCTGAACATTTATTTGGCTCCAGAGAGACTAGGTAGTTCCATTTTATATCAAAATCTCCTACGGGATCAATAATTCCATTTTGATTTAAAATACCTACTCGTTCTTTATTAGAAAAATTTGAATATGCACAACGATAAACATTTCCGCTAGGATCAATTACTGCATTGGAATCTCTTTCTGCATAGCAGTACACGGCTTGGCATGGGTCTAAATAATCATCAACAGCTATTTCAAATCCCATTTTTCTGGCAGATTGATAAATATATTTAAGCATTTCAGAGAACTTTTCTGAGAAACTGGTGGGGCAATCTATATTCATTATATGATGCATATGCAATGACAGCTGTCTTCGAAATCGATTGGGAACTAATTTTAAAACATTTAAAATTGAAGATACTGTTTCATATGTCGCGTTCACTCGTAATGTAACCATTCCTTCGGGGAAAAGCTCCAAACAAGTAAGCAAATTGTTAAATATATTGTCAAAAGTACCTTTTTTGTTTTTAGTAATTCTAATTCGATCATGGACTTTTTTGTCTCCATCGAGAGTTATTTGTATAAACCTTATGTTATTATCCTTTAACATATTAATTGTATCTGTATCCAGTAAATAACCATTTGTTGTAATACTGCTTACAAACTCACAATCTGATAATTTTGCAATAGATCGGATTTGAGGTGTTAAGTTGGCTATTGTTTCTTTTTCTAGTAAGGGTTCACCTCCGAACCAAGCAAGATTTAATCTTTGATGTCGGGGAGATTGTCTTTTTACAAACTCAATGATTTTTTTTGATGTGTCGTTCCGCATTCGGATGTTTCTTTTCTCATTTTCAAAGCAATAACTGCACCTAAAATTGCAAGAAAGCGTTGGTAAAATTGTTAGATTGAAAACGGAAGGAATATGTTGTGCCGTTCGGTGACGCTCAATAACAAGTTGACGAACGAGATTTTTATCTCTTACTAAAAAGCCAGCTTCTTCAAATATTCCATTTGAGTCAGGCATACAATTAATAAGCATATTTTCTTCTTCTTTTGTTAATAAGAGTATTTCCCCGGTTGATAAATTCGTAGCAATAGTTTCTTCATCATTATACTTGGCAAGAAATAGATAAGGAGATAATTGAAGATCTGATTTATTATATTTCACTGACATTGCTCACTTTATTCGCAAGTTAAAGTGCAACACTTTGATTAAAATTTTGTAGCTTTAATTATATTAATATTATAAGAAACGAAACTTCGCAAATAATTCAATACATACATTTCCCCATGAACAAAGAATCGAAATCTATGTTTCTCTAAAAGCTGGGTTAAGCCAGACCAAATTTGCTCAATCTTTTAGAATTAATAACTCCGCGTTCTTTAAAGAAGTAAAAAAGGACACATGGCTCCAAGGCTACAACACCCAACAAACGAACTAAAAATTATTTAGTAGACGATACATTGTCTCACGCATGCCCATTTATGCTTGATCCTATTCTAATCCATTAGTTCTGCCGCTTCCTAACTTAACTTGCCAACTTAATTACGCTGGCATGACCCGTCCTCCTCTATTAGATGTTTCATTGTTTGGTATTCCAAAACTATATGCGCTGCTAACTCGTTTTCCCCAAATCTTGACCCATCCATGCAGACTAATTCCCAAGTATGGGTTTCAGGCAGAAATTGAAACCCATACCCAGGTCTACAACAGCGTTGTCTCTTGATTAAAGCACGAAACGCCGCTTTGCAACCCATTTCCCGTGCGACGCGCTCAACGTGTGCTGAACAGGATTCTCGAAACAAACACCTTTTGCGACTTTCCGGCGGAACAATTTTGCGATACAGTTGAATGGCTGCAATTATCAGATAACGCATAGAAAATGACCAATGAAAATCATTTGTGAAACACCGCAACATAAACCTGGATGTGCTTGGTGGATGAGGGTACTGACGGAGTTGCACCAATACCAAAGCATCCTGAAGAGCCAGGCGTTCCCGGCGTAGTAACGAGTGTCTGAAGTGTTTCCAGCCCATGATACTTCCACCCTTCATCAGCTTGTTGATTTACTAAAGTTTCCAATTGTTGTGCAGCCTTATTTACACCTTCATTTGCCTTAACATCTGCCACAAAAGGTACGACTTTGTATCCCATTTTTTCCTCCTTTGATTGTTTTGTAGTTTGATTGTAGTTTTCGATTATCTTGATAAAACGAATGCAATAACACTAGTATTTAAGGATTAGATATGTCATGGGCCTCAAAGCCTGATTTACTTCTCAGAACTGTAGATGACACGTCCGATTAAGATCGACATATTCAAATTCCAACTGAACTTTAACACTATCCCCTAAATACTGTGATCAACTCAAGATGTTGATTCACTCGGAGCACGACAATCCGCTTATTTTCTCATAACATCTTCTTAAATTCACAGTCTATTCGATAAGGTTATTTGTTATAACGCCAAGTTTCAGATTTGTTCATTTCTTCATTTGTAGAAAACTAAACTCCGCCAGCTAACCAATCGCTCATGGATAAAAGCAACTCTTTTCCTTTACCTTAATGATTATTACCCAAATTCGGTGTTGACTAAATCAAACCATCTCATCTTTTTTTCTTGATGACGTTACGTAAACAGCACATTGACCCCATGGTATAGGCCTAAAAATTGTATTTCTTTGAATTCCGGTACTTGACATTGAATCCAGCTTACCTAATTCTGATCATTACCTATAAAAGATTCTTCTATTTTATCTGCAGAGAGGACAACCGACTTTAGCGGATCCTCAAATTCGTTGATAGAAAGACCGTCTATTGGCATCGTATGCCTTACGAAATATCTTTCTCCACATTTGACCATCCCACCACAAATTCTATTATCCAAGAATTCAAGTGCCTTGTCAATATCCTTCATTTCTAGTTTTCCAATTGGGGAAGAAATTTCAACCCAAACATCCCCCGAGGTTGTTTCTTGTTTTGAAACAATTACCATTTGGCTTCTCATATTTCCGAGATCAAAAGTGATGAAAAAAACGTCTTCCTCCTCTGTACTGGTTTTATAAGTACTACGAATGTAGTCACGTAGATTATTCCAAGTCGCCATTTTTCATCTCCATATTTAGCAAATCATTAATCACAGCGTTTTCTATTACTATGCATTAATGGTAGAATAAATTACAGTAAGCATGTTAGCCCACCATCAATCTGTTAATGGTTGTACAGTAAATTAACCTTTTCCTGTGCCACTACATCTTGTGCACATAACGCTACCAGTCCCTTTGCATCTATCACATTTTATTTTTCCATGGATTAATGTTTCGCTAAATCCTCTTCCATGACATTTAGGGCATTCCATGGAGCCAGTACCATGACATTTTGAACAAGCCATTTTGATCTCCTTTAATTAATAATACCATTTAAGTTAGTAAAGTGAGATACGGTCATAAAGTTCAAGTCGGCTATCCTTGTAAAAAAAGACTATTTTCAAGTGCAGATTTTTATTATGTGACCAGTAATATATTTGGAGACATCTTAAACCTCTCTACCATTAAAAGTTTTAGAATTTTCAAGATAGCTTTGCTTCGTTTCACGAGCACCTTTTGAACTATCTTCAAATCTTAATGCTTTACTATTTTCTTATTTAAATCAAAAAATACAGCGATAGCGACTTTTTGTCGGATTGGCGTTTGGATAGGGGATGAAATCTGAGAGGCTAAATTATTTAATCCGCTCTCTAAATCGAATGAACCCGGATACAAATTCGGGATGAACAGAAGGCAAAACACACAAAGCAGTTTGTTAATCCCCATCGCCAATCCTCAATATCACAATGCGCTCTAGACTATAGCTTCATCGAAAACCAGGCAAATACTGATGAGAGGCTTGATTAGCCTATTCCGAGAATAAGAAAGATTTGATTGGTATTGCAAGCATATTAAAACAATATATAATGCTGTAAATAAATTGAAATGACATGCAAATAAAAACCGGCATATCACTGATTCACAGATCAATCATGCGCCGGTATCTTATCGTTCATAAGCCGTCCCCGTGAGTACTATTTTTCAAAAAGAAATACATATTATCCCGTATAAATGCAACTTATTTCTTGGGATTTTTAACATTTTTCCCACCTGCTTCCTGGGAAACATTACGCCTCCTATGACTACAAGATAAATTTCTCTACCTATTGTCCATTCGAATTTAGCATGTCTTTGACCCTTCTCTCGTAAGAGCCATTCCCCTTTCGATATTGACCCTCATATTATAAACAGTATAATTATGTATTTTCTTAAAAACAAGAAAAAACTAATCTTTTTTTGATATAAGAACTCCGAACATGAATCCCTAACAACAGGAGTTCTTATGCAAATCGGCTACGCACGTGTCTCAACAGACGATCAAAAGTTGGATCTGCAGCTCGATGCCCTGCACCAGGTCGGGTGCGACCAGATTTACCAGGATGTCGCATCGGGCGCTAAATCAGATCGAGTTGGATTGGACAATGCAACGCGTTATCTAAGGCCAGGCGATACATTGGTTGTCTGGAAACTGGACCGGCTGGGAAGATCACTTAAACATTTGATTGACGTTGTCAATCAGCTCAACCAAAAAGGAGTATTCTTCAAGTCCATCCGAGAAAACATCGACACCTCATCCTCAGGGGGCAAACTCACCTTTCATCTCTTCGGCGCATTGGCTGAATTTGAACGTGACATCATTCGGGAACGAACCATGGCAGGCTTATTAGCTGCTCGAGCCAGAGGACGAATCGGAGGAAGGCCAAAAGCGATGAATGACACCCAGGTCAGCCTTGCCAGGCAGATGATGTCCAATGCCGATGCATCGGCTCAATTTGTATCAGATGCCCTTGGAGTATCCAGAGCCACAT
>Ga0116142_10005271_pt1 | contig 11758 bp, 10 predicted proteins | sample AD_UKC033_MetaG_FD_89785 | JGI IMG/M metagenome (GOLD analysis project Ga0116142, IMG submission 89785) | Active sludge microbial communities of municipal wastewater-treating anaerobic digesters from USA - AD_UKC033_MetaG | ecosystem: Engineered > Bioreactor > Anaerobic > Digestate | place: USA... | reverse complement strand
TAAAGCCTTTTTTGTTTTAGCTGAAAGCTGTAAGCTGTCTGCTGAAAGCTTCTTCAGCTATCAGCCATCAGCTATCAGCCAACAGCATAAAGCCTTTTTTGTTTTAGCTGAAAGCTGTAAGCTGTCTGCTGAAAGCTTCATCAGCCAACAGCCAACAGCATAAAGCCTTTTTTGTTTTAGCTGAAAGCTGTAAGCTGTCTGCTGTTCGCTGGTTTAAAGAGGGAGCCCGGTATAAATTTATTGACTTAAGGCCGCTGTTTGGGTTTAAATGTAGGGTTTAAAAAAATAAAAAATAAGGCAGAGTTTTGCATAAGGAGGGAGGGGAAAATGAATGACAGCAGTTATCGTAAGAGACGGCGAATCCTTTGAAAGCGCTTTAAAAAGGTTTAAAAAGCAGTGCGAAAAGACAGGCATCCTCTCTGAGATCAAAAAGAGAGAACATTTCGAAAAACCAAGCGTCAAGAGAAAAAAGAAGATACTGGCGGCCAAGAAAAGGGCCTTAAAGAAGATGAAAAGATCGATGGACAAAGGCCTCTATTGAGATGGAACACAGATCGAAAATAGAGGAAGGGCTTAAAGGGGCATTAAAACAAAAAGACAGCGTAAGAGTATCCGTTCTGCGGATGCTCTTAGCTGCCATTAAGAATAAAGAAGTCGAAAAGATCAGGGCCTTAACGGAAGACGAGTTCTTCGCGATCGTCAAAACGTCAATCAAACAGCATTTTGATTCCATTGAAGGATTTAAAAAGGGTCAAAGGCTCGACCTCGTTGAAAAGGAAGAGAAGGAGCTGCAGATCCTCAAGGAATTCCTGCCTGCCCAGCTCAACGAAGAGGAGATGGCGGCCGGAATAAATGAAGCTATTGATGCGGTTGAAGCGAAAGGCCAGAAAGACATGGGGAAGGTTATAAAGTTCCTTATGGAAAAACATCCAGGGAGGATTGACGGAAAAGTGCTTAGCGCCATGGTGCTTAAAAGACTATCTTCACAGTAGGTAGTCGAAGCCATCGATGGTTGACAAAACTCTCCAATACCTCGATTTTTTAAAACTCCTCAATATTGTTGTCCAATATTCCTCAACACCTTTTGCGAAAGATCTTATTTCCGGCATAAGGCCGCTGAAAAAATGCGCGGAGATAACCGAAAGGCAGGAAAAGATCGATGCCCTTCTCGAGGTGATCAAATGGGACGGCAGGGTGCCCTTTTCGGAGATCCCCGATATAGGTGACATGGTGAAAAGGGTCTTTATCAGGGACTCTGTCCTGGAGGCCCAGGAGCTCCTCTTGACGGCAGGGTTTATAAGGGCCTGCGATGATATTCTTTCCTTTTTAAATAGAACGCACAACAAGAAGCCTTTTATAACGGAATCCCTCGGGAGGATAAAGCGCCTGACGGCGCTCTATACGAAGATATCCAGGGCGGTCAACATCGAGGGATACATCGAAGACAGCGCGTCCTACGAACTATCGAGGATACGGGCGGACCTCTTCATGCTCCGGGAAAGGATGCGGAAGCAGCTCGAGAAGATCATGGAGAAGGAACATGTGCGTCCCATTATACAGGATTTCTATATATCCCTTCGGAACAACCGGTACGTGATCCCCCTGAAGCCGAATTTCAATGAGGTTTTGAAAGGGATAGTCCACGACTACTCTCAATCGCTGAAGACCTCTTTTGTCGAGCCTGTTGAGTGCGTGGAGATGAACAACAGCATCAACATACTCGTAGAGGAAGAAAGGGAAGAGGAGAAGAGGATACTGAGAGACCTTACGGAGTCTGTCAGGGAGTCTGCTGCAGACCTGAAGGAGAACCTTGCTGCGATAGGGGAGCTGGATTTTTACCATTCGATCGCTCTTTTTTCTATTGAGTACGGCTGCACGCGGCCCGAGGTGACGGAAAAGATCGGCGGCATGGAGATCAAAGGCGCCGTGAACCCTTTTATCGTCATGTCGAAAAGGAGCCAGACCGTACCTGTTGATATAACGATGGGGAGCGAAAAGCAGGTGATGATCATCAGCGGGCCGAACGCAGGGGGGAAGACGGCTGCCCTCAAGACGATAGGGCTTCTGTCCGTTATGGCGAAGAGCGGCCTTTTTATACCGGCGTCGGGCACCCCGGTAATCCCTTTATTTTCGAATATCTTTGCTCTCATCGGCGACGAGCAGGACATCGCCATGGAGCTGAGCAGCTTTACGGCGCACATGTACGCGATCAAGGACCTTTACGGCTATGCCGACGGAAATGAGCTGGTCCTCATCGACGAGATCGGCGGGGCCACGGAACCGCAGGAGGCATCCGCCATAGCGATGGGCGTCATCGATGCGTTTATGGAGAAGGGGTGCAGGGTGGTTGTGACCACCCACCTGAATCTTTTGAAGGCCTACGGGTACACGCGCGATTTTGCGATAAACGTTGCCACCGCCTTTGATATGGACAACTCGAAGCCGCTCTATAAGCTGCTTTACGGGACAGCCGGATACAGCAACGCGATCCATGTGGCGAAGAACATAGACGTCCCTTCAAAGATCATCGAGAAGAGCTACGAATACCTGGGCAAACAGGAATTCATGCTGAACAGCCTTGTCAGCTCGCTTGAGGCTGAAAGAAAAAACATCGTCGAGGAAAGAAAGAGGCTGACGGATCTGAAAGAGGAATTTAAGAAGAGGCTCTCTCTGTTGAAAGACAAGAGGGAGGAGTATATGAAAAAGGTAGAGGAAAAATGCCGGAGCCTGCTCTCGGAGATAGAGATCGAGATAGAAGAGATCAAAAAAGAGGTTGCAAAAAAAGAAAGAGCAGCTATAACAAAAAGTAAGGGGAAATTGAAAAACCTTAGAAAAAGATTTCTAAGGGAAGAGATTCCTGAAGAAGAAAAGATAGCCATAGGGGACTTTGTAAAAGTCAAAACCCTTGGAAGCAGCGGATATGTCGTCGATGAAGACAGGGAAGGCGGATCCTGCGAGGTAGTGATAGGCAATGTCAGGACGAAGATTAAGAAGGCCTACCTCCATAAGATAGCCCCCGAAGGCAGAACCCCCCGGAAAGATCCAATCAGCGTAGACGTCCAGAAGATAGAAGCACCTCAACTGAACATTATGGGCATGAGGGTCGAAGAGGCCTTGAGGGAACTGGATACCTTTATCGACCGGGCGGTAGTCCAGGGCATGCCGTCGGTAAAGATCGTCCATGGCATAGGAACGGGCAGGCTCATGCAGGCCGTAAGGAGCCACCTCTCTGACACAGGATATAACGCGAAGGTGCATGGGGATGAAAAAAACGCAGGCGTTACGATCGTAGAGCTGACATGAAAAGCACCCTTGAAGAATTGCTGGCGAGAATCAATATCCTTGATGTAGTCTCGCAGTATATAAAATTAAGGAAAGCTGGTAAAGATTACATTGGGTTATGTCCATTTCATAAAGAAAAAACTCCTTCATTTACTGTAAGTACTGAAAAACAAATATATTATTGTTTTGGTTGCCGTGAGGGAGGGAATGCGGTCAACTTTGTCATGAAATATGAAAATCTGAGCTTCCGGGAGGCCCTTGAAAGCCTCGCGAAGGAATACGGCGTAGAGATAAGAAGCGGGGGCGATCCCCGGAGGGCAAGCCATTTCGATGCCCTTGCGAAGCTGTCCGAATATTACTTCGATTGCCTGAAGAATTCCCGTGCAACGCTCCAGTACCTGAGTAGGCGGGGCATCGATGAGGAAACGATAAAGGAGTTCAGGATAGGCTACAGCGACCCCTCGGGCAACAGGCTGAAGGCCTTTCTCAAGGGTTCAGGCATCCCCAACGACGTCTATCTGAGCACGGGCATCGTGCGGATGAAGGACAGGGACCTCTACGATATGTTCAGGGGGCGGGTGGTGATCCCGATCTTGGATGTGAACAAAAAGGTCATCGGGTTCGGCGGCAGGACCATGGAGAAAGACGGCGTGCCCAAGTATATAAATTCGCCGGAATCGTCTGTCTTTTCGAAGAGGATAGCGCTGTTCGGAATCGATAAAACCAGGAAGCATATTGCCGAGCAGAATGAGGCCTTTATTGTGGAAGGGTATTTTGATTTTATCTCCCTCTATCGGCATGGCTTCCGGAATATCGTTGCCACGCTTGGGACTTCTGTGACAGAGCAGCAGGTCTCGAAGCTGAGGAATTACACGAACAATGTCAGCCTCATGCTTGACGGCGACGAAGCCGGGATTAAAAGCGCCTTGAGGCTCATCGGGATGTTCGCCGAGATGGACCTTAACGGTGCCATGGTTCTCCTGCCCGGAGGGCACGACCCCGATAGCTTTGTCCGGAAGGAAGGTGTTGAGGCGGTGCGGGATGTTGTCAGGACAAAGAAGCCGATCCTCGATTATTATTTTGACTACCACATGAAAAAGGAGGGAATAAAGACGCTCGAGGGAAAACAGTCGCTGATCAAGGCTGTCATGCCCTATATAGAAATGATCAATGACGGTGTGAAAAAGAGGCTCTATATTAAAAGGCTGTCAGAGCTGACAGGTGTCGAGGAGGGCTATTTTGCCCTCTATGACCGGGAAAAGGAGATCGGGGCCCCGCAGGGAGGTGCCGACCCGGTGAATATCATCGGCAAAAGGGTTGTAAGCGCCTTTATACACAATCCCGATCTTCTGGAACTCTTTAAAGGAAAGGAGGTGATAGAATACGTTCGCGATGAGAACGTAAAAGAGATACTGGTAAAAATGCTCGATAGCTATGCAGAAACGAAGCAGCTGGAGATGAAAAGCTTTATCGAGGTCCTTGAAAAAGAGGAGCTGAAGGGGTTTGTTCTCAGCGCAGCATTCGACGGTGCAGAGAGCGACGATGAGGAGCTGAAGACGATATTGTCCGATTATTTCAAGCATCTCAAAAAACAGTTTATAAAAGATGAGTCCAAAAAGATCACGGAACAACTGTCAGAGGCAGAAAAAAGGGGAGATGAGGGGGCTGTTATGGAATTACTGGAAAAGAAGAGGCAGGTTCTAACAGTTATAAAAAATAATTTTTTATAGTGAGGTGGCCATGCCCGAGAAGGTGAGGAGGTTGTTTCCTTATGAAGAACAGCAGGAGAACAAGGAACTTTATGTCTTAATCTCGAGCAGCGACAAGACGGAGAGCCTGCTGGACGATATTGAATTGTTTGACATCGAAGGCGAGGGCGCTATCGGCGCCATTGAAAACGGCGGCGTTGAGGGGGTATTGGGCGAAGAGCTTGACGACAACTACGGCGAGGAACTGGTCAATCCCATACGGCACTATATCAAAGAGATGGGGGGCATGTCGCTTTTGACGCGGGAAGGAGAAAAAGAGATTGCCAGGAAGATGGAGGAATCAAAGGAGAAGATCAAGCAGATCATTCTCTCTTTCCCCGGAACGGTAAAAGAGCTCCTTAACGCCCTTGTAGCGCTTAAAACTTCAAAAACAACGGTAAAAGACATAACCCTGGAAGTGGATGATGAAGAGGAGATGGACACGGAGCTGGAGTTCCAGAAGGAGAGGGTTATAGCGCTCCTTGAGAAGCTGAAAGATGCCCATACCAGATCCACGCAAGGCAGCCCAAAGGTGAGGGAAAAATACCGTCTGGAAGTCCAGAACATCATCACAGAGATAAACCTGAGCAGAAAGATTATCGATAAGATCATACAGAGGATGAAGCGCTATCTTGAGAGGATGGGCAAGATAGAGCAAGAGATCGAGAAGTACAAAAAGCTCAAGGGGCGCGAAAGGCAGAAAGGCCTGGCGTTGATGAGCGCGCGAAAGGAGAAGCTTGAGCAGGAGATGGGGATTACCGCCCGGGAGCTGAGGAGCAATATAAAACATATAGGGGCTGCTGAACTGGGTTTTGCCGGAGCGAAAAACGAGCTGGTAAAGGCGAATTTAAGGCTTGTCGTAAGCATCGCCAAGAGGTATGTCAACAGGGGGCTCTCCCTGCTTGACCTGATCCAGGAAGGGAACATCGGCCTCATGAAGGCTGTGGACAGGTTCGAATACAGGAGGGGCTATAAGTTCAGCACCTATGCCACGTGGTGGATACGGCAGTCCATTACGAGGGCGATCGCGGACCAGGCCCGGACAATAAGGATCCCGGTTCATATGATAGAGACGATCAACAAGATCATAAGGGTCTCGAGGGGGCTTGTACAGGAACTTGGGAGAGAGCCGTTCCCCGACGAGATAGCCGAGCGAATCGGTTTCTCCGCAGACAAGGTGAGAAAGGTCTTAAGGATCACCAAGGAGCCCATTTCCCTGGAAACCCCTATCAATGATGATGAGGATACCCATCTCTCCGATTTCATTGAAGACAAAGGCACTCTCACGCCGCAGGATTCGGCAATATTCGACGACATGATGGAGCATCTGAACACGATACTTGCTACGCTGTCGCCGAGAGAAGAGAGGGTGGTGAGGATGCGCTTCGGCCTTGGTGAAAAATACGACCACACGCTCGAAGAGGTAGGCCAGGTCTTTGATGTAACGCGGGAAAGGATCAGGCAGATAGAGGCAAAGGCGCTGAAAAAGCTGCGGCACCCTACCAGGTCGAAGCAGCTTAAGTGTTTTGTGGAGATCTGATTACCGGGGCTCGCGGCGCCTTCTCTCCGGGCAAAGCCCGCAGAGGCTTCCGCACCCGCACGCGGGCACCCGGCCCGTGAACTCGCTATAAAAAATATAGGTCCGATAGGCCCTATAAGACCTATATTGTCTTATAGGTTTTATTCCTGTTATTTTCTAAAAAATTGTCTATTTTGGATGTTCTAAAAATGATGGGCTGCATTCTGAACACTGCGTCATTAAAAGGTGAAATATTTTCTTGACAAAAATTGACCATTCAAATATTGTATACAAAAATTACCTTTAAGCTTTCTCCAAGGAGGAACGGAAAATGGATTTCAGATTAACCGAGGAACAGGAATTTTTTAAGAAAACCGTAGCGGATACGATCGACAGAATGGTTGTTCCGAAGGCGCAGGAGATAGATGAGAAAGACGAGTTCCCCTGGGAGCTGTGGAAAGAATTCACGAAGCTCGGCTACGTTGGCTTGCGGTACCCCGAAGAGGTCGGCGGCCTGAACGCGGACAAGATCATGTGCATGACCTTTTACGAAGAGATCGCAAGGGGCTCTGTCGGATTTGCGCAGAGCGTCATCATGAATATCCTCATGGGCACCTATTTCCTCTACAGGTTCGGCAGCAAGGAGATCAAGGAGCGCTGCCTTTACCCGGCGATCCGCGGGGAAAAGATCGCCACCATGTGCTTTACGGAAGACCAATCCGGGTCCGACCTCGGGGCAACGAGGACCACGGCGGTACGGGATGGAGACGGGTGGAGGATCAACGGGACCAAGATGTGGATAACGAACGGCCCCATCTGTGATTTTGCCACTGTTCTTGCGACAATGGACCCTTCAAAGGGATTAAAAGGCTTGAACTTCTTTCTCGTTGAAAAGGGAACGCCGGGTTTTGCCAGCGGCCAGATCATCCACAAGCTTGGATGCAGGGGCACGGTAACAGGCGAGCTTGTATTCGACAATGTATGGGTGCCCTACGAGAATTTCCTTGGCGCGGAGCTGGGGAAAGGAGTTTTTTACGTGAGCGATATCCTTGACGAGGTGCGGCTGATGACAGGGGCAATGGCCCTTGGCATAACGAGAGGAGCCTACAACGAAGGCTTGGAGTTTGCGAGAAAGAGGGTGGCCTTCGGCCAGCCCATCGGCAACTTCCAGCTGATCCGTGAAAAGTTTGCAGAGATGGATACGCTGATGAATGCGGCCCGCCTCATGGTATATTATGGCGCCTGGCTTCTTGAGAACGGCATGGACGCAAGGGCGTTGGCAGCAGAGGCGAAGATGTATGCGACAGAGGTATGCGCAAAGGTCGTTGATGAGGTGACACGGATCTACGGGGCCAATGCCTTTGCCTATGAATATGCCCCCCAGAGATATTTCAGAGATGCCAGATTCCTCCTCTACGGCGGGGGCACTCACGAGGTTCTGAAAGATTTTATTGGCAGAACGATCCTCGGAAAGTTATAATATAAATCCATTCGCAGCATTAATCTGATAGCAAGAAGGAGGTAGAACGTGAATATCCTGATTTTTATCAAACAGGTAGCCGATACAGAGGCGCGCATCATCATTAAGGGCGACCACAAATCACTGGAGATAGAGAATAAGTACAATATGAATTTTTTTGATGAGTTTGCCGTTGAAGAGGCGATGAGGATCAAAGAAAAGAATAAGGATGTGCAGATCACGGTATGTACGATCGGCTCCCAGAAGGCAGTCGAGGCGCTGAGGACTGCCATCGCAATGGGCGCCGACCGGGCCTTTTTGCTGGACGGCAGCAAGGCGGCAACGAATGACCCCCTGGCGATCTCCAGGATACTTTCTGCGTTCGCCAAAAAGGAAGGGTTTGATATGATCCTTTGCGGAAGGCAGGCCATCGATGATGAGAGCGCGAATGTGGGCGCAATGGCGGCGGAGTTTTTGGGGATACCCCATGTGAGCGCCATTCTCAAGATGGAAGTGGTCGATGGAAATGCCGTGAAGGTTGAAAATGAGATCGAGGGAGGGCGCGGGATATTCGAGGTCAAGCTGCCCGCCCTATTCACGACCCAGAAAGGGCTGAACGAACCGAGGGTGCCCTTGATAACCGGCGTCATGAAGGCGATGAAGGCCTCCATTCCCGTCGTCGACCCCGCGACGCTTGACATACCGCAGGAAGCTGTTGCAGCGGAAGCCTCGAAGGTGACGATCCTTTCTTACGAATCGCCGCAGGAAAGGCCGCCGGTGAAGATCATTGAGGGCGAAACCCCCGAAGAAAAGGTAAAGAACCTTGTAAAGGCGTTGAAAGAAGACGCAAAGGCCCTGTAGGAAGGAGGGAATGATGGCGAAGGATATTTTTGTATTTGTTGAGCTGAAAGAAGGAGCGGTCAGGAAGGTGTCCCTTGAGCTGCTGTCAAAAGGCAAGGAGATTGCCGGGCACTTTTCTTCTTCCCTTTATGCGGTCCTGATCGGACATAACGTGAAAGGCATTGCTGCAACGGTACAGCCTTACTCGGATAAGGTTATTGTCATAGATAACGAAGGCCTGGCGGAATACCGCTGGGATACCTATGCGAGCGTTCTTGAGGGCATCCTCAGGAAGTACAACCCCTATGCTGTCCTCGGGGGCTCTACGGTAACGGGCAAGGATCTCTTCCCCAGGCTTGCGGCGCGGTTTGGCAGCGCCATAGTATCCGATGCCGTCGGCATAGATCTTCACGACAGCGGCATAAAGATCAAAAAACCGCTCTTCGGCGGGAAGGTCATATCCTGGATCACGTGTAGCGAGGATTCAGCTATCTTTATAACCTTCAGGCCTAATTCGTTCGGCATCGAGAAGGGATCGCTGAACGGTGAGGTCATAGAAGAGCAGTTCGAGGCCGCGAAAGATCCGAAGATGAATCTGGCAGGCACTGAAAAGCACGTCTCGGAAAAGGTCGATCTGCAGGAGGCGGATTTTATCATATGCGGAGGCCGCGGCATGAAAGGGCCCGAGCATTTTCAGGTCCTCGAGGAGATCGCCGGCATTATGGGCGGCAGGGTAGGCGCATCGCGCGCCGTCGTTGACAGCAAATGGAGAGAGTACGAGGACCAGGTCGGCAAGAGCGGCAAGACGGTGTCGCCGAAGCTGTATATCGGCTGCGGGATATCGGGGGCGCTGCACCATACGATGGGAATGGACACCTCCAAGGTGATAGTGGCGATCAACAAGGACCCCAATGCGCCCATCTTTCACTATGCGGATTACGGGATCGTCGATGATGCCTTCGCCGTACTCCCTGTTTTGCGTGAGGCGTTGAAAAAGACCAGGGAAGAGATCTGACATGGATAAGATCGACGTCGTCATAGCAGGAGGCGGCCTTGCAGGGCTCGCCTGCGCATACAGGCTTGCAGATAAAGGCTTGCAGGTCATCGTTGTCGAACGGGGCGACTTCCCCGGAAGCAAGAACGTGACCGGCGGGAGGCTTTATCTTATGCCGGTCAGATCGCTGGCCGGCGATATGCTGGACGACGCCCCCTTCGAGAGAAAGGTGGTGAGGGAGCGCTGGAGCCTTATGGGAAAAGGGAACTCCCTCAATATCGATTTTACGGGAGAGAAGTTCAGGGGCGAAGGCCACAGCTACACGCTTCTCCGCGCCCGCTTCGACAGGTGGCTGTCGGAAAAGCTAATGGGCAAAGGTGTTTTCGTTATCCCCAAGTACAGGGTTGACGACCTCCTCTGGGAGGGCGAAAGCGTGGCCGGCATCAGGGCCGGAAGCGAGGAGATCGCGGCACACGTTGTCGTTGCCGCTGACGGCGTCCTCTCCTTCATGGCGGAGAAGGCAGGCCTGAGGCCGAAGATGACGCCGAAGAATTATGCCGTGGGCATGAAAGAGGTCATTGAGCTTTCCGAAGAGAAGATCAACGACAGGTTCAATGTCGAAAGCGGCGAGGGCTGCGCCCAGCTCTTTCTCGGCGACGTAACACAGGGCATCTTTGGCGGAGGGTTTCTCTATACCAATCGAGATACCCTTTCGATCGGCATCGTCGCGGGGATACAGGGGCTGATGAAGAAGGCTCCTCCCGTCGAGGCGCATGCTTTGATGGACGCCTTTAAAGAAAAGTATGAGATCAAAAGGCTCATCGACGGCGGAAAACTCGTCGAATATTCCGCCCACATCATACCGGAAGGCGGCTACAACGGAATATCGAAGCTGTACGGCAACGGCATAGTTGTCGTCGGCGACGCAGCGGGATTTGCCCTGAACATGGGGGTGACGGTGAGGGGAATGGAGTTTGCAATAGCGTCGGGGACCATCGCGGCGGATACGATCGTTGCAGCAAAAGAGGCGAACGATTTCACCGCAAAGGCCCTTTCCGATTATGAAAGGCGCTTGCAGGAGACCTTTGTGATGAGGGACCTTGCTGCCTGCCGGGAGATGCCGGAGTTCCTCGATAACGAGTCGTTCTTCAGCTACTATCCGGATAATTTCCCCGGTTTCCTTGAAAAGATCATGTGGTTCGGGGACGGGCCTAAAGAGAAGATCGGCGCGACCCTCTGGAAGGAGATGAAAGGGTCCGGCATGCTGAGCTTCAAGAGGCTTAAAGAACTATACAATATCAGGAAGATCTGAGGTACATGCGATGAGGATAGACGAGAAGCTTGCCCTTGACGCCTTTAAGACGGACAAAGAAAGCCACATTATCATTCGCCACGAGATATGCAGGAAGCAATGCACAACGAAGCAGTGCCTCTTCGTGTGCCCGGGACATCTCTATTCATACAACGAAGAGCTCGACGAGATCGTCGTGGAATTTGCCGGATGCCTTGAATGCGGCACCTGCATGGTCGCCTGCCAGGATGGCGCCATAGACTGGGCCTACCCGAAGGGAGAATTCGGCGTCCAGTACAGGTACGGCTGATTCGGCTCGTGGCGAACCGGATGCCGGATGCTCGATGCCAGCAGGAATTACATCAATAACCAATCACCAATAACCAAGCTCCAATTAATCACCAATACCCAATATTCAATAACCAAACAAAGACCTGCCTGTATTGTTTCCATTTGGGTATTTGGTCATTGGTTATTGGATATTAATTGGTGATTGATGTTTGGTGATTGGTTATTCTCTATTCGATATACGAACGACGATATACGATATACCGTTATTTGTGTTATGCTATCGTTTCCATGAACATCGTTGCTGCAAAAGGGCTGACGAAGGACTTCAACGGGC
>Ga0116142_10005268_pt1 | contig 11762 bp, 9 predicted proteins | sample AD_UKC033_MetaG_FD_89785 | JGI IMG/M metagenome (GOLD analysis project Ga0116142, IMG submission 89785) | Active sludge microbial communities of municipal wastewater-treating anaerobic digesters from USA - AD_UKC033_MetaG | ecosystem: Engineered > Bioreactor > Anaerobic > Digestate | place: USA... | reverse complement strand
GACCAGTCCCGCCCCGGGCGTCCACGTCTACGACATGGGCCAGAACATGGTCGGCTGGAGCCGGCTGATCGTGAGCGGCCCGCGCGGGGCGGAAGTCCGACTGCGGCACGCCGAGACGGTGCATCCCGACGGATCGCTGTACATGGACAATATCCGTTCGGCCATGGTGACCAACGTTTACACGCTGAAGGGCGCGGGCGTCGAGGTGTACGAGCCGCGCTTCACCTATCAGGGGTTTCGCTACGTGGAAGTGACGGGATTTCCCGGCACGCCGACGCTCGACGCCATCGAGGGGCGCGCGGTTCACGACGACTTGACCCGCGCGGGCGCGTTCACGTGCTCGAACGACCTGCTCAACCGCATCTACCGCAACATTTATTGGGGCACGCGCGGCAATTACCACAGCATGCCGACGGACTGTCCCCAGCGCGACGAGCGCCTCGGGTGGCTCGGGGACCGGTCCGAGGAATCGCGCGGCGAGAGCTATCTCTTCGACATCTCCGCGCTGTACGCCAAGTGGGTGCGCGACATGGCGGACGCGCAGAACGAGAAGGGCAGCGTGTCGGACGTGTGCCCCGCCTACTGGCCGCTTTATAACGACAACGTGACCTGGCCCAGCAGCTTTATCATCGTGCCGAACATGCTCTATGAGATGTACGGCGACACACGAACTATCGCTGAGCGGTACCCCGCGATGAAGCGGTGGATCGAATGGATGACGCATTACATCGACAAAGACGGGATCATGCCTCGGGACAACTACGGCGATTGGTGCGTGCCGCCCGAGGAACAGCACCTGATCCACTCGCAGGACCCGGCCCGCAAGACGCCGGGGGATTTCCTTGGCACGTCGTACTTCTATTGGGACCTCACGCTCATGGCGAAGTACGCGACGATGCTCGGCAAGTCGGAGGACGCCGCTGGGTTCACGGAGCGGGCGGAGGCGATGAAGGCCGCGTTCAACAAGAAGTTCTTCAACCCGGAGACGGCCCAATACGCGAACGGCGCGCAAACGACGTGCGTACTGCCGCTGGCGTTCGGGCTCGTACCGGAAGGCTTCGAGCAGCGGGTTTTCGACCGCCTTGTGGACAAGATCGAGAACGAGACGCACGGGCACATCGGCACGGGCCTCATCGGCGGGCAATGGCTGAACCGCGTCCTCTCCGATCATGGCCGCCCCGACCTTTCCTACACCATCGCGACGCAGACGGGCTACCCGAGTTGGGGATACATGATCAGCAAGGACGCCACGACCATCTGGGAACTCTGGAACGGCGACACCGCCGACCCGGCGATGAACTCGCACAACCACGTGATGCTGATCGGCGACCTCAATATCTGGTTCCACGAGTACCTTGCGGGCATCCGGCTCGACCAGCCCGCGTTCAAGCATCTGGCCATGAAACCCGTGCCGGTCGGCGACCTGACACACGTCCGCGCGTCGCGTCTCACGCCGCACGGAGTGGTCTTCAGCGAATGGCGCATCGAGGGTGACGCGTTCACGTGGCGCGTGACCGTACCGCCGAATGCCTCCGCCACGGCGTATGTCCCCGCGAAGGACGCGGACGCGGTCACCGAAGGCGGCAAGTCCGCCGCCGAGGCCGAAGGCGTGCGGTTCCTGCGCGCGGAAGACGGCCGGGCGGTCTACGAGGTGCAGGCCGGGCATTACCTCTTCGCGTCGCCCGCGTTTTCGCGGCCCGGCGCGCAAGAGAGCGGCGCGCCGTTCAGCGGTTGAGTGGCACTGGCTTCAGCGGCGGTTGCTCGACGGGCACCCGCCACTCCTGGCCTTTGGGCACGGGATCATAGCGGTCCGCCGGAATCCAGTTCTTCTCGTCCAGATACAAGTTCGGGTCCTGCCAGAACAGGCCCTCGATAATGTCCTGCGCATAGATCGGACTGCTCATGGCCAGCACTTCGAGCGGTCCAAAGCCGGTCTTTGCGTCCGCGGGCGCCGTGACGCGCACCCGATAGTTGCAGTTTGCCTTGGGCCGCTGCGGAAAACGGAAGAAGAAGTTGTCGCCCTCGATTACCTTGCTGATGATCGTGCGACCGCTTTGCAGCACCTGCATCTTCTTGCCGGCGGCGCCGACAATGTTCACCTCGAACAGGGTTTCGAGCCCCAGCGGAATCGTACCGCCGATACCGACGTCCACCTTGCCGTCGGCCATGACATCCGCGTTGAAGACGATTCGGGGGCCGTCCGGCCCGGAAGAGACGAACGTGCGCCCGAGGCGCAGGCCCTCGAGGATGCCTTCGAGCGATTTCTCGCGGGCATACACATAGGTGATCGGGCGGCCCATGGGCACTTTCGGACTCGCCGTGCCGCTGCCGGCGATGGCGCACGCCTTCAGCCCGCGAACGAGTTCATAGTCCCAGAACTGCGCCGCCTGCGCGTTGGCCGAATGCGAAGTGATTGCGGCGGCCGCGGCGACCGAATAGATTAGCTTGCCTCCTTCGTCGCGAATCTTCAGCGCCTCGCGCAAATTGTCCAACGACATCGGCGGGACCTCGCGCCATGCGCGGGACCAGACCTGGACCGCGTTGACGAAGCTGAGGTTCCATTGCCACGGGGAGGTCGGGAAACAGGGCCGGGCCACCGCGAAGATACCGCCCTGCGCCTGTACGCGCAGGCAGTCCGCCTGGGCCGCCTCGATGGCGCCGGGAGGGTCGGGAAGCGTCCGGGGGCCGTAAATCAACGCTATTCCAGTATCTTCATTGCCCCACTCGAGGGCCGGGATCAACACGATCCTTTCCGACGTGAAGGCGGGGTCGAGGGCCGCCTGCACCGTTCCCCGGTCCGTGACGGCCAGGAAGTCAAGTCCGGAAGCCTCCGCGCGCCGGACCAATTCCGCTACGCTTTCCCCCCCGTGACTGTAAGAAGAATAGGCCTGCAATTCGCCCCGGTACCAACCTGCCTGTGACGACAGGGCCTTGTTGACCCTTGGTATCATGGGCCGCCCGGGAACGCTGCCGGGATTCGTCGGGTCGGTGCCGCACTCTTCTTCGACCCGGTCCAGCGCGAGGTCCCCGTCGAAATCGAACGAGCGCAAGGGCCGCGTGCCGGTCGCGCCCTCGAGAACACGCACCTGCAAGAACGCCGCCGCACCGTCCGACGGAATAACGATATCGCGGACGGAAACCAGTATCGGCACGGTTCCATCCATGACGTGCACATATGCCCGGTAATTTCCCGCGGGCGGCGTTACGGGCCTTTTCCCTTCGGGCGCGCGCAACACGGTGGGGCCAAACCCGTCGAGATTCACGAGGTCCACCCGCGTATCGAGCGGCTTCTCGAGCACGTCGGCGACATCAATCGTTAATCTGCCCGCCAGCCGCGTGTCCTTTGGGGGCGCCGGCGTCGAAGCGGCGGTCTTTTCAGGCGTTTCCACGGCCGCCGCGCGCGTCTGGTCCGGTGTCATGGTTGGCGCTACGGTGCCGGCGCAGCCGCCGGCCACCAGGAGAACCGAAAGGACTGGGGCGAGGTATTTCAAGCGCTGCATTCCTATCTCACTTCACCCGACTGTACTGAAAACATACATCTTCCGTTCTGTGATTCTGGAGGTGGCCACAAGGCGGATACTATAAATGTCCCTGTCGGTTTGACTTCCTTTTCTTAAACCGATAGACTAAGGGCTACAAGCGCGCGTGCCTGACTGCGGAGAGTATAGCAGAAGTTTCCACGGGCAAGACATGCAAGGGAAAGAGGGCGGCGAGAAACGCCAAAACAGGAGGAAGGACTGTCATGAACGTAAAGGGGTTGCGCAAAGACACGCGGGACGTACTGAGCATGCTGTCGAGCATCGATATCAACAGCAGCGTGGCCGTGTACGTGCAGATCGAGAATCACGTGCAGTTCGCCATCGCCTCGGGGCGGCTAAAGCCCACCGATCAGTTGCCGAGCGTACGGGAGTTGTCCGAGCAACTCAACGTGAATCCCAACACGGTCGCCAAGGCCTATCGGGACCTCGAGGTAATGGGGCTGCTGTATACGCGCCGCGGCATGGGCGTCTTCATCAACAAGGGAATCGAGCAGCGGTGCCGCGAAGACGTCCGCAAACGGATTATCGGCCGGATCTACGAGGTCATATCCGAAGCGAAAGCCGCCGGACTGACGTCGAGCGAGATCAACGAGATCGTGTCGAAGAGCCAGACGGTCGCCGGCACGCCTTACGGCCCGACGCCGGCCAGCGTGCTCCAGCTCTCGCGCTCGAAGAAGAAAAAGTAGCCGGTTCTCGCGCGGACGGACGGGGCGCCGGATCTCCGCACGTCGTTATGCGTGGGGCCGCACGCGGGGTGTGCGGCCCCGGGAAATGAGGCCGATCTGCGGCACGACCCGTCCGAAGAAGCACGCGCGCCCATTAGAAGACTCGTGCCGCGGACCAAACGGGGGGAGTGTTTCTACTTGCGGACTATGCGTCCCGCTCTGTTGGTGCCTCGCGGTGGACGGCCCCAGGCACCGCGGCAATGTCTATTGACGCGGCAAAGAACGCGTCTCAAGGGGGCAAAACTGCCAGGTTAACTCTTGACATATTCTCGTCTATCGCGTAGACTAAAGGTGTAAACTCTGAAACCTTGGGCCAAGAAGTAAACTGTTTGCCGGCACGGACGTCGTGGCGGGCGTGCCCGTGCGGATAGTCCTGTTTCAGTGGTTGGCGCGAGTACGTCGTGCGCGCCGGGTGGAGTAGCGTCACGGTGTTGGGGATGCGGGCACGACAGGTACGGAGCGTGTGTGTTGGCGCGCAAACGAGACGAGATGGCTACCGGAGTCGAGACAAGAAACGCGACCCGAGCCCCTGCGACAACGACGGACGGCGGCGTCCGGGTCGGTCATGGGGTCAAGGTGAAGCGAGGCCAGCTCACGGCGGTCCAGCAGGGCCGCTATGGGACGGGTCCCGCCCCGTACGGGTATCGGCGCGGGAACATCGGCGAGAAACCCTTGCTCGTGGATGACCGCGAGGCGGAAGTGGTGCGCATGATCTTCCGCGAGTACCTGAACACGCGCAGTACAGGCAAAGTCGTCGATTACCTGCACGCGAAGAATGTCATGACCCGCAAGGGGAACAAGTGGTCCCGGCAGGCCATCGCGATCATTCTGTCGAACCGGACGTATCGGGGCCGGGTAAGCTACGGCGACGTGGAAACCGAGGGGCTGCACGACCCGATTATCGAGCCCGCGCTCTTCTACAAGGCAAACGCCCTGAAAGAGCGAAAGCGGCGAAAGCGAAAATCCGCCCAAGCGTGACACGCGCAGCGGCGACTTGCCAATCGCCGGCCAACCTTCTGTACTCCCCTTTGCTCGACTGCCGCGCCGTGTTCCGGGTATCCGCGCACCAACACCCATCGCGGAAACGGCACATCAAGCCACACCTTGGCATCGCCGGCGTCGGTCTGGCATGATCTCCCGCGCGCGGGTATTGTCCTTGCGCGAACTGCGGGAAGAAACGAGGTGAATTATGCTTGATCGTGAACAAGCCGTCCTGGTAGTCGTCGATGTCCAGGATGTTCTGATGCCGAAAGACGCCCCGGAAGTTGTCAAGGCGTTCCTCGGCAATACCGGAAAACTCATTGAGACCGCCAAGTGCCTTGAACTGCCCGTGATCGTGACGGAGCAGAATCCGGAGCGACTGGGCGGTACGAATCAAGAGATCGCCGGGGTCCTGGGCGACGTCCCCCGCATCAGCAAGCTGGAATTCAATTGCGCGGCCAACGACGCCTTTCGCGAGGCGCTGCGCGCCACGGGCCGCCGCCAGGCGCTCGTCCTTGGTATGGAGACGCATATCTGCGTGATGCAAACCGCCCTCGGTCTCAAGGAGCGGGGCTACGAACCCTACGTGGCCGTCGACGCGACCGTCTCGATGCACGAAGCCGAGCACAAGCTCGGCATACGACGCATCGAACAGGAAGGCGTCCGTCTAGTCACGACGCAGATGGCCATATTCGAGCTGTTGCGCATGGCGGGCACGCCGGAGTTCAAGCGCATGTTGCCGCTCCTGAAGACTTGACCCACGCCATGCCGACGGATCCCGGCGCGTTGGCGGGGACAGCGCGGCGTTACTGCGCTTGACCCGATCAGCATGCCGGAAGCAGGAAGCACGTCGCGGTTGGCTCGTGGTATTATTGGACCCCCAATAACCGCGTTAAGCCGAAATCAGGTTGAGATCATCGGGAGGGCATTATGGCGGCGTTGCGATTTCTTACGCTGAGTATCCTGCCAGTGGCGCTGCTTCAGGCGTGCGGCAACAAACCCGTGACGCCGCCGCCGCCCGCGCCGCCCGTCGAGGACGTAGTGGTCGCGCCTCGGGAAATGGACATCGGCGATGCCGAATCGGCAATCGCGATCGAAGGGCGGCTTGCGCCGGGTTCCGCGCCCAACGTCACGGTGGACAATCTCGAAGGCCGTAACAAGGTGGTGGTGATGAGCACCATCACTGTTCGGCCCCCGGCGCCGGCGGAATTGTGGATCGAGTACACGGTATCCTCGACCATCGGGTTTCCGTCCCGGCCTGTCGCGCTGCGCTGCACCGCGATGCGGGCCATCGGCGAAGAGGAGACACCGCTGGCGCGATTCGGCACGGTCTTGGGCAAAGACGCGCATCTGCCGGAAACCATGGCGCAACCGGGTGGTCCGCCGCGATCGTTTCGCGTGAACGCGCTCGAAGGGCTCGACGAGCCGCCGGAATCGATGTTGCTGCACACGACCGGCGAGTTGTTGTTGCTGCCGCCGGGCACCGATGTCGACGCCGTCGACGCGGAGACGGCCGCGGCCCTTCCGAACGACACCAGCAGCGCCATCCAAACCAATCCCGTCCGAGTCGTCTTTGAAGGCGCGGCGGAGAACACCCTCACCCTACCCCTCTCCCAAGGGGAGAGGGAATGGGGTTGGAGACCACGCGTAGCGCGTGGTCGAGCCGGTGGCTCGGTCGGGAGACCGGCCACAACGAAGCCCCTCACCCTGCCCCTCACCCAAGGGGAGAGGGACGAGTTGTCCTCATGAACGTCGTGATTATTGGCGCGCACCCGGACGACGCGGAGTTCTTCGCGGGCGGCACCGCGGTAAAATGGGCGCGGCTGGGGCATCGCGTACTGTTCGTATCGGCGACGAACGGCGACGTGGGGCACCATTTGACCGCGGGCGGCCCCCTGGCGCAACGGCGTGCCGTCGAGGCGCGGCGGAGTGCGGAGATCGCCGGCGTCAGCGAAATCGTGCTCGATTATCACGACGGCGAGTTCATGCCCACGCTTGAGGCGCGCAAGCGCATCGTCCGACTCATTCGCGAATTCGAGGCGGACCTCGTGATGACGCACCGCCCTTGGGACTACCACCCGGACCACCGTTACACGGCGATGGTCGTGCAGGATGCGGCGTTCATGGTCACCGTCCCCCACTTCTGCCCCGACGCGCCCGCGCTCCGTCACAATCCGGTCTTTTTCCACCTTATGGACTCGTTCGAGAAGCCGGCGCCGTTCCGGCCCGACGTGGCAGTGGACGTGGACGACGTCATGGAGGTCAAGTGGGCCATGCTCGATGCCATGGCGTCGCAGGTGTATGAATGGCTGCCGTGGCTTGAAGGCAAGGCCAATGAGGTTCCCGAAGACGCGGAGGGACGCCGTGCCTTTCTGCGCGCCACGTGGGACCCTTTTTTCACGGCGCCGGCGGAACGGGCTCGGGACGCCCTGACGACGTGGTACGGAGCGGATCGAGCCGCCGCAGTGCGTTACGCGGAGTTGTTCGAGGTTTGCGAATACGGGCGTCAACCGACGCGCGACGAGTTGCGGGAGTTGTTCCCGTGGTCATGAAACTCGCGGACTCTGCCGCAGGGAATGAGAATACACGCTGAAACGACGGTACAAGCGGCGCTGACGGACCCGTTCGGTCGAGTACGAGTACGAGTAGGAGTAGGAGTACGAGCACGAAACGGAAGGATGCAAGGGGGGCAAGGAGATCAGGATATGCGGTACGGCTTCGTTGGTGTTTGCGGGCTGTGGGCGTGGTCGTTCTTGGCGTCGGCCCAGGATCCGCCCATACCCGTTATCGAGTGTGAGGGCAAGGCCACCGTCTTTGCCGCGCCCACCTTCGCGGAGTTCTGGATGCATTCGGTCGTCGAGAAAGACACCATCATCGAAAGCATGAATGAAACCATCACCTTCGAAACGCGGCTGCGCGAGGCGCTTGCGGCGCGCTCGCTCGCGCCGAATGATATCGAGTTTCGCGCGGCCGCCGTGCCGGACGTGAACCACCCCGAGGTGACAGCGGCCGCACGATTGCGCTTTCATATGAGCAATTTCGCCAGCGTCGAGACCGGCCCCCAACAGTTCGCGGCCCTGTGCGACAAGTTGGCGGACTTGGCGGAGGCGTCGGGATTCCTCATCGAGGGCCCCTTCTTTACGATGCAGAACCCGGACACGCTGATCCGGTCCGCTGTGGCGAAAGCGACGGAGCAGGCTTATCCCACCGCGGAGGCCGTCGCCGCCGCGCTCAAGACGGGCATCTACGCCGTGAGCGCGGTCAACGTCGTCGAGGTCTCCTGGGATCAGGCCGAGGAGGTGCGGGGCATCCAGCCGACGCTGCGGCAGGTGTCTTGCACGGTGCGGGTGCGCGTGGTCTACGAAGTCGCCTCGGCGCCCTGAGGCGACTTGCGGTTCAGACCCGCGCTCGTCAGTACCCGGGCACGCGGGGATCGGCGATCACTCAGGTACAAGCCCGTTCTTCGACGGCAGGGTAATGGTGAATCCGGTTTCAGGCGCGTAATGGAGCGTGCCCGCGTGGCGCGTGACAATGGCCCGCGCCACGAAGAGGCCGAGACCCAGGTGCGGCGCCGGCTTCGTGGTGACATACGGGTCGAACATGCGTTCCCGAAGCGGCTCGGGAATAGGCGGGCCCGAGTCTTTCACCGCGATTTCGACGGCATCCGCGCCGCGGCACAGTCCCACAAAGAGGCGGCGGTCCGGCATGGCGTCGAGCGCCTCGATCGCGTTCAGCACCAGGTAGGAAATCGCCAGTTCGAGATTTGGGGCGTTTCCGGGCACGCAAGGGACGTTTTCCTCGATGCGCGTCTCGACGGGGATGCGGGCCGTCTTGAGCGTGTAGGCGTTGAGTTCGAGCACGTGGCGCACGACCAAGGACGGGTCGACCATGGCGATCCGCGTGGTTTCCTTGCGCGCGACGCCGGTAAGCGCGTTCACGAGCGCGCTGGCCTTCTGTATACCGCCGATGATTTCGCCGAGCATGCGGTTACATTCGGAGGTCAGGCCCTCCTCCAACGTGCACAACTCCGCGTAGGCCATGACCGCCCCAAGATAATTGTTGAGATCATGGGCGACGCCGTTTACGCAGCGGCCCACCTGCGCATACCGAAACAAGGCCGCCAGGCGCGCATCGAACTCCGCGCCGCCGGGAGCGACCGAGCAGGAGAAATCAGAGGTTCCTGACGCGGGCCGCCCGTTCGAATTGCCTTCGCCGTCATGCCGCATACTCGCGCTTCCCCGTGTTGGGGGGTATTGTGGCGTTCCGGGACCGCCGCGTCAAGGCGCGCGTCACAGATTATCGATGACGGCCCGCCCGAACTCGCTGCATTTTACCTTCGTCGCACCGTCCATGAGCCGCGCGAAATCATACGTGACCACTTTCGAGGCATAGGTGCGCGTGAGCGCGCCGGTGACGGCTTCCGCGACTTCGGTCCAACCGAGGTACTCGAACATCATGACGCCGGAGAGCAGCACGCTGCTCGGGTTTACCTTGTCTTTGTTCGCGTACTTCGGGGCGGTGCCGTGGGTCGCCTCGAAGATGGCGATGCCCGTGTCGTAGTTGATGTTCGCGCCCGGCGCGATGCCGATGCCGCCGACCTGCGCCGCCAGCGCGTCGCTGGCGTAGTCCCCGTTCAGGTTCATGGTCGCGACCACGTCGAACTCGAGGGGGCGCGTGAGAATCTGCTGCAGGAAGATGTCGGCGATGGTGTCCTTCACCAGGAGCTTGTCGCCGGGTTCGCCGTCGCAATCGTCCCAGGATACCGCCGCGTCGGCGAACTCCTCGCGCACAAGTTCGTAACCCCAGCGGCGGAAGGCGCCCTCGGTGTACTTCTGAATGTTCCCCTTGTGGACAAAGGTGACCGACTTGCGGCCGTGCCGCAGCGCGTAACGAATCGCCGCACGGATAAGCCGCTTCGATCCGGTCTCGCTAATCGGCTTGAGGCCGAGCCCCGAATCCGGACGGATTTTCCATCCAAACTCGCGCTCGCAGAATTCGCGCAGTTTAATGGCGTCGGGGGTGCCCGCCTTAAGCTCGAATCCGGCGTAGACGTCCTCCGTGTTCTCGCGGAAGATGATCATGTTGATCTTCTCCGGCGCGCGCACGGGGCTGGGCACGCCGGGGAAATGGCGGACCGGTCTCACGCAGGCGTACAGGTCCAGTTCGCGGCGCAGCGACACGTTCAAGCTGCGGAAGCCGCCGCCGACGGGCGTGGTCAAGGGCCCCTTGATCGCCACGCCGTACTCGCGTACGGCGTCGAGAGTCTCCTCGGGGAAGTAGCTGCCGCAAACCTGGTTCGCCTTCTCGCCCGCGTACACTTCCATCCAGGCGATCCTGCGCGCGTCGCCGTAGCAGTGCTTCACCGCCGCGTCGAAGACCGGTTGCGATGCGCGCCATATATCCGGTCCGGTGCCGTCGCCCTCGATAAACCCGATGATGGGATTGTCGGGCGTGACGATGGCCCCGTCGCGCACGGCGATCTTTTCGCCTTCCGGAGGTCGGATGTGTGTGTACGTCGTCATAATTCTCCCCGCCTGTGCGCGTGATCGCGCGTGGTTACTCGGAATCCGGCAGCACGAGCAGCCGGGCGTTTATTATGTGCGGCACGCGATTGACGTCCGCGAGCGCCTCGTCCGAAAGCGGCTGGTCGAGGTTGAGCAACGTGAGCGCCTGGCCGCCGCGCTTGTCGCGGCCCAACACCATGTTGGCGATATTGACGCCCGCATTGCCGATGATGGTCGCGATTCTGCCGACGACCAGCGGCTTATCTTCGTTGTGGCAAAGCAACATGCACCCTTCCGGTTTCGCGTCCACGCGCATGCCGTCAATACTGCAGATACGCGGGTCCTTGTTCTGGAACAGGGTGCCCTTGATCTCATGGGTTTCCTTATCCGTGACCACGGTGACGCCAATCTCGAAGGCGTAATCCGAGTCGTGGGCGCTCCGCTTTTCGCTGCAATCGATGCCGCGCGCCTCGAGCTGCGTCGGCGCGCTGACCATGTTGACGGTCTCGACCGACGGCGTGAGAAAGCCGGTCAACACCGACGCCGTAATCGGGTAGGTGTCCGTAACGCCGAGGTCGCCGCTGTAAGTAATCTCGATGGACGTTGGCGCCCCGTCCGTGTAGAGGGCCTGAAAGGTCCCGAGCCGCTCCGCAAGGTACAGGAGCGGTTGCAGCGACTTGCGCGTCTCCCGATCGAGACTGGGCACATTTACCGCATTTACGATGGCCCCCGTCTTCAAGTAGTCCACGATCTGTTGGGCCACCTCGACGGCGACACACAACTGCGCCTCGTCGGTCGAGGCGGCCAGGTGCGGCGTCATGACGATGTTGTCGAGCCCGAGGAAGGGATTGTCCTCGAAGGGCTCGGCCGTATACACGTCCAGCGCCGCGCCCGCGATAGTCTTGTCGCGCAGCGCCTCCGCGAGGTCCCGCTCATTGACAATGCCGCCGCGCGCGCAATTGATGATCCGGCACGTGGGCTTCATCTGCCGGAAGTGTTCGGCGCGGACCATG
>Ga0116142_10005264_pt1 | contig 11774 bp, 11 predicted proteins | sample AD_UKC033_MetaG_FD_89785 | JGI IMG/M metagenome (GOLD analysis project Ga0116142, IMG submission 89785) | Active sludge microbial communities of municipal wastewater-treating anaerobic digesters from USA - AD_UKC033_MetaG | ecosystem: Engineered > Bioreactor > Anaerobic > Digestate | place: USA... | reverse complement strand
TTGGGCAGTACGGCGCGGCGCTGCTAGGCGGCGCGGGCGGCACGGGCGGCGGTGTGCCGGCGCGGCGCCGAACTGCTCGACGGGGGCGCGCGCGACACCGGCTTCGCCGACGCCGGTGTCGCGCGCGCCCTCGTTGAGCAGTTCGGCGAAGCGCTGGTAGTCGGCGCGTGAGGCACGGGCGACGTTGTGCCAGCCTTGCCAGGCCTCAAGGCTGGCATCCCAGTCGCGGTTCTTGGCCATCACCTCGGACAGCTCGTTGAGGTTGCGGCAGGTCTTTGCATCATTCGGATCGCGACACGACTTGCCGGCGCCGTACGCGGCACCGAGCTTCGAGCCGAGTGCGGCGAGCTCGGCGAGGTGGGCCGGATCCTTCGGTGCCGGCATCGGGCTCTGCCGGCGCAGCAGTTCGATCTGGCGCGCGGTGGCCGGCGACAGGCCGGCGATGCCGTCGAAACGACGCGAGGCTTCGATCGAATCCTTGAGGCGGATCAGCGCGCGCTCGCTGGCCTTGGCCTCGAGCAGGCCGGTGTCCTGGGTGATGTAGGTCGCCGCCACCCACTGCGAGGCAACTTCCTCGGCGTAGTGCTCGCGGGACGTCTTTTCCACGCTGGAGATGAAGGCGTCTGCTTCCGCGGGCGTGGCTGCGACCGGCACGGCGGCCTTCTCGGGCGTCGCCTTCGGCGTGGTCGGCGTCGACGCGCAGGCGGCGAGGCCGAGTGCGATGGCGAATGGCAACAGGCTGGACTTCATGGTGGCGACTCCCCGCGAAATGGTCAGGAAGGCTAGTCCGCGGCATGCGGTGCTGGCAAGGCCGTTTGGCCGTGCGCAATGGCATCGCGAAATTCTTCCGTAGGAAGCGCCTTCAGGCGTGATGCTTTGCCTTTGAGGGGTTGTACAGCCAGAGCAGCGCGGCGAAAGCCGCTTCCTACGGTGACGATAAGCTGGGCAACAGCCCGCGCTCGGCGAGCCAGGCACGGGCGTCCTCGGCATCGGATTCGAACCAGGCACGGGTCGAGCCGAGGCGGAAGCTGTAGCCCCAGGCGTCCATGTCCTGCATCAGGCGCTCGCGGCCGACGCCCGGCAGGGCATCGGCGAGGACGATCTGCAGATAGCAGGTGGCGTCCTCCTCGGCGACGGAGTCGCTGGCGTCGGTGTGCACGCGCGCGCGCCGCTCCCGCGGCAGTACGATCAGGTGGGAACTTTCATGCAGCAGCGAATGCACGGGCGTATCGGCACGTGCGTAGACGGTGTTGCCGATCACGCCGGCTTCCGGCTCGCCCCAGTAGCTGCCTGGGATGGGGGCGCCATCGGCGACGCGTTCGAGCACGAGGCCATGGCACGCAAGCAGGGCATCGACCGCAAGTGCGTCGATGTCGGCGAGCCGAAGCACCGGCTCAGTCCTCGTCCGCGACGGCGGCCTTGTTCCGCTCTTTTTCCGGCAACGTGACCGACAGCTCCAGCACCTCGTGTTCGCCGTCGCGTTCGACGCTGATCAGCACGGCATCGGGGTCGACGTTGACGTACTTCTTGATGACCTCGAGAAGCTCGCGACGCAGGGTCGGCAGGTAGTCCGGTGTGCCGCGCTGGGCACGCTCCTGCGCGACGATGATGCGCAGGCGGTCCTTGGCCACGCTGGCGGTGTTCTTCGGCTTGTTCCTGAAAAAGTCGAGGATACCCATGCTCAGCTCCCGAACAGGCGGGCGAGGATGCCCTTCTTCTGCGCATCCACGAAGCGTAGTGGCCGCGTTTCGCCGAGCAGGCGCGCGACGGCGTCATCGTAGGCCTGGCCGGCGTTGGAGGATTCGTCGAGGATGACCGGCACGCCGGCATTCGACGCGGCGAGCACCCCTTCCGATTCGGGGATCACGCCGATCACCTCGATGCCGAGGATCTCCTGCACATCCTTGATGCTCATCATGTCGCCGGCCTCGACACGCACCGGGTTGTAGCGGGTCAGCAGCAGGTGCTGGGCGACGCCGCCCTCGCCGAGTTCGGCGCGGCGGGTCTTGCTCGACAGCAGGCCGAGGATGCGGTCGGAGTCGCGGACGCTCGACACCTCCGGATTGACCACGACGATCGCGCGATCGGCGAAGTACATGGCCAGCGCGGCGCCTTTCTCGATGCCGGCCGGCGAATCGCAGATGACGAAATCGAAGCCTTCGGTCTTCAGTTCGTCCAGCACCTTGCCCACGCCTTCCTTGGTCAGCGCGTCCTTGTCGCGCGTCTGCGATGCGGCGAGCACGAACAACGTCTCGTGGCGCTTGTCCTTGATGAGCGCCTGCTTGAGCGTGCACTCGCCGTGGATGACGTTGACGAAGTCGTACACCACGCGCCGCTCGCAACCCATGATGAGGTCCAGGTTGCGCAGGCCGACGTCGAAGTCGATTACCGCGACCTTCTTGCCATGTCGGGCGAGGCCGACCGCGAGCGAGGCGCTCGTCGTGGTCTTGCCCACGCCACCCTTTCCGGATGTGACGACGATGATTTCAGTCAAGGACGTTCTCCATGCGGCTCTTGTCGTTGTCCGCCGTCAGCCGAGCCTGGCCAGCAGCAGCTTTTCCCCCTCCAGCCAGACCTGCACGGGTTTGCCGCGCAGATCCGATGGAAGATCCTCGAACACACGGTAGTGGCCGGCGATCGACACCAGCTCCGCGTGGAATTCCTGGCAATGGATGCGCGCCGAGGTGTCGCCCTGCGCGCCGGCGAGCGCGCGTCCGCGCAATGCGCCGTAGACGTGGATCGAACCGTCGGCGATGACTTCGGCGCCGTTGGCGACCATCTTCGTCAGGACCAGGTCGCCGCCTCGCGCATAGACCTGTTGGCCGGAGCGCACCGGCGCATCCTGGTACAGCGTGCCGCCGCTCTGGCGTGGGGGCGGCGGTGGTGTGTCCGTGCTCTGCGCAACGGGTGGTGTGGCCGGCGCTGGTGCGGGTGCAGGCGCCGGGTCGACCGACCCGCCCGCGCGTTCGAAGGCGGCCCGGAACTTGGCGAACAGCGGCACGTCGAGCTCACGCGCAAGTGCCTCGTTCGCACTGGTGCCGTAGGAAAGCCCCACCGGCATCATGCCGGCGTCGCGGATGCGCTCGAACAGGTCGCGCACGTGGTCCGCATCCGGCAGGGCGGGCAGGTGGCTGAGGTCGAGCACGACCGGAGTGCGCGCGAACAGTTGCGGTGCAGTCTGCATCTTTTCGGCGAGTTCGGCCGACATCGCTTCCGGATCGTCGCGCTTGAGGCGCAGGTTGGCGATGCCGACCTGGCCGAACTTCAGTTCGGCCGCTGGTTCGAACGGTTTCTGCGTGCCGGACATTGCCACTCAGGCTCCACTCGCACGACGCGCCGGAGCCTCGTCGTTGCCGGCGCGTTCGGCCAGCCACGGCAGGTTCGGCAGGCGACCGTTGCCGGCGCGCAGCCAGGTGTCGCGCACGAACTCATAGCTGCACAGCGTCTTCGCCAACAGGCTTACCGGACGACCGACGCCGGGCATGAGTTGCTGGCCGACCTCGTTGAAACCGTAGGTTCCATGGAATAGCACGGCGACGTCGTCGCGAGGCTCGAGGAAAACCTCGCAGGTCAGCAACGGCACGCGCACTTCGGCATAGCTCGTCACGTCGCAATAGAACACACGGCCGAGCCCGTGGCCGCGAAAGGGTTCGGCGACGACGATGCGGTCGATGTAGACGAATTCGGGATAGCGCTCGCGGAACCAGAGGAAGTTCGGGCTGGAATAGTCGGCGCTCTCGCGCATGGCGATGAGGAAGCCAGCGAGGCGGCCGTCGATCTCGGCAACGCGGAAGTACGAGGCGTTTTCGAAGAACCAGCGCATGCGCGCCGCATCGAGGGCGAGGATACTGGGTCCGACGGCGTTGTTCAGCGCGAGCACCGAATCGAGTTCGTGCTCGAGCACGTCTCGGATGACGAGGGACATGCGGGTGAGGGCTCCAGGCGGACACGGATCGGCCGGAAGTCCGGCGACGGGCCGGAATTATCGCACGGCCCCTGCTGCGGGGCCATGAAGAAATCGTTGCCGTCGCGCAATGCGGGAATGGGGAATAGGGAATGGGGGATGGTTGAGGCCGCTCCGCTCTTCGCTCCCTGCTCCTGACCACTCCCCATTCCCGGCCGCAATGACTTCGGACAGATGGCGCCGACGGGGACCGGGCTATCATGCGGCCATGCCGATGCCGCATTTCAATCACATCCAGCTGCTGCGCTACGCAAGCCTGTTCACCTACGCCTGCGTCGGCATCCCGTTGCTGCGCCGCTCCACGCTGGTTGCCGAGATGCTCGACCGTGGCTGGCCAGCTTGGTACTACGGCTTGTGCCTGTGCTGCTACCTCGTGTTCGGCCTGGTGTTCTGGTTCCTTACCCATGACATGGGTGTGCGTCATCCGACACGCCTGCGCAGGATTGGGCAGATCGCCCTTCTGCTGCTGCTGATCGCCCTGGCGATGGCGATAGGCTGGTTGAGCCAGAGTGCGTTGTCCTCGCTGCTGCTCGTCGTCGTCTCGGTGGCGCTGCCGTGGATCCTGCCGGTCCCGGTTGGTATCGCATGGATGGTGCTGCAGAACTTCTTCATGCTGCCTCAATTCGCCAGTCTGCAGGGCTATACCCTCGGTCTCGCCTTCCTGCAGTCGAGCCTGTACGTCGGCACTTCGGCGCTGAGCTTCTTCACTTCGCTGGTCGCGCGCCAGCAGGTTGAGGCGCGCGACGAGCAGCGCCGCCTCAATGCCGAACTGCGCGCGACACGCGCACTGCTCGCCGAGTCGAGCCGGCTCGGCGAGCGCATGCGCATCTCGCGCGAGTTGCACGACCTGGTCGGCCACCACCTGACCGCGCTCAGCCTCAATCTCGAGGTGGCCAGCCATCTCGTGCAGGGCCAGGCGCTGGAGCACGTGCGTCAGGCACAGTCGGTGGCGAGGCTGCTGCTGTCGGACGTGCGCGAAGTGGTCAGCCAGTTGCGCGAGGACGGTGACATCGACCTCACGGGCGCCCTGCAAACCCTGATCGAGGGTGTCCCGGGACTCGATATCCACCTCGAAATCCCGCCGCGCTTTGCTGTCGAGGACCCGCGCCGTGCCCAGGTGCTGTTGCGCTGCGCTCAGGAAATCATCACCAATGCGGTGCGTCATGCCGGTGCCCGCAATCTATGGCTCGTCTTCGAAGCCACCAGTGATGGCGAACTCGCGATCCATGCGCGCGATGATGGTCGCGGTTCCAGCCAGGTCAAGCCGGGCAACGGCCTCAGCGGCATGCGTGAACGCCTGTCGCAGTTCGGTGGCCGTCTCGATATCGTCACTGCCAGGGACCAGGGCTTCGTGCTCGACGTCTGGCTGCCAGCCTATGCCGAAGGGGGGACATCATGATTTCCGTCTGTCTAGTTGATGATCAGACGCTGGTTCGGCAGGGCATCCGTTCGCTGCTCGAGCTTTCTGACGCGATCCGCGTGGTTGCCGAGGCTGCTGATGGTGCACAGGCGGTGCGCCTGATTCCCGAAGTGAAACCCGACGTCGTCCTGCTCGACATGCGCATGCCCGGCATGTCGGGCCTCGACGTACTCAATGCGCTGGCCGCCGAGGACAGGCTGCCGCCGACGATCATCCTGACCACGTTCGATGATGATCAGCTCGTGCTGGCCGGGCTCAAGGCCGGCGCGCGCGGCTACCTCCTCAAGGACGTCTCGCTCGACCAGCTCGTCGATGCGGTCAAGGTCGTCGCCGGCGGTGGTTCGCTGGTCGCCCCGGTGGTCACCCAGCGCCTGCTGTCCGGCCTCGAGCGCATGCACAATGATTTCACCAGCCTGGACCGCCCGGATCCGCTGACCGAACGCGAGACCGAGATCCTGCGCCTGATGGCTGGCGGCTACAGCAACAAGGAGATCGCCAACTCGCTTGGCGTGGCCGAGGGCACGGTCAAGAATCACGTCTCGAACATCCTGTCCAAACTTGGCGTGCGCGACCGCACCCGCGCGGTGCTGAAGGCATTCGAGCTTGGGGTCGTTTAGGGGGCGCCGACCACCCCCATCCACGGACATGAACAGTGGTTGGGGGCGTCGTGTGCGGACGCAACCCGGCGTTGCGTCGGCTCGACAACAGGCCAGGCTGCCTTCGCCGTCGCGCCTTGACCTGCGCCCATGCATGACGGCAATGCGGTCGCGGGGTTGATCGGAGCATCATTGCGGATTCCCTGGTTGCGACTTGAGTTGCTCCCGCAATATCAAGACCTTGCGGGAGCCAGATCGGCCACGACGGAGGTTCGCCGGAGCGCCTGACGACGCTCCCGGGCAGGCATAGCCAGCGCCGGGCGGACCAAGTACCATGCCCGGCCTGACGCACGGGGGCCCGGCGTCGGCATCTGCGCATGTCCGTGGCCGCTCACGTCGTTCACGTGCCCCGCGCGGGCGGTGGCTGCCGTGTTGGTCATAGTCTGGAGAAGTCCTGAATGGTTCGTCTGCTCGAGTTGCTGGTTTCCCTGGTGATCGTGGCCGTCCTGATCCTCGTGATCGGCGTTCTGCTGCCCGATCGCGGCCACGTGGAGCGTTCCGTCGAGGTATCGAATCCGGTCCGCCAGATCTACGACTCCATCAATACGCTGCACCGCTTCCCCGATTGGTCGCCTGAGCGTCGCCTCGATCCGGCTCTGTCGTTCGACTATGCCGGTCCGCGTGATGGCGTCGGTGCCGCACTGACCTATCGTGGCAACGACCTGGTTGGCAGCGGCCGCCTCGAGATCATCGAGTCCGACACCGACAGCCAGGTAAGGATGGCCGTCGAGAACAACTTTGCCGGCAAGAACAAGAGCTACACGATCCGCCTCGATCCCGCACAGAACGGCAAGACCACGCGCATCTACTGGCGCTACGATGCCGAATACGGCTGGAACCTGTTCTGGCGCTATGCCGGCCTGTATATCCACGGCGCGCCTGACGCCAACGTGCAGACCGCGGTCGGCAGCCTGTCGAACATGTTGGCCACGTTCCCGAATGTCGATTACAAGGACCAGAACATCGAGGTCGTCGATGTCGTGGGCAGCCCGATGATCTATGTCAGCCTTAAGGCGCCACGCACGCTCGACGATGTCGCCACCGCCACCGACGAAGCGACGGCGAAGCTCGAAGCCTTCATGAAGAAGGCGGGCCTCGCTGCGTCCGGCCCGCGTCGCACGATCACCACGAACTGGGGCGACGAGAGTTACGTGTTCGATGTCGCCATTCCGGTCAACTCGACGACCTTCACGTTCGACCGCAAGGAGTTCACGATCCCGGCGGCACCGGCGATGAACGGCAACGACGATGTGCTCGAGGGCCTCGACGACAGCGACGAGCCGAGGACCTATGCGGTAGGCGACATCGACGACAACGGCCACCTCATCCTCGAGGATGGCATCAAGGCGACAACGAGCTATACCGGCAAGGCGCTGGCCAGCCAGTACGACGGCAGCGCCGCTTCGATCCCGTTGCTGCGCGTGATGGAAAAGGCCTGGGCCGAAACCCACGGTTACGAGTACAGCGAGATGGACAACGGCCGTTTCTGGGACGAGATCGTCCCGCCGACACCAAACGAGGACGGCAGCATGCCGGCAGCCGAGGAAGGTGTGAACACCTGGCGCGTGTATTTGCCGGTCATGGAATGATGGTGCGGGAGCGTCGGATCGAGGAACGGGCGGACCGCGAGGTTCGCCCGTTTTTTCTGGAGGGTCGAGGTGAAAGGCGGGGCGCGACAATCGTCGCTTGCTGCATGGTCGACATGCCACGAGGACTGCCGCTGCACCGCGTTCCGCGATCATGACGGCGCGCCTGTCGCGCCGTTGCACCTCATGGCTCTCTTTTGTCGCTACTCATACGCCACCGCCACCACGCAACACATTCGCACTCCGGTCGGCGTGGCCACCTCGAATTCATCGTCGATGCGGCGACCCAGTGCAGCGCGGGCAAACGGTGAGTCGATGCTGATCCAACCACGCCGGGCGTCGCTCTCGTCCGGGCCGACGATGCGATAGGCGTGCTCTGAACCATCCGCGTCTTCGACGCGGAAGTACGCGCCGAAGTAGATCACGGCCTGGTCCGCCGGCAGTTCGTGCGAGGCGCGCAGGCTCGGGATGCGCTTGCCGAGGTAACGAACGCGGCGATCGATTTCGGCAAGCTGCTTCTTGCGGTAGATGTACTCGGCGTTTTCCGAGCGGTCGCCTTCGGCCGCGGCGGCGCTCAGGGCGGCGACCACTTCGGGTCGGCGCCGCGTCCACAGGTCGGTCAGTTCCTCCTGTAGTCGGCGCAGGCCCTCGGGTGTGATCAGCACCGAGGAGGCCGCTCCCGGTGCGCGCCAGCGTCCCATCAGCGTGACTTGAAGATGCCGCCGAGGACGCCGCGCATGATCGAGCGGCTGATCTGGTTGCCGGCGTTGCGTGCGGCCGATTTCGCCATCGATTCGAGCATGCCCTGGCGGCGTTTGGTACCGAACAACAGGTCCTTGGCCGCGCCCATCAGTCCGCCTTCTTCGGCCGGAGCTTGTTTCGCCTTGTCCTTGCTGGTGGAGGTCTGCTCGGCTGCATTCTGCGCACGTGCGGCAAGCAGTTCGAAGGCCGACTCGCGATCGAGCTCGGTATCGTACTTGCCACCAACCGGCGAGCGCGAACGGATCGTCGTGCGCTCCTCGTCACTGATCGTGCCGATGCGACAGCCCGGCGAGGCGATCAGGGTGCGCTGCACGGGCAAAGGCTTGCCGCCGTCCTGCAGCGTCGTCACCAACGCCTCGCCGACGCCGAGTTCGGTGATCGCCTTGACCACGTCGACCTGCGGGTTCGGTGGAAAGGTCTCCGCGGCTGCACGTACGGCCTTCTGGTCGCGCGGCGTGAATGCGCGCAGTGCGTGCTGCACGCGGTTGCCCATCTGGCCCAACACCACCTGCGGCACGTCGTCGGGATTCTGCGAGCAGAAGTACACGCCGACGCCCTTCGAGCGGATCAGGCGCACGACTTGCTCGATGCGCTGCACCAGTGCCGCCGGCGCATCGGCAAACAACAGATGCGCCTCGTCGAAGAAGAACACGAGTTTCGGCCGGTCGAGATCGCCCGCCTCGGGCAGGTTCTCGAACAATTCCGAGAGCATCCACAGCAGGAAGGTCGAATACAGCTTCGGCTTGAGGATCAGTTGGTCGGCGGCGAGTATGTTGATGATGCCGCGCCCGGACATGTCCTGACGCATGAAGTCGGCGAGGTCGAGTGCCGGCTCGCCGAAGAAATGATCCGCGCCGGCCTGTTCGAGTGAGAGCAGGGCGCGCTGGATCGCGGCCAGCGAGGCCGGGCTGATCAGGCCGTACTGCTGCGAGATCGCCTTGGCGTTTTCCGACGCGAAGGCCAGCATCGAGCGCAGGTCCTTGAGGTCGAGCAGGAGCAGGCCTTCGTCGTCGGCGCACTTGAACACGACCTCGAGCACGCCTTGCTGGGTGTCGTTGAGTTCGAGCAGGCGGCCGAGTAGGGTCGGGCCCATCTCCGAGACGGTCGCGCGCACCGGATGGCCGAGCTTGCCGTAGATGTCCCAGAACACCACCGGGTTCGCGTTCGGGCTCCATTCGATGCCGAGCTGGTCGATGCGCGCCTTGAGTCGGTCGCTCATCGCGCCGGCCTGGCAGAGCCCGGCCAGATCGCCCTTGACGTCGGCAAGGAAGACCGGCACGCCCAGCCTCGAGAAGCCTTCGGCGAGCAGCATCAGGGTGACGGATTTGCCGGTGCCGGTGGCACCGGCGACCATCCCATGGCGGTTCGCATAGCGCGCGCGCAGCCACACCTCGATGTCGCTCTTGCCGATCAGGATGTCATCCACTTCGTAGGCCCTCGTTGCCGGAACAGCGCGCGAATTGTAGAGCGTGGCGCCGTGCATTTGCCCACGTGCGATGCCTCGGGTACCGTGCTGTGTCGTCCAGCCGGAGTTTCTCCACACATGAGTTCCGTCCTGCGTTGCCTGCCGATCGCCCTTGGCCTCCTGCTGGCTGCCTGCGCAACGGCGCCGGCGAAGACCTCCGGCCGGCCCACCCCCGGCAACAAGGGCAAAGTCGACGAGATCGCGCTCAACCGGCTGTACGGCGAGTTCGATGCAGCCAGCCAGCGCCACCTCTCGGCGCTCGACCTCGCCGCGCATGGTGAGGTCGAGCGGGCGCGCGTCGAATTGAACGGCGCGCTCGACGAATTGCAGGCCGCCGCCGTACGTTGCACAACCTTGCCGGGTTGCGACGGCGCACGCTTCTTTTCGACCTACGACCGCCTGTTGCGTGCGGGCCTCGAAACGCCGGACGACGTCGATGGCGAGGAGCCTGTCGTCGTCGGCGACGAAGGGGGCGTGGCCGGGAGCCCGCTCGTCGCCGCACTGCCGGCGATGGATCGCACCATCACCCTGCTCAATGGCCGCGAACTGGCCGACATCCTTGTGCTCAACGAGCCGGTCAAGGCCGGCATCGAGCAGTGGCTCACGCAGTATCGGCCGAACCTCGTGACGGCCTACGTCAACTACCAGATCATGCGCTATCGCATGTGGCCGGAGTATCACAAGGTTGGTCTGCCCGAGGCCTTGCTGTTCGGCATCCTCGCCAAGGAATCCGGCGGACGGGTCCACGCGGTGTCGCGTGCGGGCGCCTCGGGGCCTCTGCAGTTCATGTACGCGACCGGTCTGCGCTTTGGCCTGACGCGTCGCGATGGCTTCGACCAGCGCTTCGATCCGGGTCTGTCGGCGCGCGCGAACGCGGCCTATATCAATGAGCAACTCGCCATATTCAACGGCAACCTCGAGCTGGTCATCGCTGCCTACAACGGCGGGGAAGGGCGCATGCAGCGATTGGCCGGGCGTGGCGGGCAAAAGAGCTTCTGGGATCCCGACATCTATGCCGCCCTGCCGGCGGAGACCCGCGACTACGTGCCGATGGTGCTCGCCGCGGCCTGGTTGTTCCTGCATCCGGAGCGCTACAACCTGCAGTTCCCCAAGGTCGATGGTCGTCCGGGCAGCATCATGCTGGCCGAGCCGGCGACACTGGCGGAACTGACGGTCTGTCTCGGCAACGAGGGCGCATCGGCCGACGGCTGGTTCCGCGCCTTGCGCAATCTGAATCCCGCCCTCGATCCGGCCGAGCGCCAGCCGGCAGGGACGCGCATCGAACTGCCGGCACAACTCGAGCCGATATATCGTCGGTCATGTGTCGAAGGCCAATGGGGCCAGCTCGCCGCAGACCTGCATACGGCGAGCCTTGCTGTGGCCGCGACGACGCCGAAAGCGACACGTGTCGCCACCGTGCGCGGCAGTGGTACGCACAGCTATGTCGTGCGCAAGGGTGACAGCCTCGCCGCGATCGCGCGTCGCTCCGGCTGCGCGCGTATCGAGGAAATCGCGCGCCTCAACGGACTGCGTGCGCCGCGCTATGCCATTCGCGCAGGGCAGACGCTCAAACTGCCTGCGTGCGCCGCCGGACGCTAGGGATGCGCATATGATCAATCCCGCAACGGCGTCATGACATCCGCGAGGTTCGCAGCGCGGTGGACGTGGCGAAGTGCAGGCTGGTTGCCTGGACGAGCCGCGCACGCCGCGCTGCGGGCCTTGCGGATGACACCCCGTCATTGGGACTCAAAGATTGGGGCCGTCCGGTGCGGGCGCAGTTCGGCGTTGCGCCGGCTCGACAGACGGCCAGCCTGCCTTCGCCGTCGCGCCTTGATTCCCGTCCGCCCAGGCCGGTGATCCCGGTGCGGGACCGGTCAGCGCCCCTTGGGGATGGCCTGTTCAACCGAATCGCTACTGAAGT
>Ga0116142_10005257_pt1 | contig 11787 bp, 8 predicted proteins | sample AD_UKC033_MetaG_FD_89785 | JGI IMG/M metagenome (GOLD analysis project Ga0116142, IMG submission 89785) | Active sludge microbial communities of municipal wastewater-treating anaerobic digesters from USA - AD_UKC033_MetaG | ecosystem: Engineered > Bioreactor > Anaerobic > Digestate | place: USA... | reverse complement strand
CCGGCACCCGCGTCAGCGACAAATACAGGCCCGCGAACAGGCAGCCGATACCGGCCATGCCCGCGATCCCGAACCCCGGCAAGACAAATATTTCCACGCCCAATAAGACCACGCCCGCAAGCACCAGCAGCACGTCCATCCAATCGGCCAGCCCGATAATGAACTGCGCGCCGAAAAACAGCGCCAGACACGTCAGCCCGATGATCCCCGGCAGGCCGAAGCCCGGCGTGCGCACCTCGAAGTACAGGCCGCCCAGCCCGCACATCAACAAAAGACTCGATATCAGCGGGCTGGTCAGAAACCCGAACAGCGCCTCGGCCCACGTCGGCGTGATGACCACCCGCCGCAGTTCCGCCCATCCGAAATGCCCGAGCACTTCTTCCTCGTCTTTCGCCTTGACTTCGATGAGCCCGAACTCGATGGCCTCTTCCGCCGTCAGCGTCAGCAGATTCCCCCGCGGCGAGATCAACCGCGCCTCCGCTGGCAGCCCCGGCGGCGGACCCTCCTCCCCGCCTTCCTCCTGACTTCCCGCCCGCAAGTCTTTCTCGATGACAAAACGCCCGTCAGCGTCCCGGTAGCCGTACAGCGCCACGTCCGGATCCACCATGGCCTCGCCGAGCAGCGGATCATGGCCTTTCGCCTCGCCCAACGCCCGGAATTTCGCACGAACGAAGGACCGCGATTTCTCGTCCAGGCTCACGTTCGGCTCCATGCCAGGAACAAACGGCAGAGCCGCCCCGATGTTCGATGCGGGCGACATGACAATATCGTCGCACGCGAAACTGATCAGCGCGCCCGCGGATATGGCCCCCATTTTGTGAATAAACGCCACGCTTCGGCAGCGCGCGCCCATGATGTGCTCGGTGATGTCGATCGCCGAATCCACCCGCCCGCCCGGCGTGTCGATCAGGAACACGATCGCCCGCGCGCCCGCAGCCTCGCGCACCGCACGCTCCACCACCACCGCCACGCCGTCGTCGATCTCATCGTTGATAGGACAGAGAACGATGAATTCGTCCGGCAGCGGCGGCGACTCCGGCGGGATCGGCGCCGTATTCTCCACCGCGCCGCCCGCGGCCAGGGAAACAACGCCCGCTATCAATAAAGCACGCCACATAGACCTACCACAGGGTTATGATTGAGCCTTCTCGCACAACCACCGCCAGAAATACAACCAACGTCGTCGGTGTATTCTACGCCCGCCGTCGAAGGTGGTCAATGCGCGGCGCGCTCCGTCCATCCCATCCGTCTTGTCCACCCCGTCCACCTCGTCCACCCCGTCCACCCCTCCCCCCGCGCCGCCGCCTACATGCCAGGCGGCCCATGCCTCTATAATGGGCGCGGAGACCTCTGCTTCATGGATGCTGCCCCGTCGAGAAGGCTGTGCGCCGCGTGCGCCGTCGCGGCGTTCCTGTGCATCGCCGCGGCCATGTTCACCCATACCGTCCTCGCCCGCGCCCCGTGGTTCGGCGAAGCGCCCATGAACATCGCCGGCTGGATGACCGGCGGTTCCACGCTCATGGCGAAGCATTGGCACCACGAGGGCGCGTGCGCGATGCGGTTCGCCATGGTTTGGGAGCCGGACTCCATCGAGCAGCCGTACCTCGGCGAACGCACGCCCTACGTCTCCTATCCCCCCGGCGCGATCCTGCCCCTCCATCTGCTGGCCCTGTGCCGGGGCCGCGAACCGACGCCCAGCCTCGCAATGGCCCTCAACCTCGCGCTGCATCTGGTCACCGCCCTGGTCCTCGCGGCAACCGTCGCCCTGTTATTGCGGCGCGCCGCATTCTCCCGGTGGAACGCCTTCGTCCTCGCGCTGGTCCCGCTGTCGCTCTATCTCTACCTCCCCATTGCCTACCACGAACACCTCATGAGCTACTTCGCCGACGCCGCCGTCCTTCCGCTCTACGCCCTCTTCATCTTCCTCGAAATGCTCAGAGACCGCGTCGAAAGACCTTGGATGCGTCGTTCGCTGGCCATGATTCAGGGGTTTGTCGGCGCGCTCGGGCTGCTCACCGACTGGCTATTCGCGTTCCTCGCGGCGTGCGTCTGGTTGGCGCGGCTCGGGCGCGGGCGGCTTGGGCGCGGCATCTTCGAACCCGCGCGAAACTCGCTCGTCTATGCCCTGCCCTTTGTGGCGGTACTCGCGCTCTTCATAGTCCAAGTGATCGCAATCGGGGGAAAAGACATGATCATCGAGCGGTTCCTCCTGCGATCGGGAGCCACGCCCGGCCACGGTCTCGCCGACGGTCGCAACCCGCTCGATTACGCCTCGCTGGACACCTTCCTCAGGTTCTCGCTCGATACGCGCTTCTGGAACGAGCATGTCCCCGCATCCTTCGGCCGACACGGAACACCGATCATCGTCTTCTCCTTCGCCGCATGGGCCGTCCTGACGCTCCTGACCGCCTTCAAGACCCTGCTTCACCGCCTCCGCCCCCGTCGTGGCCGGTCTCCCGACCGTGCCACCGACACGACCGAAGGTCTCCCCCGTTGTGGCCGGTCTCCCGACCGTACCACCGACACGACCGAAGGTCTCCCCCGTTGTGGCCGGTCTCCCGACCGTACCACCGACACGACCGAAGGTCTCCAATCGTCCTCACCCTCGCCGAGAGCAAATGCCGCTGCCGGCCTGCTCGCCGCCGCGTTCCTGTATCTCGTTCCCTGCCTCCTCTACTACCACGTCTTCAAGCAGCACAACAACCTCCTCTTTCACCGCTACAGCACCCTCAAGTTCGCCCTGCCCCTGGCCGCGCTGCCCCTCGCGATCCTGCCGGCCGCGTGCTGGCGACTCTGGTTTCCGGCCCCCGCACCGCAACCCTTTCCCATAGGTAAACGGGGGGAGTGGAAATTGGGTCCCTTGGCCGGTCGATGCGCTCCGGTGGCCCTGCTCGCGCTCGCCGCCGCGTTTCTCGTAGCCGTGACGCCCGAACGCAAGGCGCTCTTCTTCTCCGATGACGACCTCCGCCACGTCGCCGCCGGAAAGTTCATCGCCGCGAACACGACCCGGAACGACATCGTCTTCGCCCCCGCGCGCCCTGCCTGGGCCGATATGCCCCAGTTCCGATGCTACGCCATGAAGCGGCTCCACCCCGCGAGCTCCGTCTGGGACCTCTACGCCTTTGTGCGCGATATCGACGGTCCCTGGCGCATCGCGCTGTTCCTCGACCGCGCCGACCGGCTTGATCGGCTGCCGGAGTTGCGCGCGCTTGGGACCCTCATTCGGGACCGCGTTTTCTTTCAGGGCGCGTTGTTGCTTTATGTTGATAAATGTATTTTTGCATCGTTTTGTGAACGTATACGTGTCAATACGAAACACCCGAATGACCGCAACCGCGATGGCCGACTGACCCTTGACGAACTCGCGCCCGTCATTGACGCCTATCTCGCCGGGGCCTATCACGACGACCCAAGCGCCCCTTCCGGCTATGCCGCCGGGCCCGGCCCCGTTGCACTGCCGCATCCCGGAGACTACGGCCCGGACGTGGTGGACGGCCAAATCAATCTGTCGGAACTGCTCCGGCAGACGCAGTTGTACAATAGCGGCGGATACCGTTTCGACGCGACGGCGCAAGGCCGCTTCGCGCCGCACGCGCCCACGGAAACCACAGGAAGCATTCCATGAGCAATAAGACAAGGAGCGCCGACGGCGGCGGCCCGCTGGCCATCATTCTCATTGGGGCTTCAGGCGACCTCGCACTCAAGAAAGTGATTCCGGCGCTGTTCGCTCTGTACAGTCGGCAACTCCTGCCCGATCGATTCCAGATCATCGGCTACGCGCGTTCGGCGCTCAGCGACGAGGCGTTCCGCGAGCACATGATGGCCCACCTCACGTGCCGCTACGCGCCGGGCGACCAGTGCGACGCGCGGATTCGCGAGTTCCTCGAACACTGCGTCTACATCGCCGGGCAGTACGATTCAGCGGACGCTCTGCGCCGGATACAGCCCGCGCTGGCGTCCCTCGGCCCGACCGACGCGGTCAACCGCATCTTCTACATGGCGATACCGCCATTCCTCTTCATGGATGTGGCCCGCGCCCTTGCTGACGCCGGGCTCGTGACCCACAAGGACGACCCGGGCTGGTCGCGCGTGGTCATCGAAAAGCCCTTCGGTCGCGACCGGGCCTCCTCGGACGAATTGACGCGCAACATGGCGCGGGTGTTCGCCGAAGACCAGACCTACCGCATCGACCACTATCTCGGAAAGGAGGTCATCCAGAACCTGCTGGTGCTGCGCTTCGCCAACCTCATCTTCGATCCCATCTGGAATCGGGCCCACGTCGAGCACGTGAAGATTTCGTGGATGGAGGACTTCGGCCTCGAAGGACGCGCCGGCTATTTCGACGACTACGGCATTATCCGCGACGTGATGCAGAATCACCTGCTGCAAATCCTGGCGCTTGTCGCGATGGAGCAGCCGGTGAGTCTCGAAGCGGGTTACGTGCGCGACGAGAAAGTAAAGGCGCTGCGGTGCGTACAGCCGGCCACCCTCGAAGACCTCGTGGTGGGGCAATACACGGCGGGGTCCCTCCGCAGCGCGCGTCGTCCCGGCTATCGCGAGGAGGAAGGCGTGCCGCCGGACTCGATTACACCCACCTACGCCGCAGCGGCGCTCCGAATCCGCAATCGGCGCTGGGACGGCGTGCCCTTCCTCGTGCGCGCGGGCAAAGGGCTCAACGCGCGCATGACGGAAATCCGAATCCGGTTCCGTCCCGTGCCGGGTAACATCTTTCAGCATGCCGCGGGACACCTGGCGAACAACGAACTCCTTATTCGCGTGCAGCCCGACGCGGCCATCGCGTTTCGCATCGTCAACAAGGCGCCCGGACTGACCATCGCGCTCGAGGAAAGCGACCTCGACCTGCAGTATGCGTCCGCCTTCCCTGTACAAATTCCCGACGCCTACGAGTGCCTGCTGCTCGACGTGATCGAGGGAGACCGCAGCCTGTTTATACGTGCGGACGAACTTGCCGCGGCGTGGGACATCTTCACGCCCGCGCTGCACGAACTCGAATCGCACCGCATCCAGCCGCGGCCATATCCGTTCGGCGGTACCGGGCCCGACGCGGCCCAGGCACTGGCCGCGCGCTACGGCGCTACCTGGTGATCCTCTTAGATACCAGATCCGTCCGATCCGTCCGATCTACCGGCGTCCCCGGTCGCCGGCCTCACTTTCTCGACGATGTGGCCGCGCAGCCAGCGGAAATACTCAGCCCGCTCGCCGGTCCCGGTTTCGAGGTAGGCGTCAATATACGGCAGCGCCTGCTCGAGCGCGCCCTGTTCGTAATACATCAGGCCAAGCTCCGACGCATTGCGGCCTCCGGGCACGTGCTGCACGCCCTCGAGGAAACACGCCTCCGCCCGTTCCGGGTCGCCTTGCGCCAGCGCGATCTCGCCCTCGTAGTACTTCGCTTTCGCGATTTCGATGGGAAGCCCCAATTCTCCGGCGATAGTTATCCAGCGCGCGATGAGGCCCTCCGCCTCGGCGTACTGGCCCAGCGCCATCAGGCAGTCGCACAGCGGCTCGAACACCGAAAGCGGCGGCGGATCGAATACCGCAGCCTCGCGCAAGAGCGGCGCCGCCGCCTCCAGTTCGCCCGCCTGCCAGTGAAGCACACCCAAGCGTTTGGCCGTGTCCGCCCGGTTCTGTGGGCCGTAAAAAGGTCGCGCGATCGCCTCGCCATACACGGCCTTCGCATTCTCAATCGCGCCGGCCTCCTCGAAACGCATGGCCCGATCCATCAGCACCTCGCCAAGTTCGTTGTCGAGTCCATCGATGAACTCGCCCCCAAATCGCGCATACGCCCACGCCGCTGCAAAGAACACCGCGACGCCGGCCACCGTAAACGCGGCCAGCGCCACCATCAGTTCCCGACGTGAGATCGCTTCCGTGCTCATGGCGAACCTCCCGCGCCGGCATCCGCGGACTGTCCGCGTTCGAGCGCCGCCAGTTCCGCCTCCAGAACCGCGTACAGCGCCGAACTCGCGGCCGTCTTCTGGAGCAGCGCCTTATACTCGAATCGGGCCTCGGCCGCGCGGCCCGACTCCGCAAGCCGCCGCGCCAGCATGTGCCGCGTCAGCATCTGCTCGCCCCCTTCCGCCGCCGCCTGGCGCGCCGCATCGAGCGCCTCGGCCGCGCGCCCCAAGCGCGCGAGCGCCTCCGAGTAGTGGGCGAGCGCCGTGGCCCGTTTCGCGCCATCGAGTCCCGGCATTGCCGCCGCGAACACTTCGTGCGCCGCTTCCCAACGCCCGCTCCACACGAAAAGTTCGCCCATCGCCGCGAGAAAGGCCGCCTGATCAACGGGCGTCATCGCCGCCGACTGCAAGGAGTCAATGTACAGGTCGCCGATCCAGCTCAACGTGCGCTGCACGGCATCCGCGTCGCGCCCGAACGCAGGCGAGCGCGCCAGCGCGGCCAGTTTTTCGCCGCCCGCCAACAGCGACGCCGATGTGGGCACATCCAGCGCCGCCAGCAGCCCCAGCGCCTCCGGCGGAGTCCTGCGCTCCGCCTCCAGGCGGGCTATCGCCGACACGGCGCGTTTCGCAAGCGCCGCGTTCCGCGTGGACCGGTCCATGACAATACTCAACTCGCCCCATAAGGGGAGGGAGGCCGGGTCGCGGTCGAGTGCCGCGTCGATCACCGTGCGCGCAAGCTGGACCTCCCCCGCTTCGCGATAGACCACCGCCTGGTGCCATGCGATTTCCGACAACGTCGCCGCCTGCGGCGGCTGCGCCCGCGCAAGACGCTCCGCCGCCGCGTGGAGCGCGTCCAGGAAACAGGCGCGCCGGTCGCACTCGCGCGCAAAGCCGTGATACACGCGCCACAGTTCAGGATCGTCAGGCCGCAGTTCCGCCGCCTGCCGGAACGCCCGCTCCGCCTCATCGACCGCACCGGCGTTGGCCCACGCAAGCGCGATCCGCTGTTGCAGACCCGCCCGGTCGCGCGCGCCGTACACCAGCGCCCGATTCAGATGCTCCGCGACAACACGCCAGGAGTCGGCGTCATGCGCCTGAGTCGCGGCAAGGGCCGCGCGCATATCCCACAGGTCCGAGAGCGGCGGACAGAGCCGCTCGAGGCGATCAAGCACCCGCGCGGCGTCCTCCCGCGCGCGCGCGGCGCGCTCCGGCTGCGATTCCCGCGCAAGGACGGCGATATTCACGCGGGCCCGGGCCAGGCGCAGTAGCGCCTGCACGTCCCGGCAATCCTCCTGGTCGGCCCAGACCAGCCGTTTGACCGCCCCCGCATTGTCGCCCCGCCGCAGATCGAGTAAGGCCATGAACTGAGGGAATCGCGTGTCCCACGACGCAAGCGCCGCGCCGCGCGCCAGCGCTTCATAGGCTTTCCGGCGCACCGCCGCCGCCGCCGCGTTGTCGCCGCGCGCGGCGTATTGTTCCGATCCGTAGCGCGCGAACTCGGCCGTCTGCAAGTGCCGCTCCGCCGCGAACCACTGCGTCCCGTAGTACGCCGACACGAGGGCCGCAATCCCCGCGACGCTCGCGACCGTCACGGAGGCGGACCGACGCATCGCGCGCCCTGGCGCGAGCGCATCGAGTCCGCCAAGCAGCATGAAGAACAGGCCCGACGATACCGGAACACGGGCGTTGAAACCGAAGAAGCCGTCCACGGCGAAGACGCAGACGCAGGCCGCAAGCGTCATGCCGAGCCGACGCCGGTCCGGGTCGTCTCTCACGGCGGCGAGGGCCAGCCCCTGAAGCAACGCCCAGACCAGCAGAGCGATGTAGACCGCCGCGCCCGGCACGCCGGTCTCGACGGCGGTTTCGAGCAGGTCGTTGTGGACGTGCATGTTCTTCTTGCCCGTCGTCGCGAACCAGTACTGCTCGTACTCCGTCCAATACGCCGCGTTATGAAGCGCATACTGACCGGGACCGAATCCCAGCGGCGGTTTGTCGAGCGCCATCCGCGCCGCGCCGTAGTAGCCGTTGTAGCGCAACAGTAGCGAACTGTCCAGCGGCACGTCCGCCCCGCGCGCCTCCGCACTTTCGCCCGCACCGCCCCGCCGGGAAACGATCCCCGTTCGATACGCCGCCAGCAAACCCGCCAGCGCGACAGCGGCGACAATCACAGACGTCATCAACGTCACCCACGCCGCGCGCGCGGGGCGCGCTTCCCGGCGACACACCAGGGCCGCGATTCCCACAAGCGCGAGTGCGGCCAGCACCGCCACGCGCGGGCCGCGCGTGGACGTGAGATAAAGGTGGACACCGATGAGCAGTCCCGGCGCGATGTACAGCGGCTGACTGCGCGCCAGGCCCGCCGCGAGGATCAACGCGATCACGAGCGTGTGCGCCGCGAAATTCGGGTTGGCGTAGGTCGCCGGGAGCCCGAAATACTCCTCGACGTCCTTCTGGCCCCAGGGGAACGGGTCCGGCAGGCCGCTCGCCTGGTACAGCCCGTAGAGGCTCGATAGCGCCACGGCGAGAACCATGACCCCGGCAAGCCGCCGCACGTGCGCGGGCGTCCGGCAGGCGTGCGCGGTATAGAGCGCCAACAGCGAAAGCCCAAGCCATCGGCGTAATTCGACGAGACCGTGGGCCGCGCTCTCCGACGCCAGCGCGGACGCGAGATGAACAAGCAGAAACACCGCCAGCAATGCCGCCAGCGGCGACCGCCACCGCAACGCGCCGCCGGCAAACAGCGCATCCGCCACGCACAGCGGCGCAATCAGGAGCAGCGCCCAGTCCGTGATGAGCTGCTTGATCGGCCCCGCCGGGTTGTGCGTGTAGGGGTACAGGGCAAGCACAAGAAGGAACACGTACCCCATCAGGAGCGCGCGCATGCCCCGCCGCATTATCGTGTCCGATTCCCGCATGCGTGGTGGTATAGCAAGTCGCGCGCATGCAGGCAAGTCAGCCTCGCGCATCACGCGGTAACACGGGAATTCCAGGAATGCCCGGCCCGCGTAAGCGTAACCTGCAATGCAATGTCGCGATTACTCCGACCTCAGTGCAACGGACCGGGATTCCAACGATGAGAGACGCAGCAATCGCTGGTCATTTGTCAACAGCTCCGCTCCGAGAACCTGCGCTGTTGCTGCGATTATCGCGTCCGGCAGCTTCACACTTTCTCTGCGGCGTATTTTGATCGCGGCATATCGAATGTCAGGGGTAAGCTCAACAACGCCGACATCGCCCAGGAACACCCCAATCTCGTCTAGCTTAATAACTCCATCTCTGTGATGACGGAGACATAGTACGCGCACGACTCCAGGTCTTCCGCCACCATTCCTCGGAGAAGATAGAGGACGACGTTCGTGTCCAGAACGCGCCTCACCTCTCCCATTCTTCGCGCATCCGATGTTGAAAAGCCAACGGCTCCTCGCCGCCCTTCAACTTACCCGAGAACGCCATCAAGTCCACCATCGCCGGCGCCCGCCTTCGAACGCCGCCAAGCTGTTGCTCGATTTCCAGCCAATCCCCGTAGGCAATCTGCACGGCTATCGGCTTTCCGGCGTCATCGGTGACAATCTTCTTTCGAATTTCTTGCATCACCGTATTCCATCACAACTCGTCGCTTCGTGCGATTATATCACGTTACGAAGCGCATTGGCGCGGGCCGCGGGTCGTCCGGGGCGACTTCCTCGGGCGAACACACCGGTGTGATGCCCGTATCGATCCAGTGTTGCACCAGGCCGCGCAAGACCGGCGCCATCGCGTAGTACTGCCGCCCCTGTTCTTTCGGGTTGGCCGTTATCGCCGCCTCGCCCCGGAGGAACGCGGGCAGCACCTCCAAGAGCAGATCAAGCCCCGCCAGCACCACGCGCGCCCGGATGTGGCCAAGCTGCTCGCCTTGCGCCACGTCCACCACCCGGCGCGCGAGAATAGGGCCCGTGTCGATGCCACGGTCGATGAGGTGCACCGTCGCCGCGGGCTGCATGCCGTAGTACAGGCTCCATTCGGCGGCGTTCATGCCCCGAACGTGGGGCAGCCACGCGCTGTGCACGTTCAGGATGCCGCCGGGCACGCGTTCGAGGAAGGATGCGCGGAGTATGCCGCCGCCGGTAAAAAGGGCGTGACGTGGCCCGTATTGGTCGAGGAGGCGCAGCGCCGTCAACGAGTCGAGGCTTGGAACGACGTGCAAAGGCACGTCGAGTTCGCGACACAGCCGACGCAGACTGCGATGAGGCACGTTCCAGTCATCGAGTCGTTCGCGATACGTCGCGTATTCCGCGTCGTGAACCGTCGCCGTGCGGAACCCGAGCGCGCTCGCGACGCGCCCGACCGCCTCGGGGCCCAGTCTGCGCCGCCACTGTCGCCACCGTCTCGGCGAGAATTCGTTGACGCACAGCACGGCCTTGACGGGCGGCGCCTCGGCCACGCGCCGCTTGAGCGCCCACAGGAGCGCCAGCGCCGTCGGCGCGCGCCGGTAGCCCGCCAGTAGGACGACGCCGTCAGCCATGCGTCGCGCCTCCCGCGTCAAGCGCATCGAGACGTCGTTGGAAATCGAGCATCGCATCGACAAAGAATTTCGCGGCCCAATTCGGGTAGCGCATGGTCAGATAACACCCATATAGCGGATGCGAGCCCGCGATCGCGCCGTGCAGCCGCCGCCCCGGTCGCAGGCGCTGCCGCCGGCACACCTCGTCCAGCGCCTTCGCCGCGACGTTCAGATAGCGCGGGTCGCCGCCGCGCTCGTACACGCGCAGCCAAGCCGACGCCAACTGGCAGTGGCCCGTGAGGCACACGAAACTGAGATCGCCCCGCCAGTCCGCGTCGTAGGAGCCGGCGATGCGCCCCTGTGTCTCGCACCGGCGCAACAGGCGCGCGCAGGAGTCCGCCGCGGGCGCGCCGTATCGGTCCCAGGCCTCGAGCGCGACGGCGCACTCGAGCAGTCCCTGAAGGATGTAGCCGATGGTGTGCGTAAACGCGGGCGCGCCAGGTCGAAAGCCCCAATTCACGAACGCGCCGTTCGCGAGCCGATCCGACAAGACCGCTTCCAGGCCCCGTTCCACGCAACGAAGCACCTCGGGGTCTCCAAACTGCTTCCCATACACGGCGAGGGGCCAGCACACGTGGGCGTAGTAGCTCGGCGAAAATTCCGGTTCATAGGCGTGCTTCCGCCAGCGTCCGTCGGGGTCCTGCTCGCGGACAAGCCACGTCGCCGCGCGCTCCGCGGCCTCGTGAAACCGCGACTCGCGGCTGTACACGTGCATGACACACAGGCCGAGCAGGATTTGCGCCGTGTTGAACACGCTGGCCCGCCCGGGCCGCCTCGGGCGATACAGTCCGCCCGGAAACGCGCCCTCCGGCAGTTGCAGCGCCAACAACCAGTCCGCCATTCGCAACGCCCGTACCGCATACTCCGGGTAGTCGTAAACCGCCGCCGCCCGCAGCAGCGTCGGGATGATATAGCCCGTTGTCTCGGGATAGGGCGGAAACCACCCCACAATCGGCACATAGTACGCAGACGACCCGCCCCCGGCGACAGCGTCCTGAGACGCGCACAGCCAGTCCAGCGCCGCGCGGATGCGTTCGGACATCGCCGCGCGCGCGGCTACGGGCTCATCCGGTAATGGTCGCTTCAAGATGGGTTCACTCCCGCTTCGCCGAGCAGTCTACGGGAAGGACCGCGCGGGGTGTCAAGCAACTCGCACTTATCCGATCTGTCCGATCGGTCCGATCAGTCCGATCGGTCCGATCAGTCGGCGGGGGCCCGAAGGCTAATGAACGGTTGACAGTCCCGGAAATATCCCTCTAGAATGGCGCTCTTGTTTGGGGTTACGACTCTGTGCGTATCTTGTTTCTGTGCCAGTACTTCCCCCCGGAGATG
>Ga0116142_10005253_pt1 | contig 11793 bp, 8 predicted proteins | sample AD_UKC033_MetaG_FD_89785 | JGI IMG/M metagenome (GOLD analysis project Ga0116142, IMG submission 89785) | Active sludge microbial communities of municipal wastewater-treating anaerobic digesters from USA - AD_UKC033_MetaG | ecosystem: Engineered > Bioreactor > Anaerobic > Digestate | place: USA... | reverse complement strand
GTACGATCTGGTGCTGCTCATTCAGAGTGCCACCTTCAAGGCGATGGAGCGCTTCATCCGGGAAGAGATTCGCCCCATGGACGGCATCATCCGCACGAAGCTGCTCAACGTGATGAACATGTTTGAAATGTAGGCATAGACTCCCTCCTCAATGAAAAACCCACTCCCTGCGCCGCACGTTTATACCGGCGCAGGGAGTGCGTTTCTTAGGCTGCCCTGAATTCTTTGCTCTCATCGATCTCTCCCCTCATTTTGTTATCCCTGTGTTCTGATAAGCACACCCTTGCGATGAGACTATCCCGATGATTCAATCTTGCCGTAAAAGAAAACATGCTTATTGTGGCTGGAGGCAGAATTCATCAGAGTAATTTGTGTGAGGTGTAGCGGTCATGTTGAAAAAGATGGAGGTTGGTTCTCTCCAGGCTAATTGTTACATTATCGGTCACGCGGAAACTCGCGAGGGGTGTGTTATCGATCCCGGAGGTGAAGTTTTTCGCATCGTACAAGAGATATCAAATTCCAATCTGACGATCAGTCATATTATTCTCACCCACGGTCATTTCGATCATGCCAGTGGTGCAGCAGAGCTGAGGGGAATCCTCAAGGCACCGGTGTGCATTCATCAGTCTGATGCTGGAGCACTGGGTTTCCAGGCCGATGAGTTTTTGATTGACGGTCAGGTACTAATGATCGGTGCCTACAAGCTTACCGTGCTACATACACCCGGGCACACTCCTGGAGGGATCTGCATTCTGGCACCAGGTGCGGTGTTCACGGGAGATACGCTGTTTGCCGGGTCTATTGGGAGAAGTGATTTTGTGGGCGGCGATTATCGGCAACTCATCAAGTCGATACAGGAAAAACTGTTTCCGCTCGGGAATGATCTTCGGGTTTATCCTGGACACGGCCCCGCCAGCAGCATCGGACGGGAACGGACTACCAATCCGTTTTTTGTGCGCTGATAGTCAGCGATCGGATTCTGAAGCGAAGTAGTTTCCATCTGTAGCGTTAGCCGCAGGCAGGTACGGTACGCAAAGCTGTGTATGGTGGGTATGTTGAAGATTCTGTATCGGTTTGAACGCGGTGAGGTGGTCTCGGTGCTATCACCTCGAGCGCACGTGGTAACCCTGTGTGGAGCATAGTGCTGATGTATATGAAAGCTCGCTGTGGTCCGGGAATAGAGTAAGCGCGTGAGGGTCTATCGGGTTGTCCTTGGAGGAAAAGGTGTATGTACCGTGGTTCGGCCGGAAACAGGGCGAGTAACGTGGCGGGCAGGTACCATCAGAAGATGAAATCCGTTGAAAGAAACCTGGAGCTTCGCTCTGTGACAATGGATCGTATTATGTGTCTGTTTGCTTCAGTTTCCTTGGCTGCGACAAGCGTCCGGATCGAGAAGACCCTGAGGGCGTCAGATACGGATAGGGTGCCTTCTGCCGAATCTTTTCTGCCGGTGTACGGAAATGTGTCCGGACTGCGTTGACACTGGCTGTTGATATTGACCCGACAGACCTGATTCACCAGCGGATCAATCAGGTCAGCAAGAGTCTTCGGATTGCTTCCAAAGAGGCTAACCTGCTGTCCATAATTCGACTGAATCACGTACTTCATCGGCTCTTCGATGTTCGAGAAGGGGGCAATCGGAACAACCGGCCCAAATTGCTCTTCAGAATACAACCTCATGTTCGGTTCGACGGGGTACACGACTGCCGGAGACATAAGCGTATGGTCAATAGAGCCTCCGCCTCGATTAACTACCCGAGCACCTTTGCCGCAGGCGTCATCAATCAGTTCCGCGAGGTCTCCTGTTTTATTGAGTTCCGGCAATGGCGTGATGGAGACTCCGGGTTCCCAGGGCAGTCCCTTCTTGAGGATATTGACGGCGTTACCGAAGTCGGCGAGAAATGATTCGACAATCTCTTTATGCACAAAGAGGATTTTGAGAGCCGTGCATCGTTGACCATTGAAAGACAGTGCGCCCAGAACGCACTCAGCCACAGCATTATGCAAGTCTGCATCCTTCAAAACGATTGCTGCGTTTTTGGCGTCGAGTCCGAGTACGGAGCGCAAGCGGTGAGGTTTCGGATGCTGCTTTTTCAGAATATCAGCAACCCGACTGCTGCCTATGAATGCCAGCACATCGATTTTTCCGGACGTCATGAGAGGGGTAATGATCTTCTTCCCTTCTCCATATGCCGTGTTGACGACACCTTTGGGAAAGGAATTTCTAAATGCCTCTAGCAGTGGCAGGTGGAGAAGTACTCCGAGCCGGGGCGGCTTAAAAACAACTGTATTACCCATAATGAGTGCTGGAATCAGAGTAGTGAATGTCTCATTGAGCGGGTAGTTGAATGGGCCCATGCACAGTACCACGCCAAGCGGAGCACGACGAATCTGTCCGATAACACTCTGTTCAATAACAAACCGTGACGATATTCGATCAAGATCCTTCAGCGCATCGATTGTATCTCTGATGTAAGCGACGGTGCGGTCGATCTCCTTTTCGGCATCGGGAAGCGGCTTTGCTATCTCCCACATCAGGAGTCGCACAACATCCTCCCGCTTGTCATTCATCTGGTAGGCAAAAGCCTCCACATGCCTAATTCTCTCCTCAACCGACATGGTCGGCCACGGACCTCGCCCGTTATCATAAGCCCTACAGGCTGCATCAAGTGCCTCCACCGCCTGTGCTTCGGTAAGCAAGGGATAGGTGCCGATGATTTTCTGTTGAACGTGATCGTTGACGATTTCACAGACAGGCGACAGTACATCCCGCTGGTCGCCATTCCATTCTCTGATTGTGCCATCGCAAAGGTACTGACGCTGATCGATGGGCGAGTCGATGCGCCACTGGTCCGGTATCGTATTCGCAATGCGAAAGAGTGAAGCTGATTGGAAATCTGTCATTTCACTATCTCCTTTTTAATCCGAGAGCCTACGGCTGCTGCCCACTCGACCGTATGCCTTAGCGGCGAATGTAAATTCGAGGTGATGAGTCCTGCAGACGAGTCGATCAGCGTAGGAATACGGTCCGGATGCTTGGCAGTGGAATACCATGGTAGTGATACGTATTATACGTGAACGCATCAGCGTGGAGAAATAGGGTGAAGCACGTATTCCCACGTCGGTTTAGGGACGCACGACAGGTGAAAGCATGTATGATTGACGTGACGCGGCTGAATGTGAGATTGCCCTGATTGAGAAAGCTTCGGTGCCCGAATCTGAAGAATCTCCTTACCGTTAACGCTCTACCACTTCAGATCCTTCGTGCCGCTGCATGCGGCGCTCGAGATGAGGTGGAAGAGAGTCTCCACAGGGAAAAACCACCTGACGTTTATATCCCCTGCGCTGATTTTTGGACAACAGCGATTTAGTGGATAGTACATACCATTGAGGGTTGTGAAATATGGGTTCCGGGTAGAATTGCGATTGAGGAATGGGCAGGTGCTCTGTGGAAGACTCTTCGTCGAGGGGCTCAGAGTGCAGGTCACGAAAAGGAAATAAAAGGGGTTGGAGCGGGATTCGACTACTTAGCGGGAGGAATATGTATGAGAGTGCCGAAAAAGTGGTTTCTTCCCGCTCCAGGTTGAGGATCGTATGTTTAGTGTAAGACTCCCTGGCATAAGTAACCTCAGCCGGAGAGTGATTGTAGAAGGAAGCGCTCACTTTCTGTACAGAAGCATTTTTGGTCCGGGCCGGTTTTGTAGTGTGCCTCTGCAATGCTATGAAGCGTTCGTAAATGCCGCATCCGCACTGATCATGCGGCGAACAGGTCTTCTTCGCGTCGCGGCAGCGCTGTCAGCAGGAGGCTAAACCAAGCAAACATGCCGGTACAGGCAGGTAAGTGCGTATTTCATCTTCATCGGGAGAGTATTTGACATGGTAGGGTAAGAAGTGGGGTTTTGATTGAATGGGGTGACTATACATGAGAAATGCTGATCTCTTCTGTCGGGTAGCGACTCTGCTTCTTTTCGATTATTTGCTGATGGCAAGAATCGAAATGTTGCTTTTCTGTATTTCGACAATACGGGTCAGGGATGGCAGAACAGGTAAGAGAAGACATGATGATACACAGCAGCCATTCATTCGGGTATCAATCGATACTGAATTCCTGTGCACCATCGGAGCCGTATGAATACACAATTTCCCAGGAAGAAATATAGTGAATACGATATAAACACCTTTTTCTCTGACGGGTATAATGGAAAAATTGGAACAATGCAGTAGAGGATCGTTTCTGGAAACGCTCCTCCGTTCGCTCGCAATAAAAAAGGGAATGCGGCACAGCATCATCACGGGGGGGGATAATCCATGGAAGAGACCTTGAAGCAATTCGTTAATCAGACGGTGCGGATTCATACGATCTCCGGCGTAGGCTCCTATCTGGGTTCGCTACAGAAGGTGACTGATTAACCTATTGTGCTTCGGACATCCGCAACCGCCGTTCTTCTGATGATACAGCACATAAAAAGGCACAAGAAACAGAGGAGAATTGGCCATGGCTACAAAGGAAGTGATGGAAAACAAGGACTATGATTTAGTGAGCGTGCTCTATCACGTTCTTCAAGGTGCTGAAACTGCACAACACTACCAGCAGGATGCTGAACGAGAGGGTGATCAGGAAGTTGCGCAGTACTTTCAAAAAGCTCACGAGAACTACCAGCAGCTCGCTGATCAGGCTAAGAGCCTGCTTGCTAGTCGTATCAGTAAGCGGTAGGGCGCTAACGATTGATTCGTTCGATGATTGTCGGGCAGCTTAACAAGGACGTGATAAATTGTTACCAAGAGTATGCTCGGGATGAAGAATGCCTTTCCCGGCAGGGCATCGGACAGTATTTTCCAGGCTGGATATATCTGCTTTATTTGAAGAGATAGGAATAGGCGTTTCTCGCAAGCGTAAATCGTTTACTGCACCAGACGGCCGAGGAGCAAGCAGCTACTGTGGCCAGACCTACTCCGGCTGAAATCATCATCGTATAGGAAAACGGATACGCGGCCACAGGGAGAAAACTGGAAATCAGATAAATGATCATGAGATGAGCAACATAGGCAAAAAGCATATTTTCGGCTATGAGCGCATTCACGCGCTGCAGCAGCCCGTCTGAAGCGAGTGGGAGCAGGCTGCCGAGCTGATACATGAGAACGAGGTTCAGCACTGTAGGGAAAAAATGCAATGAGTAAAACAGCGGAGTGTGTCGATTTGTATACAGACACATCAGTGTATAATAGGTGAAAGAACAGATGGCGACAAAGACTATGGTTGAGCGTTTCATGATGCGTTTCTGAACGTTGTCCCAGGCGACAGGGCTGATGAAAATTCCAAGCAGGCATCCTACCGTTCCTATAGTGGTGTATCGCACGCCGTAATAGTTGAAGGTGCGGGTGACTTCGATGATAAATAAGGAGAGGATACAGCATAACGCAAGGAGAAGGCTCGTTTTGGGTTTGAGATGCCGGATCAGAAACCAGGAAGCAAGGCAGGTTAGGGCTATCGGGACAAGCATTTCGAAACTGACAGGTTTTGAATCTGCTCCGAGCAAAATGACCCTGAATAGAATATCAGGAAGAGTATGCCTGTGAATGAGTGTGTGGAGGCGGTCCGGCCGCAGGGTGAAGATAAACAGATTGAGAAGAATAAAGAGTGCCATAAATCGGTAGGAACGGATGAAAAGCTTTGACTTGATCTGTACAGCGCTTGTCTGGAGCCTGCGCGAATAGAGTACCGCCGACGTAAATCCTGCCAGGAAGACGAAGGCAGTTTGAGAGGTTATAGTGAGTGTGCCGTTATATTGACCACCATAGTACCAGCCAAAGGTATGAGAAATGATCATTGTCAGTACCAGGTAGGTGCGACACAAATCGTAACTTCGATCACGAGTCTCAAGAAATCGACGAGCGGTCATGGTGATCCTTTCAGCGAGACTGTATGTGAGCTATACCAGGGTCGACCGTAAACGGTCCGCAAGAAAAGATAGGTGCTGTACCGTCGGAGCTTGAAAGTTCCGAAAGGAGAGCCCTTGGCTTTTTACATTCTCCACCTTATTTCTATAGTCTTTTGCTAGTGCACGATTTGATTGATGAGAAAAACACTTTTTCGTGTTTTTGGGGAAGTCCTGAAAATTTTATTATTTGTCTGAAAGGGGCGGGTGGCGATACTGCGTATTACCCATTCTCACGTACATCGTGACCCCATTAATCATTTTTAGTGGACAGATTAACGTTGCCAGGAACACTCCTTGCGCTGATATTTCCTCTATTTTCTTGACAGGTGTCTCCGCAGTTATTAAGCTTTTTTCATATCTGCGCAATTCTGTAAGATCGCTCACAGCCAAGGGATAGAGAGTGAGCTGCGTTTATTCTCATTTCCATCCAACTGCCTCAATTTGTTCTGAGTTCTCATGAACGACAGCGACGATGCAAAGAAACAGGTCATCACTGAAGTGCAACAACGCCGGCAGCGTGTCGCTGAATGCGATGCAAAAACGGCAACGCTGTCACAGCACTATGATGCTGCCTTCACTCAGGCAATCAGCAGCGCCCAAGCGAGCATCTTTTCCCTTGATCTGAATACCTGCCAATTTTTCGCTTCAGCGTCCGCAAAAGTCTTGCATGGACTGTCTCCGGACAGTGTCCTGGATAAGAATAGTGCCATAGCCGTAATCTGTCCCGATGATCGGCCCCGGGTAGAAGCAGCATTGCAAAGCTGCATTGAAGGAGAGAGTCCCTTCCTAGTCGAATATCGGGTCCGGAAACCTGATGGAAGGATGCGGTGGATTGCATCACTGGCTCAGGTATTACCTGGTCCGCTTGGACCAAAGTTGGTAGGGCTATGCCGAGATATCACTGAGCGCAAAGAAGCTGAAGAAGGCCTTAGACGGCAGAGCGCGATTCTGCAGGCAATCAGCCGGATTTTTAAAGAGGCACTCACCTGCGAGACCGAAGAAGCACTCGGACTCACCTGCCTCACAGTAGCTGAAAAGCTGACGGGCAGCACGCTTGGCTTTATTGCTGAGATCAGCCCTGATGGGCACCTCCATGATATCGCCATCAGTGAGCCGGGACGGGTCGGCTGTACCATGCTCGATGAGATCGGCCACCGCTGTCCACCGGGCCGTTTTAACCTACAGGGTCTTTTTAAACAGGCGCTGATTGACGGTGTAAGCCTGCTCACCAACAGTCCCTCATTTCATCCGGACAGTATCGGAGTGCCTGAAGGTCATCCGCATCTGGATTCCTTCCTGGGGGTGCCACTGATACACGGCGGCAGAATCATCGGGATGATTGCCGTAGGCAATCGCGAAGGCGGGTACCGCGCTGAAGATCAGGAGGCGCTTGAAGCATTAGCTCCGGCTGTTGTGGAAGCTTTAATGCGCAAGCGGTTAGAACTGGCGCAACTCCTCCTTGCTCAACAACGACAGCTCGCTTTGGATGCAGCACGCATGGGTTGGTGGCATTACGATCCGCAGACGACGACTATCACCTACGATGAGCGCTTCAGAGAATTGTTCGGAGCTTCCGGCACCTCGGGGTTGGTCGCGGAAGTTGTTTTTAAGCGGATGCACCCGGATGATGAGCCGCAGGTTATGGCAGCTGTTGAGTCAGCCCTCAACCCGGCCGATCCAAAACCTTTCTCGGTGGAGTACCGCATCGTGGCTGTTGATGGATCGGTGCGATGGTTTGAAGCACACGGTATCTCAGCCTTCGAGGATGAGGGTGATGATCGGCGGGCAGTAAGCCTTGTCGGTACGGTGGCTGACGTTACTGGCCGGAAGAAGATGGAAGAAGATCTGCAAAAAAGTCGCACCGAGCTTGAGGTAATGGTTGCTGAAAGGACTGCTGACCTTACGAGTGCCCTGCAGCGGATAACTGCTCAGGAGCAAGCTCTAAGGCAATCTGAACAGCGGTTCCGGCAGCTTTCCAATGAGCTGCTGCAGGCGCAGGAAAACGAACGCAAACGGCTGGCCAATGAAATTCACGATAGTGCCGGTCAGGTATTGGCAGCGATCAAGTATCGGGTGGAAGCGTCTTATATGAAGCTGCAGAAGGCTGGTGTCGCGGAAGCCTTGCAGCCGGTCAAGGATCTCATTCCTACCATCCAGCAGTGTATCCATGACATGCATCGTCTGCAGATGGAGCTGCGGCCAACAGTTCTCGACGATATGGGGGTGGCAGCGACAATAGAATGGTTCTGCCGCGAGTTTCAAACGACCTATCCATCCATCACCGTAGAGCGAACGCTCAGCGTGAATGAGGCTGATCTGCCTGATTCGCTCAAGCTGGCGATTTTTCGGGTTGTACAAGAGGCGCTGAACAACGTGGGGAAGCACAGCGGCGCGAATCGCGTGCTTATCCTGTTGGAGGAAAAAGAAGGAATGCTTCGGCTGCACATTGATGATGATGGTCGGGGTTTTGATCTGCAGGAAGCTCAGAAGATCGAAGCCTTCGGCAAAGGTCTGGGGCTTTCCAGCATGCAGGAACGGGTTTCCTACTCGGGAGGGACGCTCACCATCGACTCGGCGCCGGGTAGCGGCACCCGCATTGAGGCCGTGTGGCCGGAGAAGGCGCTGGAAAAACATGAATAATACAATTTGAATGGAAAACGAGCAGCTATGATAACAACAGCCCTGCTGGTTGAAGATAATAAGTTCTTTCTCGACTCATTCACGGATGCACTGCGCACGTATCTCCCCTTGTTACGAATTGAAGTTGCTCATGATGGCGAGCAGGCACTCGAGCTGATGCAGCATTGCAAACCCGAAATTGTGTTTATGGACGTAAAGCTGGCAGGGGAAAGCGGATTTGAGCTGACCCGAAAGGTAAAGAAAGTGTACCCTTCGGCGCGTGTCATCATGCTGACGGCTCTGGCACCAGAAGCTGAATATTTGGCCGCAGCTCGGGCGGCAGGTGCAAGTGATTTTGTGGTGAAGGGCTCCTTGAGTATGGAAGAAATCGTCGACTTGATCACTCGGGAGAGAATATAGCCTGGAGCTAACCGGCTGTTGTGCCCGAAAAATTGAAGATCGTGATTTTCCGGGTACTGCAGGAAGTAATGAACAATGCAGGCAAGCATAGCGAAGCCGAGCGCATTCTCCTAACCCTACGGTTGGTATCCTCCACTATTCAGACGCAGGGATCGCGCCATCTAAGGGTGCGGCCATTCGTCCTAAGGCGGTCCCACAAGCAAGGAGGGCGGAGCTAATGAAAGCCCGCCCTTTTACAGCTTTGGCGATATTTGTTGTTATTGTGATACCACTATTTCCCCTTCAGCTATTTTCTTTCCTTTTTGATCCAGAGTTTCAGGCCCGCCAGAAGCCACTTCAACGGTGTATTTATAGGTGCCTTGGTCCTGAAAGCTTAAGCTCGACGTTCCTCCGACAGGCACCCAGCTGTTGACAAAACATTCAAAGGTATTCAATGAAAACTGATCCGAGGCCTTCGTTGCATTGGAACATTTTTTTCCTTCCTCGAAGCTTATTCTTATATTCGCGTCGGCGGAGCGGTTATACCAAACGACACAATCACCTCTGGATATTTCCATTCTGGCAGGTTCAACTGCTGCGCTGGCACCCTCAGCCTTACCACTGATTGATACAACACGACAGTCCTGAGCCCACAGGTGAGCCGCGCTTGCGAGTGAGAGTATGATGATGATAACAGCACCGAAAACCGTTTTATACCCGACTGCGTCTCTGTTCACGGCTGTACCTCCTCTTGTAAGATAGTATAGGTTTACCTCTGTCGCTTTCCGTATCCTCCACCTCTTCCCTTGTCCCGAGATGATTCCTCCACAGGAACATGAAGGACGAGCGGAGTGCTTTCGCCGCCATTCTTCTTTATAGTACCTTGCCGTTCATGACAGGTTGATACGTAATAGTGCGCATTTTTAATGCAAAAATATCGTATAAACCGCAGGCCTGTGTTAGCTCAACCCAGACTACAGGCGTCTTGCCATAGTCTGTGCCTGGCAAAGACACTGAAAAACTTCAGCATACGTCTGGTAATAGTACCCTGCTGGTCAGCTTTCTCCTTTCAGCCGTCATAGCAGTAACCTTCTGTTTTTCTCTCAGCACGTTCTCAGAAAAGGTTTTTTGCGGGTTTCCCGCCTTGATTTGCCGTGCTGCGGTGAGTAATATTTTTGCATTTTAGTTTCTGTGTTGTTCGCTTATCTGATCTTAACCTCCGGTGTGTGAGTGACAGCGAAAGTTGTCACTTCGCTGCAATTCTGTACTTGACATGCCGCGCACATTGTCAGTAAAGGGAAATTTCTTTTCCCCTTTATAATCTGGGTGCTTTTCAGCATCTGAAGAGGCTGTTACGAGAAAACAGACTGTACCTGTTTTCCTAAGGTGAGCCATCGTGCATAAGCTTCCTATATGCGATAGCATCAAAGCCAGGAAACAGCTCATCACAGAATTGCCGCAGCCACGGCCTGGCAGCAGGATTCGGCCCATCATGTTGAGAAAGGGGTGCAATGAGAGCACGTAAAAGGCCATCAGCGGGTATCGCCAAATGCCCCACGGGCATTCGCGGTCTGGACGAAGTCACCAACGGCGGTCTGCCCAGGGGGCGGCCGACGCTCCTCTGCGGCGGGGCGGGATCCGGTAAGACGCTGCTGGCGATGGAATTCATCGTGCGCGGCGCCCGCGATTACGGTGAGCCGGGTGTGTTCGTCTCCTTCGAGGAAACCTCTGATGAGCTGGCCGCCAATGTCGCCTCGCTTGGCTTCGATCTGCCTACCATGGTGAAACAGAAGCAGCTCGAACTTGATTATGTGCGAATAGAACGCAGCGAGATCGAGGAGACGGGCGAGTACGATCTTTCCGGGCTGTTCGTGCGGCTGGCCAGTGCGGTAGAGAGCGTCGGGGCGAAGCGGGTGGCGCTCGATTCACTCGAGGCGCTCTTTGCCGGCTTGCCCAACGAGGCGATCCTGCGGGCGGAGCTGCGCCGCTTGTTCAGCTGGCTCAAGCAGCGGGGGCTCAGCGCCGTGATCACCGCCGAACAGGGCCGCGGCACCCTGACCCGCTACGGGATGGAAGAGTACGTGAGCGATTGCGTGATTTTTCTTGACCACCGCGTCGTCAATCAGGTGGCAACGCGGCGGCTGCGGATCGTGAAGTATCGGGGCTCGGCCCACGGCACCAACGAATACCCGACGATGATTGACGAGACGGGCTTGAGCGTGTTGCCGATCAGCTCGCTGGGGCTCGATTACGTCGTCTCCAAGCAGCGCATTTCCACCGGGGTGGCGGAGCTGGATGCGATGTTTGGCGACAAGGGCTACTACCGGGGCAGCAGCGTGTTGATCTCGGGCACGGCCGGCACGGGCAAGAGCTCTTTTGCGGCAGCCTTTGCGGACGAGGCCTGCCGGCGTGGCGAGCGGTGCCTGTATCTGGCCTACGAGGAGTCCCCACCCCAGATAGTGCGCAACATGGCCTCTATCGGCTTTGACCTGGCTCACTGGGTGAAGCAGGAGCGGTTGCGCTTTCACGCGGTGCGCTCGACGCTCTACGGTCTGGAGCAGCACCTGGTTGCCATCCACAAGCTGGTGGAGGAGTTTGGGCCCGACTGCGTGGTGATGGACCCGGTGACGAACCTGACCAGCATCGGTGATCGAGCTGAGATCACGGCCATGCTGAGCCGGGTGATTGATTACCTGAAGCAGCAGGGCATCACGGCTGTGTTCACCAGCTTGACTGAAGGCGGCAGCGCAAACGAAGGCACTGACGTGGGCATCTCGTCTCTGATGGACACCTGGCTGGAGGTGCGGCAGGAAAAGGTGAGCGGTGAGCGCAGGCG
>Ga0116142_10005250_pt1 | contig 11797 bp, 12 predicted proteins | sample AD_UKC033_MetaG_FD_89785 | JGI IMG/M metagenome (GOLD analysis project Ga0116142, IMG submission 89785) | Active sludge microbial communities of municipal wastewater-treating anaerobic digesters from USA - AD_UKC033_MetaG | ecosystem: Engineered > Bioreactor > Anaerobic > Digestate | place: USA... | reverse complement strand
CCGGGGCGGTTAGGCTCGCGCCTGCCCGTCAGCGTGCCGTAGAGGCCCACGAGATGCTCCCGCGTCGCCTGGACCGCCGAGACGGGGCACCCCTCCGCACGCGCCAGTTCGAGTAATTGGGTCGCGCAGCGTTTGCCCGGCGCATACGACAGATAGAGGTGATCGCCCAGGAGCAGGAGGAACGGGTCCTCGCCGACAAAGGCGCGCGCCGAATACACCGCGTGGCCGTAGCCCAGCGGTTCCGTCTGTTCCGAGAAGTGCAGCCGGCGCAGCAGCGTGTCGATGCACTCCGCCTGGTCCTCCGCCCAGACTTGGCCCGGATAACCCAGCAGCAGGTTGCGGCGCAGCGCGCGGAACGCGGCGACGTACTGCGCCTCGTCGCCCGGCGCGCACACGATGCAGATTTCCTCGATGCCGCTTTCGAGCGCCTCCTCCGCGATAATCTGGATAATCGGCTTCGTGATGCCGTCCCGGTCCAGGAGCGGCAGCATGCCCTTATGCACGGTGTTCGCCGCGGGAAACGTGCGTTCGCCCCGTCCCGCGGCCGTGATGACGGCCTTCTTGATTTCCACGAGTGCTCCTCCCTGCCAGAAGGATACAGTCTAGCAAGCGCTTCGTTAGCAGACAAACGAACACGGGCAGCAGGGGTGGGGTATACGCCGACCTTACCAATGCGCGCAGTCCGACGGGTCGGATCGGTTCGATCGGTCGGATCGGTCGGATCGGTCCGATCCGTCTGATCCGTCCGACACTACGGACTTGTGGGCGTGGCTCGGGATGGGGTCTAATGCGCGCGAGCAGGGAGACTATGCATATGGTGTTGCCTTGGCGCGGGAGCGCGAGACTGTGGTATGCCTTACGGGTCGGAGGCGCGTGCGCGCTGGCGCTGTTCGTGGCGGCATGTTGCCAGCCGCAATCCTCGGGGCCGCCGGGCGGGCCGCCCGCGACCGAAGGGGAAGGCGAGGAGGAGACGCCGCCGGAGACGCCCGTGTACACGTACCAGGTAGTGAACGCATATCCCCATGATACGGAAGCCTTTACGCAGGGCCTGGTCTATGAAGAGGGGCTCCTGCTTGAGGGGACAGGACTCCACGGGAAGTCGTCCCTGCGGCGCGTGGCCCTCGAAACAGGCGCGGTCATCCAGCAGCACGACCTGGAAGCGGCCTATTTCGGCGAAGGCATCGCCACGGTCGGCGATCGCATTATCCAGTTGACGTGGCGGGAGAACCGGGGATTCGTCTATGAGCGCGCCTCCTTCGCGTTACTGGGCCAATTCCAATACCCGGGCGAGGGCTGGGGCCTCACGTATGACGGCAACCGTCTCATCATGAGCGACGGCACGCACGTGCTGCGATTCCTCGACCCCGAAACCTTCGAGGAGACGGGAAGCGTCAGGGTCCGCGACAAGGACCGTTATATCACGAGGTTGAACGAGCTCGAATACATCAAGGACGAGGTCTTCGCGAACGTGTGGCAATCAGACTACATCGCGCGTATCGACCCGGCGACGGGCAGCGTGACAGGATGGATCAACCTGACGGGACTGCTCGCATCGCACACGAAACAGCGACCGCCGGACGTGTTGAACGGCATCGCCTATGACGCCGCGGGCGACCGCCTCTTCGTCACGGGCAAGAACTGGCCGCTACTCTTTGAAATACGCCTTGTCGCGGCGCGGATTGCGACCCCGAACGCGAGCACGCCGAACTGAGGGGTTGCCCCGAAGCGCGTGGCGCGGCGAGCCCCGGCTGTGCTCTAATAACGCCCTCTGCTATTGTGAAATGGAGGAGAACGCGGGACATGAAACAGGCTTTCCTCGCGGCAATCGTCGTCTTCGCGCCGATCACGCTCGGCGTGACCGGCTGCGCCACGGACGGCGCGCATGACGCAGCTAGCTCAGAGGTTGTTCAACAGCATATCGCCGCGTTCTACTCGGAGGTGCAGCAGGCACGGCAGGAAATCGCCGCGCTGGAAGGAGATGAGGCCCGCTTCCAACGGCTTGTCCAATACAAGGATCGCCTACGCAAGCGCGCGGCCGCTTATGATCAATCCGTGGTGGACGATCGCATCGATCCGCTCGAACAACAGGTCTATGACGAACTCCAGGGGTTACTTCTCACCCTGAACAATATCCCCGACAAACCCTTCAGTCTGGACTATTGCGATATCGTGCGGCAAAGCATCTATCTGGCTTGGGCCCCCAACGAACCGTCGCCCACGCCGGACATGTTCACCCGATCGGTCCGCGAAGGTCTGCTGTTCCTGGACGTGCTCTGTGCCCCTTGAGCGTGCGCCGGCCTCTCCACTCGTCCATCTTAGTTCGTGCCCGCCCGCGTGTTCCCCAGGTACACGACGCGCGCCTCCGTCACGAGGATGTCCACCCGGCGGTCATGGGGTTCGGGGCGCCAGTCGGGCGCAAGTTGGCGCTCGTAGGCCAGCCCGACGGCCACGCCGCCGAAGCCGGCCAGAAATCGGTCGAAATAGCCGCCGCCGTAACCAATGCGATAACCGGTCGGTGAAAACGCGATGCCCGGTACGAGGCATACGGCATCTTGCGGGGGCGGCCCGATGCGCCGTGCCGCGGGTTCCGGTTCGAGAATCCCGAAGCGGCCCGGCGCGAGTTCGTCGAGTGCTCGCAGGCGTGACCAGGCGAGCGCGCCGCCCGCTCCCGCTACCGGGACCCACACCGGCCTCGCTTCCGCAAGCGCCCGTTCGATGAGGGGACGCGTCTCCACTTCATTGTCCTTCGAGGCCACATAGGTCAAGACGGCGGGCGCGTCTCGAAACTCGGACAGCGTCAAGACTCGCTCGAAGATCGTCTTGCCGGCGGCGGCGACCGTCTCCGGCGGCATTGCCCGCCGCAGGGCAAGATAATACGCGCGCAGGGTTTCCTTGGCGGTCATGGGCGCATCCTTGCAGACAGGGCGACGGGGAGTCAACGGAGGAATACGGACGATGTGGACGGGATGGACATCTCCTGTCGTCGACGGCGGGGCCATCCGCGCGGCGAAGCCGCCCTGTGGAGCCTTACCGCATCCCACCCTTTGCGCAGATCGTCCATCCCGTCCATCCCCTTGCCCACATCGCCACGCCAGCAGAAAGTGCCGGGCCGCGGCAGGAATTTCTTTCCCAGACCCGCCGCCGCCGCGTCACAATAATGCGCAAGCGCCTTGTTGCCAGCCACTTACGGCCACTGGACCCGCTGGCATACGCCTTGCTCCTTCCCGGACAAGGACCCATCCTCACCAGGGTCTGTCCTGAACGGTCGGCCCGACGCAACGGGGTGTGTGGCCCATTGTCGCCCCGAATCCGTCGCTGGTTTGCGCGGGCCTACCCGAACATGACGCCCTCGGGCGTGAACATAGGAGGAGGTGGGGCGTCCCGCCCCACAGGAGAGAGGAATTTGGGGCGTCCCGCCCCACAGGAGAGAGGAATTTGGGGCGTCCCGCCCCACACGGGATATGCGTCGACAATGATAGCGGGACTCTACACATCGGCGAACGGCATGGTGGCCCTCGAGGAAGCCCAGGCGGCCATCGCGAACAATATTGCGAACGCCTCGACCACCGGGTTCCGCCGCCATCAAGCCGTCCAGACGGGCTTCTATCAAGTCTTCTCGAATGTATTGCGCCGTCCCGCGGCGTTTCAGTTCGAGCGCGCCCCCGGCGGCGGGGTCAAAGTCGCCGAAACCTTCACAGACACGGCGCCGGGCGTCCTGCACACCACGGGCGGCCCGCTCGATCTAGCGATCGAGGGTTCTGGCTACTTTGTCGTCGAGACCCCGCGCGGCGAGCGGTACACCCGAGACGGCAACTTCATGGTCGATGTCGACGGCGACCTGGCCACCGCCGAGGGGTACAAAGTCCTAAGCATCGATGGGCGCTCGATGGACGTGCGCGGCGGCAACGTAGTCGTTGACGCCGATGGACAGATTGCGGTGAACGGCGTTCCGGCGGGCCAGGTGCGGCTGGTCGCCTTCGAGGACCCGCAGCGGTTGCGGCGCGAGGGGGAGAATCTCTTCCGCGCGCCGGACGGCGTGACCAGCGTCACCGCCAACGGCGCGGGCACGGCGGTGCACCAGGGCCGCCTCGAATCGGCCAACGTGAACCTGCCCGTTGAACTGACCAACATGCTGCTGGGACTGCGCGCCTATGAGGCGAACCTCCGCGCAATCCACGCGGCGGACGAGACGGTGTCCCAGTTGATAGACCGGGTTGCCATGCCCTGATAACGGGGAGGAGACAGACCAATGATTCGCGCGTTGTTTACAGCGGCCACGGGCATGATCGGCCAGCAATTGCACGTGGATACCATCGCCAACAACTTGGCGAACGTCAACACGACCGGCTTCAAGAAGAGCAGGGTCAACTTCCAGGACCTCATCTACGAAACGATCCGTCCCGCCGGCAACGAGACCGCCGCGGGCGTGACCTTGCCCGAGGGCATCCAGGTCGGCCACGGCGTGCGCCCGAGCGCCATCTCGAAGTTGTTCACGCCCGGCGCCGCCATCCAGACCGGCCAGCCGCTCGATCTCTACATCGAGGGCGACGGTTTCTTCCAGGTCGAGATGCCGGACGGCACGGTCGCCTACACACGCGACGGCGCGTTCAAGCTCAATCAGGAAGGGACCATTCTGACCGCCGACGGATTTGTGCTGTCGCCCGCTATCAACATTCCGACGGACGCGGAACTGATCACGATTTCGAGTGACGGCAACATTTCGGTGCGTGTTCCGGGCGATAGTTCGCCCCAAGCGCTCGGCCAACTGGAATTGGCGCGGTTCTCAAATCCGGCGGGACTCGACGCGCGGCTCGGGCGCAATCTGCTGCTCGAGACGGAGGCGTCCGGCGCGCCGACGACGGGCACGCCCGGCCTCGACGGACTCGGGAACATCGCGCAGGGCTTCCTCGAAAACTCGAACGTGCAGGTGGTCGAGGAAATCTTGCAGTTGATCATTGCGCAGCGCGCTTATGAGGCGAACTCCCGGGTCATCACGACTTCCGATGAAATGCTTCAGGTCGCGAATCAGATTCGGCGATAAGAGGACGACGTGAACTGATATGACGCAGAATGAACTCAGCCTTGGCATGATCTTCCTCGCGGCCGTGCTCGTCGCGGCGGGCGTCGCGGCGGACACGCTCGTGCTCAAGGATGAGGCCTACGTGCGCGGGCCGAACGTGCTCCTCGGCGAAGTGGCGCAAATCGAGGGCGAACTTGCGCCCGTTCTAGCAAACGTCGACCTCGGGCTCGCCGCGCTGCCCGGCGACTCGAAGCGGCTGCACGCGGCGCTGGTCGAGGCCCGCATCCGCAACGCCGGCATCGACGTGGACAGTCTTGAGGTGGGGGGCGCGTCGAGTGTGAGGGCCACGACGCTCTACCTCGAGATCACGCGCGAAATGGTCGTCGGCTCGCTCCGCGAGTTCATCGAAACGGAAATGCCGTGGGACCCCGCCGACACATTGATTGACATTGTCCCCGCCGCGCTCGATTTCCGCGTGCCCGACGGCGAGGTCATCTTCGACTGGAGACCGAATCCGCAATACGGCTACCTCGGGCCGGGCGTGTTTCGAGGCGAAGTGATCGTTGACGGCCAGACGCAGAAGCGGTTTACGCTGAAGGCCAATGTCGAGAGCTACGGCGACGTGCTCGTCGCCGCGGCGGACATCCCCCGCGGCGCGCCCATCAGCGCGTCGCAGGTCGAGGTGCGCAAGCGCTCGCTGGCCAAGGTCGAGTCGGGCGCGTTTCGCGATCCCGCCGACCTTGCCGGATACGTGGCGCGCACGACTATCTTTCCCGGCCAGGAAATCACGAAACGCAATGTGCAGCCGCGCATTCTCGTGAAGCGTAATCAGCTTGTCGCCGTTGAAATGCAGTCGGGCGGGCTGCGCCTGCAAACCCAGGCGCGGGCGCTGACAGCGGGTGCGGCGGGCGACGTGATCCTCTGCGCGAACCTCAATTCGCGGGCCGAATTCCAAGGCATCGTGCGCGCGGACGGCGTCGTTGTGGTGCCGTGAACGGCTACAAAGAGCAGGAGTAAAGGCGATGCAACTCAGACTTGTCGTGTGGGCGCTCCTGGCGGGCGCGCTCCTGGCCGGCGCCGCCGCGTGGGCCGACTCGCTTTTCGATCACCAGGCACAGCAGGCGGGCACACTGACCGCCGAGCCGAGAGCAAAGTTCAAGACAGGCGACATTATCACGGTGCTTGTGCGCGAGAAGACCACAGCCAGTACGCGCGTGGACACGCGCACGCGGAAAGAGTCGGACGTCGAGAGTGAGGCAGACCCCAACGATAACATGTTCTGGGTCGGCGGCGAAGACAGCGACACCAACGGCATCTTCAACCCGGGCGAATTGCCGAACTGGAAGGTCGAGGCGGAGAACGAGCACCGCTCCCGCGGCGAAACGCGTCGCACCAACGAATTCGTGACGACCATCACCTGCACCGTCATCGAGGTGATGCCCAACGACAACCTGATGCTTCAGGGCGAAAAACGGATTACGACGAACCGGGAAGACTCGCTGTTCATCGTGCGCGGCATGGTGCGCGCCAAAGACGTAACGCCGCAAAACACGGTGCTTTCGACGCAAATGGCGAACGCGACGGTCGAGCTCAAGGGCAAAGGCGCGTTGTGGAACAGCGACCGCCGCGGCTTGCTGACCCGGTTCCTGGACTGGTTCTCGCCGTTCTAGGCGCCGTGGAGTCGAGAACGAGAACGAGTATGAACAAGGACTGAGGAATGCGGATCATGGCGTGGCGATCCACGAAATTACGACGGCTGATCGCGGGCGTGGCAGGGACGGCGCTTCTCTTGGCCGTCGGAGCGGCGCATGCCGCGAAACTGCGTGACCTGTGCGAAATTCAGGGCGCGCAGCAGAACCTGCTCAAGGGCGTCGGCGTCGTCGTCGGGCTCGCGGGCACGGGCGACAAGGCGCCCATCGCCGTCAAGTCGCAGGAACGCATCCTCGAACGCCTCGGCATCGACGTGCAGGACCTCAAGCAACTCAAGTCGGACAATATCGCCGTGGTCATGGTCACTACTTACCTGCCGCCCTTCGCGAAGCAGGGCACGCGGCTCGATGTGCAGGTGGCGTCGTTGCACGACGCCAAGAGCCTCGAGGGCGGCACCTTGCTCGAAACCCACCTTCGCGGGCCGGGCGACAGCGAAGCGGTCTACGCCGTCGCGCAGGGGGCCGTGTCCGTCGGCGGGTTCAACGCGGACGCGGGCGGCACAAGCCTGCGCAAGAATCACGTGACCGCCGGGCGCATCCCCATGGGCGCGGTGGTCGAGCGCGAGGTGCCCGCGACCATCACCGACGGCGAACGACTCATCCTGATCCTCAAGGACCCGGACTTCATCCGTGCGAATACGATTCAACAGTTGATTTGCGGCAAGTACGGTCCCGACGCCGCGCAAGCTTATGGGGCCGGCACGGTCCGCGTTACCATCCCCGAGGCGGAACGGGCGAACCTCGTCGCGTTTATTGCGGCGCTTCAGGATACCGAAGTGCCGACCCAGGCGCCCACGCGCGTCGTCATCAACGAACGCACGGGCACCATCGTGGTCGGCGGCAACGTAATGATCAAGCCGTGCCAAGTCGCCCACGGCGGCCTCACCATCAAGATCGCCGCGACGCCGATTATCGCGCAGCCGCTGCCGTTCACCGACGCCGCGGCCATCGAGACGACCATGTTCGATATGGAGGCCGAGGAAATCGAGGCGCACCTGATGCCCGTCGAGGGCACGTCGGCCGGCGAGGTGGCCGAGGCGCTGAACAAGCTCAAGGTCACCCCGCGCGACATGATCTCGATATTCCAGGCGTTGCGCGAAGCTGGCGCACTCGAAGCGGATTTGGAGACGATGTAATGTTATACAACGTTGTGGCCGGTCTCCCGACCGCGCCACAGAATCGACCGAAGGTCTCCCACTCGTGGCACCGGCGTTCCGCCCGTGATTCGAGACATGGGCAAGATGCCCATGCCACGCTTGTTGTGGCCGGTCTGCCGGACACAGCAAGACACACGGACTTGGAGGCGATGTAATGCTGTACGTCAATCCCCTCGAAGTCCGCTACACCGCGCGTGTCGACGCGGCGTTGACCGGCGCAGCGCGCGAAGAACGCGCCGTCCAGGAATTCGAACGCTTCTTCCTTTACACCTTGCTGCGCGAAATGCGGCGGACCGTGCCGCGCGACGGCCTCTTTGGCGCGGACCAGTCGCGGCAAGTGGCGGAGGACATGCTGGACGACGTCTTCGCGGGCGAAATGGCCCGGTCCGGGCAAATCGGCATCGCAAAGCAGATTCAGGAACAGTTGCGGCAACAGAATTCAAGCGGGGGCGGCGGCCTGCCGATAGATGGCGTAGGCACACCGCCGTATCCGCGGGAGTGACATCATGAGCCTTATCGAAAGCTTGGGCGCGGCGGGCGCCGTATTGCGCGGAGCCCAGGGCGTGATTCGCGAACTGCGCCGACCCCGCGGGGCCGACGCCGCATTCGCGGCGGTCTTGCGCGAGCAACTGCAACGCAATGACCCGGCGGCGACACAGCGGATGACGCTTGAGATCAATGAGCAGAGCGCGCGCTTCGTCGCGTTGCGCGACGCGGACGGCGACGGCCTGCTCACGCTCGACGAGAGCGGTCTTACGCGGGAAGAGTTTCTGCGTCTCGATACAGACGGTGACGGGCGGCTCAGCGCCGCCGAAGTCGCGCGGCCGGCGCTTGACGCGCTTCAGCCCGCGCGGAACGGATGACAAACATGGACGAAATCAACGATACATTGAATGAACTTTGCGCACACTGTGACGAGGAAGCGGAGCGCCAGGAGACCGTCCTCGAGGTATGCCGCGCACAACTGCACGCGGCGCGCGCCCACGATCTCGAACAACTCGAAGCCAAGACGGCGGTCCTGCTTCTGCTCATCCAGGATACTGCCAACGCGGAGAGGACGCGCCTGCGGCTGCTGCGCGACGTGGCGGAACATTTTCGGCTTCCCCCCGGACAGGAAACGCTGACCGGCCTGATCGCCGCCGTGCCCGCGCCGTGGTCCGCGCGCCTCCGGGAATTCCAGGCGCGCCTGCGCGCGGCGGTCGAGGAAACGCGCCACGTCGTACGACAGAACCGCATGGTGATGCGGCGCTCGCTGAGCGTGCTGAATCGCGCCCTCGAAGCGGCGTTTCAAACCGCCGGCGTATCCCGCAGCGCATACGATGCGCGTGGCGAAGCGCGGCGCGGTGTCGCGCCGCAAGCGGCGGTGCTCGACCAACGCGGGTAGATGAACACAAGTAGCAGAAGAGGAGAGCGTTGCTGACGCTCAGGAAGCGTCCAGCGAGGTTGCACGATGCCGTACATTCGGATTACGCAGGGAATCGTAATGAGCCGGATTCTGGCGGATCTGAGCCGTCAGACGCGCCGACTGCTCGATCTCGAACGGCAACTGGCGACCGGGCAGCGCGTGAATACGCCGTCGGACGACCCGCTCGCCGCGCGGCGCGCCATCGCCGCGCAAGCCGAGATCACGGCAAATTCCCAATTCATGACCAACATCTCCACCGCGCAGCCCATCCTGGTCGACACCGAATCCGCCTTGCGCACCGCGCTGGACTACATCCAGCGCGCGAACGAATTGACGCTTCAGGGCCTCAACGCGACGAATACCCAGGATCAACGCGACCAGATCGCGAACGAGGTAGACCAAATCATCGAAGGCGTGCTTCAACAGGCGAACAGCTTCAGTTCGGGGCGTTATCTCTTCGGCGGCACGCGAACGCTCGCGGAGCCGTTTTCGGTGACCCGCGACGCGAACGGCGAAATCACCGCCGTGACCTATGTCGGGAACGACGAAGACATCACCGTCGAAATCGCGAACGGCATCCGGCTTCCAATAAACATCACCGGCCAAGCCGCGTTCACGTTCACGTCGCCCTCCACCGTGGATGTCCTCCAGACCCTTGTCCAGATTCGCGACAACCTGCGCACGGGCGACTCCGCGGGACTCGAAACGCGCCTCGGCGAGCTAGGCCAGGCGCAGAGCCAGGTGCTCATCGTCATGTCACGGATTGGCGCTGTCCAGCGCCGTCTCGAGGACGTGACCGCGAACCTCGACGAGATCAACGTGCAGTTGCAGCGCGTCATCTCGGACAACATCGACGCGGATTTCGCCGAATTGCTCGTGAACCTCAACGCGCAGACAAACGCCTATCAGGCCGCGCTGAACGCCTCCGCCCGCATCATTCAGCCCAGCCTCCTCGATTTCATCCGCTAAGCCCGCGAGACGCGCGCGCTGCCGCGGCTGCGCCCTGCCGAAAGCAAAGAGGCCGCGCTGTCTCCGGTGGCAACTGCGAGAAAGTGCATTCGGCACATTCCCCGTTCATTACAGGTCAGGCGCGCAAACTCGATCTCTTGCGTCCTTTCGGCCCTCTTCGTCCCTCTGGTCCTTTCGGTCCCTTGCGTCCTTATCCGCTCCCGCTCCTCGTGGGCTTGCCGCAATTCTTTGTGCTAGAGTCTTGCATAATGTTCTTGCTGCGGCCGTCCTTGCGCGGATCCGCGCTACGGGGTCTTGCTCGGGCCGCGCCCGAGGGCGAAGGAACGGCGGTCGCCCTGATGCGCGCGCAGCGGCTTTGTGGGAGAAGACGCACTGGTGACACGGCTGGCACATGCCATGGCCCTATTCGCCGAACTGGCGGTGCTGCTCCTGCTCGGGGTGGCGGTGAGTGCGGGACGTCTGGACCAGGGCTGGGCGTTTCACGGGCCGTTGTTCGGCGCACTGTTCTTGTCCACGCTTGCGTTGGGGCTGCTGCTGCCCGGCGGATGGACGCGCTCGATTTCCGTGCACGGCCTGCTTGTGCTGGGCGCGGTGATTTTCGTGCTGCCCTTTGTCTGGTTGTTGGTCACGAGCTTCAAGTATCCCGAGGAGATCACGGCGTATCCGCCGCAATGGATTCCCTCGGTACCCGGGGTGGCGTTGCGCTCGCCCTTTGTGAGCGCGGAACTGTTCGAGGCGCCGCGCTCCCCCGAGGCGCTCGCACCGGATCGTTGGGAATCGCTCTGGCTCCAGGCGGAACAGATCTTGTGGGAGACCGGCGCGGTGATGCTCGGCCCGGAGCGCGCGCGCGGCCTGCCCGAGTCCGAGTTGCGGCCCGCGCTGACACAGGCGTTGTTGGAAACGGTCTCCCGCGGCGTGCCCGTTGACGTTTGGACGCAGGACGATGCCGCGATACTTGATGCGTTGCGCGCGCGAACGACTCTCGATCGACTAGAGGACGTCTGGAGCCTGCTCTTCCGATGTGTCGCTGTGCGCACACCGTCCTTCGCCGACATCGAACGCCGCGAACACACGCTTAATGACCCGGAAGGAAGCCTGCTGGAAGCCCACGCCGAGCCCATCGGCGCGACGCGGCTCGTCCGGCGGCCGGTGTCGTTGTTCGAGCGAAACGGCGCGCCGCTGCTGCTCGAGTACGATTTCTCCCAGAGCCGCGATGCTGGATTCCGTGTCGAACTGCCCCTCCCCGCGCCCTCCGAGCAGCTCTTGAGCGTAACGCTCCCGCTGCGCCAGGACCGAAGCTGGCGCCGCCTGTCCTTCGAGTTCGAGTTGGACGGTCGCCGCTTTGTCTCGAATGCTTCGCTGTACCTCGCCCGCTACCGCTGGCAGGAACTCGCGTTCAAGATCATCGAGCGCGACGACCGGGACGAGCGCGACGTCGGCATCTGGCCCTTGGTCGCGGCGCGGGATCAAACGGACGTCTTCGACACGCCGGGCCGTTGCCGCATGACGTTGCGAATTCACAGCATATCGGCCCTTG
>Ga0116142_10005249_pt1 | contig 11797 bp, 9 predicted proteins | sample AD_UKC033_MetaG_FD_89785 | JGI IMG/M metagenome (GOLD analysis project Ga0116142, IMG submission 89785) | Active sludge microbial communities of municipal wastewater-treating anaerobic digesters from USA - AD_UKC033_MetaG | ecosystem: Engineered > Bioreactor > Anaerobic > Digestate | place: USA... | reverse complement strand
GCCGTCGGTCGCGGCGCGGCCCCCGCCGCCGCGGCCTGCGCGACCCACTGTTGGATGCGATCGAGGTCCGCGCCGAGCGCGCCGCGCTCGAAGAACAGCGCGAGCAACTGGCGCAACACCAAGGACGACGGCGGCAGAAAACGCGGAACGATCGCCTCCGCCGCATCCGCGTGCCGCGCCGCGCCCATCGCGTGCAATACCTCGGCAAGCGCCGCGCGCAGCGCCGCGTCCGGCGACGCCGCGACGTTCCCCGAGGGCGTTTCGCCGGGGAGGACACGCAGCGCGAGCCCGGCGTTGCTGTCGACGACTTCGATGTGCACCGTTTGCCCCGGCGTGAGGCGTGCGCCGCCCTCGATCGGGATGCGCGCGCCCGCGAGCAGGAGGACCGGCTGATCGCCGGTGCCGTGTACCGTGGCGCGAAAGGTCTGGCCGGCCCGGAGCGCCGACGCCAGGACGTGGTGCCGCGCAATCGGGATGAGGGATGAAATGCCGTCAAGCATGGCGTTCGCGCCGGGCGTCGCGCACTACACGCGCTTTTGCCGCGCGAGACTCAGCATCAGCCGGACCTCGCCCTTGCCGATGCCCAGTTCCCGCGCGATCTGCGCCACCGACATGCCCGCGGCGTTGTACTCGACGACGCGCTGCTGCAACGGCGCGAGGGAATGGCCGCCGTTGTCGTCGGGCTGGGGCAGCGGCGCGTCGGTACGGACGTCGCTCGCGCTTGCGGGCGCGATGTTCAACAGCGCCTGGAACGCCCGGCGCGAGGCGTCCCGGTCCTCGGGCGACGTAGGCGGCAGGGGCGCGCCCGCATCCTCATCGAGGTCGTCGCCTATCCATTTCTCGACCGGACGCTCCTGAATAATCGCGCTTGGCGGCGGTTCGGCGGGCTCCGGGGCGACCGCCGCAGGCTTTACGATCAGCCCCGGCGGACTCGGCTCGGCCCTCGGTTTCGCGGGCGCGGCCGCATCGGGCGCGCGGTCGCTCGGTCGCGCCGTCGTTTTGCGCTGTTTTTCGGCGGGTTCCTCGACGGCAACGTCCCGCGGCGGCAACCCGGCCGTGGCGCGCGAGGCGGCGCGCAATTGCGCCATGTGCTGTTGTACGTCGCGCAAGGCCGCCTTGGCGCGATCCAATTCCTCGGCAAGCGTTTGTTGCTTGTCGTAGAGGCGCGCGTTCTTTTCGAGGCTCTGCGCCAGAATCTGCTTTACGCCGTCGATCTTGCTTTCGAGGTCGGCGTTGAACTGGCGGGCGAGGTCCTTCTGCTGGCGGACCACGTCGCGCATGGTCTGGAAAAGGATGGTGATCTCGGCCTTGTCGATTTCCGTCTGCTGATGCCGCCGCTGCTGGCGCCGTTCCTGTGCCCAATACGCGAGGACAAGCGCTGTAAAACAGACTACGCCGATGATGCCCACGCCGAAGCATGCCCACATCAAGAGCGTCTGCAACATGGCCTCCCGTCCTTGTCCCGGCGCCTGCCCCGAGCGCACCGTCACACCGTCACGTCAAGCTGGTGGTCCTCGAGGTCCGCGGGCGGCCGCTTATGCTCCCCGCCCTCCGCGTCTGAGTCCGAGTCCTGGCCCCGCTTGCGCCGCCGCCGGCCCAAGTACGGGTTTCTCCGGCGCAATTCCCGGTCCACCTGTTCGCTTTTCTGTTCAGCCTCCTGGACCAGCGTCTCGGCGTCGACGTGCTGTTGCTGCTTGGTCGCCTGGGCGCGTTGTTGCGCGGCCAGCGACGCGCGGTCCGCTATCTGCTGGATGCGTTCCGCCGCGTGGACGCGCGCGACTTCCGTATAAGGGTCTATCGGCTGAGGCATCACGCTTCTCCGCGCATGGCCTCGCGCAGCCGCTTTACCGCCGCGCTGTGTATCTGGCACACGCGCGATTCCGTAACCTCGAGCACGACGCCGATTTCTTTCAGCGTCAATTCCCGGTAGTAATACAAGTTTAGCACTTTCTGCTGCTGTTCCGGTAGCGCCAGAATCGCGTCCGCGAGCCGCTGCTGGCGCTCCTTCGCCTCGAGCGCATCGCTCGGCGACGGCGCCGAGGCGTCGCTCGTCACGTGCCGCTTCCGGTGTTCTCCCGTCTCCTCGCTCGGGAGGTAATCGTCCAGCGAGAGCACCTGGGCCGTCTGCAACTGGGCCAGCGTCTCGTCGACGTGGTCGGGCGTCGTGCCCAGCGTCTCGGCGATCTCCTCCGAGTTCGGGTCGCGCCCTTTCTCGTGCCGGAGTCGTTCGCGGGCCGCGCCCACCTTGCGCGCCATGTTCCGCAGGGATCGCGGCGCCCAGTCGAGCGACCGGATTTGATCGATAATCGCGCCGCGGATGCGGATCGAGGCGTAGGTCGAGAATTTGATGTCCTGCGTGTGGTCGTAACGCTGGGTCGCGTCCAGCAGGCCCATGACGCCCCAACCGACCAGATCGTCCATCTCGACGCTCGACGGCACGTGGATCGCCATGCGGCCCGCGATGAACCTGACCACGCGCATGTAGTGCATGATGAGCTGCTCGCGGGCCTCGACGTCGTCGTGTTCCTTGAAGCGCGCCCAGAGTTCGCGCTCCCGTGTCTCGGGCAGTATCGTGGTCAACGTAGACTCTTGATCCTCTCCTGCGGGCTGACGATTTCCGTGATGCGCAAGCCGAACTTCTCGTCCACGACCACCACGTCGCCCCGCGCGATCAGCCGGTCATTGATCAGCAGTTCGACCGGCTCGTCGATGAGGTGCCCGACCTCGACGATCGACCCGGGACCCAGCCCGAGAATGTCGCCGATGGGCATTTCCACCCGGCCCAGGCGGGCCGTCGCCACAAGCCGTATATCCATCACCATGTCGAGATTCGGCGGCGTGATCGGGGCGGACGCCGGGCGATCCGAAGACGGCGGGGGCTCGTGGCCGAAGCCGCTCAGAATATCGGACATCTCCTCGGGGCTCAACGTCGGTTCCGGCGTCGGCGGTGCGCCCGCGCCGCCGCCCACGAGTCTCGGCGGCACGATTTCCTCGAAGGACTCACTGTAGAGCAGCACACCCGATCCCGCCATGTCTTCCGCCGTGAACGAAAACGCCGCCGCGGTGATCGACTCACCTAAACGCGACAACAGCGTAGCCGCGTCTTCAGGGAGTCGTTCCTCGACCCGCGTTTCCGCCAATTGCCCGGTGTCGCCTCCGGCGGCTTCGAACAGGCACGTGACGGCGCCGCCGAGGGCCGATTCCGCCACTTCCTTCAGCACGCCTCGGTCTTCGTCCGTTAGAAAGTCCTTCTCCGAGGGCGCGCCGCCCTGCACCAGCGCGGCGACACGCGCCGCATCCGCGGCGCGCAGCAGCAACGCCACGTCGCCGCCGTCGTTTTCAATACGTGCGCTCAGGCACACGGCATACTCGGCAAGCCATTCAGCGACCATGCCGGCGTCCGCCGTCTCGATGCCTGTCACCTCGAACCGAAACGACTTCGCGAGCAGCGCGTCGAGCACGTCGAACGCACCCTTCAGCAGGTGATCCGCCGCTACCCTTGCCAAGGCTGGCTGCATCTCAATTCCCTCATTGCCGTATCAGTGACACGACCTGCACGGCGCTTTGTTCCCCGCGGCGGCCGGGCCGGACGCGGAACGCCGGGCAGCCGCCTGCCTGCAGCAGGATAGGCTCCTTGGGCGTCGTATTCAATTGCACCACGTCGCCCACCTGAAGGCGGGCCACGTCGCTCAGCTTGAGTCGCGCCTGGCCCAGCACCGCGTCCACGGGCGACACCGCCTGGCGCACAATCCCCTCGATTATCGAGCGCGTCAGGCTGGACTGTTCCGGAGAGAGCCGCCGCATGAAGTGGGCCTGTTGCGATATCTGGTCCAGAATGGGATTCAACACCAGCAGGGGGATGCACACGTTCATCGTGCCGACGGTCTCGCCTACGTGGATCTCGTAGCCCACGAGGACAACCATCTCGCTGCCGGCCACAATCTGCACGATGAGCGGGTCGCTCTCCGTCTGCGTGATGGACAAGTCGAACTCGATGAGTTGGTCCCACGACCGCTTCAGGCAGTCGAGCATCATCATCACGATGCGTTGTATGATCCGGTCTTCGATTTCGGTGAGTTCGCGCGGCTCCGGCAGGGTCGCGCCTTTGCCGCCCAGCACCCGGTCCACGATAGGAAATACCATCGACGGACTCATCTCGATGACCGCGTTCCCGTCGAGCGGCGCCATGTTGATGACCGTCAGCGACGTCGGCCGCGACACGGAGAGAATGAACTCGTCATAGGTCAATTGATCGAGCGAGGTCAGGTCAAGCCGCACCACGGTCCGCAGGAACGGCGGAAACAGGATGCTCACTTCCCGCGCAAAGGCGTCAAACAGGCTCTGCAGCCCTTTCAACTGCTCCTTTGAAACCCGCTCCGGACGCCGAAAATCGTATGCCGTCAACTGCATGTCCGCTGGCTGCGGCGTCGCGGCCTCCGCCACCTCTTCACCCTCGGTGACGGCGCTCAACAACAGGTCTACTTCATCCTGGCTTAATATGTCGGCCATAGACGCTCCGCGACGGCAGGGAATTCCAGCCTTTCCCAACGTGCGGCGAGTATAGCACAGCCGAACGGGTCGCGCAAGACGAAAACCTGCGAAGATCGGTGATAACGCCTTTAGTGATAGCCAGATACGCAGAATCCGGCCTTGATGACCGATCTCTTGACATCTTGAAGATTTTCTACAATTCATATTTTTGTTCAGGCGCACCCGGATGACGGATAGGTCAACCAAGTAGACCGATCCGCCGTTTCTTTCAACAGCGGGGTTCCCCATGCCCCATACATGACCCTGAACGATTCCTCCCCCCAGCGCGGGCCGGTCCTCCCCTCAGCCGGCCCGCGCGCCCATTGCCGATACGGGATGTCCCTCTTGAACGCCCGCGTCCGCCTTTTTATAGTGGGCGTATCCAACGCTTGGAGGAAGCATCATGAGCAGCAGTCTTTCGCGTCGCGAGTTTCTGGCGGCGACCGCCGCGTCCGCGCTCGCGTTCTCGGGGTCGGCGGCCGCGCAGGGGGCGTCCTTGGCGCCGCCGCCGGTCTGCGTGTTCTCGAAGCACTTGCAGCATCTGACTACCTACAGGGCCCTGGCGACGCAGGTGAAGCGGCTCGAATTCGACGGGGTCGACCTCACCGTACGCGAAGGGGGCCACGTCCTGCCGGATCGCGTGGCGGAGGACCTGCCCCGCGCCGTCGAGGTCTTGTGCGCGGAGGGGATCGAAGTACCGATGATTACGACGCGCATCGCTGACGGACGAGACGCGACGGCGCGGTCCATCCTCGAAGCCGCCTCGAAACTCGGGATCAAGTTCGTGCGGATCGGCGGCCACAGGTATCCGCCCATGGGCGACCCGATTGCCCGTATCGAGGCGTGCGCGAAGGACATGGGGCCGCTGGTGGAGTTACTCGACGAATTCGACATGTACGCGGGGTATCACAACCACAGCGGCATGTTAAACGTCGGCGCGCCCGTGTGGGACCTGCACTATCTCTTCGAGGCGGTCGGCTCGCCGCGCCTCGGGGCGAATTTCGACCTCGGACACGCCATGGTCGAGGGGACTTTCGGCGACTGGCAGATCACGACGCGGCTGATGACGCGGCACGCGAAGATGATGTCGGTGAAGGATTTCGTGTGGAACGGCGCGCAACCGAAGTGGACGCCTCTCGGCGAAGGCATTGTGCCTATCACGGAGATACTGCGGCTGTTCTGGCACGCGCGCTTCAACGGCCCGATCTCGATTCATTTCGAATATGACATGGGCGACATACCCGCCGCGATGGACCACATGGCTGCGGACCTCGCAACGTTGCGCGGCTGTCTCCGCGAGGCGGGTTACGCCTGACCCCCGCGGCGCGGCCGCACTCGGTTGTGGGCAAGACGAATCACTCATGCGCACCCTCGTCGTGCATACGGGCGGAATCGGCGACTTCCTGCTGTCGTGTCCCGCCCTTGCTTGTCTGGTCGCGGAAGGACCCGTTGAACTGGCGGGGTCCGCGGACCGCATCACTCTGGCAGTCGCGGGCGGCCTCGCCGCGCGCGCACACAGCCTGGATGCCATCGACTTCGCCAGCGTGTTCACCGCGCCGAGTGCGCGTCTTCGCGCGTTTCTCGCCGGCTTTGACCGGGCCGTCGTCTGGATGCGCGACGACGATGCCGCCATCGCCTCCGGCCTCGGATCATGCGGTGTCGCGGATGTTCGGTGCTTCGCCGGGTTGCCTCCCGCCGACTGGCCTCGTCACGCATCGGAATATTACCTTGCGGCGTTGGGATACCCCGCCGCACCGCCGTTTCGGCTCGCCGTCGCGCCGACGCCCCGCCACGAAGTCATACTCGCGCCCGGCAGCGGAGGTCGGCGCAAGAACTGGCCTTTCGACCGGTTTCTGACGGTAGCGGGGGAACTCGCCGCGCGCGGTTATGGCGTGGCGTGGTGCGTCGGTCCCGCCGAGGAGTCCTTGCGCTTGCCAGAGAATCACGCCGCGCTTCGCGACGCGCCGCTCGTCGAGATTGCGGGCATCCTGGCGGGCGCGCGGCTGTACATCGGCAACGACAGCGGCATTACCCATCTCGCCGCCGCGGTCGGCTGTCCGACCGTGGCCGTTTTCGGCCCGACCGACCCGACAGTCTGGGCGCCGCGCGGCGCGCGGGTGCACGTGGTTGCGGGCGATCCTTGGCCGGATGCGGAGGCCGTCCTGCGCGACGCGCGCGCGGTGTTGGCGTAGCGTATCCGCCCGAGTCATTCTTCACACGCGTAGGCGCGGCCCAGGTACTCCGCCAGGATTTCCGCGACGAGGCGCGCGCCTTTCGCGGTAAGGTGGCCGTCATGGCGATAGTACAGCGACTCGGGGTTCTCGGAATTGCGCATGCGTTCTCGCAGGGGGACGTAGGGGATGCCGCACTCGTGCAGAAACTGCTCGACCACGTCCACGTCCTTATCTCGATCGTACAGGGCCTCCTGGTTCTCTCGGACACAATCGCGCCAGTAGAGATCTGATATGGCTTGCGCAACCGGGACGGCGAACGCGACGAGATCAACCCCGAGATCCCGACATGTCCGTGCTATGCCGCGAATATCCTCCCGCATCAGCGCCCAGCCCTCTTCGAGTTCGGGATACCACTCTTTGAGGTTTACTTCGACAAAAAAGTGTCGATTCTCCGTTGGCGCCATGGGCGGCAGGGGCGGAAGGCGGAAGAAGCGCGTTCGCTGCAGGAGGTCCAGGATGGCGTAAGGGCCGCCCGACACGCGCCAGAATTGACGGTAGGCGGAGCTTGACGAGAAGATCAATTGATGGACGCGCACGGCGGGCGCGGCCGCGTGCTTCAGAAAGAAGAAGTACCGCGTTACGGGCACGTTGTGGGCGCGCAGGTGCTTGCCCAGGCGCAGGAGCGTGTCGCCGATGTCGTTCCCCAGGTAGAGTTGCAGGACCACGAGGTCGGGCCGCAGCGTGCCCGCCAATTCCTTGAGCAGGTCGAGCTCCTGCCACGGTCCGTAACCGCCCACGCCGGCGTTCATGAAGACGAACCGCTCCGAACAGGATCGCGCGTCGAATCGCTCCTCCAGGAGGCGCGGAATCGTCTCGTCGTCGTGAACGCCCGCTCCGAAAAGTTGAGAGTCCCCCAGCATCAATACGCGAAATTCGTTCGGGCGCTTCGGGCCGTACGTCGTCTCGCCGCGCAGTCCCTGCGACGAGATCGTGAACGGCGCGTGCAGGGGTTCCTCCTTGCCCATACCCACGGAATAGTAACTTGATGCGTTCGCGCCGTGGGTGAAGATGCGCCGCGGATGGACGAGATACGCCTCCGGCACCGGCGGGCCGAACAGCAGCCGCGCGCCTGCTTCGAGAACGCACAGCGACACCGCCAGCGACGCCACGCAGAGGGCCGCCGTGCCAAGCGCGGACTTCCATGTCCACGGCGGCCGCGCTCCATTCCTCGAGGTCGGCAGGGCACGCCGGAAGACCGCAAGAAGCATCGCGGACAGGACCGAGACGACGACGGGCGCGGTCTGGAACAGAATCACGTAGCCGATCAGGGCGAGCGCCGCAACCGCCAGGACACCGCGCAGCATTCCCGCCCAGCGCTCGACCAGGGCGCGCGTGCGGGGAGCGGTCTCCGCATCCACAATCAGACGGCCCCGAAACGCCCACGCCATCGACGCCAGCAGATACCCCGCGGAGAAGGCCTGCTCATACCACGTTATGCCCGCGAACGCCATGAGGTACGTCAGGACGACGCAAAGAAGGACCATCGACACCAGAAAGGCTGGCGACGCCAGCGGAAGCAGCAGGATCAAGAGGCGAGCCCAGCCGGGACCGCCAATCAGCGCAAAATGGAATCCCGCCACGAACAGCATGGCGAGAACGCGCAGCAGACGCGCCGCGCGGCGCGATAAGACCAAGTAACTCCCCAAGACCACACTCCTGCGCCAGGGACAATCACACTATCGCCGACCCGCTATAAGATACAGCGACGTGGCTCGCAAGGCAATGTTCCCGCCTGTCCCCGCGGACTACTTGAGTTCCAACTGCTTGAGGATGTCCGGGTCTTCTTCGTCCCAGGCCAGCAGCGTGTGACAGAGGCTGCAATCGCCGCGAATGGTCTGTCCGGTCTTGGATTCGTGCGAATCGTCGTGGCAGCGGAAGCAGCCGGGGAAATCGTCGTTGTGGCCGAGGTTGTTCGGATACGTGTTCCAGGTCACCTTCATGTCGGGGAACACGTTGCGCTTGTAAATGCCCTGCAATTCCTCGACGGCCTTATCGATGGTTCCGCGTTGCTGTTCCGCGAGTTCGGCGTAATCGCGCGCGTAGAAATCGCGCACGTGCGCGGCGATCCGATCGAGGTCGCCGGGTTCGCCCACCGCCGCCTCCAATGCCTCGACGCCGACCCGCTTGACATACGGCAACGAGGGGTCGATACCGCCCGACGCCATGCGCAGGTCCACGGCCTGCGCCGGCGCGTGGAAGATATGCGTGGGCCGGTTGTGGCAGTCGATGCAGTCCATCGTGCGGAATTCCGCCTTCGCGACCTCCTCTTCCGTCAGTTCCAGGCCCGAGGCGCGGTACTCCGTTACCGTTCCGTCGGCCTCGGTCACGCGCACGATCCCGATTTCCTGCCGCTGCTCATCGAGCGGCAGGTACGTGGTCGTCTTGCTCGGGTCGATGTGCCAGCTATGGATGCCGTGCCCGCCGCCGTGGCCGCCGCCGATGTGCATGAGCAGGACGGAATGGATGAGCGAGTTCTCCTCGTCTTCGAGATACTTCGGGATCACGCGGATGCGGTCGCCCGTGAATTTCGCGGGCCAGTGGCACTCCTCGCAGGTCTCCTTCGAGGGCCGCAACTCGCGCACCGGGCTCGGGATGGGCCGCGAGAAGGTATCGAGCGTAACCGCGACCACCTGCCGCACGCCGGACAACTTCGACTTCGCAAACCAGTCCGCCCCCGGCCCGATATGGCATTCGACGCACGCGACCCGCGAGTGCGGCGAATCGAGGTAGGCCGTGTACTCCGGCTCCATCACCGTGTGGCAGACCCGCCCGCAGAAGTCCACCGACTCCGTGTATACCACCCCTTTGTAGCTGATGACGCCCATGATCCCGAAGTTGAAGACCGTCAGCAGCGCCACCGCCCCCGCCACGCCGCGCACACGGGCATTGTTGAAGTCCAGCACGGGAAAGGGCTTCGCCGCTTCCTCCGCCGCGACCATGCTCCGCTTCCGCGCGCGCCAACGCTCCCACAAGACGCCCAGCGGGATTACCAGCAGCCCCAGCACGAAGAACCCGGGAAGAATAAGAAATATGACAATCCCCAGATACGGCGAGTCGACACGCCCCATCGTCTCCAGGCCCATCAACACCGCAATCAAAATCACACTCGCCGTCACGAGCGTCGAGCCCGCCAGCGTGATAATGTTCCGCGTGAAAATCGCAACAAAGCCGCTCAGGAAACGCCAGAACAGTGCGTACATGCTTCCTCCTTTGTGACACGCCGCGCCCTAGGCCCCGAAATGCGCGCGTCGCGGGAGTATACCCAAATTGGCGGAGACGACTCATCCGGGAAAACGCCCCTGACTTGCGAGCGCAGTCCGGGATAATTACCCAGTCGCCGCCAGAATCTGCTCCCTCTCCCCGCGCGCAGCGCAGGCGCTTGCGCCGCGTGAGGGAGAGAGTAGGGTGAGGGCCACGGGCGGGACGCCCGTGCCACGGGCTGCGGGGAATATGTACAATCCCCGGTTAAGTTCGCTATAAACAGCGTAGGAGCAGATTATCCATGAGAATCTTAAGCGACATAGCGCCGCGTTGCACGCGGCTTGCGGCGTGGGCCGCCCTGCTGGCGTTGGTCGCGGGCTGTCCACCGTCGCTGGTCCTGCTCGACCCGGCCGACGCGCCGGAAGGCGAGCACTGGACCCGCTTCGTCCACATGACGGACCCCCAGATCGTGGATGAAGAAAGCCCCGCGCGCGCCGTCCTGTTCGACCGATACATTCCCGAGTCGTGGCGGCCCCAGGACGCCTACGCGACCCACATACTCGACGCCACGGTCCGCCTTATCAACGACCGCTACGGCCCGGACGCGGACCCCGAGTATCCGCTGGACTTCGTGCTGGTCACCGGCGACGCGGCCGATAACGCGCACTACAACGAACTACGCTGGTTCCTCGACGTCATGGACGGCGGCTGGGTTTTGCCGGACTCGGGCGCGCCGGACGGCGCACAGCGCGCGCAGGACCCGCGCGACAATCCCAAGCTCGGGTTCCAGGCGGCGGGCCTCGACCCCGAGGTACCCTGGTACACGGTCTACGGCAACCACGACGCCCTCGCGGTCGGCAATTTCGCGTTCAGAAAGATCGACCCGGAACCCGTGTTCTGGCATGCGCCCCTGCTCGCGCCGGTGGCGGACCTGCTCGGTCTGCACCGGGTCAATCCGCTGCTGAACGCCCTGGTCCCCACGTACGCGTACAGCCCCGCGATTATCCTCGGCAGCGAAGAGCGCATCGACCCGAACACCCTTCAACTGCGGTTGGACGAACTCGAAGCGGGCCGAATCGTTCCGGACACGGCGCGCCGCTTCGTCTCGCGGCAGCAGTTTATCGAGGAGCATTTCAACACGACGTCGCTGCCGCCGGGCCACGGCTTCACCGACACGAACCGCGCCTCGGGCCAAACGTGGTATTCCGTGCGGCCCCGGGCGGACGTGCCGCTCCGCCTGATCGTGCTCGATACCACCGCGCCCCACGGACCATTCCGTCTGCCGGTCTACTACGGCGTCATGCCTCGCCGCCAATTCAACGAGTTCCTCAAGCCGGAACTGCGCGCCGCCCGCGAAAACGGCGAGTACGTCATCATCGTCACCCATCACCCGAGCGCCGACTTCCAGGTCGTCTATCCCGCGTTCAAGGTGGGCACCCTCGAATTCCGCCTCTACCTCGCCTCGCAGCCCCACGTGCTGGCCCACCTCTGCGGCCACACCCACCGCCACAACGTCACCTGGATACCTGGCCGCCACCCCTACGTCGAAATCGAGACCGGCTCCCTCATCGACTACCCCCAGGAATTCCGCGTCCTCGATATCGCCTACATCGAGGCCACGGGCCAATTCCGCATCGACAGCCGCCTCGTCTCCCACGCCGACGCGCCGACGCGCCTCTCCGCCGAGGGCCATCGCCGCGCCGTCATCGACGCGACCCATGGCCATAAACTCGCCCCCGACGCGGACGAGTTCTTCAAGCAATTTCCCGAGTTCAGGATCGGCCGCCCCCCGGCGGCCCTCACAAAAGGCGAGATGCACGGCGCCCCCCAAG
>Ga0116142_10005245_pt1 | contig 11806 bp, 2 predicted proteins | sample AD_UKC033_MetaG_FD_89785 | JGI IMG/M metagenome (GOLD analysis project Ga0116142, IMG submission 89785) | Active sludge microbial communities of municipal wastewater-treating anaerobic digesters from USA - AD_UKC033_MetaG | ecosystem: Engineered > Bioreactor > Anaerobic > Digestate | place: USA... | reverse complement strand
TTGTTGCAGGTGTTGAGCGCCCCGCCCGAGGAACAGCGAGAGATGGATCCGCAGAAGGCGGCGGCCTACGTGACGGCGCAGCGGGACGCCGCCGTGTCCGCCTTTCTGTGGGGCGAAGGGCTTACGCCGTGGAATCATCAGTTCGCCGGGCGGATCGGGGCGACGCTGGCAGCCGTGCAGGACTACGACGAGGCCGTGCGGCATCTCGAGCGCGCCCTCGAGCGCAATCCCTATCACGTGCCGACGCTTGCCCGTCTCGTCGGGACCCGGCTTGCGCAGGCGGAGGCGGAGATGAATCAGGAGCCGGGAGAAGCCGCGCCGACGGCGAACCCGGACCGATTGCTCGATGATGCGACCCGTCACGCCGATCGCATGATCGCATTGTGTCCGTACTTCCCGATTGCGGAGGAACTGAAAGCGCGCATCCTGTGTCTGCGCGCCCAGAGCCTGGCGCGTCGCGACCCGCCCGCGGACCGCGTCGAAATCGAGGAGCAGTGGCGCGCCGCCGAGGCCCATTTCGAGCGCGCCATCGAACTCGGCGCGAAGAACCACATCGAACTGTACCGATTCCTGGCGCAGGTGCGCGACGTCCTCGGCGACCTCGAGGGCGAGGAGGAGGCGCTCGTGCGCGCGGCGCAGGCCAATCCGGGCGATGGGGCGCTGTGGAATGTGTTCTTCGACTTCGCCATGCGCGCCGAACCGTCGGAGCGCCTCCAAAGCACGCTTACGATGATGATAGCGCACATCGCCAACCTCGACCCGCCGCGCCATGACGCCGTCGCCAAGGGCTACATGGCGCTGGCCAGACTCGCGACCGAGAGCAGGGATTTCCCGCGGGCCGAGGCCGCCTTCGCGAACGCGGCGCGCTATGGAACCGAGGAAGCTTCCGTATGGACGGCGTTCGCGCAATACGCGCACCGTCGCAAACGGCTCGCGTTTTTCGAGGAGTGCCTGGGCGAGGCCGTGCGGCGCGTCAAGGAGACCGGCGTCTTGACGCATCCTGCGCTGGCCGTGGCGCATCTTCTGCTTGCGGAAATTCAGGAGTCCCAGCAGCCGCCGGTGGACCCGGCGATCATCGACGCCGCGTATCAGCAAGCGGTGCAATTTGCCCCGGACCGCCCGGACGTCTGGTCCAATTACGCGAATTTCGCTCGGAAGCAGGATCGCATGGACGCGCTCAAGGAAACGGTGACGACGTCTTGTCGGGCCGCGCTCGAGAACGGGCTGACGCCGCTGGCTTACGTGCGCGCGGTCAATGACGTTCTTGAAGAGGGTCCCGTTGCGCTCGAAGTCGCGACGGAAACGCTCCTGCGCCAGTTCCGCGAGTACCCGCCCGATAACGCGCGCCTCGCCGCGGTGCATCTGACTTGGGCCGCACAGCTTCTCCTCGAGGCTGCCGTGGCCGCGCAGGACGGCGATGTCCCGCTGTGCATGACGTGGCTCAACCTGGCCATCGTACTGGCCGGCATCGAGCAGTACCCCGTCGCCGAAGGGTTGTATCCCCGCGCCATGCAATGCCTCGAGGGCGAGAACGTCGCCGTCGGCGGGATGCAGTGGGCCGACACCCTCCAGCGGATGGGCCGTATGCCGGAGGCCATCAACCTTCTGCGCGACCTGCTGGTCCGATTCCCCGACATGCCCGATGTGCGGCACGCCTGCGCGCAGGCGCTCGCACGGAACCGCCAGATTCCCGAGGCGCTCCAGGAATACGACGTCCTCCTCGACGTGCCTTACCTGCCCCCGAACATCGTCCAACAACTCGAGGCGGAACGCGAAGCCCTCCTGCAACAGCAACCGTGACCGCGCGGTCGGCGTGACCGCAATGCGCTTCGCCGCGCTTTCGGGGCTATCGCATGTGCAACCCGACGCACAGGGCGCCGGCGTGGACATCCCGCCCGTGCTCCTTCCATTGGCCGGGCCGGGATGCCCTCACGCCGCGCCTTTACTCCACCACCAGCGTGACCGGCTGGGCGTCCGCGGCTACCTCCGGGTTGTAGTACTGATATGCCCGCGACGGCGGCGTCTGGGCGCGCAGCGGGAACTTCGCGCGAATCGTGTAGCTGAATTCGAGCGTGGCGTCGCCCGCGATCTTCTCGAAGTAGGTGATGATCTGCCGCCCCGTCAACTCGTACTTCTGCATGACCTTGTCGGCGACGAGTTTTTCGAGGTCGGGCGTCATTACCTGGAATCCCGGCGGCACGCCGAGGTCGACGATGACCATGTTCGCGGTCTCCGGCCCGTTGTTCGTCACGTTGACCGAAACGGTGACCGTGTCGTCGACGGCGAGCGCGGTCTTGTCATAGGTCACGTCGATCTTCAGCACGTCCCGCACCAGGGGCTTGGCGCTCCAGGGGGTGTAGTAACGGCCCACGATCTGATACAGCATCGCGCCCTCGCCCGAGAACGCCAGGTTCACGGTGTTCTCTCCGGCGCGCGTTTGTTCGCCGAGGTCCACGAGCCGCATGACGTCGCAGTCCGCGGGCGTCACCCGCAGTTGCGCGACTTCGTCGCCGTTGATCGCCACGGCGATGGTTGCGTCCGCCTTCTGAGTCTGGCTGCCGAGCGAGACCGTCAGCGCCTTGAGCGCGAGGATGGTGGCCTGGGTCGAGCCCCAGCGCCCGTTCGCGTCCTTCTTCTGGATCAGATACGTCAGCGCCTTCGTCGTCGTCTCGGGATATTTGCCCGCGCGCAGGAAGGCCAGCGTGGCCAAGGCCGTCGCCTCGATATTCGCCGCGTCGCCGTGCGAGAAGGTGACCGTCTTCACGTCGCTTTCCCAGTGGGCCGTCTTGTCGTCTTCCTTGCGCAGGCCGTGCAGCGTTTCGAGCACCTGCGCGGTGAAGGCGTCCTTCGCGTTCCACGCCGCGAGCGCGTTGGCCACGAGACCAAGCGTGTAGGGGTCCTTCGTATCCTTCCAGTTGGCGCGCAGATGCCCGATGGCCTTATCCGCCCGCGCGTCGGGATCGCCGCTGGTCAGCAGCGCCTCGATGATGTAGGCCGTCACCAGCAGCGTGCTGCCCTGGATGTCTTGCCACGACTCCGCGTGCAGGTAGCTCTCGTCCGGTTTCCACGAGCCGTCGTCCTGTTGCTGCCGCAGCAGCCACTCGCGCGTGCGCCGGATCACCTCTGGGTCCACCTCGTGGACCTGCGCCATGTCGTAGAACTGCTTCACGCCCAAGGCGGTGAGCGCCTTGTTCGCGGGCGCGTCGCCGAACCACGAGAAGCCGCCGCCGTCCACCTCGTAGGCCAGGAGCCGCTGGTAGCCCGCGTTGATGAAGCCCTCGGCCTTCATCTGGATTTCGGGGTTGATCTGCTCCGTGGCCTTCAGGTACTGCAGGATGAGAATGTTTGGATAGGTGACGGCAGTCGTCTGCTCGAAGCAGCCGAAGGGCATCTGGAGCATGCTGTCTAGGCCGTCCACGATCTGTGTGAACACGCCGGGATACACCCGCACCAGAATCTTGCTCGCGCCGGGCACGGCGTCCGCCGGAATCGCGATGGTCCGCGTCACCGCGCCGTCAAGCCGGTCGCTGAAGCTCACTTCCTGCTTCTCGCCGTCCGGCAGCACCTCGATTTCACGGCGGATGGCGTCGCTCAGCTTCGATCCGTGGGCGTGGACCGTCATCTTGTGTTTGCCCAGTTCGACGACCTCGATGGGGAAATACCGCGACGTGACCTCGCCGGGGGCGAGGCGGATGGTCTGCTCGGCGGGGCCGTCGAGCTTGAACCACGGCGCGGCCTCGAAGGCGAGGCGAATGTCCTGCGCCGTTTCAAGATAGTTGTAGAGCGCGACGGGGATCGATATGCGGTCGTTCTGCGTGAGCGCGACGGGCAGGTCGATATCGACAAAGAAATCCTGGAACACACGGATGGGCGCGTCCATGCTGCCGAGGGCGCCGTTCGCCGCGTTGGCCATCGAGGTCATGCGCCATGTTGTGATGCTGTCCGCCAGCGTGAGCGGCAGCGTGGCGCGGCCCCGCGCGTCGGTGATCAGGGCGGGCTCGAAGAGCAGCGTTTCGGGGAAGTACTCGCGCACGCGCACCGGCGCGCCCGGCGCGGCCTCCGGAATGCCGAGTGCGTCGGCTCCGTCGAGCGCAGCGGCCGTTTCGGCCATCATGGGCGCGGGTATGGGTTCCGCGGCGAACATCTTCATTTGACGCACGGCCATGGGCCGGCCCACCATCAGGTCCGCGCCGCCGCGCCCAACCCCGTTGAGGTCGAGCAACTCCCGTCCCCACGCCGTCTCGGGGCCGATGTCGTCCGCGGTGCCTTTTACGCCGTCCGGGCCGTAGGACAGCATGGTGAAATGACCGCCCCATTCCTGTACGCCGCTGAAGTCGAATTCGTAGCGGTTGCCCCAGGGATCGAGCAACTCGTTTTCGCGCACGAGCCGTTTGCGCAACAGGGTCTTCAAAATGTCCTTCGGTGCGCCCTTTTCATCATCGATCAGCTTCGTGACGGCTTTCTGGATGTGCTCGACGTCCTTGCGGATGCGCTCGGCGATGGCGCGGTTGGCCGCGGCCTCTTTTTCCGCGAAGGTGTTGACCCGGACCGGGGGCGGGGGCAGGTCGGGAGCGGAGGCGAGAAGCACGCGCGCGGCCTGCTGTTGCTCGGGACGCCACGCGGCGGGCTCCTTGATCAGCGTGTCCAGCTCGAATCCGTGGATTTCGTAGCGCGGCTTCATGATCTCGCGTTCGAGCGTGAAATAAATCTTCTCGAGGCCCGGGTGAATTTCCTGCAACGCGAAGACGCTCTCATCTACAATCGAGATGCCCAGCGCCGCGGCAGCGCCGCGTCCGGCGTCGTCGGTCACGGTGAATTGAAGCGTCGCCTCTTGGCCGGGCCGGTACGTCTCCGCGTCCAACGCGACGGCGATCCGCAGCGCGTCCGCCGGGTTCACGTACACGCGCCGCGCGTCGCGCAGGAGGTCGGTGCCGGGCGTGAACGTGTACGCCTGCAGGACGACGCTGCCCGACAGCGTCGCGTCGAGGTCCAGTTCGAGTGTCGCGCGGCCGGCGTCGAGGTCCGCCGCGCGGGTCATCATGGTCTGTCCGTCGCGAATCAGGTCGAAATAGACCGTGCCGGACGGTTTCGTCGCGAAGACGTCCGCGCGAAGGGTGTCGCCTACGTTGTACAACGCCTGATCGGTCCGCAGCAGCAGGCTGTCCACGCCGCGCGCGACGTCGAAGGTAAAGGTGTGATCCGCCGCGCGGCCCTCGCGGTCGCGGACCTGCACCGGCGTCATGGCCTTGTGCGCGTCGCGCGGCGTGACGGTGAACATGGCCGTTCCCACGGCGTCCGTCTGGAGGTTTACGGGCGCGGCCGCGCCGGGCGCGTGTACCGTGACGGCGGCGCCCTGCGCCGGGGACCCGTCGGGGTACGTCACGAGCAGGTAGACGCGGTTCTCGAGGTTCGGGCGCAGCGCGCCGCCCTCGGGCACGGCATGGATGTTGAGCGCGGCGGCGGCGACCGACTTCATGACCACCTTTTCCTCGCGATGGTCCGCCGTGTCCACGACGACGGCTTCGAGCCGCACGGAGGCCTGGCCCTGCTCGATGGGCGTGCCCGCGAAGTACGTCGGGATCTTCGTCTCGAAGGTCCAATGCCCGTTCTCGTCAAGCATGCCTTCGAGCGTCGCGAAATCGGTGAATTCGATCTCGAATTTCGACGCCGTGACGGTCACCTTCCCGCGCGCCACCGGTTTGCCGAAGAAGTAGTCGGCCTGCACCTCGCCCTTGAGCGTGTCGCCCGGGAGGTAGTACGCGCGGTCCGTCGAGACCTTGACCTCGAACTTGGGCAGCACATACCGATCGACGGTGACCTGTTTCTCCGTCGTGACGTCGTCGAGCAGCGCGCGCACGATGTACGGCCCGAGGTTTACCTCGGTCGCAAGCTGGAAATCGGCGAATCCGATGCCGTAGGCGTCCGTTTGCACCGGCTTCTTGAAGACCTTGTTGCCCTTCGCGTCCATGACCTCGAAAACCAGATCGCGATCGGCCACCGGTCTTCCCACGGCCATGTCGAGGCTGAGGGCGCGCAGATGGATCGTCTGCCCCGGCTGATACAGCGGCTTGTCGGTCGTCAGCAGTATCTTCGTTTTGCGCTGGATGGTAACGGCCTGCGTGATCGCATCCTCGCCGAGGCCGGGGGCCGCGACCCGCGCGATGAGTTCCGCGCGGCCCTGCATATCGCCGGGGACCTCGAAGCGTTCTTCGAGTGTGCCCTGCGCGTCGGTCGTTGCGGTGAGCAACTTGCGTTCCCCGGCGTCGTTCTTGAGATGCAACTCGACGCGCGCGTTCGCGGCGGGCCGCCCCGTGGCGTGGTTCACCGCGACGATGCGGACCGACGCCCGGCTTCCCGCGAGGAAGTCCCGCGACGCGATCAGCCGCGTTTCGAGTTGCGGCAGGACGTCGATAAGTCGCATCGCGGCGCGCTCCTCGGCGCCGGGCGCGATGAGACGGTACTCGAGGAAACATTCGGGCACGCGCGCCTCGGGCACGGACCCGCGAACGTCGATCACGGCCTCGCTGCGCCCCGGCGGCACGGAAATCCGCGCGGACTTGGCCAGCAACTCGTTGCCGTTCAAGTCCGCCACGCGAAACCGCAGGTCCCGATCGACCGCGCGGGACCCGGGGCTGGTGATCGCGTAATGCACGCGCATCCCCGTATCCCCGCGCTCGATCCAGATTCCCTCACGGTCCAGCCAGTGCGTGGGCGACTGGCCCGATACGCCGTCCACGAGACCGCCGAGAATCAGCGCTCCCGCCAGAAATGCCAACAACAGGTTTTTCTTCGACATGGTTCGGTTCTCCTCTCGGGCTCGAACACCCGCTCATTCTCTCTCAGACACCGCTGTGGGTCAAAGGTTCGCGCGAGGCGGACCGGGTGGACCGCGCGGGCGGGGAACGGTTGCTTCTTGGCCATTCCGTTCCTCTTGTCCATACTGTTAATCCCGTCGATCCCTTCGGTGGAGTCGGAACATTTGATTTTCTTGAATTCATGGCTTATAGTGATCCTGCAATACGTTTGGGCGTAGTATTCGGGGGCTCCATCGGCAGGAGAGTTGCCATGCAGTTACGGTCTTATGCCCGGTTCATCCTTCCCCTTCTTGCGGTTCTTGCCGTGTCCGCGGTCGCCGAGGCGGGCTACACGCCCGGCATGCCCGTGCCGCGCATCCTGATGGTGGGTGACAGTTGGGCGGGCTTTGTGCAGGCTCTCAAGTCGTTCGATACGGTAATGCCCGAGTATTCGGGCCTCGATCAGTATGTTCAATTGGGCTACCGGACTGCGATTATGGGCGCGCGCACAAACGAGTACCTCGAGACGGGGCTGGCGCTTATCGAGCAGGAACTGCTGGAACACCCGACGGTGGACGTGGTGGCGATCAGTCTTGGCGGAAACGATTTTCTGCGCGGCTTGCCCGGCCATGATCGCTGGAAGCCCACGATGTCGCCCGCGCAGGAGCAGGGGCTCTTCACGGCCATACAGACCAACATCGCGCAGGTTGTCGATTTCGTTCTCGCCATGCGGCCGGACATCCGGGTCGCGATCTATAGCTATACGTTCAGCGGGCGCCAGCGCGACGACTGCCCGATTGAAGTCGGCCAGATGGCGTTCGTTCGTTTTGAGGCCTACAAGAAGGCGATTGCCGACGCGCGCGACCGCGTCTCTTATGTCCACAATCTCGGTTTGATGCAGTATCACTTCGGCACGCCCGCCGTGCCCGACGAACAAGGCGGCACGCTGCCCGCGCTGCCGCCGTACACCGTGCCGTATCCCGGCGGTTATCCCGACTACGATCCCTGGCCGGGCGGCGACCCGCGCTACCTGGCGCCGCCCGAAGCCCTCATCGACGGCGACATTCACCTCACCGAAGTGGGCTACGAGCACATCGCCCGGCGCTGCATGGACGAGTTTTTCGCCAAGTGGCTGTCGTGGCCCCGGGCGATCGAGATACTGCCCGTCGGCGGGCCCGCGTCGGAGTTCGTGTTCAAGGTCACGTTCAGCGAGCCGCTCAGCGGCGTCAATGCAAGCGACTTCTCCGTGTGGGCGGAGAAGCGGCATGCCAAGGGGACGGTGATCGATGTGACCGGCGCGGGGGCGGAGTATTTCGTGACGGTGGCTGTCGACGCCGATCCCGAGGCAATACGCCTTGAACTCCTCGACGACGACAGCATCGTGGATGGCGAGAGCAATCCGATCGGCGGTCCCGGCGCGGGGAACGGCGTCTTCACGCACAGCGGTCCGTTCGCATACGTGCCGATTGCCGAGCCCGCGGACGACAATTTCGATGCGGCGCTCGAATTCTTCGATCTCGTGTCGACGCCGTACCTCAACCAACTCAACAACTTCAGCTTTCATCCCGACCTGTGCGACGCCAACGGCGGCGAGGTGAATATCGACGACCTCACCATAGGCGGGAACACCATGCTCGAGAGCTGCGAGTTCGGCCTCATAAGGGCCTGTCTGCACAATCCCGACTTGGACCACAGCGCCCGCGGCGGCGTCTCGCATCAGGCCGCCGTCGAACTCTGGGGGCACAATCTTGGACAGATGAAGGCGGATCTCAGCGGCGACGAGGGGCTTGCCGCGCGGGTGCTCCCCGGCATGGACACCGTCATGGCGGGCTTCATGACCCTCGGCGATTTCGACTCCGTCATTCTGCCCGTCCTGCTCCTTGCGTTTATTTCGAGCCAGGAAGATTTTCCCATTGATATCACCATGCCGAATATCATGAACTACGTGCGCCCCGACTACTTCTTCGCATGGTACGGCGACGCGGACGCCGACGGTTTCCGCAATCGCACCGAGTACCACGCCTGCCGCGGCAAGGCAAGCCATAAGGAAGACTACCTCGCGGCGGCGCTCGACTCCGAGAATGTTCCTTCCGACATTGAGCTTATACTCGAGGAGTTGTTGTGGGATTTCGATGTGTCGGATACGAACGGCGACGGCGCGATCAGCCTCGCGGAAGCCCAGGAGAAGATGCCGAGTCTGACGACTGAAATCTTCGAGTACTTCGACCTCAACAACAACGGCAAACTGAGTCTCGCGGAAATCATGTCGCCCGTGGCCGTCATTCTGATCGAAGAGTTCGAGGGATTGGACAGGGACCAGAGCGGCGATCTGACGCTCATGGAGTTGAAACGACGTCCCCTTGGTTTCTCGCAGGAGTTGCTTGACCGTTTTGACCTGGACGCGAGCGGAACGATTACCGAGGCTGAACTTCTTGCCGCAATCGATATTCCGGGCGAAGGCGAGGGTGAGGGTGAGGGTGAAGGTGAAGGTGAAGGTGAAGGTGAAGGTGAAGGCGAAGGTGAAGGCGAGGGCGAAGGCGAGGGCGAAGGCGAGGGTGAAGGCGAAGGCGAGGGTGAAGGCGAGGGTGAAGGTGAAGGTGAAGGTGAAGGTGAAGGCGAGGGCGAAGGCGAAGGCGAAGGCGAGGGCGAAGGCGAAGGCGAAGGTGAAGGCGAGGGCGAAGGCGAAGGTGAGGGCGAGGGTGAGGGCGAAGGTGAAGGGCAGGCCGCAATTCACTCAGCCGACCAGAATGGGGACGGGCTGATCGCGTTGACGGAACTGTTGCGCGTAATCCAGTTCTACAACTCGGGCGGGCACCATTGCGCGGACGACCAGGGGGACACGGAAGACGGCTATGTGCCCGGAGCGGGCACGAATCTGTCGTGCCGGCCCCACAGCAGCGACTACGCGCCGGACGGCCCGGATTGGCGGATTTCGTTGACGGAATTGCTGCGGGTGATCCAGTTCTACAATTCCGGCGGCTACCGCTACTGCCTGGAGGAGGGCACGGAGGACGGTTTCTGTCCCGGATTGGCGTAAGTCGCGGTCATTTTCGGGTATACTGTGCCTGCCCTTGATGACGGGGGACGTCCCGCCGGCGCGCGCGATGGCGCAAGGGAGGCGCGTATGGACATGCGGCTATGCAAGAGCGGCGTGATGCTTCTCGTCGCGGGTTTGGCGTGGGTGGCGCCGATTATGGACACGGCCCACGCGCAATTGACGGAAGCGCCGATACCGCGGATTCTGTTGGTGGGGGACAGCTACGACGCGTTCATGTGGTGGTTTCGATCGTTCAAGGCGGTTTTGCCGGAGTTTCCGGGGCTGGATCGCTACATCGAGGTCGGTTCGCGAACCGCCATCATGGGGGTCAAGGCGTTCGAGTACAAGGAGGCGGAGTTTCTCGCGGACGTGGCGGCGGAACTCGCGCGGTATCCGACGATTGACATCGTGAATGTCGCGCTCGGCCCCAACGACTTCCTATCGGGGACCGTGAACGTGCTGCCCGGCGAGCCGGACCGCAAGGTGGACTGGGAGGATTTCCTCGACCATCCCGAGTGGGACGAACAGTGGCTCTTCGACGCTGTGGCCGGGCACATTGCCGTCCTCGTGGACGCGATCCTGGCCATGCGCCCGGACCTCCGCGTGACGCTTTGCGGCACCACTTACGGCAACCTTCCCGATGACATGGCGGCGGAACTCGGCATCGACCTCCTGCGATTTCAGACGGCGTGGGTGGACCTGTATCGAGCGATCAAGTCCATCGCCGACACGCGGGACCGCGTGTTCTTCGTACATAATTTCGGACTGCTCCAGCATCTGTACGGCGTGCCGGAGGCGGATCCGCCCGTATCGCCCGGCGTGTTGCCCATGCCGGGGGGCTATCCCGATTACGATCCGTTCCCGGGCGGCGACCCGTCGTTGAATTGCCCGCTGGACCTGCTGCTGGACGATTTCGGCCACCCGACCCAACAGGGGTTCCTGGAGATCGCGCGTCGATGCGTCAGCGAGTTCCACCTGGAATGGCTGTCCTGGCCGCGAGCTCTCGAGATTCGCTTGACGGAAGGGGCCGCGCCGGAATACACGTTCCAGGTGACTTTCAGCGAGACCGTCACGGGCGTGGACGCGACGGACTTCGCGCTTGCCACCCGCGAATACGGGCCAGCCCCCGGCGCGGTCATCGAGTCGGTGACCGGCTCGGACGATGTGCACCTCGTGACGGTGAACATGCATGAGGAGCCCGGATCGCCCCAACTGATCCTGCACGACGACGACAGCATTATCGACGCGGACAGCAACCCACTGGGCGGTCCTGGGGCGGGCAACGGCGAGTTTACGGCGAACGGGGTGTTTTCGTTCGAGGACCTTGTCCCGCCCGCGGCGGGGGACTTCGACGCCGCCATGCGCTACATGTGGGAAAGCTACTATCCGTATCGGCGTTATGCCGAGGAAGAAGTGGTGGGGTTGTCCTTCGACCCGGCTGAATGCGACCTGAACGGCCCGGTCAACCTGAGCGGCGAGCCCGTCATTATCGAAGGCAACGGATTCCTCGACGCGGTTGAATTCGCGCTGATATCCGCTTGCGTGAATGACCCGAACGTTGATCTCTCCGAGCGCGGCGGCGTAACGCATGAAATCGTCGCGCAGGCGTGGGAAAGCAATCATCAACAGATGGTGGCGAACCTTGGCGGCGCGGACGGGCTGCCGTTGACGTTGTTGCCCGGCACCGACACCCTGCTCGCCGGATACATGACCCTGGGCGACGAGGTATCCTCGTTCATGCCCATCATTCTAATCATAATGCTGCGTGAGCAATTCGGCGAGTTCGTGCCCGGTATCACGACCCCAGAGATCGCGAACTACATCCGACTTCCTCAATTTCTCAGCTATCTGGGCGACGCCGACGCCGACGGATTCAGCAATGGAGAAGAATACCTCTACTTCGTCACCGCCGCCGACTACGAGACGGCCCGCGTGCAGTACCTCGAGGCCGCCTTGAACCCCGATCGATATCCCG
>Ga0116142_10005244_pt1 | contig 11808 bp, 7 predicted proteins | sample AD_UKC033_MetaG_FD_89785 | JGI IMG/M metagenome (GOLD analysis project Ga0116142, IMG submission 89785) | Active sludge microbial communities of municipal wastewater-treating anaerobic digesters from USA - AD_UKC033_MetaG | ecosystem: Engineered > Bioreactor > Anaerobic > Digestate | place: USA... | reverse complement strand
TTGCCGGTGACCGCTCAGTTCGGCTGGCTCGAGCTGTACGGCACGGGGAACCTGGCCGGTTCGGTGGACCTCCAGGGCCGCAGCAACGAGAGCGGTGCCGTGGTGACCATCATCAGCGTGGGTGGTCACACGGCATGGACGACTACGGTGGTGAATGGCTCATGGAGTTTCACCGGCATACCGGCAGTGTCCTACCAGGTCAACATCGAGCAGGAGCGCTACCTGGATGCCCAGAAGGGCGCAGCCGGGAGTGGGGTGGTTGTAACCGCCGGCGGCACAACGACCCTCAGCCAGGTCAAGCTGCTCGGCGGCGACGCCAACGATGACGACGTGGTCGACATCAGCGACGGCACGATCATCGGCGGCAAGTTTGGCCAGACCGTCGATCCGGCCACCGAAAGTGCTGACATCAATGCTGACGGCACGGTGGACATCATGGACCTGGTCCTCTTTGGTGGCAACTATAGCAAGACCAGCCCGGTGCCCTGGTCGTAGAGCACAAGGTGTGGCTCTGGCGCCGGCCGTCAGGTTGGCGCCAGGGTGGCTTTGTTCGTGGGATGGGGCGCCAGCGTCGTCGCCCCATCCCCGGTAGCCCCATCCTGCTGGAGGGTAGCGGAGGACAATGACGCCTACAAAGCAATCGACGAGGGCCGTCGGGGTGGCCCTGTTGTGCCTGGTGCTCGCGCTGACGGCGGTTCGAGCGAGCAAGGCCCAGAGTGCGGCCCTGATTCGGCTTGCTCCTGGAGCGGCCACGGTCGGCGCGGGCCTGACCACGGCCGTTACCGTGCGCATCGAAAACGTGGCCGATCTCTACGGCTGCGACATCCGCCTGAGCTTTGATCCGTCGGCGGTGGAGGTGGTGGACGCCGACGGCCTGTCCGAAGGCGTGCAGATCAGACCCGGCGAGCTGCTCTCACCCGACTTTGTCGTGCGCAACCAGGCCGACAATGCCGCCGGGACGGTGTGGTTCGCCATGACGCAGCTCAATCCCAGCGAAGCGGTCACCGGCAGCGGCGTGGTTTTCACGGTGACCTTTCGCGGCCGAGTTGCCGGTGCCAGCAGCCCGCTGACGTTCAGATACTCTAAGCTGGCCTCGCGCAGCGGGGAGCTCATCCCGGCCTCGGTGGAGGACGGTGAGATACGCGTGGTGAGCGCCGAGCAGGCGCCGCCCACGCCAACCGTGGCACCCACTCTTCCGCCAGCGACGGCGGTGCCTTCTGTGCCGCCGCCGACAGTGGCGCCCACGGCAGCACCGACTGTTGCACCGGTGACCCGGCAGCCCACAGTCGCTGCCAGTGCTACGTCGGCGCCGCCCACCACCGCTGCCAGTGCGACGTCGGCGCCGCCCACTGCCGCGCCAACGGCCGTGCCAGCAGCGACGCCGGCGGCTACCGCAGCCCCCGCGGCTACGGCAGCGGCGCCTACCGCCGCGCCGCCAACCGCCACGAGTGCTGTGCCTCTGTCCACGCCTACGGCCAACCCGGCCTCGGGCGGGGGGGCACGGACGTCGCTGTGGCTGATCGTGTACGCTTTGCTCTTTGCGGCGGCGGTGGCGGTCGGGGTGATCGGCACGAAGGCCAGGCGCAACAAGTAGCACGAGAGGTGATGGTATGGACACAACCAGGTCTGGATGGAGACGGGCACTTTTGGCGGGAGCCCTGCTGGTTGGCTTGTTGCTGCTGGCCTGGAGCACTCTGGCGAGTCTGGCTCAGGGCGGCGGCGCCATCGGCTTTGGCGCTCCCGACCCGGCGCAGGTCGGCACGGGCGATCCGCCGACCTGGGTGGAGATCGTGCTCACCGGCACGGAGGTGTACGGCTATCAGTTCCAGGTCTATTTCGATCCGGCGATGCTCGAGGCAGTGGACAGCGAGTTTGTCGACTCGTTTGTCAAGGCCGAGGTGACGCCGCCCGGCTGGTCGGGCACGATCGACAACGTGGCCGGCACGGTGCTTTTCGCGGCGACGCAGCTCTATCCGACGCCGCCGGCCTCCGGCTCGGGCGTGGTAGCCCGGGTGGCCTTCCGCGGCAGGTGGAATGCCGACCTGCCCGACTATACCCCGCTGGAGATCCGGCAGGCGCGCGTGGCCAACAAAGAGGGAATCAAAGAAGACCTGAGCGACGCCTTGCACTGGGTGCTCATCCTGGTGCCGGTCAATATCACGGCAGAGGTCAAGGGCGAGTGCGGCCCTGACTGGCGGCCCGGCGAGTGCCTGAGCACCACGCTCACGCTGAGCGGGCAGAATCTGTACGGCTATCAGTACCGCGTGGCGTTCGACCCGGCTCTGCTGCAGGCCAGCGGCGCGGGGTTCTATGATGCATTTCTCAAGGCCGACTTTAGGCCGCCCGGCTGGGCGGCCACGATCGACAACGTGGCCGGGCAGGTGCAGTTCGCCGCGACGCAGCAGTACCCCGAGCCGCCGGCGACCGGTTCGGGCAGTGTCGGGTGGATCTGCTTCCACCAGGTTGACGGGCTGACCGGCCCGCAGACAACCACCGTCGAGGTGGCGGGCGTTCTGGCCGCGACCAAAGACGGCGTGGGTATGGTCGGCCAGGGCATTGCGGACACGATAACCCTCCAGCCCATCGTCACCGTGTACGGCCAGGTTCAGATGGAGGGCCGGAGCGAGTTCACGCGCTGCGTGGCCTCGGCACTGGGCACACTGGTCAGCGATGTGAGCGATAAGGAAGGCTGGTACACCTTGACCCTGTGCTCGGGCGTCTACACGGTCAGCCTGGAGATGGAGCGCTATCTCGATACCTGGCGCAGCGTCAACGCGGGCCTGGGCCAGATCCTGCTGCCGACGGTGCAGTTGCTGGGCGGGGACTGCGACCCGACCGACGATGATCTGGTGGACATTGCCGACCTGAGCACTATCGGGAGCAAGTACGGCCAGCGGGTGGGCTCGCTGACCGAAAACGCTGACATCAATGCCGACGGCTGGGTGGACATTCTTGACATTGCCATCGCCGGAGGCAACTATACCAAGAAGAGCCCGGTTCCCTGGCCATGACTGATGCGGCACGAGGGCGGTGTATAATGGGCAATGTGGCTGTTGGGCGCGGTGCCCGTGGGGGCGCGGTAGCAGACCGCCGGGCTCTGCTCGCCATCTCGTTGGCGGCAGCACTGTGGCTGGGCGCTGCGCTGGTTCTGCGCGTCGGACCGGCCGCTTCGGGCGGCGCGGCGGCGAATGTACCCGGCACGATCCGCGTCATTCCCGCAGAGAGCCATCTCCAGGCGGGACAGACGGTGACGGTGGAGGTCTGGCTGGACGGCGGCGGGAACTATTACGGACTGGACGTGCGCCTGTCTTTTGATCCGGCCGTGGTGCGAGTGCCGTCGGGCAGGGTCACGCCGCTGTGGGATGTGCTGGATCCGGTCGATCACTTTGCCATCAAGAACGTGGCCGACAATGTCAACGGCACGGTATGGTATGCGCTGACCAACATCAATCCGGCAGAGGCGTTCACCGGCACGGGCCGCATCTGTGCCATCGCTTTCACCGGCGTGGCCTCCGGTACGTCGCCGCTGCACTGGACCTATGCCAAGGGCTCGACGCGCAACGGCGACGGTCTCTACCCGGCGCTGGTCGATGCGCTGGTTTCGGTAGACGCACCAGAGCGGTATCGGGTGTTGGTGCCGCTGGTGCTGCGGGATGGTCCGACATTCTAGGTGCGGTAAGGGCGTGCAGAGTGGGCGAGACGCTCAGTTCTGGTAGGGGAAGGTGCAACGATGGAAAGGAATCTGGCTTGCCAATCGGCTCAGCATAGCAACTCGGAGACACGGCGTAGTGCGCGGCCCCTGGCGCTTTTGCTGATTCTGCTTGCCCTGGGCCTGAGTGCCCTGCCGCGCGCCCTGGCGGCCCCGGGGCCGGAGCAGGCGGCGCCCCTGGCAGCGAGCGCATGGCAGCAGGGCCGGGGAGATGCGTCGGCTCAGGCGGATGGCACCATGTCGCTGTCGCCCTCGTCGTCGACCATCCTGCCCGGTCAGACGGTCAATGTCGATGTGTGGATCACCGGCGTCGACAACCTGTATGGCATGGACTTTCGCATCTGCTATGACAGTGCCATCGTGAGCGTGCCCTCCAACAATGGCACTTTGCTGTGGTGGAACACGCTGCCGAAGGGCGCGTTCGACCCAATCAACAACTTTGTAGTGCGCAACAGCGTGTACGATGCCCATGAACCGTCCTGCCCCTGCTCTTCCATTCCCGGCTGCAAGTGGTACTTTTACTCTGTGACCCAGACCGATGACTTTATGAACCCTGGTACTCCGCTTCCCTTCAGCGGCAGTGCAGGCTTCGCCACACTCACCTTCAAGGGCGGCGCCATTGGCACCAGTGCACTTCACTTTTGCTACGTCAAGGGTTCGCGCCCAGGTGGCATTGCCATCTGGCCCAGCTACAGCGATGGCAGCATCACCGTGCAGGGCGGGCACCTCAGCGACCGCGTATGGAACGACTTGAACCGCGACGGTTTTCAGGATTCGGGCGAGCCAGGGGTTGACGGAGTCACGGTACGGCTGCTCGATGGCACCGGCTCTCATATTCTGCAGACCACGACGACAGCGGGGGGCGGCTACTACCAGTTCACCGGGCTTTCTGCTGGCAGCTATATGATCGAGTTCGTGCTGCCGGCCAACTATATCTTTACGCGCTACAACTTTGACGGGCTGGGCCTCGAAGGCACGGTCAATTCCGATGCGAACCGTACGACGGGACGCACCGTGGCCTTTACGCTCAGCTCGCCAACGCCCATCCTGTACATCGACGCGGGACTGGTGGCCTATCCCACCGTGGCCAGCGTGCACGATGTCCGGGCCTACGTGGCGGGCGACAGCGTCGTGGTGGGCTGGGAGACGGCCGTTGAGGCTGGCACGCTGGGCTTTGAGCTGCAGCGGCTGGACGAGGCCAGCGGCGAGTACTTTACCGTGAACGAGCGCCTGATTCCGGCGGTGGGCAGCGAGCGCGGCGCGAGCTACCGGGTGGTGGACCCGGGTGCGGCCGCGGGCGGCAGCTACTCGTACCAGGTGGTTGAAGTGGAGCCCCTCGGTGGAAGCATTACCTATGGTCCCTACGCGGTTTCCGCCGTCGGGTCCGGGCAAGAGTTGGCCGGGTGGTACCTGGCCGAGCCGCACCCGCTCTCGGCGGAGCAGGAAGCCCGCGGGGCAGCCTCACGGACGGAGGCCGTGCAAGTGCGGCAGGGTCTGGAGGCACCGGCGGCAGGCCAGCGCATCGCCGAGGGAACAGGCTCGGCGGCCGCGTCCGGGGGTACGCTCAAGGTGGTGGTGCGCGATGCGGGCCTGTACTACCTGTCGGCGGCACGCATCGCGACGGCGATGGGGACGACCGCAGCCCAGATAGAGGCGTGGCTGCGCAGCGAGGCCCTCGCGCTGACCAACCAGGGTCAGGACGTACCCTTCCTGCTGGCCCCGAACCGTTCCGGCATCTATTTCTACGGTCAGGGTCTGGACAGCATCTACACTGCTGACAATGTCTACTGGTTGAGCCGGGGGGAGGCCCGCACGATGAGCACCGTTCGCGGCAAAGTGCCCAAGGCCGGTGAGACCACCGGCTCCTTCGTGCACGCGGTGCATCTCGAAGAGGACCGGCAGCCCATTCCCGCCGCCTTTGCTGACCCAACCGCCGATTACTGGATGTGGGCTACGCTGTGGGCCGGGGACGCGGGGCGCGACTCGGTCAGCTATGCTTTCAACGCAGCGGATGTGGCTGCCGGCAGCGGTTCCCTGACCCTGCACCTGCTGGGCTCCTCGGACACGCCGGCGGAGAAGGATCACCACGTGGTGGCCGTGCTGAACGGGCACGAGCTGGGAGAGGGTCAGTGGAATGGTCAGGATGCGCTGGACCTCGAGCTGGCTTTCGATGCCGGCTGGCTGGTGGAAGAGGACAACACGCTCGTGGTGCGGTCGGTTCTCGACCAGGGCGTGCCCTACAGCGCGTTCTACGTCGATTCGTTCGACCTGGCCTACCCGCGCCGCTATCGGGCTAGGAACAACGTGCTCGAACTGCGTGCCGATGGGAATGAACTGGTGCGGGTCGATGGCTTTACCCGTCAGACGATCTGGGTGTTCGACATCACCGATCCGTTGCAGCCCAAACAGGTGCAGGCCGTCAAGGTAGTCAAGTCCGGAGGGGCGTACCAGGCCGTGTTCGAGCCAGAGTCAGCTGACTCGGTCTACCTGGTGTTGACGCCTGACCGGGCGCTGACGCCGGAGAGCGTGTTCCTGGACGAGCCCTCGAACCTGAAGAATCCGGCCAACGGCGCCGACTATGTGATCATCGCGCCGGACCAGCTCGCGCACAGTGCCGAGGCGCTGGCGGCCTATCGGCGCAAGGGCGGGCTGTCTGCGCTGGTGGTGAGGCTTGCCGACATCTATGACGAGTTCAACTATGGCCTGGCCAGCCCCGGCGCGATCAGGGCCTTTTTGCGGTACGCGTATGAACACTGGCAGCAGCGCCCATCCTACGTCGTTTTGGCCGGCGAGGGGAACTATGACTATAAGGACAACCTCGGGTTGGGCGGCAACCTCATCCCGGTGTGGATGGTCAGCACCTCACGCGGCCTGTACGCGGCGGACAACCGCTTCGCCGATGTGGACGACGATGGTGTTCCCGAGATGGCCGTTGGTCGGCTGCCGGTCGTGACGTCGGTGGAGATGGACGCGGCGGTGGCGCGTATCATTGCCTATGAGGCCGGGACTGGCGCTGGTTGGTCAGACCGAGTTGTCTTGCTGGCCGACAACGCGGATGACGGTGGTGACTTTGCGGCCGACAGCCGTGCTGTCGGATTGGCGTTGCCTGCTGGTTCTGAGGCGACGACCATAGCCTTGGGCGAGGTCACGTTGGGTCAGGCGCGGGCGCAGTTGTTGGCGGCGCTCCACAGCGGCGCGGGGTTGGTCAACTACCTGGGTCATGCTGGTCTGGACCGCCTCGCCGCGGAAGGCCTGCTGACCAGCCAGGATGTTGCCGGGCTGGACAATGCGGAGCGCATGCCCGTGGCCGCGCTGATGACCTGCGCTGCCGGTCAATTCGCGATACCGGGGTATGACTCACTGGCAGAGAACCTCGTGCGTCACAGCGGTGGGGGAGCAGTGGCGGTCTGGGCACCTACCGGCTGGTCTATCAATGGCCGGGCCAGGGCGCTCGACGAGCTCTTTGTGCGCGCGTTGTACGGCTCGGCGCAGCGGGTGCTGGGCGATGCGCTCCTTGAGGCACTGCATAGCTATGCGGCACAGGGAGAGGAGTTGTCGCTGGTGGACATTTACAACCTGCTGGGCGATCCGGCCTTGAGAGTCAGATAGCCTGACCAACTCTGCCTGGAGCGCAGGATGACCTGTCCTCAGATGCCCCTGACCGACGAGCAAGAGTTCCTGGTCAGGTTCAACCGCAAGGTCGGGGAGAACCGGGTGCCGCTGTGCGGGACGCTGGATTTGACGCATCGCTGCAACCTGGACTGCATTCACTGCTACCTCGGCCCACATCGCGGCAAGAGGCACGCAGAGCGTGCGGAGATGAGCACGGCGCAGGTCCTGTCGGTCATCGACCAGGTCACCGCCGCCGGCTGCCTGACCCTGCTGATTACGGGGGGAGAGCCGCTGCTCCGGCCCGATTTCGAGCAGGTGTACCGGCACGCTCGCAGCGCGGGGCTGCTGGTCTCTCTGTTCACGAACGGCACTTTGCTGAGCGAACCCATTGCGGACCTGCTGGCCGAGCTGCCTCCGCAGGTGGTTGAGGTTACCCTGTACGGCGCGACGGCACGCACCTACGAACGCATCACTCAGGTGCCGGGGTCGTTTCAGCGGTGTCTGAATGGAGTGCGGCGGCTGGCGGAGCGCCGGGTCAAGTTGAACCTCAAGACAGTGCTGATGACGGCCAACGTTCGTGAGTACACCGCGATCCGGGACCTGGCCAGGCAGATGGGGCTGGGCTTTCGCTACGACGCGGCCATCTTTCCGCGCTGGAACGGTGACCGCAGCCCGCTGGCGCTGCGGGTGCCGCCGAAGGACGTAGTACGCCTCGAGATGGAGGGTGAGGGGGCACTGGCCGAGTGGCGCGAATACTATGAGCTGCGTCGGGATATGCCTGTGTCCGATCGGCTGTATAATTGCGGCGCGGGCCTCACCAGCTTTCACATCGATGCCTGTGGTCGGCTGCACCCTTGCGTCATGTCGCGGAACTATGAGTACGACCTGAACGGAGGCAGCTTTGTCGATGGCTGGAACGGAGTGATCGCTCAAATCAGAGAGAGGCGTGCCAGCCCGTTTTTCTATTGCAACCGGTGTCAGAGGAGGGTTCTGTGCAGCCTCTGCCCACCGTTTAGCCGCGCCGAGAATGGCAATGAGGAAGTTCCTTCGCAGTATCTCTGCGCCATTGGCAATCTGCGCTATGATGCACTGTACGGCGACCCGGGGAGGATACGATGATGGACCCAACGACAGAGAGACCGGTCGAGAGGCGGCCCTACACCAAGCCCCGCCTGACGCCGATCAAGCTCTATGGCGGCGAAGTGCTGGGCATTGGCTGCAAGACGATAACCAGCGCGCAGTCACCCGTTGTCGAGGTGGGAGGCTCGCAGCCCTATGGCTGCGGGCTGGCCACTCCATGCTATGAGGAGTCTACCTAGGACAGGCGCGGTGACCCATCTGCTGGCCTCAGAACTGAATCTGAGCATAGCGGGGGTTTCTTTCCGGATTTGCAGCTCGCTCCCGCTGCACCTGTCCAGCGAGCCCGGGCCCTACCGGGCTTTTGTCGGCCAGGGAGCGGCTCCGGCAAGGAGCCCTGATGTAGCTGTGGAGCTCGAACTCGGTGAGGCTCCACCAGCCGGCAGACTGGACAGGATCTTTGGCGACCGCTCCTGGTCTCTCTACCGCGACAGCATTTTCTATCAGCTCGAGTTTCGCTCCTCTCAACCAGACCAGCCGCTCTGGGTGGCGCGCTTTGCGGAGGACGCGCGAAGGGTTTCTATCTACGGCAGCAGCGAGATGCTGCAGCAAGTGCCAGGCGGCCCGGCCATTTTGAACCCCGTCTGCTATCCGCTGGACCAGATCCTGCTGGTCTATCTGCTCGCAGGCACTGGCGGCTTGCTGGTTCATGCTGCCGGAGCGGTGGTGGACGATGTGGCGGTGGTGTTTCCCGGGCGCTCGGGCGCAGGCAAGACAACGCTGGCCCGAGTTCTGCAGGGTGAGGAGAACGTGCTACTGCTCAGCGACGACCGTGTCGTAGTGCGCCGGCTGGCCGCTGGTTTTCATGCTTATGGGACCCCCTGGCCGGGGGAGGCAGGCGTGGCGCACAATCTTGGCGCCCCTCTGGCTGCGCTGCTGTTTCTGGCTCACGGAGCAGAGAACCACATTGTGCCGATATCGCCGCAGGAGGCGCTCCGCCGTTTGCTTCAGGTGGCGTCCATTCCCTGGTACAACGAAAAGCTGGTTGGCCCCCTGCTGGGCCTCTGCGAAGAGCTGCTGCTCGAGGTCCCGGCCTACCAGCTATGCTTTACCCCGGGCGAATCCCCGGCGCCTACTGTGCGCGGGTTCGTACGAGGTCTTGCCCGGCCCCGACTCTAGTCGAAGCTGACATACCAACCGATGAGAGAGGGCAGCATGATCCACTCCAATGCCAGGACCTGCTTCGCTCGCCGCGGGGCCGGCCGCCGGCGTATGTCAGTGCTCCCGGCGCTCGTGCTGGCCTGTGCCCTGGGGTTGGCTTTCGCGTGCCCCGCCCTGGCCAGGCCAGAACCAGGGCCGCCCGGGCTCGGGATGCTGCCGGGCAGCGCGGATGCAGCTGCCTCTCTGGCGATGGGTGCCGGGACCCTCTCCGTTTCGCCGTCCTCTGCCAGCATTGCGGTGGGAGGGACGGTGAGTGTGGATGTGTGGATCTCCGAAGTGACCGACCTCTACGGAATCGACTTTCGCCTCTGTTATGACAGCAGCATCGTCCAGATCCCATCAGGCAATGCTACGCTGTTGTGGGAGGTGATCGACCCGGTCAACAACTTTATCATTCGGAATGGCGTGTACTCGCCGAATCCGACCTATTGTCCGTGCGCGGCACTGCCGACGCACAAGTGGTACTGGTATGCCGCGACTCAGACCGATGACCCGCTGAACCCCGGCCACCCGCTGCCATTCGCTGGCTCGGGGCGGCTGGTGCGGCTGACGTTTCAGGGCCTGGCTCCTGGCTCGACTACGCTTCATTTCTGCTACGCAAAGGGTTCGGCCAAGGGAGGCGATGCCATCTGGCCGGCATCGGTTGAAGCCAGCATCACGGTGACTGGCGCCGGGAGCAGCCCGACGCCGCCCACCGCAACCCCAACGTCTACGCCGACGCCGACGGCAACCCGGTCCGCCACCCCGTCGGCCACGCCCAGCCAAACGCCAACTCTGTCGGCGACCCCGACCGAGAGCCCCACTCCCTCTCCGACGCGGACGCTCACTCCGGCCCAGTCGTACACGCCCACGGCAACGCCGACCCACAGCCCGACGCCGACAGAGAGCGCTACGCCTACTCACACGCCAACCGATACCCGGACGCCCACGGTCACTCCGACGTTCACCGTTACGCCGACCCCAACCAGCTCTCCGACGCCTACGCTGACTCCTACCATCACCGAGACGCCGCCCGGCTGGGTGCCTCCCACGAGCACTCCCACGGCAACGGCCAGCCCCACAGCGACGCCTACGGGTCTGCCCACCGCCATCCCTTACGGGCCGGAGCTTACCTACTGGTTCCAGCAGGAGGTCAGCCCCGATGCTGGTTACCGGGGCGTGACGGATACCTACCTCGATACGGATGCTGCTGCGGAAGGGCATGGACAGAAGGTAGAGCTGCGTCTGAACTATGATGGCCGCAAGAAGGCGCTGCTGCGGTTCGAGCTGGCCGGGCATATTCCCAGCGACTGCACGGTCGTCGCGGCGACGCTGCAACTCAATGTGCATTACCGGCAGTACGCAGGGATCAACACACGAATTGGCCTCTTTGCGATGAACCGTCCGTGGGCAGAGAATGAGGCCACCTGGTGGCTCGCCTCGGCGTTGAACCAATGGGCTTTGCCGGGAGCTGATGGTACGCTGGACCGTGAACAGGATCCTGCCGCGGTCACCCTGATGAGCGAGACTGGCTGGCAGACGTGGTCATCTCTCGGCCTGGTGGCGCTGGTGCAGCGCTGGATCTCTGATCCCGCAACCAATCTGGGTATGGCACTGGTGGGTCTGTCGCCGATGGAGCGCCAGGCGTGGGTTGGCTCGTCGTCACAGTGCCGGTGGGAGTACAGGGAGCTGCGCCCGCGGCTGGGGGTGACTTTTTATCGGGGCTCGCCGACCGAGACCCCTACCGCTACCCCGACCGAGACGGCCACGCCAACCCCGACCGCCACGCCTTCCCACACGATCACGGTGACCCCCACGCCCACCGAGACGGCCACCAGCCTGCCAACCAGCACCCTGACGCCTTCGGCGACACCAACCCTGAGCGGTACACCTACTCTCACCCCGTCACCCACTTGGACGTTGACGCCGATTGCCACGAGCTCGCCGACGGCCACAACTGCCCATACTTTGACCGCGACGCCGAGCAGCAGCGCAACTCCTACGGCGACCGCGACCACCACGGCCACACCGAGCCCTACTGCTACCGCGACGGCAACAGAAATGCCGACTCTGACGCTGACGTCGACGCCAGTGCCAACCACAACCCAGACGCCTACCGTCACACCCAGCCAGACGCCAACCTGGACACCCAGCCCGACACCGTCAGCGACGGCCAGCCCTACCCCACTGCCGACAGTGACTCACACGCC
>Ga0116142_10005241_pt1 | contig 11819 bp, 9 predicted proteins | sample AD_UKC033_MetaG_FD_89785 | JGI IMG/M metagenome (GOLD analysis project Ga0116142, IMG submission 89785) | Active sludge microbial communities of municipal wastewater-treating anaerobic digesters from USA - AD_UKC033_MetaG | ecosystem: Engineered > Bioreactor > Anaerobic > Digestate | place: USA... | reverse complement strand
CTTGCATGAAACGAACTCCCGCCATTAACGATTTGCTGGCCATCATGGCCCGGCTCCGGTCGCCGCGCGGCTGCCCCTGGGACCGGCAGCAAAATCACCGGACCCTCCGCTGGCACGCCGTCGAGGAGGTTTATGAATTGCTCGATGCCATCGAGGCCGGCGACGACCACGAGTTGGAGGAGGAACTGGGCGATGTGCTCTTGCAGGTGGTGTTCCACTGCCAACTGGCCAGGGAACGGGGCGCGTTTGATTTCGAGCGCGTCGCCCGCCGCATCGCGGATAAATTGATCCGCCGCCATCCGCATGTATTCGGCCGGCTCCGGGTCAAAAACGTGGACCAGGTCTGGGCGAACTGGGAGCAAATCAAGCGCGCCGAAAAACAGGGAACCCGGCATGCCCGCCCTTCCGCCCTGGACGGCATTCCGCGCTCGCTGCCCGCGCTGCTGCAAGCCGCCAAACTCGTGCGCAAAGCGCGCAAAGCCAAGCTGTTGCCGCCCGAAACCACCCCGCCCGTCCGCACCCGGCGGGAATTGGCCGCGCAGCTTTTTGCGCTGGCGCAATATGCGCAGGAACGGGGCTGGTCCGCCGAGGATTTGCTGCGCCGCGAAACCCGGCGGCGCGAACGCGCGCTCCGCCGGCGCGAACAGATGCCGGAAGCGCGGCGTTGACGCCGCCCGCGCGGTTCGCGTTTTCCGCCGCACACCAACCTCCCCAACGCACCACCGCCGGCATCAAGAGCCTTCCCGCCGGCACCTGCTGCGGCTTCAGAATCCGGCGGCGAGGCGGCTGTTTCACCGTCAGCTCGGTGGTCCGCTTGCGCAAAGGGCGCCGGACGGGCCGGGGCTGAGAAAGGCAGTTCCGCCCTGAAACCCGCGCCGCCGTTCGCCGGGGTAGCACCGGGAACCGTGATGGCGCTCCTCCTGCTGGAGCGCGCTCTCCCACCGAGCGACGCTTTGCGCCCGCCCTTTTGAGAGTCCCGGCTCGACTCCGGGCGGCGCCTGTGCTTTCTTTCCAGCGTGCTATGACTGACCCGCGTTATCGAAAACTGGCAAAGTTGCTCGTCGAATACTCGACCGCCCTGAAGCGGGGCGATTGCGTCCTGCTGGATATGATTGATGTGCCCGATGCGTTTGCCATAGAACTCATGCGGGCGGCGCGGGCGGCGGGCGCCACACCTTTCATCGAAATCCGCCATACCCGCGTCAACCGCGAGATTCTGCGCGATATCCATCCCCGGCACGCCCGCCTGCTGCGGGACTTCGAGCTGTTCCGGATGAAGAAGATGCAGGCGTATATCGCCCTTCGCGGCAGCGACAACGCCAGCGAAAACGCGGACGTGCCCGGCCATCAGATGGCGCTCTACAGCCGCATCACCCGGCCGGTGCTCGACTACCGGGTCAAAAGGACGCGCTGGTGCGTGCTGCGCTGGCCCACCCCCAGCATGGCCCAGGCCGCCGGCATGAGCACCGAGGCCTTTGAAGATTTCTACTTCGAAGTCTGCACGCTGGATTATCGCCGGATGGGCCGCGCCATGACGCCGCTGGTGCGCTGGATGCAGCGCACCGACCGCGTCCGCCTCAAGGGCCCCGGCACGGACCTGGCGTTCAGCATCAAAGGCATGGGTGCCCAGATGTGCAAAGGGGATCGAAATATCCCCGATGGCGAGGTGTTCTCCTGCCCCGTCAAGGACTCCATCAACGGGCGCATTCAGTTCAATACGCCCACCCTGTATTCCGGCACCAAATTCGAGAACGTCTGCCTGGAATTCAAAGCCGGCCGGATCGTCAAAGCCACGGCGAACAACACCCGCCGCCTCAACGAGATTCTGGATACCGACCCCGGCGCGCGCTACACCGGCGAGTTCTCTTTGGGCCTCAACCCCCTGATCCAAAAGCCGATGTGCGACATCCTGTTCGACGAAAAGATCGCCGGCTCCCTGCACCTGACCCCGGGGCAGGCCTATGAGGAATGCGACAATGGCAACCGTTCGGCGGTGCATTGGGATATGGTGCTGATTCAGCGGCCCGACTGGGGCGGCGGCGAAATCTGGTTCGACGACCACCTGATCCGCAAAAACGGCCTGTTTGTGCCAAAGGACTTGAAGCCGCTCAACCCGGCAAACTTGAAATAAGCCCGCCCGTCAAGGTGCCAATTCCATAAGCGTTTCCGGCCCGGGGCCACCCCCGGCGGCGATCATAGCTGATGCCCCAGGGACAAAGCCTGCTGGCATAGCCTTCCGGCCTATTTTGCCGGAACCGTGAGGAGCCCCCCGTTTTTTACATAACCCCCGTCTTTCCAGCCTCATCCATAGCCACTATCGAGCCGTGTACAAGGGGTGTACAAGGGATGCTCACCGGAGGTACATAAGATTTATCGTTGTACACCCGGTGAGCATCCCTTGTACACCCCTTGTACACGGCTTGAAGGTAGGGTGAAAGTGGCGTGATTACAAGGAGTTGTGGCTTTTTGAGGGTATTGAGAGTCCGGGCGGCTTTGGGGGCGGTTTTCAGGGTGGTTTTCGCCGTTGAAACTGCGGGGCTGAGGGGGAAAGCGGAAGTCGGAGGCAGGTGGGTGGGACCGAAGCTTCAGAACTTGCCTGTTTGGCTCCCTGCAGGAAACGGCAACCGTATGCCGTATGAGGGTGCGCTGCCTGCCCGCGCCCCCTCTTTTCCATGCCGACGACATATTTTTGCACGGCGTTAAGTGTGAACTCGACGGGCTAAGCAGTTTTCCCTGAGTTGCCGGAGAATGGGGAGGAACGTGATTGAATCGCTAACCCTCGCGCCAGCCGGGCGCCCCTGCCTTGATAATGAACGGCGAGCTGGGCAAAGGCAGGAATGGATTGGGGCGGGGAGTTGGCGTCTAAAACCGCGGCTTGCTTTGGAGGGATTTCAGGTTCATGCTCGGGGCATGGCGTCAGGGCCGCTAGTAGCCGCAGTGGCAGTTTTGATCTTTGCGGGAGCGAGCTTCTTCTTCGCTCTTGCGGAGACGGCGTTGTTTTCCCTGAGTAAATGGCAGGTGCGCCAACTGGCCGGACGGCCATCCCGGGCGGGGAGCGCCGTGGCGCAGTTGCTGGCCGAACCGCAGGATTTGCTGGCGACGATGGTGCTGGGGAATACGTTTGCCAGCGCGGCGATGCTGGCGGTGGCGCTGTGGGAGGCCATCCACGGGCAATGGCCGCTGGTGGCGACCGTGGCGGGATTGCTGGTCTTGAACCTGATCGGGTGCGAGGTGTGGCCCAAAACGCTGGCCGTGCGGCGGCCGGAGCAGTGGGCTTTGCGGGTGGCACGGCCGATGGCGTTCCTGCTGCGGTTTGGCCTGCCGCTGTGCCGGGGGGCGCAGAAGGTCAACACGGCCATCCTGGGGATGGTTGCGCGCCGGACCGGGTCGCCGGGAGCCGTTGTGACGGATGCGGACTACCAGGAATTGCTGGAGATGGCCTTTCAGCAGGGGGCGCTGGCGCAATCCGAGAAGGAGATTATCCTGCAAATCATCAACCTGGACCAGCGCACCGCCCGGGAAGTGATGAAGCCGCGGTCGCGGATGGCGGCCATCTCCAGCGACCTGTCCGCGGAGGAGATGATCGCCGCGGCGCGCAAATACCGGCATCGCCGGCTGCCGCTTTATGATGAGGAGACCGATACCATCGTGGGCGTGCTCAACACCCGGGCGTTGCTGCTGAACCCGCAGATAGACCTGGCGGATGCCATTGAGCTGCCATCGTTCGTGCCCGAGCTGATGAATCTGCTGCAACTGTTCCGGGCCTTGCAGCGGCAGCAACGCGGGCTGGCGATCGTGCTGGACGAGTTCGGCGACACGGCGGGCATTGTGACGATGGAGGACATCCTCGAGGAAGTGATCGGCAAAATCCAGGGCGAGGCCGAGGCGGAGGGGTTTGTGATGGAACGATTGGAGCCGGGGCGCTGGCGGGTGGCCGGCACGCTGCGGTTGGACGATTTCCGGCGGGAATACCCGGCGCTGGCGGATGTGCCGGAAGTCGAAACGATGGGCGGGCTGCTGGCGAGCCTGCTGGACGTGGTGCCGGCGCGCGGCGATGCGGCGACGTTCAGCGGACTCCGGCTCACGGCGCAGGCGGCCGACGAGCGGCGCGTGCGGGAGTTGCTGGTGGAAGTCATGCGTTAACGCCCGGAAACCCCATGACGGCCCACACCCTCATCTGGACGATCTTCGGCGCGTGCCTGGGGCTGTCGTTTGTATTGGCGGGCATGGAGGCGGGGGTGTTTGCCTTGAGCCGCCTGCGCCTGCGCCGGCAGATGCGCGCCGGGAAGCCCTCGGCCAAGGTGCTGCATGATTACCTGGAGAACCCGGAAAACTTTCTCTGGACGATTCTGGTGGGCAGCACCCTGGCGAACTTCCTGATCCTGGGCTGGCTGGTGGTGCAGTTGCACGCGGCCCTGGCCGGCCGGCGGCTGTGGTTCTTCGGGGTGTTCGTGGTGGCCGTATTCCTGTTCTACACGTTCTTTGATTTGCTGCCCAAGATGCTGTTCCGGAGGTATCCGAACCGGCTGTGCGTGGCGCTGGCGCGCCCGTTTCGGCTGATCCACCTGGCGCTGCGCCCGCTGGTGGCGCTGGTGGAGGCGTTCTCCGGCGCGCTGCTGCGCTGGCGGGGCGGCAAGGCGTTCACCGGCCATTTATTTGGCAACCGCGAAGAGGTGCGCCTGCTGATGCAGGAGTCCGCGCAAGTGCTGACCTCCGAGGAGCGCCAGATGATCAACCGCGTGCTGGATTTGCAGGCGCTGACGGTGCGGCAGGCGATGCGGCCCCTGGAGCAGGCGGTCACCCTGGCGGCGCAAACGCCGGCGAGCGCGGCGCTGGCGCTGTGCCGGGAGCGGAAGTTTACCCGCCTGCCGGTGTGGGAGATGCGCGGCGGCGAGCAGCGGATCATCGGGATGCTGGCGGTGAACTCGCTGCTTTACCAGCCGGCCCTGGATGAGCGCCGGCCGGTGAGCGACTACATGAAGCCGCCGTTCTTTCTGGCGGAAGACCTGCGCCTGGAGGTGGCGCTGCGGCGCTTGCAGCGGAGCGGGCAGCGGCTGGCGATTGTGCTGGGGCGCGACCGGCGCGAGATCGGCATCCTGAGCCTGCAGGATGTCCTCAAGCTGATCTTCGGGGAGGTGAGTTTATAGCATGAACGGCGAGGCCCTGCTTTCCATTGCCCTGCACGTGCTGGGCGTCATCGTGCTCGTTCTGCTGAATGGGTTCTTCGTCGCCGCCGAGTTCGGCCTGGTCAAGGTGCGGGACACGCAACTCAGTCCCCTGGCCCGCGACGGGCAGCGGCGGGCGCAGGTGGCGGTATTTATTTTGCAGCGGCTCGATTCGTTTCTGAGCGCGGCGCAACTGGGCATCACGCTGACCAGCCTCGGGCTGGGCTGGATCGGGGCGCCGGTGTTCGCCGTGCTGTTGAAGCCGGTGTTCGACCTGGCGGGCGTGGAATCGCCGGAACTGCGCGAGTGGGTGGCCTTTCTGGTCGGATTTTCCATCATCACCTTCCTGCACATCAGCGCCGGGGAGCAGGCGCCGAAATGGCTGGCCATTCAGAAGCCGCTGGCAACGACTTTGTGGGTGTCCTATCCGTTGCTCTGGTTCTACCGCGCTTCCTATCCTTTCGTCGTGCTGCTGAATGATTCGGCGCAGTGGATGCTGCGCCAGGTTGGCCTCGGGCCGACCAGCGAAGGGGGGCGCACGCACTCCGAGGAGGAACTGCGCCTGCTGTTGTGGGCCGCGCAAAAGCAGGCGGGCGGCTCGGCCCTGGGCCGGGACATTGTTCTGAACGCGCTGGATCTGCGGCGGCGGGTCGCGCGCGAGGTGATGCGCCCGCGGCATGAGATTGTGGCGCTTGATACCGAGGCCAGCATCGCTGAATGCCTGGACGTGGCGGAAAAGACGCATTACTCGCGCCTGCCGTTGTGCGAAGGGGGAAACCTCGATCGGACGCTGGGGGTGGTGCATATCAAGGACCTTTATACGATGCGCACCAAGGCGCGGCGCGGGGCGGACTTGCTGCCGGTCGCCCGGAAGCTGATCTACATTCCCGAGACCGCACGGCTGGAGAAGCTGCTGCAGTTCTTCCTGGAACGGAAGCTGCACCTGGCCATTGTGGTGGATGAATACGGCGGCACGGCTGGCATGGTGACGCTGGAGAACATCCTCGAGGAGTTGGTGGGGCAGATTCAGGATGAGTTTGACCAGGAAAAGCCGCTGCTGGTGCCGGCCGGGGAAAACACCTGGGAAGCGGCGGGAACGCTGCCCTTGCATGAGCTGGAGGAACTGGTGGGGGAACCGCTGCGTGAAGAAGGCATCTCCACAGTCAGCGGCTTTCTCACGCGACGGCTGGATGGTTTTCCCAAAGTGGGCGACGTGTTGAAGCTCGGGGCCTGCAAACTGCAAGTCGAGGAGATGGCGGGGATGCTGGTCGCCCGCGTAAAGGTGACCCGCACGACGACGGGCAGCCCGAAAGCCGGGCTTAGTGGCTAACTCCTTTCGGGGAGAGACTGGCCCGGCTTCGTCCGCGCATGGCCCCCATAAGCCAGCGCCTTGCCTGTCTTTGGCGCCTGTTCCCGCGCTTGCAAAAGAACGCGCTGAGGAACCGCAGCCGCCCTCTTCGCCTCGCGTATCCAAGGCGAAACGTACGAGTTTGTCCGGGAGATTATCAGGGCAGGAAAAGGCTGGCCAGCGCGGGCAAATCGAGGCTAGCCTGAGCCAACATGGACCGGCGTTTGAACAGGGATTATCGTGCCCGGCTGGCGATTATCCGGGTAGCTCTGGGGCTGTTGCTGTGCGCGGTGGGGGCGCCAATGGCTGCCGGGGCCGCGGAGACGATTTACATCGTCAAACGCGGGGATAGTGTCTATAGCATCGGGCGGCGTTATGGCGTCTCTCCGGCCGTGCTGGCCGAGCGCAATGGGCTGAACCGGAATTTCTACATCTCCGCCGGCCAGCGGCTGCGAATCCCGGCGCGGCGCGTTGCCCCCGCGAAAAAGCCCGCCGCAAAGCCACCGCCGCCCAGTGTGCTGCCGCGCGCGGTGCGGGAGGCGATTGACAAGGCGCCGGTGCGGGCCGGCCGGTGGAAATCCATCGTCATCCACCACAGCGGCACCGATACCGGCACCGCCAGGACCATGGACCGCTATCATCGCGAGGTGCGGCGCATGGAGAATGGACTCGCTTACCATTTCGTTATAGGCAACGGCAACGGCATGGGCGACGGAGCGATTGCCATCGGACAACGCTGGACCCGGCAACTGGATGGCGGCCACCTCGCCAGTGCGGCGCAAAACAAGACGGCGATTGGCATCTGCCTGGTCGGCAATTTCGACAAGCGCCCGCCCTCCCCCAAAGCAATGACCAGCCTGCGATTGCTGGTGGAGGCGCTGATGACCCGCTGCCGGCTCACCCCCACAGCGGTCAAGACGCATCAACAGGTCAATGTCCGGCACACGCGCTGCCCCGGCGCGCGATTCCCCACGCAGTCTTTCCTCAAGTCGCTGCCCACCCCAAAACGCTGACGGCGGCCCGTTACCAGCGGGCGCCGCGAAGGGCCACCCCCGCCACCGTGATGCTGATGGCGCAGGTTAAACCGAAGGCCGGCCATAATTGATGGCCGGCGGCGCCGGTGGCAAAAAGCAGCATGAACAGAAGCCACACGAGCAACGGCGAATAATCCGGCGCCGACCCGCGCGCCGGTTGCTTGTTGATGAGCGCGGGTGTGGCAAACGCAAGAATCAGCAGCGTGGTGGCCGCCCAGGCCAGGAAGTTCACGCCGGGCGCCGTGTACCAGCCGAACTTGAGTTTGACGGGATTCCAGAACCAGTAATGCGCGACGCGCGTGGCAAACGGCTCGAGGCCCGCATCCAGCAGCACCGTCAGTAAAGTGGTGACCCCGATCATCTGGAAACCATAGTTCCGGGTCTTGCGCCAGGGCCGCAATATCAGCCGGGCGGTGCCGCGCGAGGCCAGGATGGCCGCCAGCCAGATCAGCGGCACCGCCCAGGGCAGCGGCGGAAAGAGTTCCCGGCCGATGTTCCCGGTATAAACGCAGGGGCCGAATGGTATGGCGGTCAGCGCGTTCAGGCATTGCACCGCGCCAGCGAGGACGGCGATGATGAGCGCGGCCAGCATCACATTCTGGCCGGGCAACTGGCAGGTTAACGCGGCGAGCAAGACGGCATTGGCGAGCACCAGCAAAAGCCCGTCCGGCCAGCGAGCGTGGCCGAATAGCAGCCCCGGCCACCATACCCGCGCCCAAACCAGGGCAAATTGCAGCAAAAACAAAGCGAGCAAAACGCGCCGCACCCGGGGCGCCAGCCCCGAAAAACGAGGACGCTGCAGAACCATCTCTCTAAACACCACTCGCCGCATGGCCTCACATCTTAAGCGGTTTGCCCAACCGACTCACTTGGATTCTGCGGGAACGCCCGGTCAGTATCCAATCCGGAAACATGGGACAAGCCCCACTCGGTTTCTCCGGGATTATACGCGATTTCCGCCACAGCCCCGAAATAATCCAGCCGACGCTCGGCAAAAGCCGATAAAATAAGGATTAACGGCATGTCCGCAGACTGGGCTTTCTATCCTCGGCAATCCACACTGCGCGGACCAAATGCTTCAATTACCGCAACCTCCGGCAACCGAGTCCCGTCCCGGGTGCCGACACGCCACGGCTGGACTTGCAAGCGTTATGGCTAAACCGGGCGAACCTTTGCGCAAAACATCGGCGGCGAACGCAATTATGCGAGTGCCACCGTTTGCTTTGGGCACCTCCCTCAATCACGGCTTGCCCGTCACCCGCTTGATGTACTCCACTTCCGGCGGACGGTAGGGCTGGCCGTTGCGGCGAAAAATATCATGGAACCAAAGCGGCGGTTCGTTGGTGTATTGCTTTTCCCACGAATCCCAGGGGAAGATGGTCTGCGTCTTGCCCGCCACGAAGCCCCAGTTGTAGGCGGCGATCTTTTGCTCCTTCAAATACCCGAGGATGGGATCGAACGTGCTGCCTTGCGGACGGGCCATGTATTCGGTGCAGACGATCGGGCGGTGATAGCGGCGCAGGTTTTGCACGCATTTCTGAATGACCGGCAGTGAGCCGTAGCTGTGAAAGTTGATGATGTCCGATTGCTCCAGGCAGAATTTCTCCATCGGCGACAGTTTGGCGGGATCGGCCCAGTTGCCCATCCACACCCCCGCGGTGATGGGCTGGGAAGGTTTCGCTTCGCGCGCCCAGGCGTACGCCTTTTTGATCAACGCCAGGGCCAGTTCGGCTTTATTCTCCGGTTCATACTGGCCATAGCTGATGTGATTCCGGTTTTCCGGTTCGTTGAAGATGTCCCACACCTGCACCCGGCGGTCGGTGGCGAAATGGCGCACGATGCCGGTGACGTAGCCGCGCAACTCGTCGTGGCGCGCGGGATCCTTCAGAATGTCCAGTCCCGGGCATTGCACCCAACCGGAGTTATGGACGAACGGCTTGGGCGCGGGCTGCTTGCCCGGCTTGGGAAAGGGGTGCCAGCAACTGTCCAGCAACACGAACATGACGCCAATATGGTGTTTGGCGGCCAAGTTCAGGAATTCATTCAGCCGCTTGAGAAAACCCGCACGATCCTGCTCCCAGGGGATATGGTGCAGGAAGACGCGGATGCTGTTGAAGCCAAGCTGTTCGGCCCAGCCCAGTTCGCGGTCAATGGTGGCGGGATCAAACGTGTCCGCCTGCCACATTTCAAGTTGGTTGATGGCCGAGCTGGGAGAAAAGTTGCAGCCGACGAGCCAGCCTTGTTTGGCCAGCCAGTCATTGGCCTTGGAAACTGGCCAGGGGCCAGCATCGGCAGCCAGCAGCAAAGCAGGAACCCCCACGAAACACAGACCGATGAAGCTCGAAACCCGCGAGGCGAGTTCCCCTAAAAGTCCGAACCTCGAACGCCGAACCCGGCCCTCCTTGCCCGAACCGGAACCGGGACTTGCAGGATGGAATTGAGACCCAGCTTCTGGATTAAGTGTGGTTTGTGATGTCATGGCCTATTAGCGGCACTATAGCCTTAAGGTACGCCACCGAATAGAAAAATCGGCCATCGCGAAGAAATGATGGTAGAGGGATGGAGGCGGGGATTATTTTCACTTTTTGGGGAGGCCGGTCAGGCTCCATTCGTGGGCGCATCGAGACCTTATCGTTGAGGTTCTTGCGCGGTCTTTGCGGCGCGCGGAAATATCTGATCACGCTCGAAACGCGGCAATCATCCGTGCATGCACGGCTAAGCGTCCGCCAGGAATTGGCTCGACACGAAGAAAGGATTTCCTAGTCTCTGGCCCCATGCTTGATAAGACCGCCCCGACGCCGCCAGCGACGGCAGTTGCGCTGTCCAAGTCCCAGGTGTTTCTGCGCCGGTTGGGCAGCTTTATCGCGTTGTGGGCGGTGGTCCTGACGGCGCTGTTCTCGAGTAATCGGTCGGTGTCGGACTATGTATTTCTCCTGGCAATGGTGCTGCTGGCCGGCTTGGGGTTGCTGGAATTCTACGGGCTGGCCGCCAAGCGCGGATTGGGCTGCTTCAAATACTGGGGGGTAACCGGAGGTGTCTTGCTCATGGTAGGAACTTTCCTGAACCTGACAGGATTGTTGGGAACTTCCGGGGCGCCAGCGCGCGTCAACGACTTCGAGGCCAGCTTTCTAATCGTTTTTGTGCTGGGCCTCTGCCTGTGCCAGCTCTTCTCACGCCGCCACCCGGCGGGATTGCTGACGATCGCCCTGACGCTCCTGGGCTTGATGTATGTGGCCTGGCTGCTGAATTTCGTTCAAAAGATCAATTTCTTCTTCTACCCCGGGACGGCGGGCTGCTATTATCTGCTGTTCTTCATCGTTATCACCAAGTTCAGCGATACCGGCGCCTACGCTGTGGGATCCTTGATTGGACGGCATAAGCTATGCCCGCGCATCAGCCCCGCCAAGACGTGGGAGGGATTTGTGGGCGCGATAGCGATTTCGACGCTGGCCAGCCTGTTGCTGGCGCATTTTCTGGGGCAGAAGCTGCCCGGTATGAACTGGGTTCATGCCCTCATTCTGGGGGTGGTTTTGGGCATGGGCGCGGTGGTGGGCGACCTGATTGAATCGCTTTTTAAGCGCGAGGCCGGCGCAAAGGATTCGGGCAGCTTTTTTCCTGGCATCGGCGGCATATTGGACCTGCTGGACAGCCTGCTGTTTAACGCGCCGATTATGTATCTCTACCTGCGGCACGTTTTATCTGAGCGTTAAGTCCGGGACTTTTCTTCATGCGCAACGTTGTTCTTCTCGGCTGCACGGGCTCCATTGGCACCAGCACCATCAAGGTGGCCGAAGATTTGCGGGACTGCATCCGCCTGGTTGGGCTGGCGGCGGGCAACAACGCGGAATTGCTGCTGGCACAAGCCCGCAAGCTCCAACCCGCGGCCATTTCCATCGCCGACCCGAGCCGGGCCCAGGAACTGCGCGATCTGCTTGGCGGCGGCATGGCGGTGTTCTCCGGCGCGCAGGGGTTGGTGAAGCTCGCCACCCTGCCCGAGGCGGATATTGTGTTGATTGCCATTGTGGGGACCGCGGGCCTGCAACCGGCTCTGGCTGCCATCCGCGCCGGCAAGGATATTGCCGTGGCGTCCAAGGAAATCCTGGTCATGGCCGGTGAGATTGTCATGCGGGAAGCGCAGGCGCATGGCGCGCGGGTGCTGACGGTGGACAGCGAACACTCCGCCATCTTTCAATGCTTGGAGGGCAAGCCCGCGGAATCCGTTCGCCGGCTGTGGTTGACCGCCTCCGGGGGGCCGTTCCGCACCACGCCCCG
>Ga0116142_10005240_pt1 | contig 11821 bp, 11 predicted proteins | sample AD_UKC033_MetaG_FD_89785 | JGI IMG/M metagenome (GOLD analysis project Ga0116142, IMG submission 89785) | Active sludge microbial communities of municipal wastewater-treating anaerobic digesters from USA - AD_UKC033_MetaG | ecosystem: Engineered > Bioreactor > Anaerobic > Digestate | place: USA... | reverse complement strand
CGAAGTCGTAGGAAAAATCCGCGAACTGCTCGATACGCGGGTGCGGCCAGCGGTCGCCCGTGACGGCGGCGACATAGAATTTTGTGAATTCGACAAGGGGATTTTGTGGCTGCGGATGCGCGGCGCCTGCGCCGGATGCCCCAGCTCGACCATGACCCTCAAAATGGGGATCGAGAACATGATGCGTCATTACATCCCTGAAGTCCTCGAAGTCCGCGCCGTAAACGACTAGAGATTATTATTCCGCAAAATTGAATTGAAAGCCCGCCCAGCGCCAGCGAACGGCATCGGGGTCGCCATCCGGAGATAAAACCGGAATGGTGCAATTCACTCGCCCCTTACCATCTTCGAATGGGGCTGGGATGTGGATGGCGACTTGAGTTTCGTCGGGTGTATAGCGAATATCTTTTGTCAATCCGCTAACCCCCGATGCAAAACAATCCATCTTCGAAAGATCACCTTTTGTTATGCGCTGATCCACAGAAAATTCCAGAATAGGAGGGTTTTCTTTCCAATAGACACGATCAGGTGTCGGATCAATCACCGGAAATGGGAGTGCCAACGAGGTCATGCGGAAACGGTCGATATCGGAAAATCCGTCAGTCATAGTAAAGCGCGGGACCAATGTTTTGTCGGTTTGACTGGACATGACGCCGGATGTTTGGGTCAGTGCCGCCGCAAAGTTTGATGCTATCGCACGGTAAGCAGGAGAATATTCCCCGAACGGATAAGAGAAGTAGGGCGGTTCGAAATCGAGTTTCTCACGAAAGCGCGCTTTGGCGCGGTTGATGCTCAGCTTTAAATCTTCCGCGCTTTGGATATGTTCGGGTGCATAAAGATAGGGAGTCATGCCGATCTCGACCAACGAATTTTTGAGCAGTGGCCGGACGTCGTCCCACGAAGGACCAACCCCCTTCTTTTCCACATCGTCAAGCTTCGCGGCAGACAGGATCAGAACGAAAGGAAGGTGATTTTTATCAAGAAGGGGCAGAGCATCCTTCATGAAGTTTGTATCAAACGTTTCAAACGTCAGAACGATGGATTTGGGAGGCAGAGATTGTCCGGTTGACTGTGCTCCCAGAACATCCTTGAGCGAGAGAACGTTGTAACCACCCGTGGTGATTTCGTCGATCTGGGCCTGAAAAGCGTCAATGGAAAGATCCGAGGCGTAATCTTCCGCGGTTCCGATCTGGAAATAGGCATAAACCACGACAGAGTTCAAATCCTCAGACAGGGTCGCCGCAGGCGCGCTTTTAGGAAGCAGCGACCAAAAAGCGCATAAAAACAACAGGATCGGCTTGCGTGGCATGATGGGGCGACTATAATCGGGGCAAAACAGATTGGCAATATGGACTTGTGGTTATGAAGATTTTGGCACTAGATGTCGCAGTGACAGGGTGCGCGGTCGCTTTTCGGGATGGAGAAAGCGGCGAAAAATGGCTGTTATCCGAGGAAACCGAGCGCGGACAGGCCGAGCGTCTGATCCCGATGATTGAAGAGGTAATGGCAAAGGCAGGCCGCCCGTTAACCGGTTTGAACCGCATCGCCGTCACCCGTGGCCCGGGGTCGTTTACCGGCGTTCGCATTGGTCTGTCTACCGCACGGACATTGGGAATGTCCCTGTCCATTCCGGTTCTGGGCTTTTCAACACTCGAAACAATATTAGAGGAATATAAGGACGAACCGAAGCTGCTGGCCGTGCTCGATACCAAACGCGGCGACTATTATGGCCAGCCATTAAAAGGCGATGCCCGCATTTATACGGCAGATGAAGTTGAAAATTGGGCCGGAACCTTGAAAAAGGACTGCCGCCCCGATTTGTTGCTCATGGCTGAACTGACCGAACGCATTGCCGAAGAAAACTTTGTTCTTTATCCCCCAAGCCCGCTTTATTTACGCGAGGCAGAGGTGACTTTACCCTCATAACTTGCCATACTCCCCCCATGGAACAATGGATTGATCAGGGAATCGTTTTGTCGGCCCGCGCCCACGGAGAAGGGGGCGCGGTTTTGTCTCTGCTCACCGAAAAACATGGACGGCATAACGGCTATGTCCACGGCGCGAAATCCTCGAAAATGCGCGGCCTGATGGAGGCCGGAACAATTCTGGAAGTCGAATGGAAATCCCGTGTTGCTGACCAGTTGGGGCATTTTGCGTTTGAGCATGGCAAAAATACTGCCGCAATGATTCTGGGTGACCCGATGAAATTGGCGGCACTATTATCGGCCTGTTCGCTGTGTGACGCAACGCTCCCCGAACGCGAGGGCCATCCGGGCCTCTTCAACGGGATGAAAGCCTTGCTCGATACGCTCCAAAGCGAGATTTGGGGCGCGGCCTATGTTCTTTGGGAATTGGCTCTTTTAAAAGAGCTTGGATTTGGCCTTGACCTGACGCGCTGCGTGGCGGGCGGAGATTCGCGCACGCTCACCTACGTCTCCCCTAAATCCGGCTGCGCGGTATCGCTCAAGGAAGGATACCCGTATAAGGATAAATTGCTTCTGATTCCCGATTTTCTGAAACCGGAACCCGTTAAGGAAATAGATGAAGAAGAAATCCTAAAGGGCTTGAAAATGACCGGATATTTCCTTGAAAACTGGGTTTTTGCGCATCATTCGCAGGGTGTACCCGCCCCGCGCTTGCGTTTTGCCTCGGTTTTTGCGAAAAAATACAACCCCGCAGCCGAATCTGCCGCGTAATGTAATTTAGGAATGAATTTATGGCCCGTAAGACCCCCACCAAGACTCTGACCGAAAACATCATCGACCAGCCGATGGCGGGATTGCTTTCTGACAGATATCTCTCCTACGCGCTCTCGACCATCATGGCCCGTTCGCTGCCCGATGTGCGCGATGGCCTGAAACCCGTTCACCGTCGCGTTCTGTTTGCGATGTATCAATTGAAACTCAACCCGCACCAGCCGCCCAAAAAATCGGCACGGGTTGTGGGCGATGTCATCGGTAAATTCCACCCGCACGGTGACCAGTCGGTCTATGACACGCTTGTGCGTTTGGCACAGGACTTCGCGGTACGCTATCCGCTGGTTGACGGGCAGGGAAACTTCGGGAACATCGACGGCGATAACGCCGCCGCTATGCGGTATACGGAATCACGTCTGACTGAGACGGCGATTGCGCTGCTCGAGGGCATCGACGAAGACGCGGTTGATTTCCGTTACACCTATGACGGCGATACGCAAGAACCCGCCGTTCTGCCCGCAAACTTCCCGAATTTGCTCGCCAATGGCGCAGCGGGGATCGCCGTGGGGATGGCGACCAACATTCCACCACATAACGTCGCCGAACTGTGTGAAGCGATGGAACTGATGCTTGAAAAAGACGTGCCCATCGAAGACCTCGTCAAAATTGTCAAAGGCCCCGACTTCCCGACGGGCGGCGTTCTGGTCGAAAGCAAAGACTCTATTCTAGAATCTTACCGCACTGGACGCGGGTCTTTCCGCACCCGCGCGCGCTGGGTGAAAGAGGAGCTGAAACAGGGCACATGGCAAATCGTTGTCACCGAAATCCCGTATCAGGTGCAAAAAGCCAAGCTGATCGAACAGATTGCCAATCTGATTACCAATAAAAAACTGCCGATGTTGGACGATGTCCGCGACGAAAGCGCTGAAGACATTCGTCTGGTTCTGGTTCCGAAAAACCGCAATGTCGAGCCGGAATTGCTGATGGAAGCTTTGTTCCGCGCGTCCGATCTGGAAACCCGTTTTGCACTCAACATGAACGTGCTGGAAAACGGCATTGTTCCCCGTGTGATGAATTTGAAAGAGGTTCTGCAAAGCTGGTTGAACCACAGACAGGATGTTCTGGTTCGCCGTTCCAACCACCGTTTGGAGGCCGTCAAACACCGTCTCGAAGTTCTGGCAGGCTACCTAATCGTTTATCTGAATATTGACGAAGTGATCCGTATTATTCGCGAAAGCGACGAGCCGAAACCCGCGCTGATCAAAGCGTTTGGCCTGACCGAAGTTCAAGCCGAAGCGATTTTGAATATGCGCCTCCGTTCCTTGCGCAAACTCGAAGAGTTCGAAATCAGAAAAGAACACGATGCGCTGGAAAAAGAAAAGGATGCGCTCGAAAAACTTCTGAAATCCGAAGCCAAACAATGGGCCGAGATTAAAAAACAAATCGGCATCACCAAGAAAATATACGGCCTGACCACCACGCTCGGCGCGCGCCGGACGACTATTGGCAAACCGCCCGCACCGGTCGAAGTTGATCTGCAGCAGGTGATGGTTGAAAAAGAACCGGTTACCATCATCCTCTCCGCCAAAGGCTGGATCCGTGCCATGAAAGGCCACGGCGTGAACTCTGGCGACCTGAAATATAAAGAAGGCGACCGCGAGCAATTTGTGTTTGAAGCGCAAACAACGGATAAAATCGTGGTCTTCGCCAGCAACGGACGCTTTTATACGATTGCGGGGGATAAGCTCCCTGCCGGACGCGGCTTCGGCGAACCGATCCGCTTGCTGGTCGAAATCCCGAACGATGCGGATATCGTCGAGGCCATGGTCTGGCAACCCGACCAGAAAATCTTGGTTGCCAGCCGCGATGGGAAGGGCTTCGTCGTCTCATCGAATGAAATTCTCGCCCAAACCAAAAATGGTAAAACCATTATGTCGGTGTCCGATAACGGGGACGCGCGCCTGTGCCGCGTCATTGGTGAAAAAGACGACCACATCGCGATTGTGGGAACCAACCGCAAGATGCTGGTCTTCAAACTCGACCAAATCCCTGAAATGGCCAAGGGCAAGGGCATCATTCTCCAGAAATACAAAGACGCCGAAATTTCCGACGCCAAGACGTTCAATCTGAAACAAGGATTTACGTTTATTTCCGGCACACGCGAAATGTCTGTATCCAATATCAAGGAATGGGTTGGTGAACGCGCTCAGGCTGGAAAACTCCCGCCTAACGGCTTCCCGCGCAGCAATAAGTTTTGATGACCAGATGATCGGATAACCGGATCACCAGAAAATTCCGGTCAGCTGGTTATCCGGTGATCGGGTTATCTGGCTTTAAGGGAACTGGACGTTACCTGAGGTCTTCTTGTACCCCGGATCGACAGGAACCGACCCTGTGCCGCCTGAAGCCGCTTTTTTGGCTGTGGCGGGTTTGGTCAAAGACTCTCTCAGCAAGATAATACTGATCCGGCGGTTCTGCGGGTCTTTGGGTTTGTCGACCAGCAAATGCTCCGTGTCGGCTTTACCAACCACGTTCGAAAGCTTTTTGGTTTCAATGCCGCTATCCGACAGCACCCGACGACTGGAGTTGGCGCGGTCGGCCGAAAGCTCCCAGTTGGTGTAATCCGCACCTTTGGAATAGGGAACGGAGTCGGTGTGTCCGCGTACCGAAATCTGGTTGGGCATCGGCTTGATAATACCGGCCACCATCTGCAACAGCTTGACGGTTTTTTCATAAGGCTTAGCGCTCCCCGAAGGGAACATCGACTCGCCGTCCTGATCGACGATCTGGATGCGCAGACCTTCCGGAGTCATGTCGACCATCAGGTTTTTGGCAAGGTCTTTCAAATCGGAATCCTGAACGGCTTTCTCGATCTCTTTTTTGACTTCTTCGAATTCGACGTTTTCGCGTTTCTCGAGTTCAGCTTGCAGCTGTTCCTTTTCCAGTTGCTCGGGGTCGACTTGGGACTTGATCGTCGGCGAAGGAGGGTTGTCGTTATGCACGATCGGCTGAACATCAGTGACGCGGGCGCCTTCGGTCGAAACGGTCAGACCGCCCATCACACCGCCCGCACCGGACGTGGTGTTAGACACTTCCATCGGGGTCGGGTCGAAATATTCGGAAATCCCTTGGCGTTGTTCTTCGGTGGTGGCGTTCAACAGCCACATCAACAGGAAGAACGCCATCATAGCGGTCACAAAGTCTGCATAGGCCACTTTCCAAGCACCGCCATGGTGACCGCCGCCACCCTTGGTGACTTTCTTGATAACGATGACTGGGGCTTTTTCTTCGGACACGGACGCAATCCCTCAAGCTAAAATTACGATGGAGCAGGGAGAGCGTTGAGGCTTTCTTCAAGTTCCTGAAAGGTCGGCTGCACATCATGTGGCAGGAATTTACGTGCAAACTCAACAGCCACCTGCGGCGGAGCCCCTTGCAAAAAGGCCAGAACTCCGATTTTGAGACATTTGTAATACATGACCTCGGTTTCTGCACGTGCGGTCATAGCTCCGGCAATCGGGCCTATCATCCCATAGGCCAAGAACACCCCGAGGAATGTACCAACAAGAGCGCCACCGATCATCGCACCCAGAACTTCGGGTGGTTCGGTAATCGACCCCATGGTCTTGATAACACCAAGAACAGCAGCCACAATACCTAGCGCCGGAACGCCGTCCGCCATAGTCTGAATGGCATGACCGGGGTGCGCATGGTGGGCTTCGATGGTTGCAATTTCTTCGTCCATCAACGCTTCGATGGTCATCGGATTGTCATTCCCCAGCGAGATAATCCGTAGATAATCGCACAGAAACACTTCGGCGTGGTGATTGCCGGAAAAGCTCGGGAAGTTTTTGAAAATGGCACTGTCATGGGGGTTTTCGATGTGGGCTTCAACGGCCAGCCAACCCTTAGTACGGACCAGCTTGAAAATGGAATACATCATCCCCAGCAATTCCATGTAATCTTTCTTATTATAGGCGGATGGTTTGGACAGCGCCTTGAAATACCCCATCGTGGTCTTGATGACATGGGGCGGGTTGGCGACCAGAAAGGCGGCCACCGCACACCCGAAAATAATGGTGAATTCACCGGGCAGGGCACTAACGATAATCATCACGATTTTGATGAAATGCTCGAAATGGAAATGCATGGCGATCAACAGACCGCCGAAGGTAAAAACAAGAACCAGAGCCAGACCAGCAAATTTCATCAGACAAAATCCCGAAAGCCAACAACAAAGAGAGAATCAAAATCAGACGCAGCAAAGAATCGTACCAGAACAATTCCTCTTTGTGCAGTGTGACAGAAGCGGCTTAACAGGGTTTTAATTGGCTATGGAAACTATCGGGACAAATACCCCGCCGCATCCAGCGCGGCATAGGTGATAATCCCGTCCGCACCAGCGCGTTTAAAGGCGAGGAGCATTTCCATCATCGCGATTTCTTCATTCAGCCAGCCATTGCGGGCCGCGGCCTTAATCATCGCATATTCGCCCGACACATTATATACAAAGGTCGGCATGCCGAAAGCCTGTTTGACTTGATAGAGAATATCGAGATAGGCGAGGCCGGGTTTGACCATCACCATATCGGCCCCTTGCTCGATATCGAGTGCGACTTCGCGCAACGCTTCTTCGGCATTGGCAGGGTCCATCTGATAGGTCTTGCGGTTGGATGGAATTTTACTGCCCTCCGTATGCCCCAGCGAACATCCCGCCGCATCGCGGAACGGACCGTAAAAACCGGACGCATATTTCGCGGCGTAAGCAAGGATAGCCGTGCGCTCATTTCCCGTTTGGTCCAAAGCTTCGCGGATCGCACCGACTTGCCCGTCCATCATACCGGAGGGAGCAATCACATCGGCCCCCGCTTCGGCAGCAATAACGGCCTGACGCGCGATATTGGCAATCGTGCGGTCATTGTCGACATCATTGTGAACATAGTCGAGTGGCCCGCAATGGCCATGATCCGTATATTCGCAGAAACATGCATCGGCCATGATGACAAGATCGGGACAAGTATCTTTGGCACGCTTCACCATCCGGTCCATCAGCCCGCCTTTTTTAAACGAGTCCGTGCCTTCATGATCTTTATGCGCGGAAACGCCGAACAGCATCACGGCGGGAACTTTGGCTGCTTCAACTTTTTTAAGGAGGTCTGACAGGCTTTTTTCCGACTGGCGGAAGACCCCGGGCATCGAAGACACTTCAACGGGTTCGCTCAAAGCTTCATCAACGAAAATTGGATATATAAAGTCGTCGGTCGACAGGGCGTTTTCACGGACTAGACGGCGCATGGCGTCACTGGAACGTAAACGGCGCGGACGGTTGGGCATGGAATGGGCTTCGGAATGGTCGTGATCGCAAGCAGGCTTCAGGGGAGAAATAGACATTGGCAGACGCTCCATATTTACAGAAGAACATCTAGACAGTTTGCCATACGAAGTAAAGAGAAAACAGCTCGCAAATTTGTCTCAAAATTTATCCAGATTTATCGGAAAATTTACTTTTCGGGCGTTATGATGCAATGTTGATCGCAAAGATCGCAATTAAATAAAAATGATTCTCAAGTCGTCTAAGGAGTGTTTTATGACATCACAATATTTTGAATCGATCCAGTTGATTGAACGGTTGCACCGTTACTTTCTTGATGTCGTCAAAACCGAACTGGACCGCAAAGGTATTCAGGACATCAACAACGTCCAGGCTATGATTTTACACAACGTCGGGCAAGATGAAATGACGGTCGGGGAATTGACCCTGCGCGGATATTATCTTGGGTCGAACGTGTCCTATAACGTCAAGAAAATGACAGAAAACGACTATATCGTTCAGGAACGCTCAATCCACGACAAACGCTCGATCCGTGTGAAACTGACGGACAAAGGCCGTGATCTCCACAAGGCGCTGGATGACATGTTCGCCCGTCATGAGGAAAAACTGAAATCAATCGGGATCGAAAATCCGGATTTGGTGGATCTTAATCACACCATGAAACAACTCGAACGCTTCTGGGCCAGCCAAACCTCATTCTCCGGATTGGCCAGCCTTGACGATGAAGATTTTTAACTTCAATGTCCGGTCCGATGGATCGACGCGAAGTTATTTTTGAAATTTCCTACATTGGAAATATTGCCCGTGTTGCCGCAGTCGATGTGGCAACCGGCATTGAGGCTGTGATGCAGGGACCGCGCAATGCGGGTGAGGCTGTTTTGAAAAATCAGGCGTTTCTGAAATTGAAGTATGTACTCCAAAAAGAGGGTATTTTAGTATAACAACATTACGTTTAATTGGGGGGGTATAGGATATAACACTACAGGTTTAGTCAATCTCAGCCCAGTTCAACTATGTTGTAAGCGTCCTGATCAAATCGGGCCAGATGTGTTGTTTTGACAGCCAAGGCCGTCACTTTACAAATTTACTAACTGCAGCAGACTTGTTTACTCTCGTCACGAGATCGGTTAACCTAGTGACGTTGCCAATTTCTTGTGGCGAATATAGGGATGTAAAAGAAGGTCATGATCCATCCACGTCGAGATGCATTGCTCTCATCATTGGTGTTTCTTGTTGCGACGGCGATAGCCGTTTTTGCGATGGCCTTGTCGGCCTCTCATGCTGTGCTGAAAAATTATCAGGACCGGATCGAGGATTTCGGAAATCTGGCCAGTCTTACTGCCAATGGTGACATACATAACCGTATTACAAGGCCGGAAGACAAAGGTAACGCGGATTACCGTGCTTTCCAACGCCCTCTGGCATACTTGACTGGGGCAAATAAAGCCATCGCCTACATCTACACCGTAGTTGAAAGAGATGGCAAGCCGTACATTGTCACGGATATGAAGGGCCTTGGGGCACCCAAGAAAGCCGAGAGAGAAGATACAGCCGGTGTCATGGAGTTGTATGAAGGTTACGCCCCTAAAATGATGAAGGCCTTGATTAACCACGAAACTGTGATTGAGAATTCAGTGGCGGCGGATGAGTGGGGAGAGACGATCTCTGGATATTTTCCGTTCTATGACCGGAGCGGCAAATATATCGGCATTATCGGAATTGATATGGATGCCCGCGATTTTATCAACCACATACGGACTCTCTGGGTTAATTTTGCCGTTGGAAGTTTGATTTCTCTTGTCTTGTCTATTGTGGTTTATGTCTGGGTCTACAGTTTCCGCAAGGCGCATCAAGCAAGACATGAACTCAGTAAAAAACTCAGAGCGGCCATTAAGCAACATGCGGATTCGCTGACGGGTCTGGTCGATACAGTTTCCAGCAAGTCCGAAGAAATGCAAAAGCTGATGCAAAATACCTCGCACGTCGCTGAAGAAACATTGGCCAGTGTTCTGGGGTCGACGAGCAAAATCGGGTCTGTCGCGGGTTTGTCGGATCACCTCTATTGCGCGATCAGCGATTTTCGGGGAAAGTCCGCTGGGGGCGGCGGTTTGGATGCCGAGAATACGCCGGCAAAATTGAATAGTCTGGTTCATGATATTCTTGACTCGAACGCACGCGTGAATGAGTCGATGAGTGAGATTCCCAAAATCACTTCACAGATCAACCTACTGGCCCTGAACGCAACGATTGAAGCCGCCAGAGCCGGAGAGGCGGGTAAAGGGTTCAGTATCGTCGCTTCCGAAGTCAAAAATCTGGCGACCCAGACGGATCACGTCACCAAAAACATCTTCGATCTGTTGGATGAGAATAAAAGACTGACGGATAGCACGTCGGAAATCGTCACCGGAATTGTCGGTAGTATCGAGGGGCTGGTGGGCTTTCTGGACGACAAATCCGGCTTCTGTAACGACTTTGTCGAGAAGCTGACCCTTATCAATGATGACATGGGAGATTTGAACAGGCTTGTATCTGATATGGAAAAATACATCGCGGATGTTAAAGATAATTCTGCCCTGACCGCAAACGATGCCTCTGAATTACATAACAATATAAGGGCGATTTCTGCCCTGAACCACGATCTGCACGAAAAGATTATGGACTATATCCAGAGTATGGACCACTTCGAAGCTCAAAAAATCTCTTAAAAACCCGCATTTTATCGTTGCGGAAGAGGGCATTGGCAGACTATATCCTAGCCATGACATTAAAAATTGCGATTGCATCTGATCACGCCGGTTTTGCAATGAAAACCGCTATCAAGGACGCCTTCCCCGATCTGGACTGGCTCGACCTTGGAACGAATTCCGAAAGCTCTGTCGATTACCCTGATTATGGAACAAAATTGGCCGCCGCCATCGCCAAGGGCGAGGTGGGGAAGGGCGTACTGGTCTGCGGGTCGGGTGTCGGGATTTCAATTGCCGCAAACCGCAACCCTGCTGTCCGGTGTGTGCTGTGTTCCGATGAAACCACCGCGCGTCTCTCGCGTCAACACAATGACGCCAACGTCATTGCCTTCGGTGGCCGCCTCATCGGCATTGAAACCGCCAAAGCGTGTTTGAATACATTCCTCTCCACCGCATTTGATGGCGGCCGCCACGCAGGCCGTGTCGAGAAATTGTCGTCTTGTTGCCAAAGTTAATTGAAGAGTTAAACAAAAGGAGCCCCGATCATGTCCAACGCCGCAGCCCAAAAGAAAGAAACCGAAATGGATAACCCTTTTTTCACCGCCCCTCTCTCCCAAGTTGATCCGGAAGTATTTGCGACCATTGGCAAGGAACTCAAACGCCAGCAGGACCAGATCGAACTGATTGCCTCTGAGAACATTGTCTCGAAAGCCGTCCTTCAGGCGCAAGGCTCCGTCCTCACCAACAAATATGCCGAAGGCTATCCGGGAAAACGCTACTACCAAGGATGTGAATTCGTTGACATCACCGAACAACTGGCCATCGACCGCGCAAAAAAATTGTTTGGATGTGAATTCGCAAACGTCCAACCAAACTCCGGCTCGCAGGCCAATCAGGGCGTCTACTTCGCCCTCATTCAACCGGGTGATACGATCCTCGGTATGTCGCTGGCTTCGGGCGGTCACCTGACACACGGTGCTGCGCCAAACCAGTCGGGCAAATGGTTCAACGCCGTTCAATATGGTGTGAAACAGGAAGACGGTCTGATTGATTACGACGAAGTCGAACGTCTGGCCATGGAACACAAACCGAAAATGATCGTCTGCGGG
>Ga0116142_10005234_pt1 | contig 11828 bp, 8 predicted proteins | sample AD_UKC033_MetaG_FD_89785 | JGI IMG/M metagenome (GOLD analysis project Ga0116142, IMG submission 89785) | Active sludge microbial communities of municipal wastewater-treating anaerobic digesters from USA - AD_UKC033_MetaG | ecosystem: Engineered > Bioreactor > Anaerobic > Digestate | place: USA... | reverse complement strand
TTCGCCTAAGCATTACAGAATTGGTGGTAAGGACTATTTTGTTGTGATAACGGAGAACGGACAGCTTCATATTTTCAACCGAAGAGGGGAGTATGAAAAAGGATTTCCATTAGCGATTGATAAAAACATTTCGGGCGATTATTTTCTGGAACAGGGTACTTCGTTGATGCGTAGTGTAGTTTATTTTATTTCGAAAGACGGAAAAATTCAGAAAGTTGGGTTAGATGGGGAACGAACAACTGAAAGTTTAATTCGTGGAGATAAATCAACTTTTACGCTTGCGGTTTCGACTACCGGTAAGCCTGATTTTTATTTTTTCAGGGTTGATACCGACAAAATAGCGGTGTTTGATCGTAAAGGTCAGCTTGTGTTTGAGCGTCAGAATCCCGGATCACTTCGATTAGCGGCAGGTGTTGTAAAAACGACAGACGCCCCTGCTTTGTTTTCGTTTTTTGATGAGGAGCAAAAGCTGTGTTATTTCTACAACACGTCAGGCAATGCCGTGATAAACCGCCCGGTGGAAGCAACACTGCCACCTGTGTATGATGTAAACTTAAAATCGAAGCAGGTTACGGTATATAGTGTTTATCAAAACACCATTACCGCTACACCACTTAACTAGATTTTCCGCGCGACTTCTCTAATTGGTTCCACAAATTTTCAGGAATTGCTTCGAGGTGACTGAACTCGCCACCATTGCGGAGCCACTCTCCACCATCAATAGTGATAACCTCTCCATTAATGTATGCGGAATAATCAGACATGAGGTAAGCTGCTAAGTTGGCCAGCTCCTGGTGTTCGCCCACACGTTTTAATGGAATGCGTTCAGCAGGATTAAATTGGTGAACCAGATCGCCCGGTAATAACCGGCTCCAGGCACCTTCGGTTGGAAATGGCCCGGGCGCTATGGCATTGCTTCTGATTTTATATTTAGCCCACTCTACAGCAAGCGAACGTGTGAGGGCTAATACTCCAGCTTTGCTGCACGCAGAAGGAACCACATAGCCGGAGCCCGTCCAGGCGTAGGTAGTAACAATGTTTAAAAATGTGCCGGGTTGTTTATTTGCAATCCAATGTTTGCCAATGGCCAAGGTCATGTAGTACGTGCCTTTCAGAACGATGTCCACCACAATATCGAACGCACGATGCGATAACCGTTCAGTCGGGCTGATGAAGTTGCCGGCAGCATTATTAAGCACACCGTGTATCTGCCCAAATCGTTTTTCGGTTTCGGTAATTACATTCACAATCTCTTCATACTTGCGCACATCGCAGCCAACCGCAAGTACTTTACCTCCGGTTTCAGATTCAAGTTCGGCCGCTGTTTTTTCCAACACATCTTTTTTGCGACTGGTTATAACCAGGTTGGCGCCAAGTGTTAGCATGTATTTTCCCATCGATTTGCCAAGGCCGGTTCCGCCTCCGGTAATAATAATAGTTTTGCCTTTTAATGACCCGGGTTTCAGCATTCCTTCCATAGCGATTGTTGTTTGATCGAAAGTAACAATTGAATTTTATTTTAGATATTTACATCACAAATTTTTTAAACTTATGAACTTCCGGATTGTATTTTTTATTCCACTCATTTTGCTTTCCTCGTGTATTGTTACCAAAAAGAAATATGACGATGTATTAGCCCAAAAAATTAAGGCTGAGGGCGAACTTGCTGATAAAGTTACGCAATTGGATAAAGCCAATGCTTCTATTAAGGAGTTGAGCGAAGTATTGGAAAAATTAAAAGCAGACACAACCGCATTGAATGAATCCTACCGGGCAACAGAAAAGAAATTGGCTACCCTTAATGCGGAGTACGATCAGTTAAATGCTTATTACAAGAATCAGCTCACTAATAGTGGTAAACTAAACCGCGATTTAGCGCAACAAAAAGATCAATTGCTCGCTATCCAGGAGAACCTTGAAAATACCCGTAAGCTAAACGATTCACTGAGTACCAGCCTGGCAGAGCGTGAGCGGAAGGTTAAGGAATTGGAACAGATTTTGGCTAACAAGGACAAGGCAGTAAAAGAGTTGAAGGATCGCATTACCAATGCCTTGCTGAATTTCAAAGAGAATGACTTAACAGTAAAAGTTAAAAACGGGAAGGTGTATGTTTCCCTGGCGGAACAATTGTTGTTTGGATCAGGAAGTATTGAAGTGGATAGTAAAGGTGTAATGGCACTGCAACAATTAGCCCGGGCTATTAAGGATCAGCGTGATATTCAGATTATGATTGAAGGCCACACGGACAATGTGCCGATTTCAAAAAAATCGCAGTACATGCAGGATAACTGGGATTTGAGTGTGATGCGCGCAACCTCTATTACCAAGATACTGACCGCGGCCGGGGTTAGCGCGAAACAGATTACGGCTGCCGGTAAAGGTGAATTTTCGCCATTGGCTGCCAACGATAATGCGCAGAATAAACAGAAGAACCGCAGAACCGAAATTATTATTACTCCAAATCTGGATGAGTTATTTAAGATTCTTGGGAATTAAGTGAGGACTATGGAGGGAATTTTACTAAAGGATGCGCATTCATTTCCATGCCGAGGTCAAATCCGGAAGTAGGTAAAAAGTAAGTTGCAGGTCAGGCGACCTGCAACAATGAGTTTTGACTAATATCAACTTGAAGGAGCTTCCATCCACCGCATCGCAGATGCTATCCTATCTGGCGTTCGACATTGCAAATGTCGAACAGCTTGGAATTAAGCGAGGATTCTGGAAGAAAATTTTACTAATGGATGCGCATTCATTTCCATGCCGGGGTTAAAGCCGGAAGTAGGTAAAAAGTAAGTTGCAGGTCAGCCGACCTGCAACAACGAGTTTTGGTCAACATCAACTACTGGCAGGCTGGTTGCCGAAAGCAGCAATTGTACCTTTACACAATTAATTAGACGCCACCGAAGTTATCCAAGGCCTTCGATCACTGTTGTATTCCTGCTGGTGTGAACAATCTCTAAGATCCTAACCTCTTTCTTGCAAACTCTGTAAATGATCTTGTAACTCCATTTCGTAACCGATCGGTATTCATTTCCTTTGTGTTCCAGATAGGGTTCTGTTGAAAATCGATCTGGCATCTTTTTAAGGCTAGCTGTAAGCTTTAAAAGTTCTACTCTGACTTTCTGTGCTGCTGCAGGGGACTCCTCTTTAATAAATAGGGTAATCTGTTTTAGCGATTCTTTGGCTCTGCTATCCCAGATTACGCGATACAATTTCATTACCAATTCTCGGATTCCTTTTCTAAATCTTCCTGAGTAACATACTCTCCGTTATCAATCCGTCTCTCTGCTTCTTCAATTTGTTTGATCAATTGCGTTCGGGTTATGGGGGCACCCGTAATTTCATAACCCACCACAGGATTACTTTTTTGCTTTAATAATCCCTTAATCTGTTCAATGATGTGGATATCCTGTATCCTTGTCAGTTCCTCAATCAGATGTAATTTCTCTGCCTGAATGTCCATAACTTCTCAAATTTGGTTCTCTAAAGATAATGATTTTATAGCTGTTTTTCTGTTTCACTTTTTTATCCCAAAGGATGGTACTTGTTATCTACTCTTCGCGTGTTGCGGCAATGCCATCGTTTATCCAATGCAGAGCGTTCGGGGTTGGCAATAACCGTGGTGAGGGTTGTTTATGCGTTGGGCTTGTAAGTTGCAGGTCAGCCGATCTGCAACAACGAGTTTTGGCCAATATCAACTTGAAGGAGCTTCCATCCACCGCATCCAAGATGCTATCCTATCTGGCGTTCGACATTGTAAATGTCGGACAGTTTGAGCTTCCATTCGACTTTCATCTTGCATGCAATAAAAAATGCCTCAGTTTCTTCTGAGGCATTTTTGCTTTATAAAAATTGTTGCATTAATCTTTCAATACCACTGCATCAATATTCTTTTGTTTTACAAGTGCATTAAAAGCCGGTACTTCTTCTTTTAAAATTTTGTTAAGCGCTGCCAGGTGGCCGTCAATTTCAGTTGTTATTTCCTTTTTAAAAGCCACCATCTGATCGGTTGGTTTGAAGTTACCCGAACTTGCCAATGAATTAAGATGAGCAAGTTTATTATTTAACCGGATGGGGAAGTTGAGTGGATCCTGGCCGCTTCGGTTTTTGGTCTGGTAAAGCGATTCCTCAATCGTCTTCATACCATCCTGAATGGCTTTGGCTTTATCCAGCACATCTTTCATAGCATCTTTCTGATCTTTAATCGGGTCAATCGCGCGATTAATCTGCTCGCGTACGGTGCGTATTTTTTTAATTGCCTGGTTGGTTTCGCTCACTTTGGCAATTACTTCTTGCAGAAAATCAAATTGCGCCTGCATGTCGGCATGGGTAGCCGTGGCGCGTGGATCTTTTAAAATTTCAAAGTCTGACTCCAGCACTTTTCCATTTACAGTAAGTTTTACCTTGTAGGTGCCGGGCAACGCACGCGGGCCATTTAATGAAGATGCCCAAAGAATCATGCCATCAAAACGTTCTGCATCGGCATAACGCATGTTCCAGTTAAACTTGTTCATGCCGGGTTGTTTGAGTGAAAGTTTTTCTTCTTTGGCTTTGGTATCCGGTTTAGTCGAAAACTTTTTGATACGTTTGCCATCGGTTTGTAAAAACTCAAGGCTAACCTGCGCCTTTGCTGTATCTTTTACATAATAATGCACGGTAACTCCACCGGGGTGGTTTTGACCTGCGGTGCGCGATGGCCTGCCCCAGCTAAATGCAGGCCCCATGCGATAGCTTGCCAGCGGTTTAAACAGATACGTATCGGTTGTTGTTACCTGTTCGCTTAATTGATGTAAAGGAGTAAGGTCATCAATCAACCAGAAACCACGACCTTGTGTGGCGGCAATCAGGTTATCGTTTTTAATGGTAAGATCGGTAATGGGAACCAGGGGCAGGTTTAATTGAAATGTTTTCCAACTGGCGCCATCATCAAACGAAACATACATACCGGTTTCAGTGCCTGCATACAACAAGCCTTTGCGCTTAGGGTCGGCCCGCAGCACGCGTGTAAAGTGTCCGGCATCAATACCGTCTGTTATTTTTGTCCAGGTTTTGCCATAGTCTTTTGATTTGAAAAGATAGGGTTTGTAATCACCCAGCTTATAGCGTGTACCTGCAATGTAAATTCCGCCTTTGCTGTGCGGATCAAACTCTACGCTATTAATCATCATCCACTCGGGCATGCCAGCCGGAGTAATCGATTTCCATTCTTTACCGCCATCGGTTGTGGCATATACCAGGCCATCATCCGATCCGGTAACGATAAAATCTTTTTCGTATGGCGATTCCGCAGCAGCGAATATTGTACAATAATATTCTACACTGGTGTTGTCTTTGGTAATCGGGCCACCGGAAGGGCCTAGTTTTGATTTATCATTACGCGTAAGATCGGGGCTGATGGTTTCCCACGATTGCCCGCCATTGTTCGATACGTGAACATGATTGGAGGTAGTGTACAATTTCTTTGGATTGTGTGGTGAAAAGAATATCGGGAAATTCCATTGAAACCGATACTTCATACCTTCGGCACCGTGGCCCATGGGATTATCGGGCCACACATTAACGGAGCGGCTTTCGTGTGTGCGATGGTTTTCAATTTCGAGCAGGCCACCATAATTTCCACCATATACGATGTCGTTATCGGCCGGGTCTGGTGCAAGGTGGCCACTTTCGCTGCCAGCCGTTATTTCCCAATCGCTGTTGGTGATAGCTGTGCCATCCACGCGGTGATAAATGCGAACGGTTGTATTGTCTTGCTGGGCACCGTAAATACGATAGGGAAATGAATTATCGGTAATCACACGATAGAACTGACCGGTAGGCTGGTTATCATACGTGCTCCAATTTTCACCGGCATCAAAACTAACCTGAGCTCCACCATCATCGGCAATAGCCATACGTTGGTTATCTTCGGGTGCTATCCACAAATCGTGGTGATCGCCATGCGGGGCTTCGTATGATTGAAAAGTCTTTCCACCATCTTTAGAGCGGTGATACGATACATTTAAAACATACACAATATCCACATCTTTTGTATCGGCATAAATGCGGGTGTAATACCAGGCACGTTGGCGCAGGCTGCGATCGTCATTCATTTTGCGCCAGGTCTGGCCGGCATCATTCGAGCTATACACACCACCGTTTTCATTTTCAATAATTGCATACACGCGGTTTGAGTTAACAGGCGAAACAGAGATACCAACAATACCCCATGTACCTTTTGGTAATCCACTGTTTGTGGTGATGTTTGTCCAGGTATCACCTCCATCGGTACTTTTCCACAGGGCCGAGCCATCGCCACCACTTTCTAAACTATAAGGAGTTCTGCGAACGCGCCAAGTGCTTGCATATAAAATGCGCGGGTTGTTCGGGTCAAAGCAAAGATCAACTGCACCTGCATCGGCATTTGCAAAAAGGGTTCGTTTCCAGGTTTTGCCCCCATCAACAGATTTGTAAACACCTCTTTCGTCCGATGATTTAAAAAGATCGCCCAACACGGCAGCAAAAACCACATCGGGATTTTTTGGATGAATGCGCACGCGCGAAATGTGTCGGGATTCTTTCAGGCCAATGCCAGACCATGTTTTGCCGGCATCTACCGATTTCCACATACCATATCCGTAGGATACGTTTCCGCGCACAGTTTTCTCACCACCGCCTACATAGATCACGTTGTTATCCCACTCGCTTACCGCCACTGCACCAATCGATCCGCCAAAGAAGCCGTCAGAAATGTTTTCCCAACTGTTGCCGGCATCGGTCGTTCGCCAAACGCCACCACCGGTTGCACCAAAGTAGTAAAGATTGGGTTTGCCAGGTACCCCGGTAACGGCTGCAGATCGACCACCTCTGAACGGCCCGATGCTGCGCCACTCCAATGCGTTGTAAAGTTTTTCATCGTAGGTAAGGGTTGCAGCTTTGGGTACGGCTCCTTTTTTCTGGGCTTGTACCCCAAAGCATAAGAGCAACAGCGGTAGTAATAGAATTTTCTTCATAGCTATGGTTTAGGATTTTTAAGGAGGTATTCGTTAGCGAGTATAAGTTGATTTTTGAAATCGCGGTATTCTTTTTTGACCAGTGGCAAAAACTGTCGGCCACCCGCTAAAGCGAGATTTAATAAAACTCACTATTTTGAGCCAAAATCTGAATAGAATGAATTCAAATAACAACCTGAAGCAACTTTTTAGTGTACCAGTTATTGTGGCTGCTTTGGGCTACTTTGTGGATATCTATGATCTGTTGCTTTTCAGTATCGTAAGGATTTCCAGTTTAAAGTCGATGGGGGTGGCGGAGTTGGATATGATGAAAACCGGTGAGTTTTTGATTCAGGTACAAATGGCCGGCTTGTTTGTTGGCGGAATCATATGGGGTATAATGGGAGATAAGCGGGGCCGATTATCTGTGTTGTTCGGATCCATTCTTCTTTATTCATTGGCAAACATTGCTAATGGATTTGCGGTAACCGTAACACAGTATGCAATACTTCGCTTTATAGCTGGGGTTGGTTTGGCGGGCGAGTTAGGTGCAGGTATTACGCTGGTGTCTGAAACATTACCAACCAAACTACGGGGTTATGGTACAACCTTAGTGGCCAGTGTTGGATTGATGGGGGCCGTATTTGCGAATTATATTGCCAAAACATTTGATTGGCAGGTAGCTTATTTTATTGGTGGCGGCCTGGGTTTGATTTTATTAATAGCCCGGGTAAGTGTGTTTGAGTCCGGGATCTTTTTGAAAGTGAAGGAACAGCATGTGGAGCGGGGAAATTTTTTTCAATTATTTAGTAATAAGCAGAGGTTTGTTAAGTTTTTGGGCTGTATTCTGATTGGGTTACCCATCTGGTATGTGATTGGGATATTGATAACTTTCTCGCCCGAGTTTGCCAAAGTCATGAACATAACTGGGATTGTGGCAGGCGATGCCGTTATGTTCAGTTATATAGGCCTGGCTGCTGGCGATATGAGCAGCGGCTTGCTAAGCCAGATTATTCGCTCGCGCAGAAGAGCGGTTTTCCTCTTTATTCTGCTTACCCTGGTGTTTATTTTAATTTACCTCTATGCACCCATTTCAAATGCTACCCAGTTCTACATCGTGTGTTTCTTGTTGGGTTTTGGTATCGGCTATTGGGCCTTGTTTGTTACCATAGCGGCCGAACAATTTGGTACAAACTTGCGGTCAACCGTAGCTACTACAGTACCCAACTTTATCAGAGGTACGGTTATACCGCTTACCCTATTGTTTCAATTTTTCCGTGGTGATTTTGGGATTTTGACTGGTGCATTGATTGTGGGTCTTATAACAATTGCCATAGCACTTTGGGCATTACGCCTGATTGATGAGACTTTTGGAAAAGATCTTAATTTTTTAGAAGAAGATTAGTTGAAGTGGCCCATTGCACATTTTCTTTTCAAGCAAAATTCGATGCAAGACCAGAAATGTTTCGGGTAATTCCTGGTGCGATTTTTCTCTTTCAAAGAACTTCTTACATTAGTGGAATTCGTGCAACGTATGTGGGTAAATTGCGTTTCACTTCATACTTAAAAGGGTTTGTGGTGCTTTAATAACAGTAATGATATCGCAGTTCAGATTTTTGATTCGGGTAATATTCATTTGTCAGGTTTTTTCTGTAGCTGGGCAAAATTTGAACACGATTGATAGCCTGCGAAGTGCCCTTTCAGATCAATCTACGGTTGAACAATTTGAGTTGCTGAATGCAATCGGCTTTGAATACCGATACTCGTACCCGGATAGTACCATATTCTATTGCAATCGGGCTTATGAGTTGGGCAAGCAGATTAAGGTGAATAAAAATTTATCGAAGCCCTTAAGTTTTATCGGGCTGGCTTACGCGAATAAGGGGGTATATAGTAAATCGGCCGAATATCACGAGCGTGCTATTGAGGTGGCGATTGGGCAACAGGATTCTGTACAGTTGGGGTTTAGTTATAATAACCTGGGGCGAATGTATTTTGATGGGGGCGACCTGGTGCGGGCCTCTGATAACCTGGTACGGTCGCGCGATATTTTTGAAGCGATGCAGGAAAAGTTTGGGTTGGCCTATGTTTACCGAAGCCTAGCAAACCTTTACAAATCGCAGAACCAATTTGATCAGGCAGTTGAGATATCCACCCGGGCTTACGAATTACGCAAACAATTAGGTGATCAACGCGGCATTATTTCCTCTTTGCTTGAGTTAGGATTGATTTATGAATCGATGGACGATACCGAAATGGCCTTACAAAAAATGAGGTTGGCCGATTCTATTGCCCGCCAGATAAACGACCGTGTTACGCTTGCCGAGTTGGACCTGGGTATGGCCGAAATTCTGTTTGAGGAAAATCAGATGGATGAGGCCTATGCAAAAGCAGAGGAGGTACTGAACACGATGGCCGATCTATCCAATCAGAAAATTTTTATTCGTGCTTCTTTGATTAAGGCCCGCTTTCTTGCTTTTAAAAAGAAACATGCAGCGGCATTGGCAATTTTTGAAGATATCATTACCAAAGCAGAAGAATCGGGCAACCTGGGTTATCAAATTCAAGCTACACAGGCCGCCTCTGCCTGTTATCGGGCTTTAGGTAACGTGGGCAAATCGCGTGAGTTGAACGACCGATCGGAAATATTGGAGGAGAAAATAAAAAATACCGACTTACAACAGCAGATAGAGCGCCTGCAGTTTCAATTGCAAATAGAAAAGAAGGAGCGCGAGAATGAACTGCTCAAAGCCAACCAGGTTAAAAACGAATCCTTACTGTCAGCCCAGCGCTTTCAAAACCGGTTGTTACTGGGTCTTATAATATCAATTACTGCGGCTATGATTATTTTCTGGAATTTTAGCCGGAAGCGGAAACTGATAAACCAAAAATTACAGGAACAAAACCATCAGTTAAGTGAACTGAACGATGAGAAGAACTCCCTCATGAATATTGTGGCACACGATCTGAAGGCACCATTAAATCGCATCCTGGGTTTAACCAGAGTAATGGAGCTTGAAGGGGGCCTGTCGGCCAAACAAATGGAGTATATTAAGATGATTAATAACTCAACCCGTTCGGGGTCAAACCTGATTATCGATTTGCTGGATGTAAACGCTATTGAAGAAAAGGGGAGTAACCCGGATGCAGCGGAACTCAAATTAAGAGATTGGTTTGATGAACGCGTAAAAACATTTCAGGTGGCGGCCGATGCCAAGCAACTCAAGCTTGAAACGAATAACCAGGCTCCTGATTTGTTCGTAACAAATGCCGATTTTCTGGGAAGGATTTTCGATAACCTGCTATCAAATGCCATTAAGTTTTCACCAACAGGTAAGACTATACGGCTGGCCGCCTCGGCAGAAGCCGGAACATTAAAATTAATATTTAAAGATAATGGCCCGGGGTTTACAGATCAGGACAGACAACTGATGTTTCAAAAGTTTAAGAAACTTTCCGCACAGCCTACCGGGGGCGAAAGTTCTAATGGTTTGGGTCTTGCTATCGTTAAAACACTGGTTGAGAGGCTAAACGGCAACATTAACCTGGAGAGCCAGCCTGGCCAGGGGGCAACTTTTATAGTTACAATTCCTACTTTACAGAAATAAAATTTTTGGTGGTGATTAAACCAGCACTTTGCAGGGCTGTCTAAAGGCAAAATCTGAAATACTTATGAAAAAGCACATTCTAATCATCTCGGTATTAAGTTTACTTAGCGTGGCCCTGTACGCACAAAATGCAACCCCACGGGCAAATGCAAGACAAAAAGCACAACGCGTTCGAATAGCCGAGGGTCGCGCTGATGGCGACTTAACGAATGCAGAAGCAGCCGCATTAAACAAACAGCAACGCCATATCAGAAGAACTGAAAGAAGGGCAAAGGCAGATGGGACGGTTACTGTAGCCGAGAAAAGGAAGATTGAAAGAAAACAAGACCGGGCCAATCGCAATATTCGCAGGGCAAAAAATAATTCGATAACACCTAACAATTAATCGAATCAGATAAGATTTAAGAGGCTGTCTATAAAAAGTCGTTCTGTCATCGCGGATTTATTCCACGATCTCGTTTCTGGAGTACATTTCAACTTTTTGAGACACCCTCTTTTATTTTAGAGTTAAATGGAATTCAACGCCTGCGTTAAATCCTGAATTAAATCCTCGGCATCTTCTACCCCAATACTCAATCGGATTAGTGAATCGCTCAGCCCATTTTTTTCGCGTTCTTCTTTCGGAATACTGGCGTGCGTCATCGAGGCCGGGTGGTTGATTAAAGATTCTACACCGCCCAATGATTCGGCCAACGAAAACAATTGAACATTTTCCATTAGTGTTTTCGCTTTCTCCACGTTATCATTTTTTAATGTAAATGACAGCATGCCACCAAAGTGGCGCATTTGTTTTTTGGCAATTGCATGATTTGGATGATCTGCAAAGCCCGGCCAATAAACCTGCCCAACTTTAGGATGTTGCTTAAGAAATTCGGCAATAACTTTTCCGTTGGAACAATGCCGTTCCATACGCAGGTGCAAGGTTTTGATACCCCGCAATACCAGGAAGCTATCCTGTGGCCCGGGCACAGCCCCGCACGAGTTGGCAATAAAAGTAAGATCTTGATGAAGCTGATCATCATTAACTATTAACGCCCCCATAACCACATCGCTGTGCCCACCCAGGTATTTGGTAACGGAGTGCATCACGATATCCGCACCCAGCGTCAATGGGTTTTGTAAATAGGGCGAAGCAAAAGTGTTATCTACCGCCACTAATACATTTTGTTTTTTTGCCAATGCGGCACAGGTTTCAATATCAATAATGCGCATCAGCGGATTAGAGGGTGTTTCAAGCCATAGCAGTTTT
>Ga0116142_10005233_pt1 | contig 11830 bp, 9 predicted proteins | sample AD_UKC033_MetaG_FD_89785 | JGI IMG/M metagenome (GOLD analysis project Ga0116142, IMG submission 89785) | Active sludge microbial communities of municipal wastewater-treating anaerobic digesters from USA - AD_UKC033_MetaG | ecosystem: Engineered > Bioreactor > Anaerobic > Digestate | place: USA... | reverse complement strand
TACGACAACTGGCAGTATGGATTCACCAACCAGTTCAAGGCGGGCACCCAGGTGAAATCGAGCGTCCTGTCCCTTTCGCCGAGGATCACCCTGCCCTTCACCGAGATCGCTTGGCTCGGTTTTGATTTCTCCGTCGCCGGCAACCTCGATTATTACGGAAACAGCCGCGATCCGGAGAGCCATGAAACCCTCAACCGGGGGCTCCTAAGCGGAAACGGATCCTTCTCGGCGACGATGACCGGCCCGGTCTTGTACCGGATTTTCGACATCCGGAAGTCTTCGACCCGGTTGAAACACGTCATCGAGCCGACGATCACGTACCGGTACGACACGCCGGCCATCGACTCCGACCGGATCATCACGACGAGCGGCTTTTTCTTCCGATACCACTATGTCAACTACGGGGTGCAGAACCAGATCCTGGTCAAGCGGGGCGAGGAGAGGGCCCGCGAGTTGCTGACCTGGCAGCTGGAGCAGACTTACTATGTGGACGCCGCAAACAGCCCCTTGAGCCGGTACCGGCTCGAGGACGGGAGCATCCCGCGGTTCTCGGAAATCCTCAACAAGCTCCGCTTCTTCCCGGTCTCCGGCGTCAACCTGGACCTCAGCCTGGGATACAACACTTATAAAAGATTCCTGTCCAGCGTTCGGGCTTCAGCCGGTCTTGGAAACGCCTCCGACGGCGCTTACCTGGCCGTTTCCTGGTACAAAAGCATCAATCCCTATCGCGGCTACACGAGCATCAGCCGCCATCAGATCGGGCTTCGGGGAGGGGCGGAGTTCTCCACCCTCCGCCTGGAGACGCTCGGCGAGTTTGAATACAACCTCCAGGCGAAAAAGGTGCTCTACGCGGGCCTGGCCGCCGTCTGGCATGTCCAATGCATCGACATCCAGATGGGCCTCCGGGCGTTTTTCTTTCGGGAAACGCCGGACATCCAATTTCTGTTCTCCCTGGGGCTGGGCAACATCGGGCCGTCCGAGGATATCCTCGGACGCAGGGGGCGGTGAAAAATCAAATGAAGTCAATTGTTTTTTCGCGTTATTTTTCCTATGATGTTTTTGTGATCAGGCGAGGGGATATCCGGCCGGCTTTCCGTCGTCGCCCGGCGTCCTTCCTCCGTCGTTGAATCGATGTCCGTCCATGAGGTCTCCCAAGCCCATCGGCGGTAGCCTGTATCCGAAGTCGATGGAGAGAAAACGATTCCTATTGGAGCCCGGTATGTCGCAGAAAACGAGGATTGAGGATTCCGTGTCCGGGATGAACGTCTTGTATCTGGGGACGGGTTTCGTCGGGGCCTGTTCGGCCGCCGTCTCGGCCGACAGCGGCCACTCCACCCTGGCTTATGACGTGGACGCGAAAAAAATCGCCAAGCTCCGCTCCGGAGACCGCGATCAGATCGAATCGTGCATTTATGAGGAAGGCCTCGGCGATCTGCTCGTCCGGAACCGGGACCGGATTGAATTCACGTCCGATTACTCCAAGGTCGAGAAATTCCTGGACCGCTGCGACGCCGTTTTCATGTGCCTTCCTACGCCGGAAATCAATGAAACGGGCGAGAGCGATCTCACGTACTACCTGGAGGCCGCCCGGAAAATCGCGGCCGCCCTCCGCCGCCGGAACAAAGGCGCCCAGGAAAAGTATATCGTCATCGTCAACAAGAGCACCGTCCCGATCGACACGGTCAGCCGAACCCGGAAGATCCTCCGGGAGGCCGGGGTCCGTAACACCGGGGTTGTATCCAACCCCGAATTCCTCGTCGAGGGCCAGGCCGTCATGGGGGCGCTCCGGCCGGACCGGATCGTGATCGGGGCCGAGAAGGAAAAGGATTTCGCCGTCCTGCGCCGCATTTACCAGCGGTTTCTGAACGCCCCGACGGTCCGGTACATCGAGGTCAACCCCCGGGAGGCGGCGGCCGGCAAGCTGCTGGCCAATTTCACTCTTTTCAGCCGCTTGGCCGTTTGTTTCGACGTGATCGGCCGGACGTGCGAATCGTTCCCCGGCATTCATTTCGAAAACGTCCGGAGAATCCTCTCGAGCGATCCCCGGATCGGCGCTTGGGGCCTTTACGACAGCCTGTACGCCGGGGGGAGCTGCTTCATCAAGGACGCCCGCTCGCTCCGTTACCAGCTTCAAGCCCGGAAGAAAGACGCCTCCCTTGTCCAGGAGATTTTCGGGGCTAACCGCCGCCAGCTCCTGGGATTCCTCAACCGGGCCGAAACCGAGGCCCGCTTCGACTGGACGCGCAAGAAAGTCGCCCTTCTCGGCGTCGCCTTCAAGCGGAATACGAACGACATCCGCAATTCCCCGGCCCTCGATATCGTCCCGTTCCTCGCCGGGAAAAAAGTCCGGGAAACACGGATTTTCGACCCGGCGGCCATGGACAATTTTCGGCGGCTGTCCCCTCCCTCGCCCGCCCTCGTTTATGCCTCCTCGGAGGCGGAGGCCGTGGCCGGGGCGGACGCGGTGATCATCGCCACCGACTGGCCCCAATTCCGCGGTTTGGACGAGCTTCTGAAAAAGCATAAAAAACGGCCGCTCCTCATGGACGGACGGCGGATGCTCCAGAGCGCTTACGGCCCCTTGCGCAAAGCGGGGTTTAAAATCATCGCCGTCGGCTCTCCGACGGCCTGATCCGTCTTCCTTCCCTTCGCCCGGCGCTTCGTTCGGAGAGAGCTTGATTCCCAAAGCCGTTTAGTCCACACTAGGGGCAAGGAAGGACTTTGTGAGGGAGGAAGAGCATGAAAAGGGAAGGGTTGCTTGCCTGCAGCGTCCTGATCGGCAGCCTGCTTATCCCGTCTTGCCGGAAAGCCCAAGACGCCCCCGCGCCACCGGCCGCGGCGGTGATTGCGGAAATCAACGAAACCGCGGTTTCGGAGGCGACGGGCGTGAAGATTAGGGTTCTGAAGACGGAATCGGTCGGGGTCTCGCCGGTCAACCGGTTCTACTGGATCCAGGTCGAGGGGCGGCCGTTGAGGGACAAGCTTCTGGAAATCTCGAGGCTCGCCTTGGATCAAATCATCGCCGCGCATCCGAAGCTGTATCACAGCTTCACCTTTCATTTCGCTTCCGCGGATGAATCGAGGGGAGCGGCGGATTTGAAGAAATGCTACGCCCGAACGACATTCCTGCCGGAGGGCGATTGGCAGAAAGTCGGCCGTGTTCCCATCGACGGTTACGATGCGTATGTCCTGGCCTATGAGGCCGAGGATATCCGCCAGCGTTGACCCTTTTTCCAAGCTCGTAATCGATAAAAAAATCTGATGTAAAGGACGGCTTGATGCCCCAGCAAGATCAAAAAGCTTTTGAAGGAGTTGATTTGACGGAATACATCCTCGTTTCTTGGAAACACCGCTGGCGGATTCTGATCGCGACGGCGGCCCTCGCCGTGGCGGCCGGAATCCTGTCCTATTTCCTTCCCAAGGCCTGGGAGGTGGAAGCGATCGTCGTCCCGAGCAAATTCCTCGCCCAAACGGAAACCGGCGAGTTCAAGGAAATTCTGGCGGTCAATCCCGGGCAGGTGGCGAGTCAAATCAGCGAGGGTTCCTATAACGCCCTGATCGCCGCCGAAATGAACATCGATTACAAGAAATTCCCGAGATTGAAATCCGATAACATCCGGAACACGAACCTTGTCCGGATTTCCATCCGCGTCCGGGAGCCGCAGAAAGGACGGGAGATTCTTTTCGCCCTCTTCAACCATTTGAAAAGCGAGTTCGACAAGAAAATCGATGTCGAATTCAGCAACATCAACAACCAAATCGACCAAACCAAAAACAAGATCCTCGATTATGAGCTCCGGATCGAATCAAAAAAAATCGAGAAGGAAAAGATCCGCCAGAACATTGCCGCGGACGAAAACAAAAAAGCCATTTCCGAACGCCGTGTCGCCGGCATCCAGGACGAGATGAGGTCGGTGAGAATGCGCATCGCCGAGTTGGACGAACTTCAGCGGAAAACGCTGGCCGAAAAGAAGAACGGAACAGAGACGCTCGCTCTTCTTCTCTATTCCAACGAAGTCCAGCAAAACATCCGGTACATGACCGTTCTCGAGGACAAGGTCAGCTCGGAGAAAGTGAACATCGAGGACTTGACGAATGCGATCAAAAACAACGAACAGCTTATGCGACAGGTCGACAACCAGATCGAACAGATCCAGATCGAGCTGAATAACGCGAAAAACGACATCGAGCTTCTCGAAGACAAGAAAAACCGGATCGATTATTCCCAGCTGGTCAAGGATCCGTCGCCTTCGGTCAAGCCCGTCTCTCCGCGAAAGACCATGATGGTTTTCGTCGCGGCCTTCATCGGATTCTGTCTTTCCTCGGGGATCGCTTTCTTCCGCGACCAGGCCAGAGCCCGAGATAAATCAAATCCATCGACGGATTGACGATTTGAACGTTGAAAACAGCGGGATGAAGAACGAAAGGGAGGCTGACGCCGTTCTCTGACGACCCGCGCTTTCAAGTCTCGCCTTATGCGACAGTCCCATTTAGTTCTTTCCAACGCCGCGATCATGTGGATCACCCGAGCTTTCCTGATCGTTCCCCAGGTCATTCTGGTGCCTTACTTGATCCGGACGATCGGAGAGGGAGGATACGGCCTCTACGCCCTGATCTGGTCTTTGCTGATGTCGGTCGTTCAGCTCGAAATCGCCCTGCAGCAGGGCGTGGTCAAGTACAGCGCGGGTTTTCTCGCCCAGGGACGCCTGGACGAGGTCAAAAAAATCGTTTCCTCGAGCTTTGTTTATTCCCTTCTCCTGGCGGTGGTGACAAGCGGCGGGTTGTTGGCGGCGGCGATATTATTCATCGCGCCCTCCAGCCCGATGAGAACCGCCCTGACCGTGGTCGCCCTCATCGTTCTCTTCATCGTTCCCTTGACGCCGTATGTGGCCGTGATTCAATCCCGGCAGCGTTATTACGTCGGCGCCGTCCTGGACACGGTCTCGAAATACGGCAGCCTCCTGGCCATCGTGGCCTGGTTTCAACTGGTCAAGCCGTCCCTCGAGAGCGTCGTCGTCATCACGGCGGTGTTTTTATTCCTCTCGCGGACGTCCCAGGTCCCGATCGCCTATCGCCTTGTCCCCGGACTGCAGAACCGGCCGCGCTTTTTCAACTGGACGAGCTTCCGGCTGATCGCCGCCTTCGGCGGAGCGACGGTCCTGGTGAATTTTTCCCTCGCCGCCAATTCGACGGGCGTCCGGTGGTTGATGGGCGGGATGGTCTCTCCCAGCTTCGTCTCGCACCTGGCGATCATCTTGATGCCGGTCTCGGTGCTGGCCGACATCATCCGGCCGATGACGATCACCGTCATGCCGTTGACGAGCGCCTACGAGGCGGTCGGAAACCAGCCGATGCTCAAGGAACTGCTCATTCGCAGCATGCGGTATACGACGATGTTCGTCCTGGCCGGGGTGATCGCGGCCGGCCTTTTGACGAGGAACATCCTGACGATCTGGGTCGGGTCCCGATACGCGTTTCTGACGCCCTATGCGTTCGCTTTGTTCGCCTGCGTCTCCTTCCAGCTCAGCACGTCCTCGGCCCATCATATGCTCAAGGGACTGGGCCGGCTGAAGACCGTCGTGCTCATCTACTTGATCGCCCTTGTCCTCGTGCCGTTTGCCGCGATCCTCGCCCTGTTTCATCTGACGCGGAACCCCTATCTTTCCGTCACCATCGGCCTGTGCGGGGGCAGCCTCCTCTGCGGGTGTCTCAATATCGTGTATGGATTAAAGGCCGTCCAGGCCCGCTGGCGCGGCGTCTGGATCCGGATCTTCGGCCAGGCGTCGGCGATGACGGCGGCCGTGTTGCTGCCGGCCTGGGGGATCATCCGCTTGGCCGGGTTCGATCAATTCCTCGGCCGGGCGGCCGTCGCCGTTTTCAGCGTCCTTCTCTATTTCGCCGGATGTTACGTCCTGATCGCGACGAAGGCCGAGCGGCGGCAGTTTCTGGATTACGGCCGGGTGGTCGGAGAAAAAGCGGCGCAGATCCTGAGAATAAAAAAGCGGCTCAAGGCGGAAAACACTACGGAGATCCCATGACTCCGGGACGGAGGTTACAGCGTTTCGATGTTGTCTCATGAATACAAATGCATTTTTGTTCACATCCCGAAAGCGGCGGGCATCAGCATTGAGCAGGTTTTTCTCGATGCGCTCGGCCTGGACTTCGCCCGCCGGGAATCGCTTCTTCTGGGGATCGTCAACCGGGGAGATCGGGGGCCCGGGATCCTGTCCCACCTGACGGCCCGGGAATATGTGGAATATGGATATGTCAACCAAGAAACGTTCGACGCCTACTTTAAATTCGCGTTCGTCCGGAATCCCTATGACCGGGTTTATTCGTTTTACAAGTACCTGGGATACGCCCGTCTAGTCTCGTTTGAAACGTTCATTCTAGACGAGCTTCCTCGTCTGTTCGGCGATCCGAGTCTCCATTACTTCATCAAGCCCATGTCGTCCTATGTGTATGATGAATCGGGGACTCGGCTCGTTGATTACGTCGGGAAGCTGGAGACGATCAACGAGGATTTCGCCCAAGTCGCCCGGCGGTTGAACCTCGGCGGCGCGCGGCTTCAAAATCTCAACGATTCGAGCGGTTTGAGCCCGGGAACTCATGCTGTTCGGGGCTGGAGAATCATCAAAAAACACCCCGGAATCGTCTTTCGCCTGTCGTTCCGCCCGGCGGCGAAGGAGAAACGGTATACCGGGGAAATGAAGAACGCGGTTCAAAAATATTACGAGCCGGATTTCGTTCATTTTGAATACGCGAGATAAATGACCGCCCGTCCTTCCGCTCAGCGCCTGACTCTGGCCGTCGCGTTCTTCTTCCTCGTCCTCAGCTTCGCCCTGTACGCGTTCGCCCCGGACGATTATTCCCTGGGATATTGCGCGGCCGTGCTGGCGGTGTTCTTGGCTTCAACGGCCTGGTTCATCAAAAAGAGTCTTTTCGGAAACTATTTTAATTTTCATGTCCTCTTCATCATTGGATTTTTTCTCGTCCATTTCGTCTATCCCGTCTTCGTTTATCCGAACCGGCCGTTTCTCTTCAAAGTCTTCGAGAGGGGATTCGATCCCTCTCTCATCACCGTTTCGACGGCCCTGGCCCTCCTCGGCATGAACGCGTACATCCTGGGCGCGGTGTTCGGCGGAAAAATCAAGAACGTTCCGCCGGGCGGCTGGGACGCGGAGCGGTACCGACCGCTCGAAACGCCGTTGTTTGTCCTTTCCTTGGCCCTGTTCGCGCTCTTCGTCTTCTTTTCCCGCGACAACATCGCCCGGGGCGTTTTCAACGCCTACAGCGCGGCCTCGGAGTATCTCTTGATCGCATTTCAAGGGATCTTCCCGCTGGCCCTCATGGTCTCCTTCGTCGGTCGGCTGCCTCACGATGACGGACGGGGGAGAAGCTTGTTTCGGGTCTTCCGGCCGCGTCTCGTCGGGCTGTCGGTCCTCGCCGTTTTTGTTTTCCTCTATGTCGGAGACCGCGGGCCGGCGATTCAAATCGTCCTGATCTACGGCGCCTTGTTCACGACGTTCCTCCGTCCCCTGAGGCTGATGGTCTTCGCGATCCTCATTGCGGCCGGGATGTATCTCATGATGTTCGTCTCGCAGGCGAGAACGGTTTATGACGACACGCGGGAAGACGAAAGCACTATCATCGCATACTATAAGCGGGGAGCGGAACGATTCGTGCCGGAATCGGTTTTTGATTTCGGGCGGGACATGATCGTCAACAACCGCAATCTCTATCTCGCCGTGAGCTATGTTCAAAATAACGAGCGCACGCTCGGGCGGACATTCCTGACTCAAATCCTCAGCGTCGTCCCCGGCTTGCAGAGCGTGTATGTTACGCTTTTTCATGTCGATCTCCAGGACATTTCCTCCGGGCAGCTTTTAACGTATCATGAGTACGAGGGGGGGGGCTCGTGGCGCCGGCCTCGGCAATACGATCATCGCCGACGTTTATATTTCGTTCGGAGCGGCGGGCGTCCTCGTGATGATGATGCTGTTCGGCTATGCCAACATGAAATTCCAGAGGGGGGCGATCGACAAGGTCCATCTCTATTACCTCATCGCTTACGTCGTTTCCCTGTCGTTTTCCATTTATTATCCCCGCTCGGGCTACTTCACCGCCTTGCGCGGCATCCTCTGGCCGGCGGCGATCGTCTGGTTGTTTGAAAAATTCGTTCGGAAACCGGCGGCGGAAGGAAGCCCGTTCGCGGGGAGCGGCGCGTAAGCGGGAATGGCATGGAAAAAAATGAAAATCCTTCTTGTTAGAAATAATGTCATGCTTGAAAAAGGCAACGATTTGTTTATCTTTCGAAGTGACGGCCGATTCCTTGTTGAATTGTCCCATCTTGTTGAACAGGTAGGATTTTTCCAATTTCGTATTAAAAACCAGGAAAAAAACAGTATCTTTGATTACAAAATCAATGACCGCGATATTAAAATCATATCGATATCGAGGGGGAAAATAAAATACGCCGCCTATATCCAAGGGTTGATTGTTGGATTTAAAATCGTCCGAAAATATGATTTTCTCTATCTATATTATCCCGGAAATATCAATCTCTTTATGGCCATCTTTGCCGTCCTATGGAGAAAACCATTTGGTTTTTATATCCGGGGGGAAAAAGGGATGCGGTCTCGCCTCTCAAAAATATTATTTCGGAAAGCGATGATTTCTTTGACAATCTCGCCTCAATTCACTGAAATCATCAGGAAAGGAGGAGGCGAGGCGCAAACAATACGTCCGATGATGGAAGAGGGGGAGAAGGATATCGTTTCCGGCCGCACGTATGAGCGACGGGATCATTATCGCCTCCTCTATGTAGGCCGCGTCGAAGAGCCGAAAGGCTCCTATGATCTCGTCCAAGCGATGAAAATCCTGAAGGACAAGGGGGAAGTCGACTTCAGCCTCGACATGGTCGGCGACGGAGCGGATGCGGCGAAGATCAAACGAATCATCGCGGAGGAGGACCTTGGCGGATGGATCCGCCTTCACGGGGTTGTCTCCGATCGGGATTTCTTGAAAAGAATGTACCGGCAAGCCGACCTCTTCGTTCTCCCGACGCACCATGAGGGCTTTCCGCGGGTCCTGTATGAAGCCATGATCGCCGGAACTCCGATCCTCACGACGTTCGTCGGAACGATCCCGTATTTGATGAAAGATGGGTATAATTGCTACCGGATCTTGCGAAAAAATCCCGAGCATATTGCAAAAACGATCCGGAGTGTTTTGCAGGACTACGATAATAAATCCAGCATCGCGGAAAAAGGAACAAAGACGATCATCGCTTATTTATGCGATAAAAAGGAACGGCACGCAAAACAATTAGTGAGAATCCTTGAAGAAAAAGGAATGAAATAAACGTGACGCGCCGTAGTATTAAATGGCGGCATTCACGCGAAGATGATCCGGATTTCAAGGCCTCTTTTGAAAAAGTGATTATGGAAATATCCCTTTCTTCGGACGACAACTGTTTGGGACAAAGCCGAAACGTCGAAAAACAATATTTCATAAACCATAAGGAATCTGTCCGGCAGAATGTCCTCATGATCCAAAAAGGCCTGAGGATATTGCCCAAAGGGAAGGAATCGGCGATTCTTGATATTGGTACTTCGCCGATGACGTTTGTTTATCGAAAGTGTTTTCCAAATGTACGGATGTTCACGATTGATCTCACTTCGCTCCTAGCGGATCGATGTCATAAAAATCGAATAGAGCATTGCGTGTGTGACCTTTTAAAAGATGAAATCCCGTTTTCTCCCGGTCAGATGGACATGGTCGTTTTTACGGAGGTTTTTGAACATTTGAATACAGGCCCGGGAAAAGTGTTTTCGGAAATAAAAAAAATTCTTAGAGCGGGAGGGATTCTGGTCTTTTCTCTTCCAAATATCGCGATGCTCAGCAAACGCATCAAAGCGATTATGGGGAAGGCGGTGCTCGATCCGGTGTATCGAGTGTACAAAGAGGAAAAGTCGGCGTCTTCACATGGGGACGGAATCTGGGTCCACGGTTTCGGTCATGTGCGGGAGTACACGATGGCCGAGACAATCGATATTGTCCATCACTATGGATTTAATGTTTTAATGACACGCTCTGCGGATACGCATATCTCTCTGCCGAAAGGCGCGTCGATTCTTCGACATGTGATGAATCCTCTTTATCGTGTGGCCTCGTCGATTGTTCCCAATTCCGGGATGATTAATATCGTTTTGGCGAAGAAGCGCTGATTTCTTTTGATAGGGTCTCCCGAAAAAATATCAAATCGGCCGATGCGATGGCTTGGCCGGATAAGAAATGCTTGGACTTTTTAAGGGATTCGATCAGATTCACGGGCGGTTGACGCCTAAAGTCAGCGTCATCATCCCTTTTTACGCCGGGGCGGGCTGGCTGGAGGAAGCGGTCGGAAGCGCCGTCCGCCAGACATATGAAAACACGGAGATCATCCTCGTCAATGACGGCTCGCCGGAGGATGTGGGAGGCGTCCTTGGCCGCTTCGCCGGAAAAATCCGCTATTTCCACAAGGACAACGGCGGTCCCGGCTCAGCGAGAAATCTCGGAATCGAGAACTCCGCCGGGGAGTTCATCGCGTTCCTCGATTCGGATGATGTCTGGGAGGAACGGAAAATCGAGAAACAACTCGGCCTCATGACGGCGACGGGCGCGGCGTGGTCGCATACCGGTTATACGCTTTTCCGCGGCGGAAATCCTCGCCGGGCCGAGAAAACGGTCGATGTCTCGGCCTGCCGCGGGGATGTCTTTCTCCGATGCCTTCGATCGGCCCCCATCGCCACGCCCTGCGTCATGATCCGGGCCGAGATCCTGAGAGAAAGCCCGAATCTGCGCTTTTCGGAAAAAATGCGCTACGGCCAAGACAGTCTTTTCTGGATCAACCTGGCGGCCCGATATCCGCTGGCGGCGGTTCCCGAAGTCCTGACCCGGGTCCGGATCCGGGGGGGGAACGCGGCCCGGCGGGCCCGCGTCCAACTCCAAGCCAAGGCCCAGATTTGGGAGGAGTTCATCCGGGACCGGGCGCGTCCGGAGGCGGAAAGAATCGATGGCGCGACGAGGTTGGGCTACCGGATGTGCCATCGGGCCGACGCGGCCGTCAAGCGCCTCGAGCAGCGGGGCCGGCTTCCGAAGCGGGCCGTCGAGATCCTTTCGCGCGGCCTTTACGCCGCTCCTTACGTCCTGCTCAAGCTGCGCGAGGTTCTTTCCGCCCGCGCGGATCGCCGCCGAACGCCTTGACTTCATCCGGGAGGAGGCATAATTTGAATCCAATCGCTGTGATGAAAAACGCCCTCAGGGGGAAATGATCCGCCCATGTTTAAAAACAAGGTTCTCCTTATCACCGGCGGAACGGGGACGTTCGGCAATGCCGTCCTCGGCCGCTTCCTCAAGACCGACATCCGGGAGATCCGCGTTTTCTCCCGGGACGAGAAGAAACAGGAGGACATGCGGCTGGCCTACAAGAGCCCCAAGCTCAAGTTCATCATCGGCGATGTCCGCCAGGCCGACAGCCTCGCGCCGGCCACGGCCGGCGTCGATCTCGTCTTTCACGCGGCCGCCCTCAAGCAGGTTCCGTCCTGCGAGTTTTATCCCATGGAGGCGATCCGGACCAATGCCTTGGGCGCGGAAAATGTCATGAACACCGCGGCCGAAGCCGGGGCCTCGAGCGTCATCGTCCTCTCGACCGACAAGTCCGTCTACCCGATCAACGCCATGGGATTGTCCAAGGCCCTGATGGAAAAGCTCATGGTCGCCAAGGCCCGCCTGGGCGGGAACGAAAAGACCGTTTTCTGCGGGACACGGTACGGCAACGTCATGGCCT
>Ga0116142_10005230_pt1 | contig 11835 bp, 12 predicted proteins | sample AD_UKC033_MetaG_FD_89785 | JGI IMG/M metagenome (GOLD analysis project Ga0116142, IMG submission 89785) | Active sludge microbial communities of municipal wastewater-treating anaerobic digesters from USA - AD_UKC033_MetaG | ecosystem: Engineered > Bioreactor > Anaerobic > Digestate | place: USA... | reverse complement strand
TGCCTCTGCAAGCGGTCAAGGACGCCCGCTTCCATCGCCGCCCGGCATGTGCTATCGTGCTAACACGTTAATACATTAGCACAGGCCATGAAACTGCACCAGAACCTTTCCGCCAGGCAGGAAGCCCAGTACGAGCGCAATCTTTATGCCGCCGTGCTCACCTTGCGTACGCCCGAGGAGATGCGCGCCTTCTTTCGTGACCTGTGCACCCCGGCCGAGATAGAAGCAATGGCCGACCGCTGGGCGGTGGTCGAGTGCCTGCACCGCGGCCTGCCCTATCGGGAGATCCATCGCATCACCGGGGTCAGCATCACGACGATCGGGCGCGTCGCGCGCTACCTGACCGAGGGCAACGGCGGCTACGCCACCGCCGCGCAGCGCCTGCATGGATAAGGATACGCGCCTCAAACTCGCGGTGCAGAAGTCCGGGCGCCTCACCGACCCGTCGCTCGACATCCTGGCGCGCTGCGGCCTGAAGCTCTCGCGTGGCAAGGACCAGCTCGTCGGCTTCGGCGAGAACATGCCGCTCGACGTGCTGTTCGTGCGCGACGACGACATCCCCGATCTCGTGCAGGAGGACGTCTGCGACCTCGGGCTCGTGGGCCTCAACGTCATCGAGGAGAAGCGCCTCGCGCTCGCCGCGCGCGGCGTCGAGGCAAACTTCGAATCGCTGCGCACGCTCGACTACGGTCGCTGCCGCCTGTCCATCGCGGTGCCGGAGGGCACGCCCTACGCGGGCGCTCGCTCGCTCGAGGGCAAGCGCATCGCGACCACCTATCCGCACCTGCTCAACCGCTTCCTGACCAGCCAGGGCGTGCGAGCGAACGTCGTCACACTATCGGGCGCCGTCGAGATCGCTCCGCGTCTCGGCCGTGCCGACGCGATCTGCGACCTCGTGTCGACCGGCTCCACGCTGGCCGCGAATCACCTCGTCGAAGCCGAGACGGTGCTCGAGAGTCACGCGGTCCTGATCCGCACTCCGGTCGCCCTCGCACCCGTGAAGAACGACTGGGTCGAGCGCCTGCTGATGCGTATCGACGGCGTGCAGCAGGTGAAGGAAAGCAAGTACATCATGCTGCACGCGCCGCGCGCGGCACTGCCGGAGATCCGCCGGCTGCTGCCGGGGAGCGAGTCGCCGACCATCATCCCGCTCGAGGGTCACCCCGACCGGGTGGCGATCCACGCAGTGTGCCGCGAGAACGTGTTCTGGGAAACGCTCGAGGGACTGAAGGCGGCCGGCGCGAGCGCCCTGCTCGTGCTGCCGGTGGAGAAGATGCTCGCGTGACGGACATCCCGATCCATGACTGGTCCGGGCTGGATGCCGCGGGTCGCGCGCGGGTGCTCGCGCGACCGCACCCGGAGGTGGGCGACACGATACACGCGGAGGCGCGTGCGATCGTCGATGCCGTGCGCGGCGGCGGCGACGAGGCCGTGCGCCGTTTCACCTCGCGCTTCGATGGCGTGCCGCCCGAGCGCCTCGCGACACTCGCCGCGACGCCGGCGGAATTCGCGGCCGCCCGTGGCGAACTCGGCGCGGCGCAGATCAGGGCACTCGAGCGCGCCATCGCCAACGTCGAGAGCTTCCATGCGGCGCAACGCCCCGCGGCGCTGTCGGTCGAGACGATGCCGGGCGTGCGCTGCGAACGGGTCGTACGCCCGATCGGCTCGGTCGGCCTGTATGTGCCGGCGGGGTCCGCACCCCTGCCGTCGGCGGTCATCATGCTGGCCGTGCCTGCGCGCCTTGCGGGCTGCCCGCAACGCGTGCTGTGCAGTGCGCCCGATCGCGCTGGCCGCGTGAATGCGGCCGTGCTGGTCGCCGCGCAGTTGTGCGGCATCGACACGGTATTCCGCATCGGTGGCGCTCAGGCGATCGCGGCCATGGCCTACGGCACGGCGAGCGTGCCCAAGGTCGACAAGATCTTCGGGCCTGGCAACGCCTGGGTGACGGCGGCCAAGCAACTCGTCGCGGGCGATCCCGCCGGCGCCGCGCTCGACCTGCCGGCCGGCCCCTCGGAGGTGCTGGTGATTGCCGACGGAACTGCCCGCGCGGACTTCGTCGCCGCCGACCTGCTCGCGCAGGCCGAGCATGACCCGCTCGCACAGGCCGTGCTGGTCACCGATTCACGGCATCTCGCCGGGGAAGTCGTCGCCGCAATCGGCAGGCAACTGCCGCAACGATCGCGCCAGCGTATCCTCGCGGCTTCCCTGCAGAGCACGCGCATCATCCTGGTCGAGGACATCCGCACCGCAATCGCCGTATCGAATGCCTACGCGCCGGAGCACCTGTTGCTGCAGGTCGATGCGCCGCGGCGCTGGCTCGACGCAATCGACTGCGCCGGCTCGGTGTTCGTCGGGCCCTGGTCGCCCGAGCCGATCGGCGACTACTGCTCTGGTGCCAATCACGTGCTGCCCACCTACGGCTATGCGCGCGCATGCAGCGGACTGTCGCTGCAGGATTTCACCAAGCAGATCACCGTGCAGGAGCTGACGGCCGCCGGTCTCGCGGCGCTCGGGCCCACCGCATCGACGCTGGCGCAGCTCGAAGGCCTCGATGCTCATGCCGCCGCCGTCGATCTGCGCCTCGCCGCGCTGGGTCCCGGCGCATGAGCGACCCGCTCGCACTCGCGCGTCCCGAAATCCGCGCGCTCGAGGCGTATGAGCACGCCGCGTGGCAGCCGGGCCTCGCGCGGCTGCACGCCAATGAAGTGCCGTGGCGCGGGCCGGCCGATCGCTCGATTGCGGGACTCAATCGCTATCCGGAGCCGCACCCCGATGCGCTGGCGACGCAGCTCGCGGCCCTGTACGGCGTGCCGGCGCAGTGCGCCCTCGCCTGCCGAGGCAGTGACGAGGCGATCGACCTGCTGGTGCGCACCTTCTGCACCGCCGGTCGCGACGCCGTGCTGGTCTGCCCGCCGACCTTCGGCATGTACGCGGTCGCCGCACGCATCCAGGGTGCGGCGGTCATCGCCGTGCCGCTCGCCAGGGACAGGAGCTACGCGCTCGATGTCCCCGCGATCGAGGCGCGACTCGCGGACGGCAACGTCAGACTCGTGTTCCTCTGCTCCCCCAACAACCCGACCGGCAACCTGATGGCCGCGGACGACGTGCGACGTGTCATCGCGACGGCGCGCGGGCGGGCGCTGGTCGTAATCGACGAGGCGTATGCCGAGTTCGCGGCCGGGAACAGCTGGGCACACATCATCGGGGCCGAGCCGCATGCCGTCATCCTGCGCACGCTGTCGAAAGCCTGGGGGCTCGCTGGTGCGCGCATCGGCACGCTGCTCGCCGACGAGCGCATAGTCGGCCTGCTGCGCAAGGTGATTCCCCCCTATGCCATCGCGCAACCCTGCATCGAAGCGGCCGAGGCGGCGCTTGCACCGACGCAGCAGCGGGTCGCGCGCGAGTGGGTGGCGGCGATCGTCGCGGAACGCGAGCGGCTCCAGGCGGGCCTCGCCGCGCTGCCCTGTGTCACGAGGATCTGGCCGAGCGCCGCCAACTTCCTGCTGGTCGAATTCGACGATGCGGCCCGCGCCCGGGCACGTGTGCAACACGCGGGACTCCTTGTGCGCGATTTCAGCGATCGCCCCGGACTCGGCCAGGCGCTGCGCATCACGGTTGGCAGCCCGGAGCAGAATGACCAATTGATCGGGAGTCTCGCATGCTGAGCCCTCAGGCCATGCTCTTCATCGACCGCGACGGCACGCTGATCGAGGAGCCGCCCGACGAGCAGGTCGACTCGCTCGAAAAAGTGAAGTTCCTGCCCGGCGTGTTCGCGGCGCTCGCCGCGCTGCGCGAACACGGCTACCACCTTGCGATGGTGACGAACCAGGACGGCCTCGGCACGCCGAGCTTTCCGCAGGCGAGTTTCGAGTTGCCGCAGCGCTTCGTGATCGACACCTTCGCCAGCCAGGGTGTCCACTTCGACGCGGTGTTCGTCTGTCCGCACCTGCCGCGCGACTCCTGTGAGTGTCGCAAGCCGCGCACCGCGCTGGTCGACGCCTACCTGCGCGAGCGGCCGATCGACCTCGCGGCAAGTGCGGTGATCGGTGATCGCGAGAGCGATCTCGAATTCGCGGCCAACCTCGGCGTGCGCGGCCTGCGCGTGCGCGTCGACGGCAGCGCAGACGAAACGTGGCCCGCGATCGTGCGCGAACTCACGGCGCGGCGGGCACGCGTCGAGCGCAGCACGCGCGAGACCACGATCAGCGTCGCCGTCGATCTCGACGCCACCGGGCCGGTACGCGCCTTGACCGGGATCGGCTTCTTCGACCACATGCTCGAACAGATCGCCAAGCACGGCGGCTTCTCGCTCGAGCTCGAGTGCCAGGGAGACCTGCACGTGGACGAACACCACACGATCGAGGATTGCGCACTCGCACTCGGCGCGGTGCTGCGCCAGGCGCTCGGCGACAAGCGTGGCATCGGCCGCTACGGGTTCCTGCTGCCGATGGACGAAGCGCGCGCGCAGGTCGCGATCGACCTGTCGGGCCGCGCGTACGCGGTCTTCGAAGGCCGTTTCGGCCGCGACCAGGTCGGTGGCCTGCCGAGCGAACTGGTGCCGCATTTCTTCCGTTCGCTGGCCGACAGCCTGGGCGCCTCGATCCACGTCAGCGTGACCGGCGAGAACACGCACCACATGATCGAGGCCTGCTTCAAGGGTGTCGGCCGCGCGCTGCGCCAGGCGCTGCGCCGCGAGGGTGCCGACCTGCCGAGCACGAAGGGAGTGCTGTGAGCGCCGATGTCGCGATCGTCGACAGCGGCGGGGCCAATCTTGCGTCGCTGCAGTTCGCGCTCGAGCGCCTCGGGGCACGCGGCACGATCACGGCGAGCCCCGCCGAGATACGCAGTGCCCCGCGGGTGATCCTGCCGGGAGTGGGCGCCGCCGGGGATGCGATGCAACGCCTGCGCAGCGCGGGACTCGACACGGTCCTGCCCGGACTCGCCCAGCCGGTACTCGGCATCTGCCTCGGCATGCAGCTGCTCTACGAGCGCACCGAGGAGGGCGACACAACCTGCCTCGGCATCGTGCCGGCCGCGGTGCATCGCCTGCATCCCGCGCCCGGACTGCCCGCGCCGCACATGGGATGGAACCGGGTCCGCGCGCGCCGCACGACTGGCCTCCTCGACGGTATCGCCGATGGCGAGCATTTCTACTTCGTGCACGGCTACGCCGCGTCGGTGACCCCCGATACGATCGCGACGACCGACTACGGCAGCGAGCTCACTGCCATCGTGCAGCGACGCAATTTCCTCGGCACGCAGTTTCATCCCGAGCGCTCCGGCACGGCCGGCGCCCGTGTCCTGCAGAATTTCCTCCGTGGAGCATCATGCTGCTGATCCCCTCGATCGACCTGCGCGGCGGCCGCTGCGTGCGCCTGCACCAGGGCAACTTCGACGCCGAGAAGGCCTATGACGCCGATCCCGCGCAGCTGCTGGCGCAGTACGCCGGCTACGGCGCGCGCTGGCTGCACATCGTCGATCTCGACGGTGCGCGCGACGGCCTGCTCGCCAATCGCGCGCTGGTGCTCGCGCTCGCCGCAGAACGCCGCCTGCACCTGCAGGTCGGCGGCGGCGTGCGCACGTGCGCGGTCGTCGATGACCTGTTCGAGAACGGTGTCCAACGCGTCGTGATCGGCAGCGCGGCCATCGAGCGCCCCGTCGACGTCCGCGATTGGTTCCGCCGCTACGGACCCGAGCGCCTGTGTCTCGCATTCGACGTGCGCGACGCCGACACTGACGCACCGATCGTGCAGACGCGCGGCTGGGTGCGAGACTCGGGCGTCAGCCTGTGGCGTGCGGTCGAGAGCTTCGAGCCCTGCGGGCTCGAGCACGTGCTGTGCACGGACGTCGCGCGCGACGGCGCCCTTGCCGGCCCGAACCTCGGGTTGTACGCCGAGGCACAGCGCCGCTTCCCGCAGATCCGCTGGCAGGCATCAGGCGGGGTACGCGACGCCGCCGATCTCGCCGCGCTCGCGCAACTCGGCGTCAGCGCGGCGATCAGCGGCAAGGCCCTGCTCGAGAAGCGCATCGACCCGACGGAGCTGCAGCCATACTTTCCCGCCGCATAATCCCCTGCCTCGACGTGCGTGACGGCCGCGTCGTCAAAGGCGTACGCTTCCGCGGCCATGAGATCGTCGGCGAGATCCTCGAACTCGCCGCGCGCTACCGCGACGAGGGCGCCGATGAGATCGTCTTCTATGACATCACCGCGAGCCCCGAAGGCCGCTCGGTCGACCGTAGCTGGGTAGAGCGCGTCGCACGCGTACTCGACATCCCGTTCTGCGTCGCGGGCGGCATTCGCAGTATCGCCGACGCCGAGTCCGTGCTCGGCGCCGGCGCCGAGAAGATTTCGGTGAACTCCCCCGCACTCGCGGATCCCGCACTGATCGACCGTCTGGCCGCACGCTTTGGCTCCCAATGCGTCGTGGTCGGCATCGACAGCGAGACCACCGCGAATGGCTACCGCGTCTACGCGCTCACCGGCGATCCGGACCGCTCGCGCGATTCGGGCCGCAGTACACTTGATTGGGTACGCGAAGTGCAGGACCGGGGAGCCGGCGAGATCGTACTCAATTGCATGTCGAACGATGGCGTGCGTCGCGGCTACGACATCGCGCAGCTTGCGGCCGTGCGCGCGCTGTGCGACGTCCCGCTGGTCGCCTCGGGCGGCGCCGGCGCCATCGGGCACTTCACCGCTGTGTTCCGCGACGCGGGCGTCGACGCGGCTCTCGCCGCGAGTGTCTTTCATTCCGGCGCGATCGGCATCGCAGAGCTGAAGGCCGCACTGGCGGCCGAGAACATCGAGGTTCGGCAATGAGTTTCTCGAAAGCGGATATCGTGACGATCGCCTTCGATCAGCGCGACGGCCTCGTGCCGGCCGTCGTGCAGGATGCCGACGGCGGTGGCGTGCTGATGCTCGGCTACATGAATTCGGCCGCGCTGCAGGCAACGCTCGATCGCCAGCGCGTCGTGTTCTGGAGCCGCAGCCGCAAACGGCTGTGGGAGAAGGGTGAAACCTCGGGTCACACGCTCGAGCTGGTCGACGTGCTCGCCGACTGCGACCAGGACACGCTGCTCGTGCTCGCACGACCGCGCGGACCGGTGTGCCACACGGGTTGCCGCACGTGCTTCGGCGAGCGCCCGCCGGGTGCCGCCGAGCGGATCGCGTTCCTCGCGACGCTCGAGCGGCTGGTCGACCAGCGCATCGCGGACCGCCCCGAGGGCAGCTATACGGCACGATTGCATGCCGCGGGACCGAGGCGTGTGGCGCAGAAGGTCGGCGAGGAAGGCGTCGAGGTGGCGCTCGCCGGCGCGTCCGACGAGCCGCAGGCGCTGGTCAGCGAGGCCGCCGACCTGCTCTACCATCTGCTCGTGCTGCTGCGCAGTCGCGAGGTATCGCTCGATCAGGTCATCACCGAGCTGGCGGCCCGGCACGCCTCAAAACAGTAGTTCCTCGGCCGGCGCGCGCAGGTTGTACGACGAACTCATTACGTGCCCATAGGCGCCGGCGGTAGCCAGCAGCAGCACATCCCCTTCCTGCGTAGGCGGAAGCAGCCGGTCGTGGCCCAGCACGTCCGCGCTCTCGCAGATGGGACCCACGACATTCACGATATCGGTCGCCGGCGTATCGAGCCGTGTCAGGTTGACGATCTCGTGGTAGGCGCCGTACAGGGCAGGCCGCAGCAGTGAATTCATGCCGGTCGCGATGCCGACATAGCGCACTTCGTCCTTCTGCTTGGTCTGCGTCACGCGCGCGAGCAGCACGCCCGCCGCCGCGACGAGGTAGCGGCCGGGTTCCAGCCAGATCTCGAGCCCTGGGTGGGCGCTGCGCACTTCGCCGAGTACCGCATCGAGGCGCGCGAGATCGAGCGGCGGCCGGTCGCTGTGGTCCGGCACGCCGAGGCCGCCGCCGACGTTGATCGTGCGCACATCCGGGTGGCGCGCGGCAAGTTCCGCCAGCAGCAGCGCCGTGTGCCGCCAGCTCTCGACGTCGAACACGCCGCTGCCGGGATGCGCATGCAGGCCGACGATGCGCGCACCCGCCGCACCCGCCAGGCCTGCAACCTCGGCCAGTCCCTCGACCGGCACGCCGAACTTCGCATGCGCGCCCGCCGTGCGCACATGGTGATGGTGGCCGCGACCCGTGCCGCTGTCGATACGCACGTACAGGTCGCGACCCTTGAAGAGCGCGGACCAGTGGCGCAGGGCGTAGGGGCTGTCGATCGTCAGATGCACGCCGGCATCGAGCGCCCAGGCGTACTCGTCGCGCGAGGCGAAATTCGGCGTGTACAGGATCTGTTCCGGCAGGATGCCCGGCACGTGCGTGCGCACATGCTCGATCTCGCCGCGTGACACGCACTCGATGCCGAGTCCCGCGGCATGGATTCGTCGCAGCAGCTCCGGATGGCAGTTCGCCTTCATCGCATACCAGACGCGCGCGACCGACCCGAGCGCCTTCAGCGAATTCGCGGCACGTTCGACACTGGTGACGTGGTAGACGTACGCCGCGTCGCGTGAGCCGAGCGCCGCGAGCAGCGCATCGCGCTCCTCATGCCACCATGGCAGAACTGCCCGCGCCTCGCCGCCATCGGATTGCGCGAACAGCTGCTCCCAGGTCGGGCCGAGCACCGGGTCGGCATGCACCGGCTGCACCAGCAGTTCGTGCAACTGGTTCACGAGCCTGTCGGCCTGGCTCTCGTCGACGACGAAGGTGAAGTTCAGGTCGTTCGCGGCCTGGCTGACGAGGTAGATCTGCTGGTCCTCGAAAAGGTTGAAGGCATCGCCGAGCCGATGCAGGATGCCGCGGATGTTGCGCCCGACGAGACTCACCGATGCGCATGGGCCGATGACCCTCACGCGACACAGCTCCGAGAGCGCCTCGACAAGTGCGCTGACGACATCCCCGTCCAGGGTATTCGCCGCCGGGTCGAGCGACACGGTCACGTTCGTCTCCGAAGTGGACACGAGGTCGACCGAGAGACCCTGCGCCTTGAAGACCTGAAATGCGTCGGCGAGGAAGCCGACCTGGTGCCACATGCCCGGGCTGTCGAGCGATACGAGCGTGATGCCTTTCTTGACGCAGACGGCCTTCACCTGCGCGGCATCGCGGGCCTGCGCGCTGATCAGCGTGCCGACGAGATCCGGGTGGCGCGTGTCATGCACGGAAAGCGGGATCCCGTACTGGCGCACCGGCAGCAGGCAGCGCGGGTGCAGGACCTTCGCGCCGCTGGTGGCGATTTCCTGTGCCTCGTCGTAGTGCAGCGACTTCAGCAGCCGGGCGGCCGGCGTGGTGCGCGGGTTGGCGCTGAACATGCCCGGCACATCGGTCCAGATCTCGAGCCGCTGCGCGCCCAGCTTGGCGGCGAAATACGCCGCGGAAGTATCCGAACCGCCGCGACCGAGGAGCACGGTATGGCCGTCGGAGTCGCTCGCGATGAAGCCCTGCGTGATGCACACCGGCGCACCACTGCCCAGGTCGCGCGCGAGCGCAGCATCGGGCGCGAAATCGCAGGTCGCGGACAACACTCGCGCACGCGCGCTGGCGCCCTCGCGCCCGGCGGCGCGCAGCATGCGACGCGCGTCGGCCCATACGACATCGAGCCCCTGTGCACGCAGGTAAGCCGCGCCGAGTTCCGTCGCCATCAGTTCACCCGTAGCCATCACGCGCGCGCGGGTACGGTCGCTGACTTCGCCCACGAGTGCGACGCCCGAGGCGAGCTGGCGCAGTTCGGCCAGGTTCCTCTGCAGGCCTTCCGGCACCGCGACCCCCAGGTCCGCGGCGAGCGCGTGATGTCGCGCCTCGATGTCGGCGATGATCTCCGCGTGCGTGCCCTGCAGCGCCGCCTCGAGCAGTGCCGCGAGGCGATCGGTGATGCCGCTCAGGGCGGAGTGCACGAGCAGCACGCGCGAGCCGTCGGCCGCACGCCGGCGCACGATCTGCGCAATGCGCTGCCAGTTGGGGGCCGTGGATACGCTCGTGCCGCCGAACTTCAGCACGATCCAGGGAGCATCGACCTGCGTCGTCATCATGTGCCTCGCTGCGGGCCGCGTAACATGGCGCGGACCGGAAACCGCCGGGTGGACGCGGCGCCCGGGCGGGCGTCAGGCGTCGTCTTCGAAGATGTCGCGCAGGTCCTTCTCGAGACGGCGATCGGCCAGCACTTCCTCGAGCCGGCTCCACGCGGCCTTGCCGCGCTTGCCCGGCTGCGTACGTGAACGCTTGTCGACCTTGTCGAGCATGCGGTCATATTCCGTGCCGTCTTCGGCCGGAGCTTCACCGAGAAACTCGTCGTCCAGATCGAAGCTCTCGTTATCGCGTTCGCTGACGGCCATTGCCTGCAATAAAAATTAAGTTAATCAAGGATTTATGCGCACATTGCGTGCACAGCGAGACGCGCACTATAACGAATCCGCACCGGCTTTCAAGTCCGTGATTTTCAGGGCAATCGGGCCGTATCCCGCACGACCACCGGGGCCCCGCGGGACAGTCCCAGCCCCTCCGCGGCGCTCTGCTCGGCCCGGGCGATCTCGACGACGCCGAACGAATTGACGAGGGCGAGGTACTCGCCCGGCTTGACGTCCCCGTAGGTGCGCAGCAGCGGCCAGGAATGGTTGGCGGCATAGACACGGGGTGAGCCCATGCGCACGACCCAGTGCGCATCGATGTTGGTGATCAGGTTGCCGAAGTGGTCCAGCGTGATGACGACACCGTGCACCGCGCTTTCATCGCCGCTCGCCTCCTCCACCCAGGACGGCACCAGCACATCGACCGGGCTGCCGAGATCCTCCGGCCGGCAACGGCCGGCCGCGAGTTCCGCCGCGAGCGGCGCGAAGATGTCGCGACCGTGGAAGGTCGCACTCGGCCGCGTGACACCGAACCTCGCGAGCGCCTGCAGATCGACTTTCACGATGCGCGCATCCTCGCGCGCCCCCACGACGGGCGCGAGCAGGCCGTTGTCGGGCGCGAGGAACACGTGCCCGTCGACGCTCACCGCGATGATGTCGCGCCCGGTGCCAACGCCGGGATCGACGACCGCAACGTGCACCGTACCGGTCGGGAAATACTGGTACGCGCGCGTCAGCCAGAAACCGGCTTCCGCCGGCCAGTGCACCAGGATCTCGTGCGTGAGGTCGACGATACGGGCCGTCGGCAGACGCCCGTAGATGCGCCCCTTCATGACGCCGACGAAGGGTCCCTTGTGACCGAAATCAGTCGTGATCGTAATGACGCCTGGGGCCTGCATGTGCGCTTCCGGCCGAGTGCTAGACTCGCGCACCATGTCGCGGACCACTGATGCTGTCAACGTGCACGCTGGCGGGGCACGATCACTGCCCGTTCTGCTCGCGCTCGGTGGCTGCTTTGCGTTGAGTGGACTTGCAGCCCTCGTTTACCAGACGGCCTGGACGCGCGAGTTCGCCCTCGTGTTCGGCACGTCGGAACTCGCGGTCGCCACGGTACTGGCCGCCTACATGGGTGGCCTCGCGCTCGGCGCGGCACTGGTCGACCGGCTGCTGCCGCGGATCGCGCGCCCGGTACTCACCTATGCGGTACTCGAACTCGGCATCGGGCTGAGCGCCGTCGTGCTCGTGCCGCTGCTGCTGCTCGCGAGCAGCCGGCTCCTCGATGTGCTGTTCGGCGGGCAGCCCGCGCCGCCGTCGAGCGAGCATGGTGCGCTCTCCTGGTATTACCTGGCGAGCGCCTTCGTCGTGCTGGCCGTGCCGGCGACGCTGATGGGCGCCACTCTGCCGCTGCTCGCGCGCCACGCCGTGCACACGGAGCAGGAAATCGGCCGGCGCATCGGCCTGCTGTATGCCGCCAATACCGCGGGCGCCGTG
>Ga0116142_10005228_pt1 | contig 11839 bp, 13 predicted proteins | sample AD_UKC033_MetaG_FD_89785 | JGI IMG/M metagenome (GOLD analysis project Ga0116142, IMG submission 89785) | Active sludge microbial communities of municipal wastewater-treating anaerobic digesters from USA - AD_UKC033_MetaG | ecosystem: Engineered > Bioreactor > Anaerobic > Digestate | place: USA... | reverse complement strand
GAAGTTGCGCGAAGATGTCGAGATGATCCGTGGCGTGTGTCCGGAGTTCGATCTAGATGAATATCTGGGCGGGCATATGACTCCGGTGTTCTTCGGGTCGGCGGTCAATAATTTCGGGGTGCGCGAGTTATTGCAGGGTATTGGCCAGTTTGCGCCAGCCCCACGTTCCCAGAAAACGGCGGAGCGCACCGTTGAGCCGCAGGAAAATAAAGTCACGGGGTTTGTGTTTAAAATTCAGGCAAACATGGACCCCAAGCACCGCGACCGGATTGCGTTTACGCGGATTTGTTCGGGTGATTTCAAACGCGGGATGAAGCTGTTCCACGTCCGGTCCGGAAAGCAGATGGTGATCCATTCGCCGCTGATGTTCTTTGCGCAGGACCGCGAGATGGTCGATGATGCCTATGCCGGCGATATTATCGGGATTCCGAACCATGGGAATTTGCGCATCGGCGATGTGTTGACCGAAGGCGAAAAGCTGACCTTTACCGGTATTCCGTCTTTTGCGCCGGAATATCTCCAACGCGTCTCCGCTGAAGACCCGCTAAAAGCCAAACATCTGGGTAATGCGCTTCAGCAATTGGCCGAGGAGGGGGTGGCTCGGGTGTTTCGTAACCTGCTGGACAATAGTTGGGTCGTCGGTGTGGTCGGGATGCTCCAATTCGATGTTTTGGCCGACCGTATTCGTACCGAATATAATTTGCCTGTGAAATTCGAGCCGACGAGCCTTTACACCGCGCGGTGGGTGTCCTCTGAAGAACCCGCGAAGCTCAAGGCGTTTCTCGATGCCAATCGTTCGGCCATTGCCGATGACCATGACGGCGACCCCGTTTTTATGGCGCGGAATGCGTGGCATCTGAACGACACGCAGGATAAAAACCCTGCTATTCGTTTTTCGGCGACGAAGTAGCCCCTCTTTGTCTGAAGGCGTTGAAATTGACCGACCTCAGGGGGTTGACGTAGGTGTCGGTCCATGGCTGGCGGCCTTCTATGCCGTGCGTTTCGCTCCATCCCAGTTTTTTTAGGCTCTCGATATAATCCTGATTTTTGGTCAGAGCGACGACTTCACTTTCGTTGTAAACATATTCTGTGCCTTCGACTTCGCCTAGGGGGGATATTGTGGCGTAGGCCGGAATACCGATGGCGTCAGCGAGTTGTCCGACTTCGTGCCTGAGGTTGAACGATCTGCTGGAAATATGAAAGACAACCATCCCTTTAGGGGTGGTTTTTTGCAGATAAAGCTTAGCCGCTTCTTTGGTGATAAGGTGCATCGGGATGCTGTCCGAGCTGAAAACATCCACCAGAACAAGATCGTATGAATGATCGGGGGCGTTCTGGATTTTCAGGCGGGCGTCTCCCTGAACGATACCCGATTTCGGCGGACAGTCGTGGAGATAGGAATATATTTCAGGATTGGATGCAATGCGGATGATGTCCGGATCAATCTCATAGAAGGTGATTTGGTCGTCTGGCCGCAGGAGGCAGGAGACGCTTCCTGTTCCTAGCCCCAATCCGGCAGTCTTGATCGAGTCGTGGCTTTTTTCCACGATGCTGAAGGTTTGGCCGATGGCGGTTTTCGGGTTGTAGTAGGTCAGAGGAATGGTTTTGTATTTCGGGTCGAGGGGTTGGGAGCCATGGAGCGTTATCCCGTGCGAGAGGTTTCGGGTTAAGTCGTTGTCTGTTGTTGTCAGCGTTCCGAAATAGTTTCTTGATATGTCAACGATCTTGTTTTTTCCCGACCACGGAATAATCGGGGTTGCCAAAAGGAACACAAGGCATGCGGCAATGAAATAGGGGCGGCGGTCCATGACCCCCAATATCAGCAGGATAGACATGATGCCTATCAAGGGGAGAAGCAGTTGGAGATTCGAGCCAAAGGCGTATCTGAGAATCAGAAAGGATGCGATGCCGATGGTCAGCGTCGTTGCCAGTATCAACAGGGCTGTTTTCTGATTGGGCTGTGATGATAGGCTGAGTTTGGCGGGTAGGTTCCAGCAAAAGAGCGAGAGGCCCAAGACAATCATCAGCTCATAAGGTTTGACAAAGATCAGCGGGGCAATCAGCGCGTTGAAAATACCGCCCAGTGCTCCGCCACATGACATGACGAGATAGAACAAAGTGAGGTGGTGGGTGGTGGGTTTCAGGCGGACCAGTTCCTGATGGCACATGATGGCGGTAACAAAAAACAGAACGCCCAGTGCCAACCCCAGCTCCAGTTTCAAATAATAGATGCTTCCCATCATGGCGAAAAGGATGGTGGTCAGGATGGCGTAGACGGTCCTGGTGACCGGAAGAGGCAACAAGGTTCTCTTCGAGAAGGCGATCACGAACGAGAGAATGTAGAGCGCCAGCGGAATAACCCAGAACAGAGGCAGTGAGCCGATGTCGGTGGTGATGAAACTGGTATAGCCCAGCATTAGCGAAGACGGAACGAACGACAGGAGCAGCCACAGGGCGATGGTTTTTTTATCGGGGGCTGCGTTGTCGGCGTCGTTGAAAATGTCCTCTTCGACTTGGTGGCGCCCCAGTCTTGATATGGCCAGAACCGAGCATCCCACCATCAACAGCCATAGTCCCGCATATCCGGCGGCCCAGAAAACGGATTGTTCTGGCAATGGCAGGACGCGCTCCGCCAGTACCGGATAGAGAATGAGCGCCAGAACCGATCCGATATTGCTGGCGGAATACAGGAAGTACGGGTTGTGCGCATCAGGATGGGTTGTCTGTGAGAACCATTTTTGAAGCAGTGGGGCCGAGGCCGAGAGAAACAGGAATGGTAGGCCGATCATCAGGATCATTTCACCGAGTTGCCAGATAAGCGGACTTTGCGTGTCTGCTGGTGGGTTCATGGTTGTGGCCATGGGGAGGGTGATGAGGCCCGCGGCGAGGATCAGTCCGGCATGGAGAGCCGACTGGATTTTTAGCGATCCGATTTTTGAGAGAGTGTGCGCGTAAAAATAACCACCCAGCAGCAAAATCTGGAAAAACATCATGGTGGTGTTCCAGACCATGGGAGTGCCACCCAGAACCGGCAAAATCGCTTTGCCGACAATCGGTTGGACGACAAAGAGAAGGTAGGCGCTCAGGAAAACAGTCAGGGTAAAGGCCAAGGATTGGGTTTTATTCATGGCTGCTCCATAAGAGGGTTGAATATCAATGTGTTAGGGTACCATTGAAAGGCTTGAAAAGACAGTTATATTGTGATATACAAACGGGACTAAAAATGTACGGATTTGGTATTTGTGATTAGATTATCGAAATTAAGTGATTATGCGATTGTGGTCCTCAGCCGTTTGGCGGCTGAGGAGAGGGGGCAATTGCAAACGGCCATCCTGCTGGCCCAACAGACCGGAATCCCCGAGCCGACGGTTGCCAAGGTTTTGAAGCTTTTGTCTAGGCAGGGGATCGTGCAATCGGTGCGCGGAGTTCGCGGCGGCTATACGATGATACGCGTGCCGGAAGAGGTAACAGTTACCGAGTTGATCGAGGCTTTGGAAGGGCCGATTGCCATTACGTCCTGCGCCGATATCGACGTAGAAACATCGTGTCAGATCGCCGGTCTTTGCCCAATGCGCGGGCGGTGGCACCGCGTTAACGTCGCGGTGAAGGGGGCGCTGGATGAGTTGTTTTTGTCCGACCTTTTGATTCCTGTTAATCGGAGGGCGTCATGAGCGATAATGTTAAAAAAGTCGCGGCTCAGGTTGAAGCTCTCAACAAATACGAAGCGGGGTTTGTAACGGATATTGAATCGGAAAAAGCCCCCAAGGGGTTGAATGAAGATATTATCCGTTTTATCTCGGCGAAAAAAAACGAGCCGGAATGGTTGCTGGACTGGCGGCTCAAGGCTTTTGCGCATTGGAAAAAAATGCCAGAACCGACATGGGCAAAAATCCATCATCCACCAATCGATTATCAGGATGCGTATTATTACGCCGCGCCCAAAGCCAAATTGAATTCGTTGGACGAGGCCGACCCAAAGCTTCTTGAGACATTTGAAAAGCTTGGTGTGCCTTTGCGTGAACGCGCGGCGCTTGCGGGTGTTGCCGTTGATGCTGTGTTTGATTCCGTATCTGTTGGAACGACCTTCAAGGAAGAGTTGAAAAAAGTTGGTGTGATTTTCTGCTCGATTTCCGAAGCTGTGCGCGACCACCCTGATCTCGTCAAAAAATATCTTGGCTCGGTTGTGCCTTATACGGATAACAAGCATGCGTGTTTGAATTCCGCTGTGTTTACCGACGGATCGTTTGTGTATATCCCCCCTGGTGTGCGCTGTCCGATGGAGCTTTCGACCTATTTCCGCATCAATGAAATGAATACGGGGCAGTTTGAGCGCACGCTGATTATTGCGGATAAAGAGGCGTATGTGTCTTACCTTGAGGGATGCACCGCGCCGATGCGTGACCAGAACCAGTTGCACGCGGCGGTGGTCGAGTTGATTGCGCATGACGATGCCGAGATCAAATATTCCACCGTTCAGAACTGGTTCCCCGGTGACGAGGAAGGCAAGGGCGGGATTTATAATTTTGTGACCAAGCGTGGGATGTGCGCGGGCAAACGCTCGAAAATTTCGTGGACGCAGGTCGAAACAGGATCGGCGATTACGTGGAAATATCCATCCTGCATTCTGAAGGGTGATGATAGCCAAGGCGAGTTTTATTCGGTGGCGATCACCAATAATTTCCAGCAAGCCGATACGGGCACCAAAATGATCCATATGGGTGCGCGGACGAAATCACGCATTATTGCCAAGACGATTTCGGCGGGCAAGTCGGATTCCACCTATCGCGGATTGGTCAAGGTGTTGGCGGGGGCCGAAGGTGCGCGGAATTATACGCAGTGCGATAGTTTGTTGATCGGCGATCAGTGCGGGGCGCATACGGTTCCCTATATCGAGAGCAAAAACCCGAAAGCGAAACTGGAACATGAAGCGACGACCAGCAAGATTTCCGACGACCAGTTGTTTTACTGCCAGCAGCGCGGGTTATCGGAAGAGGAAGCGGTGGCGATGATCGTCAACGGGTTCTGCCGCGAGGTCATGCAAAACCTGCCAATGGAGTTCGCGGTCGAGGCGACGAAGTTGGTCGCTATTAGTTTGGAAGGATCTGTTGGATAGGATTTAGGAGAAGGTTATGAATATAACAAACTTAATAATGAAAAAATGTAGGCTGGTTGATGTTCTGACTTTATCGGCATTGGCTATTTTTGCTGTCAAGTTGATTGGTGTTGTTCCAGTAATAGAACAAATTCAGAATAATCCACATGCGGGGAATGTAGATACTTTGTTTGCCGTCGCGCTTTCGGTCGTTTCGGCAATCTATACTCCGTTGGTTCTGCTAGGACTGGCGAAAATTATTCTTTTGTTGGAAGAAAAAAATAGAAATGCTCAAAATTGAAAATTTAACTGCCTCGGTAGAAGGCAAGCAGATATTGAATGGCCTGACGCTCGAGGTGCCGAGCGGGGAAGTGCATGCGATTATGGGGCCGAACGGGGCGGGAAAATCGACCCTGTCTTATGTGCTGTCCGGTCGTGACGGGTATGAGGTCACGGGCGGTAGTGCGACGCTTGACGGGGTTGATATACTCTCGCTTGATCCGAGTGAGCGCGCGGCGGCGGGGTTGTTCCTCGCGTTTCAGTATCCGGTTGAAATTCCCGGTGTGCCGATGACCAATTTCCTCAAAACCGCTGTGAATTCCATTCGCAAGGCGCGGGGCATGGACGAGATGGAGGCGCTTGATTTCCTGAAACTTCTTAAATCCAAGCAAAAAGAATTGGGCATTCTAGATGAGATGATGAAACGCGCGGTCAATGTCGGGTTTTCGGGCGGCGAGAAAAAGCGCAACGAAGTTTTGCAGATGGCGATGCTGGAACCAAAATTCTGTATTCTTGATGAAACGGACTCCGGTCTTGATATTGATGCGCTGAAAATCGTTGCGGACGGTGTGAACAAGCTTCGCTCGCCGGAGCGCTCGTTCCTTGTGATTACGCACTATCAACGCTTGCTTGATTATATCGTGCCCGATGTCGTTCATATTCTGGCCGCGGGTAAAATTGTCAAAAGCGGTGGGCCGGAGCTGGCCAAAGAACTGGAAGAGAAGGGGTATGCCGAACTTGTTGCCTAACCTTGATAAGGAACATTGGAAATATTCCAATGTGAATGCTGTCCTCTCCAAAATGGAGGTGGCGGAGGCTTCGCCTGTCTGGGAGATGACGGGGGCATATGAGTTTATTGTGCCCGATTCTGTGTGTGATGTGCATTTGCGTATTCCAAAGAATAAGCAAGTTACTGCGCCGATAGAATTGAAGTTGGCTGGCAAAGATGGTGAGCGTCTGGAAGCCCGTGTTGTTATTGAGGTTGAAGAGGGCGCGGAAGCGATTTTTATCGAGCGTCAGGCGGGAGCAGGGGCTTATTGGAAAAATATTTCTCTGTCTTTTAAAGTCGGAAAAAATGCCCGTGTATCTTATTACCGTTTGTGTGAAGAAGATCCTTTTTGCGTGGTGACCGAATTTGTAACAGCTGATTTGGCGCGGGATGCGCGTTTCAATTTGGTTGTGGTGAATGGATGTTCCGGTTTCGGGCGGAGCGAATTTACCGTGAATATGGATGAAGCGGGGGCGGAGGCCGACCTTGCGGGGTTGGCGTTGCTCCGCGGGAAGCAGCATGGCGACACGACGGTGTGTGTCAATCACATTGCACCGCATTGCAAGTCGAGCCAGTTTTTTAAAACCATTTTAGAAGATCGTTCCCGTGGCGTGTATCAGGGAAAAATTCATGTTTATAAGGATGCACAGAAGACGGATGGATATCAGTTGTCGAATAATCTGATCCTCTCGCCTTTGGCGGAAATGGACGTTAAGCCCGAGCTGGAGATTTATGCCGACGATGTCAAATGTTCGCACGGGACGACAACGGGTGAGCTGGACGAAACTCCAATGTTTTATTTGATGTCGCGCGGGATTGATGAGGCGGCGGCGCGGCATTTGTTGATAGAGGCTTTTACCGGAGAGATTACCGAGAAGGTCGAACATGACGAAGTGCGGGCTTTGCTGGAAGGACGGGTGAAATGGTGGCTGAAATAGACCGTAACCCGTGGCGTTCCGATTTTTCCGTTTTGAACCAGACGATGCATGGCAAGCGTCTGGCGTTTCTCGATAGCGGGGCCAGTGCGCAAAAGCCTGATGTCGTTTTGGATGCGGTGCGGTCGGCTCTGGCTGACGGGTATGCGAATATCCATCGTGGGCTTTATGAATTTTCGCAAGGCAAGACAGCGGCGTTTGAGGCCGTGCGCCGGAAAGTGGCGGATTTTATCGGTGCGCGGGATGCACAATCGATTGTCTTTACGCGCAACAGTACTGAGGCGATTAATCTGGTTGCGCAGAGTTGGGGGCGGACGTTTTTAAAAGAGGGCGACGAAATCATCCTGACCGAGATGGAGCATCACGCCAATTTTGTGCCGTGGCATATTCTTAAAAACCAGATCGGTATTGTCATTAAATATATTCCTGTGCTGGATGACGGGGCGTTGGATATTGGTGCATTGAGTGAACTTCTTACCAACAAAACGCGGTTGGTGGCGTTCACGCATGTGTCGAATGTGTTGGGCACGGTCAATCCGGTTGCGGAAATTTCAAAGATTGTGCGGAAGTTTTCAAGTGACATCAAAATTCTGATTGATGGGACTCAGGGCGTTGTTCATGCGCCGGTCGATATTTCCGCATTCGATCCCGATTTCTTTGTGTTTACGGGGCATAAGCTTTATGGGCCGACGGGTGTTGGTGTTTTGTACGGGCGCAAAGAGTTGCTGGATTCCATCCCTCCTTGGCAGGGTGGAGGCGATATGATCGAACGTGTGACGCTAGATGGAGTTGCGTTCGCGCCTGTACCCGCCAAGTTCGAAGCCGGAACGCCTGCCATTGCGGAAGTTATTGGGCTGGGCGCGGCGATTGATTATTTGAATGCCATCGGGATGGATAAAATTGCGGCGTGGGAGCAGAAAGTTTTGCACTATGCCACGGAGAAAGTTTCCGCCATCGAAGGCGTTTGCGTTTATGGCACGACGGCGGGCAAGGCGGGCATTATCAGTTTTAATATTGACGGGTGTCCCGATGCCGATATTGCGATGATCCTCGACCGGTGCGGGGTCGCCGTGCGCACGGGGCATCATTGCTGTCAGCCTTTGATGCAACGTTTTGGTGTTGAGGGTACGGTGCGAGCCTCCATCGGGTTGTATACGAACAAGGACGATATAGATCAATTGGTGGCGGGGTTGTTGAAGGCCCGCGATATGTTGTTGTAAGGAATTATTTATGGAACAAGTTGCCGACGAACAAATGGTCCGGAATGCCTTTGGCGATGATTACGACGAACTCGCCGAGCCGCCACGCACGGAAGGCAGTCGCGAGCATCCGTTGTGGGGCGCGGTTATCAAAGCGCTGCGTGAAATTTACGATCCCGAAATTCCGGTTAATATTTATGAGCTGGGATTGATTTATTCGGTTCACATTACCGATGCCGAGGACGGAACTTCGGATGTCGATGTGAAAATGACCTTGACGTCGCCCGGATGCCCTGTGGCGCAGGAAATGCCCGGTATGGTCCAGAGCGCGATTTTTCCGTTGACCGGCGTAGGACAGGTTGATGTCGAGATCATCTGGGAGCCGGCATGGGATCCTTCGTTTATGGCGGAGACAGCAAAACTTCAACTTAACATGTTTATGTGAGGCGCAAGATGGAACTAAAAAACGAGATTTTGGTGACCGATGCGGCCAAGGCCCATCTGAAAAAAGTCGGAGCGGGGCACAAGGGGCTGCGCCTCACGATTCTCGGCGGTAAGGGCTGCGGCGGGAGCGAGTACGAGCTTAATCCCGTGGTCGAGATTGAAGCGGGCGACGATTACATTGATTTGGGTGAGGGAATGGCTTTGTGTATTCCGTCACTCGATATGCTCAAATTATTCGGTGCTAAGGTCGACTATATCGAGGATGATCTGGGCAATCGTCGTCTTGATATTTCCAACCCCAACGAGACCGGTCGGTGCGGGTGCGGGAAGTCGGTGACGTTTTAATAGTTCGTTTGGTGTGTTTTTGTTTCTTATCTTAACTGTTTGTTAATGTTTGGGGCGTAAAAACACAAAAGGCCGCGTTCGACGGCCTTGCTTGTAGCTTTAATGTTTTTATATCTGAATTAGTTCAGAGCTGCGTGTGGAACGCCCGCATGTACCAAAGAAGATGTTTGCTTCGGTGCAAATACACTTACGTTAGCGGCTGCTATTTTCTGCGCGGTTCTTGCAATTTTCATACTACACACTCCTATGCTATATTCGTTAGCGTTTTATTTAGTGTTTCCTTAAGTTCTTGTTTGCTTTTGCCGGAAACATACTCTCTATAGAAATCATCCTGCCCTAATTTCTTAACAAGGTCAAGAAATTTCGTTTCTTTATCGGATTTCTCGAACTCTGACACTATTTTGCACATTTCCATATTCATGTCAAGGAAGTAGTCCAAAAGGATCAGTTGATTCTCTTCCGCAGGGTGGGCGACTGGGTCGGGATGGCGGATTCCCAAATCTTTGTGCTCCATCTCGCGGATGGCGATGGCGTATCCCAGCGCCATTTCCTCAAGGTCTACTGCTTTGGTATTGGCGGGGCAGAAGATGTAGGCAGTGTTGTCCGCATGAGAGGCTTTCCAGTCGACCTTTTTCCCTGCAATGATGTCGATTCTTATGTTGTTGTCGTTTTTATAGCCCAAAAGACGTGTGCCTTCGGAGGTTTTGGACAGAAGCGATTCGCATTCCTTACGGATGATGTCGGCTTGCGGGTGACCGTAGGAGGCGGGGCCAGCGGCCATCTGGGCTCCCATGCTCTCAAAATCTTTGGTTATATCGTTCATTTTATAGCCTTTACTCTTTCTTTTAGGCGCGGCCCATCGTCAGCATGCGCTTGGGCTGGGTGGTCACTTTTCCCTCGCGGGTCACGGAGATCAGGGCTTCCATCGGGCTGCTGTCATATAGAATCGGGACCGTGACGTTAATCAGGCCGGTTTCCTTGGCTTCTTCGATCTTGCAGGGAGTTGGAATTGCACCGAATTCCTCGCGCCGCTCATCGTCGTAGAGGTCGATGATGGCCGCTTCTTCCGGGCTTTTGAGGATGATGATTTCACCCTCAGGCAGGCGGACGAAGCAGAAATAGAAGTTCAGGTAGGCCAGAACGGTTTCCTCGGTCAATTTGAATCCTGCAAGCTGGTTGATCCGCAGGATCGGGGCGTCAGAGCCGTCCATGTAATAATAGGTTTCGCCGTCGCTGAGGAAATCCATCGAAAAAGTCGGCAGGGAGGAGAAGTTTGTCAGGCGGTATAGCGAAAATGAGTCATAAAACGGCAGGCGGAGCACTTTGGCTTCACTGGTTGCCGGAGAAAACAAAATCGATTCCCCCGCCGATTTGACGCGGGTAATCATGCTCACAGTCTTATCTCTGTCGAGTCGGTGCCAATCCATGCCGCAGAGTATAACAGCTTTCCCCAAAGGAAAACGACTTTTTGTTGTTTTATGACTGGTTTAGCTGGGAAATTGCATCTTTGAACAATTGTTCCGCTGAAGTGGCGGCGTGGGCCTGACCACCCAGTGTTTGCCGCCAGTGTTTGGCTCCACGCATTCCGTTAAACAGGCCCAGCATGTGGCGGGTGGTCGAGTGGATCGGCATTCCGGCGTTGGCTCGGCGTTCTTCGATATAGCTGGTCATGCGCTTAATGATTTCAAAATGGTCAGGCAGAGGCGTGCCGAAAAGTTTGTGGTCGAGCTCGGCCAGAAACCATGGGTTCTGATAAGCCTCGCGGCCGATCATGATGCCGTCGAATTGTGGCATGATTTCAGGTAATTGGTCGAGGTTGGTGATGCCGCCATTCAGAATGATGGTCAGGTCGGGATGGGTTTCTTTAATTCTGGCAGCAATGTCGTAGCGCAGCGGCGGAATCTCCCGGTTCTCTTTTGGCGATAATCCTTTGAGCCATGCTTTGCGCGCATGGATGATGAATTTTTTGCATCCCGTGGCGGCTATCGTGTCCACGAATTTTTCGAGAAAGGAATATTCTTCCGAGTTGTCAATTCCTATTCTGCATTTGACGGTGACGGGAATGGAGACTGTATCCTGCATGGCCTTTACACAGTCGGCGACAAGTTGCGGCTCGCGCATCAGGCAGGCGCCGAAACTTCCTTTTTGCACCCGTTCGCTCGGACAGCCGCAATTGAGATTGATTTCGTCATAGCCCCATTCTTCGCCCATTTGGGCGGATTTGGCCAAATCTTCGGGTTCGGAGCCGCCAAGTTGGAGCGCAATCGGGTGTTCGGCGTCCGCAAAGCCCAGTAATTTTTCAAGATCGCCGTGCAAAACCGCTCCTGTGGTAATCATTTCGGTATAAACCAGCGCATTTGGCGAAAGTTGGCGGTGAAAATAGCGGCAATGGCGGTCCGTCCAGTCGATCATCGGTGCGATCGAGAGGCAGGGCGAGATAAGGCTTGAATTTTGAGCTGCTCTCATCATAATGGCACGTCTTTTACGCGAAAACCTTTGAAAATAATAGCAGATATGATCCGGTTCCCGCTTTTTTCCTTGATTTTGGCCCTGTTCGTCGTTGTGGCTACGCCGTTCGCGGTTGTAGCCGCCGATGATAATGGCGGCGTGTCGGGTCTACCGTTACCGCGCTTTGCGTCACTCAAATCCGACAATGTTTATATGCGCACAGGTCCGTCGATGGACTATCCCATCCGCTGGATCTACAAGCGCGAAGGGCTTCCGGTCGAGATTATTCAGGAATTTGATTCTTGGCGTCGGATCAAAGACCCCGAGG
>Ga0116142_10005227_pt1 | contig 11841 bp, 10 predicted proteins | sample AD_UKC033_MetaG_FD_89785 | JGI IMG/M metagenome (GOLD analysis project Ga0116142, IMG submission 89785) | Active sludge microbial communities of municipal wastewater-treating anaerobic digesters from USA - AD_UKC033_MetaG | ecosystem: Engineered > Bioreactor > Anaerobic > Digestate | place: USA... | reverse complement strand
CAGCCTTAACCCCAGACTCATCCTCAATTCCAAAATCCATCACCTTCAATTTGTATGCTTCTCCATGACCAACCTGAAACCTATATCATAACCACTGCCCGGACCTCCCGCATGGGTCATATAAGTCGCATTTTTTACATCGCCAAAAAAGGAAGCCCCTTTGAGGACATGCTCTCTGCCTTTCTTTGGAGGGACCGGATCGGCGAATATTTTTTCGTTGTAAATGTCTTCCACCCATTCCCATACATTACCCAGCATATCGTAAATACCCCAGGAATTCGGCTTTTTGGACCCGGCCTCCGCGGTCGAAGGGCTGGCAATCACCGCAGACTCCAGGATTTCCCTCCAGGATATATCATCCTTTTTACCGGCCCTGGCGGCATATTCCCACTCAAACTCCGTGGGTAAGCGGTACCGGGCCTTACCTTGCTCCAACTTATTGAGTTTATGGATAAACCTTTGGGCGGCCTTCCAGCTTATGCCTTCCGCCGGGTGCCTGCCCGACTCATCCCCGACCCTGCTTTTATTAAAAAACGACGGATTCCCGCCCATCACTTTTTGCCATTGGTCCTGGGTCACTTCATATTTTCCTATATAATAAGGAGCCTGGATCTTCACCCGAAATCCATCCCGGTCTTCAAGCCTGGCCATCCGCACCGCCTGCCCATACACCTCTTCATTCAGCGGCTGGTCTGAGCCCCAGGCTTTCATTCGCGACACCGTGGGTTGAAACCGGCCAACAATCATTTCCCCCGCCGGTACCTGAATAAATTCCATGCCTATGCCGTTGATATAAGATTCCTGCCCCAATACTGGCCACAGGCTAGCTGGAATTAAACCGAGCAAGGTCAGCCTTTTCAGCCAATTCATAATTCTTATTTCTTAATTCTTAATTCTTAATTCTTTAATTCCTACCAGCGCTGTCCTTCATCGATCTGAAATGCCCTCCCCAGCGTTGTCCCCCGCTCCCCGGTTTACCCTTTGACCAGTTTTGGGCCTCTCCCCTTCCCAGTTTGTATATTTCAAGCATCCTCAGGTCCGGGATATGGCCATCTTCAATGGCTGCCGTAGCGCGGATGTCTTCGACTTCCTCCCGGGTCACAATGGAGGAGGCATTACCGAGATCGGCACTGTTCCGGATATAACTCAGTACGGAAGCGATCCATTCATCGTCCTGTTGTTTATAGGGGAGCATGGAGCCCGGATAAGAAATATTGTCCACCGGCCCTTTGAGCCCGTACAATAAAATCTGGATCAGCATGATCTTGTCACCCCTGACCCGGGGTGAGCCGGCCAGGGGCGGAGCTATCCGGGGAGCGCCTCCGATGGATATCCCTTTACCGTCCATGCCATGACAGGTGGAACATAATTGTTTATAGCGAGTGGCCCCCAGCGCAATCAACTGCTTTTCCGCCGGGCTGAGCCGGCTGATCCTGGCCTTTTCCGCCTCGGCCCTGGCATAAGACTCCTCAAATACCGAATGGGAATACCGGATCATTTCATTGTCCGGATTTTCACGGAGGATATCTCTCACGATGGACTCTGCCTTCTTGTTTTTGCTGGTGCGCAGGGACAAATACAATTGAATGCGGACGTCAGGCGAAGGGTCGTCCTTCAAAAGACCCAATCGGTTTATAAAGGCTGTATCGTTTTGCCGGATCCATGCTTCCCCGATCCAGACCGCGGCTTTTCGCACCTGGGCATGCTCATCCTTCAGGGCCTCTGAAAGGATGCCAGTATGGGCCAGGCCGAGACCATCCAGAGTCCAGAGGGCATGGATGCGGGCCAGGGCCTTGTCGCGAATCAAAGCTCCCGGGGCATTTCTTACCATTTGCAGGAGCGGTTCATAAATCGACTTATCCTGTTTGAGGACCAGCAGTTGCTGAGCCTGGTCCCTCCACCAGCCATTCGGATGCCCGAGATAGGGCAATAAATCCATAGCCGACTTCTCCAGCAAGCGCGGCTTTTCGGCATCCCGCCGGTAATCCCGGTGGACCACCCGGTATATCCTGCCGTATCCTTTGTTTTTCTCCAGGCCGAGGGCTTTTATTTTCCGGTTGAGCCAGGAATCTTCTTCCGCGAATTCCCCTTCCTGGATGATTCCGCGGTACATGTCCACGATATAAAAACAACCATCCGGGCCGGTATAGGTATTGACTGGCCTGAAATTGAAATCCGCAGAAGCCAGCCAGTCCTGCCCCTGGTAAACATTTTCCACCATCCTTTTTCCATCCCGGTCAATGACCTTCCCCCTTTTGATGACTCTGGCCACCGGCTCGGCAATAAAATAATCCCCCTGCATGTCTTCCGGCATCCGGTCTCCCCTGAAGATGGATTGACCGCATCCCGAAGTAAATTGATTGAGTGTACTGTCGGAAGGCCGCAACACCTGGGGACCGCCCTGGGCGTCCACCGTGCTCATGATGGGCCAGGGAACGGCAAAATCAGCGGGATACTGGTCGCTGAAATTGAGAGAGCCGTAGGCCGGCATCTGGTTAAATTGGACCACGGGGAGGCCGGGCCCGGCTTCGGAATAAAACAAGCGCCCATAATTGTCCGAAGTCATGCCCCACTGCCCGATCATATTATCGATCAGGGTATCGGCGATCAGCCGGCCTTCTTTATACTTAAAACGCAGGTTGTCCCTGCTCGGATAAATCCAATTGTCGAGGTTCCAGATCAGGCCGCCGTTTTGATGTTCCATATTGCGGGAATCAATGGCGTCATTTTTAAAAACCAGGCGTTTCTGATCCGCCCTGCCATCGTCATTGGTGTCTATATAAGCGTAGAGATGCTGGACGTTGGTGACCCCGACGATCAGTTCATCCCTCACCGGCAACACTACACGCGGCAGGACCAGGCTGTCAATAAAAATGGTCGACCGGTCCATGCGGCCGTCCCAGTCGGTATCGACCAATCTGACAATCCGGTTGTAAGGTTTGTACTGGTCCGTAGCCCTGGCATCCATCATGAACGTGCTCATCTCGACGACATAGAGATTTCCATTCCCATCCCAGGCCATGCCCACCGGATCACGGATCAGGGGTTCCGCGGCAACCAGTTCCACGGAATAACCAGGGGGCAGTTGTATTTTTTTTATACTTCCTGCCGGGCTTAGAGGCAAGGGCGAAGGGTGGAGGTCCACGGCCCGCTTTTCAAAAAGGGAGCCGGTATGACCGGGTTCCTTCTTGCAGGATGACAGGAGGATAAGGATAAAGCAGAAAAATGGTTTGATCCCGTGCATATTCATGAAAAGCTAAATTTACAAGGATAAACCTGGATACCATTTGAAATTCAGGCCCCTCAACCTCAACCTTAACCTCAACCTTAACCTCAACCTTAACCTCAACCTTAACCTCAACCTCAACCTCTAAACCCCTTAATCCCCTCAATCAACCTCTCCATATCCTCCTGCGTATGCAATGCATTCACCACCACCCGGGTGTATAAATTATCCGCAGGACTGGGATAGGCAAAATGGGATATCCGGATCTTTCGCTTCTCCAGGAAGGGGGCCAGCTCATGGGAGTGAGTACAATATACCGGGAAGTTCCGGCTGCCGGTAATCAGGCCGCTGTCCCGGGCCCCTTCCTCAAACCGTTTCATATTTTCAAAAAGTTGCCGGCGTGCTTTGGCATATAATTCGTCGCTGTGCAGAAAGGCATGGGCATAGGCCGGCACCATAGGTGAACTTCCTCCAAACAAGGGATGCGCTTTGGCTCTTTGCACGATCTCCCCGGATCCCGCGATCAGCCCCGCCGGCAGGCCCATAGCCTTGCCCAGGGAGGCGATCAGGAGGGCATTCGGATGCTTCCTCAACAGGAGTGGAAAATTTCCCCGGCCTTCCGTACCCATTACGCCAATGCCGTGTGAATCGTCCGCAATCAGCAATACTTCTTTGTTTCCGGGTATGGCGTCCACCCAGTCCAGGGTAGGTTGGATCCCCGTAAGCGAATCGATGGAATTGAAAGTGATCAGGTGTTTTTCTTTGTCGCTGACCCGGATGTTTTGCAGGGTTTTTTCTATCCAGGCGTCGAAGCGATGGGGCTCGTGTTTTTTATACGAGGGATTGATGGCGACATGGGCGATGGGCGAATAATGGGTTTCGTAATCTTCACTCAGGACTTCAAGAACCAACCTGCCGGCCAAAGTTCCTGAAGAGACCACCAGGGCCGATGAAGTCCCGAGCCACGCAGCCAGCTTCGATTCGGCCTGGTCAAAAACGGGAATGGATACATTGCCCAGCCTGCTTGCTCCGTAATTGGTACCCCAATTTCTGATGCCTTCATAAACCAGGTCCCCAAATTCGGGGCGGGCATGCATGCCCAGGTAGGCGGTCCCGCTGAAAAAAAGATATTCCTCACCGCCCACATGGGTGGTCCTTGAAGGGATATGGGAAGCATAATACATCTAGGCAAGGGGATTTTCTGTGATCAGCCGCGCACCGGTTCCCCCTTCGTCAGGATAAACCGCCCGGCCATCCTCGAGGTGCACGCCGGCAGCAGGATCGTTGGAGATCAGCAAGGCCCCGTCCATATCCGCATAATCCACCAGGGGCAGGATCTGACCCAGGGCGGAAATGCCTACTGAAGTTTCCGTCATACAACCGATCATGATTTTGAGTCCAAGCGTCCGGGCCAGGCGGATCATCTCCAGGGCGGGGCTGAGTCCCCCGCATTTCATCAGCTTGATATTGATGCCATGGAAATGTTGAAGACAACGGGGCACATCCTCAGGGATATGGCAGGATTCATCGGCAAACAATGGAAGGGCGCTTTTCCGGAACACTTCCGCCATGGAGTCATGCTCCCTGGCAGGGATGGGTTGTTCGATGAATTCCACTTCAAGATCCCGGAGGGTGGAAGAATAAGCAATGGTTTGCGCAGCCGACCAACCTTCGTTGACATCCACTCTCAGGGGGTGATCCGTATGCCTCCGGATGGCCTGCATGATTTCCATATCCTGCGGGGTGCCCAGTTTGACCTTATAAACCGGCCAGGGATTCTGATCAATGTGTTCAAGCATTTTTTCCGTCTCGTCAATCGCCACCGTAAGGCTGGAAAGAGGATTATGACTTCGGTCCAGGCCCCACATGCGGGTCAGCGACTGTCCTTTCAGTTTTCCATAGAGATCGTGATAGGCTACGTCCAGGGCGCAAAGCACAAATCGATCTTCTGAAAACCGGCTGAAAAACTCCAGGTAGCGGTCCAGGGGATCTGCCATCGGAAGGGATTCGATCCATTCCTTGTTCCCTTGCACCAGGCGGACCATGGCTTCCAGGTTTTTCCCATAATACAGGATCTCGGTGGCTTCCCCGTATCCCTTGCATCCCTCATGCTCCAGTTCGACGATCAGGCACCTGCGATGATCCGCACTGCCATGCGAAGTGGTGAACACCTTGCGCGTTTTCAGGATATAGGTGTGGATGGTCAGTTTCAACTCAGGGCAGTTTTACGGTCAATTGAAATGAACCGGTATCCATCACGGCTTCGGCCCCAAAAGGCAGGGTGCATTGGTTTTTGATATGGCCAAAAGGGAAACCATACATAACCGGCACATCAAAATCTGAAAACCGGTCCAGCATGACTTCCTTCAGCGACTGGGAAGGGGTATTGGCTTTCTTTTCACAACCTTCAAACACCCCCAGGACCACCCCCTTCAGCCTGTGCAGCGGCAATACCTGCATCAGCTGGGTCAGCATACGGTCGATCCGGTAAGGGGCCTCATCGATGTCTTCCACAAACAGAAGAAAATCACGATTGATTTTCAGATAGGGGGTACCGCACAATGCGGAGAGAAGGGAAAGATTGCCCCCCCAAAGCACCCCCCTGCCAATGCCTTCGCGAATCACATATCTTTCGTAAACGGTATTGCCTTCGTTGAACAGCTGGTCATTTTCCGGGCTGGCGCCAATGCGGATGACCTGGCCCGGCATGCCGAATATGATTTTCTGCAGTTGTTCCAGGGTATAGGGCGTAAATTCGGAGGAGGCCACCGGGCTATGCAGGTTTGATATCTTAAGGCGGGTGTACAGGCCGCAGTGCAGTGCGGTGACATCGCTGTATCCCAGCAGCAGTTTGTTGGACCTTTGAACCAGGTCATAGTCGAGGTGGGGCAACAGGTGGGTGCAGCCAAAACCGCCGCGTATGCACCAGACCGCCCGGATCTGCTCATCGCTATACATCTGATGCAAGTCGGCAAGGCGCTCCGTCCGGGTGCCTGACAGGTAACCGTTTTGATTCAGGATATAATTTCCGGGGATGGGTTTCAGCCCGAGATTCAAAAGATTGTTGATGCTCCGGACCAGCCTTTCATCGCTGATGGGCCCCGCAGGACAGATCAGTCCGACCTGGTCCCCGGACTTCAGATAAGTCGGTTTTTTCATATTGCTTTGTGCCCCAATACCATATGCCATTCCGGAACCCAGGAGGGACTTGGTAAATGCTCTACGGTTCATTTTCTTCCTGATTTCTTCATTTCCGTGTCCGGTTGTTTTGCCCTTCATTGCGGGTATTGAAAATCTTTGTCGACGATTCCTTTCATTTAATCCATAATTCTGGTTTGGCTTTTTGAATGCCCGATACCTTTATTTCAAGAATTAAGAGTGAGTCTTTTCATATGCAACCCTTAATGGATAAAAGTATCCGTTACAGGGTTTTTTTCTTTTTGCCAGGACATCACGGCTTCATATTCTTTGAGGAAGGAGTTTTTATCGCTGAGGAGTTGGGAGGGGCTTAATTCCAGTTCGGAGGCCAGCAAGGCCGACAGGGGTTCCAGGTATTTCAGGATCTGGTTCCTTCCGAAATACAACTGGCTCGTTCTGCGCACCAGGTGATCCGAAAGACTGCAAACCATTTCCTGCCGGATGCCATAGAGCAGGCTTCCCAGTTCAATCCGGAGATAAGGATCGGAGACTTCCGAAGTGAAGGTTTCCGCCAGGGCCACCACTTTCTCCGTGTTGGTTCCGTAACGGTGGAACAGTTTTTCCATGGTGTCCTCATCCACCTCGAGGTGATGCCTCAGGGAGAGGCAATACAACTTCAGTTTTCTGAATTCCTCATCCGATCTGAATTCCGAACCGCTGATATTGGACAGGTCGGTAAGGGCTTCCTCATGAAGGACCGGCCTCGGTTTGTCCGGATGGTCTTTGAGGTCATCGATGATCAGTTGAATCACCCTTTCAGCCATTTTACGGTAGCCGGTCAGTTTCCCTCCGGCAATGGTGATCAGTCCCCCGGGACTTTTAAATACTTCGTCCTTGCGGGACAATTCCCCCAGGGACTTGCCTTTTTCATAAACCAGGGGCCTGACTCCCGCCCAGGTGGAGCTGATGTCCTCCGTCCGGATCGGAGACCGGGTGAAGACCGAATTGGCGGCATCCACGAGATATTCAACATCTTCCGCTGTAGCATGGATATGGTCCGGGTCGCCATCATAAGCGGTATCGGTCGTACCGACATAGGTATGCCCCCACCAGGGTATGGCGAAGATCATGCGCCGGTCTTTGCGGTTCTCAAAATATACGGCCTGTTTGACCGGCAATTTATAATAAGGCACCACGATATGCACCCCTTTGGACAAGACTACCCTTTTGATATTTCCGGATTGTTGGTCAAGCCCGGCTACCTGGTCCGACCAAGGTCCGGTGGCATTGACTACGTAATCCGCCCTTATGGTAAAAGGGGTGCCTGTCAATTTATCCACGACTTCTACGCCCGCGATTCGCCCCTGGTCCATAATAAATCCCATGGCTTCCGCATAATTCAGGGCAGTACCTCCGTTTTCAACCGCTTTTTTAATAACTTCCAGGGTCAGGCGGGTATCGTCCACATGGTATTCATAATAAAGGCCGGAACCTTTCAGTCCTTCCTGCTTGAGCAAGGGCTCCGTCCTGCGGGTCGTTTCTTTTTTCAACATGAGTTTATGCTCATTCCGGCCCACCCTGGCGAGGTAGTCATAGATCCATAGAGCAATGGAGGTGGTCCAGGTGCCCAGGGTGCCCCCCTTGTAGATCGGGAGGAGCATTTTTTTCTTTTCCACGAGATGCCTGGCGTTGTTAAATACGATGGCTCTTTCCTTGCCGGTTTCCCTGACCAGTGCAAACTGCCTTTGTTTCAGGTAACGCAGTCCCCCATGAATCAGTTTGGTGGAACGGCTGGAAGTCCCGCTTCCAAAATCAAGCTTCTCGATCAGGGCTGCTTCAAAGCCCCGGTTGACTGCATCCAGCAGGATGCCGGCGCCGGTGATCCCACCCCCGATAACCAGTATATGGACTTTTTTATCAGCCAGTTTTTGAAAATATCCGGTACGGTCCTTTGCACTAAATGGAATCATGATCTGCGAGACAAATTTAGGTAATTGTATTAAATAAAAGTATAATATATGAGGTTAGAGGTAAGAGGATTGAGGATTGAGGATTGAGGATTGAGGATTGAGGGTTGAGGTTAGCTGGCGTTTAATTCATGAACGAATAATCCTTAATTCCTATTTTTACTTCCATGGCCATGGAAACCTATATCCTCGCCCTGGACCAGGGCACGACCAGTTCGCGGGCAATCCTTTTCGATCGGGAGGGCAATATCGCCGGATTGGAACAAAAAGAATTCACCCAGATCTTTCCCCAGCCCGGCTGGGTGGAGCACGATGCCCTTGAAATATGGGAAACGCAGCTTTGGGTCGCCCAAAACCTATTGAAGAAAAAAGGGGTAAGTCCCGGTCAGGTTGCGGCTATTGGCATTACCAATCAGCGGGAAACCACCGTCATCTGGGACAGGATCACCGGACAACCCATTTACAACGCCCTGGTCTGGCAGGACCGGCGGACCGCCCCCATTTGTGAAAAGCTCAAGCAGGAAGGATTGGCCGAATACATCACTGAATATACCGGTTTAGTCATCGATGCCTATTTTTCAGGGACAAAAATAAAATGGCTGCTGGACCAGGTGCCCGGCGCCCGGGAGAAAGCAGAAGCCGGCCAGCTTTTGTTTGGAACCATCGATACCTGGCTTTTGTGGAAACTGACTGGCGGCAAGGTGCATGCCACGGATTACAGCAATGCTTCCCGCACCATGCTTTTCAATATCCGAAGTCTGGACTGGGACCCCACCCTGCTCAAAGCCCTCCATGTACCGGCCAGCCTGCTTCCTTCGGTGATGCCCTCGAGCGCTCTTTTCGGGGAAACGGAGGCGGTGCTGTTTGGTGAACCCGTCCGGATCAGCGGCATGGCCGGCGACCAACAGGCGGCCCTGTTTGGCCAGGCTTGTTTTGAACCCGGCATGGCCAAAAACACCTATGGAACCGGCTGCTTTATGCTGATGAATACGGGCACGATCCCTTACCGGTCGACCAAAGGCCTGCTCACCACCATTGCCTGGGGCCTTGATGGCAAAGTATTTTATGCGCTGGAGGGCAGCGTTTTTAATGCGGGCTCCGCCATTCAGTGGCTGAGAGATGGCCTGGGCCTGATCGGAAACTCATCGGAAACGGAAGCCCTGGCGACTTCGGTTCCGGATGCTGGTGGGGTTTATATGGTTCCGGCTTTCACGGGCATGGGGGCTCCTTACTGGGATATGTATGCCCGCGGGACCATCCAGGGCCTTACCCGCGGGGCCACCCGGGCCCACCTGGTCCGGGCTACCCTGGAATCCCTGGCTTTTCAAACCAAAGATGTCCTCGACATCATGGCGGAAGAATCCCGCATCGCACTGGACACCCTCCGGGTTGACGGCGGCGCTTCAGCCAATAATTTCCTCATGCAATTCCAGGCCGATATCCTGGGCACCCCGGTGGAAAGGCCGGCTGTCCTTGAAACCACCGCCCTGGGAGCTGCTTACCTCGCTGGCCTGGCCACCGGTTACTGGACCAAGGGTGAAATAGCCAGTCGCTGGCAATGCGATGCCCTTTTCGAACCAAAACTGGATATGGAGAAAACCGGGATGCTCTACCGGGGCTGGAAGAAGGCGGTGGAGAGGAGTTTGGGGTGGATTGAAGGGAATTAAGGAATTAAGAAATTAAGAATTAAGGATTGATGTGGAGGCTTCGGGCCTGGTCATTCTATTACCTTAAAAAAGCTGCTGCTGAAGATTTTTTTTCTCCCCCCTTGACAAAAAAGATAAAATGCTATACTTTTGATATCAAATTAATATCAAAATGAAAACCGAACATGTTACCCAATCATTTAATGGTTATCTTTTCCTCACCATCAGCCTCCTGATCTTCTTTTCCGGACTGGGGATTATTTTGTTTACCGAAATCCGGTGGTTAGGGGTGGTGCTGGTTGTGCTGGACAGCCTTTTTCTCTTTCCGGGGTTTTTCCTGGTCAACCCCAATGAATCCAAGGTCCTTTTACTTTTCGGGGAGTATAAAGGCACGGTCAAGGACAATGGCTTTTTCTGGGCCAATCCCTTTTACCACAAAAAAAGAATATCCCTCAGGGCGCAAAATTTCGACAGCGAGCGGATCAAGGTCAATGATAAAAAAGGCAATCCGATCATGATCAGCGGGATCGTGGTCTGGCGGGTGAAGGATACCTACAAAGCCGCATTTGATGTGACGGATTACCACAGTTTTGTAAAAGTGCAGTCGGAGGCCGCCCTGCGTGAACTGGCGGGATCCTATGCCTATGACAATATGGATGATGAGGGGCATGAGATGACGCTGCGCTCCGGGCATGATGAGGTCAACCACGCCCTGGAGACTCAATTGCGGGCGCGCCTGGCGATCGCCGGGATCGAAGTGATCGAAGCCAGGATCGGCTACCTGGCCTATGCCCCGGAGATTGCCAGTGCGATGTTGCGCCGGCAGCAGGCCGAGGCCGTGGTTGCAGCCCGCATGAAGATCGTGGAAGGCGCCGTCGGCATGGTCGAGCAGGCCTTGCTCCATCTTTCCAAGAAGGCGATCATTGAACTGGATGAAGAAAAGAAAGCGGCCATGGTGAGCAACCTGATGGTGGTGCTCTGTTCCGACAAAGATGCCACCCCCATCGTCAATGCCGGGACCCTGCACCAGTGATGCCGTCGGGTGAACGGTTTTAAACCAGATCATGGAAAAGAAAAAATTTGTCCTCCGCATCGACGAGCAGACCATGAAGGCGCTGGAAAAATGGGCTGCCGATGAATTCCGGAGCCTCAACGGCCAACTTGAATACATCCTCACCCAGGCCCTGAAAGAGGCCGGCCGCTATCCGAAGTACAAAGAAGAAAAAAAATGAACGCGATCGCCTTATGAAATGGACTGCACTCCGGGCCATCCTAAAGCACCTCCGGGATATCCTCCTGCTCCCCCTGCCGGTGACCTGCCTCATCCCCCTGGCGGTTTACCGGTACACGCCGGAGTATATCCCGGATTTCCTTCCCGTCAAAATTATGGGTCTGGTGTTATTCTCGCTTGGAGTCATGCTGTTTTGCTGGTCCCTTTTCCTTTTTGAAAAAAAGGGCAGGGGCACCCTTGCTCCCTGGAGCCCCAAGGAAAAACTGATCACCACCGGCCCTTACCGGTTTTGCCGGAATCCCATGACCGGGGGAATCCTCCTGATCCTGGTTGCCGAGGGCCTGTTTTTCAGATCGGCTCCTATTTTAATTTGGGCTGCCCTGTTTTTTATCCTCAACTTTCTGTTCTGCAAATTCAGAGAAGAGCCTTATCTCGAGAAAAAATTCGGGGCAACATACCAGCACTATAAATCAAAAGTGCCGGGCTGGTGGCCCAAGATCTGAACTTACCAACTTGCTAACTTGCTAACGGTTGATGGCAATATAAAAATGAGTCACTGAAAAGTGACTCTAAGATGCAAAAATGCCATTGGAAAAAGGGAGATACTTGTAACAGAAATTCTTGCAATGGACT
>Ga0116142_10005225_pt1 | contig 11850 bp, 8 predicted proteins | sample AD_UKC033_MetaG_FD_89785 | JGI IMG/M metagenome (GOLD analysis project Ga0116142, IMG submission 89785) | Active sludge microbial communities of municipal wastewater-treating anaerobic digesters from USA - AD_UKC033_MetaG | ecosystem: Engineered > Bioreactor > Anaerobic > Digestate | place: USA... | reverse complement strand
TGCGGATGGCGGTCGATCTCGACCGCTTGGGGCCGCGGCAGATCATTCTGGATTGCGACGTGTTGCAAGCCGATGGCGGGACCCGCTGCGCGGCGATCAACGGGGGCTGGGTGGCGTTAGCGCTCGCGTGCGACCGTCTGGTGCGCGAGGCGGTGCTACCCTCGTCCCCCCTGGTTGCGCAGATCGCCGCGGTCTCGGTGGGGGTCGTTGCGGGGGCGCGTCTGCTCGACCTGGCGTATGAGGAAGACTCCCGCTGTACGTTCGATATGAACGTGGTGATGAACGCGCGTCAGGAACTCATCGAAATCCAGGGTACGGCAGAAGGGCAAGGGGTGTCGCGTGCCGAGTTCATGCAGCTGCTGACCCTTGCCGAACACGGGATTGAGGGGCTTATCGCTGCGCAACGGGCTGCGTTGCAGGCTGCTGGCGTAGCGCTGGCCGAGGAGTGTGGAAGATGGTGACCGTGGTACTCGCAAGTGACAATCGCGGCAAACTCGCTGAATTCGAGGCGCTGCTCGCACCGCTCGGGGTGACGGTGCGGCCGCAGGGCGCTTTCGCGGTGCCCGCGGCAAGCGAGCCGTACGGTACGTTCCTGGAGAACGCGCTCGCGAAAGCGCGGCATGCCGCGCGCCTGACCGGGTTGCCCGCGTTGGCCGACGATTCCGGACTGGTCGTGCCCGCACTCGGTGGGGCACCGGGGGTCTTTTCGGCGCGCTACGCGGGGGAGCCGAAATCGGACGCGCGCAACAACGACAAATTGCTGGCCGAAATGGCAGCGCTTGAAGGGGAAGCGCGCCGCGCCTACTTTTACGCCTGTCTGGTTTTCGTCGTGCACGGTGACGATCCTACCCCGTTCGTCGCCGAAGGGCGGTGGTGGGGGACGATCGCCGAGGCGCCCCGAGGCACGAACGGGTTTGGTTACGATCCGCTCTTTATCGACCCGGAGTCGAACCAAACCGCTGCGGAACTCACGCGCGACGAGAAAAACCGCCGCAGCCACCGTGCGCGCGCTGTTGCGCGACTCGTGGCGGCGTGGCCCGAACTGTTTGCGGCGCTTCCGACTGTTACCGTGCGCTCGTAAGGTCCCTGCGCATCGTGACAAAGCCCGACGCGTACCCGGTCACTCCGCCAAACGAACGGGAATCCTACCCGGCACCGAGTAAGCCCCCGCCCCTAGCCGTTTATATCCATGTCCCTTGGTGTGTGCGCAAGTGCCCCTATTGCGATTTCAACTCCCACCCGCAACGAGGCGCGTTGCCAGAACGGGCTTTTGTGGCGGCACTCGCCGAAGATCTGGCACACGATGCGGCGCTCGTTTCCGGCCGCACTGTTACCTCGATCTTTTTCGGTGGCGGCACACCCAGTCTGCTGTCACCCGATGCCATCGCGGCGATTTTGCAGCACGTGCACGCTACGCTTTCCATTGCCGCAAACGCCGAGGTGACGCTCGAAGCCAATCCGGGGGCCACCGAAATCGCAGCCTTGTCGGCGTGGCGCGACGCCGGGGTGAACCGGGTGTCGATCGGGGTGCAGAGCCTCGATCCCGTGGGGCTCGCCGAATTAGGGCGCATCCATGACGCTCCCACGGCGGAACGGACTGTTGCCGCTGCGCTCGAGGTATTCCCGCGCGTCAATGCCGATCTGATCTACGGCTGGCCGGGACAGACCCCGCAAGGAGCGGAAGCGGAGGTGATGCGGTTGCTCGCCCTTGGTGTCGCGCACGTTTCGGCGTATGAGCTGACGATCGAACCCAACACCCCGTTTGCCGCAGCGCCACCGGCTGGCCTGCCGGACGAGACGCGTTTGGGGGCGATCGAAGCGGCGGTTCATGCGGTGTTGGCAGGCGCTGGGTTCTCGCGCTACGAAGTGAGCGCTTTTGCTAAGCCCGACCACCGCGCGCGCCACAACCTCAACTATTGGACCTTTGGTGATTACCTTGGGATTGGGCCGGGCGCGCATGGCAAGATTTCGTTTCCCGGTTCGGGCATTCTGCGAACCCGCAAGCGCGCGCATCCCAACGATTACCTTTCGGCAGGGCAGCATAGGAACCGCCCAGACCGTGTCCAGGGCTTGGACACCTCGTCCGTGACCAACCCCTATACCGCTGCGGCACATTGGGTGCAGGCAGACGCGTTGCCGTTCGAGTTCCTGATGAACGCGCTGCGCCTGGCCGAAGGGGTGCCGCGCCCGCTTTTTACCGAACGGACCGGGTTGCCATTCGCGGCGATCGCAGACACCTGGGAGCGGCTCGCTGCGCGTGGCTGGGTGGTGGACGATGCGGCGCGTCTGGCGTGCACGCCACTTGGTTGGCGTTACCTCAACACCGTCCTCGAAGCGTTCCTGGACCCTATGGTATGCTAATCGGTTCCCCAACGGAGCCTCTTTGACGGAAATAGCGATGCAACCCGACCGAACCGCCGAATTGACCGCGTTACTCGAAACCCGCGTGCTGCTTTTGGACGGCGCGATGGGGACGATGATTCAGCGGTACCGCTTCGACGAAGCCGATTTTCGTGGAACACGCTTTGCCGATCACCCCACTGAGCTCAAAGGCAACAACGACCTTCTGACGCTTACCCAGCCCGACGCGATCGCTGCGATTCACCGCGCCTACCTCGACGCAGGCGCGGACATCATCGAGACCAACACCTTCAACAGCACGCGCGTGTCGCAAAGCGACTACGGGTTGGAAGCGCTGGCGTACGAATTGAACCGCGAAGGGGCGGCGATCGCGCGCCGCCTTGCCGATGAATATACGGCGAAAACCCCGGAAAAACCGCGTTTCGTCGCCGGGGTGCTTGGCCCCACCTCGAAAACCCTTTCCCTTTCGCCCGACGTGAACGACCCCGGTTACCGCGCGATCACCTTCGACGCGCTTGCCGACGACTATTTCGACGCGGCGCGCGGCCTCATCGACGGCGGTGCGGATCTCATCCTCATCGAAACGGTCTTCGATACGCTCAACGCCAAAGCAGCGGTCTTCGCGCTCGAACGGCTCTTTGCCGAACGCGGCCAGCGGCTTCCGATCATGATCTCCGGGACGATCACCGACGCCGCTGGGCGCACCCTTTCAGGACAGACGCCGGAGGCGTTTTGGGCGAGCCTTGCGCACGCCCGCCCGCTCACCTTCGGGTTCAACTGTGCACTCGGTGCGCGCGAATTGCGGCCGCACATCGAAACGATCGCGCGGGTGTGCGACACCTTCGTTTCGGCCCACCCAAACGCGGGGCTGCCCAACCCGTTGGCGCCGACCGGTTACGACGAAACGCCGGAGATGCTCGCTGCCGAAGTCGAAGGGTGGCTTGCCGAAGGGTTCGTGAACGTGGTCGGCGGTTGCTGTGGCACGACTCCGGAGCACATCGCGGCGTTGGCGGAGGTGGCCAAGCGCTATCCGCCGCGCAAACGCCCGGCACCCAGCAAGACGCTGGTGTTGTCGGGGCTCGAACCACTCGTCGTCGACGCAACCACCGGTTTCATCAACGTCGGGGAGCGAACCAACGTTGCCGGGTCGAAAAAATTCGCGCGCCTCATCCGTGAGGAGCGCTACGACGAAGCGCTTGCGGTTGCCGCGCAACAGGTCGAAGCGGGCGCGCAAGCGATCGACGTCAATATGGACGACGCGATGCTCGATGCGCCGAGCGCGATGAGCCGTTTCTTGCAACTGGTTGCCGCAGAGCCGGAAATCGCTCGGGTTCCCGTGATGGTCGACTCCTCGCGGTGGGAAGCGATCGTTGCCGGGTTGAAATGCCTGCAGGGAAAGGGGATCGTCAATTCGATCTCACTCAAAGAGGGCGAAGCGACGTTCCTTGCGCAAGCGCGTGAAGCGCGGCGGCTGGGCGCTGCGGTGGTGGTGATGTGCTTCGACGAAGCGGGGCAGGCCGATACCTTTGCCCGCAAGATCGAAATCGCGGAACGAGCCTATCGGCTGCTCACCGCAGACGGATTCCCGCCGCACGAGATCATCATCGACCCCAACGTCTTCGCGATTGCGACCGGGATCCCGGAGCACGACCGCTACGCGCTCGATTTCATCGAAGCGGTACGCTGGATTCACGAAAACCTGCCGGAGGCGAAAACCAGTGGTGGGATCTCCAACGTCTCGTTTGCGTTTCGCGGCAACGACACCGTTCGCGAAGCGATGCACACGGTGTTCCTCTACCATGCGATCGCTGCGGGACTCACGATGGGGATCGTCAATGCGGGGCAACTGGGCATCTACGACGCGCTCGACCCGGAACTGCGCGCGGTGGTCGAAGATGCACTATTGTGCCGACGCCCCGACGCCGCGGAGCGGTTGATCGCGTTTGCGCAAACGCTTGCCGAACGGGGGCAGGGGCAAGGGAGCCAGACGGCGCAGACGGCGCTCGAATGGCGCAACTTGCCGGTTGCGGAGCGGCTCAAGCACGCGCTCGTCAAAGGGATCACCGAATTCGTCGTCGAAGACACCGAAGCGATGCGCGCCGAATTCGCGCAGCAAGGGAAAGGGCCGCTTGCGGTGATCGAGGGGCCACTGATGGACGGGATGAACGTCGTCGGTGACCTTTTCGGCGCGGGCAAGATGTTCTTGCCGCAAGTGGTGAAGTCGGCGCGCGTGATGAAGATGGCTGTGGCCCATCTGCTGCCCTATATCGAGGCGGAAAAAGCGGCGAGCGGCAACACCGCGGCGAAAGGGAAGGTGGTGATCGCCACCGTCAAGGGCGACGTGCACGACATCGGCAAGAACATCGTCAGCGTCGTGCTGGCCTGTAATGGCTACGAGGTGATCGACCTGGGCGTGATGGCGCCGTGCGAAAAGATTTTGGCCGAGGCCAAAGCGCATGGGGCCGATGCGATCGGCCTTTCCGGGCTCATCACCCCGTCCCTCGAAGAGATGGCCCATGTGGCGAAAGAGATGCAACGCCAAGGGTTCAAGGTGCCGCTCTTGATCGGCGGCGCGACGACGAGTCGAACCCATACCGCGGTCAAGATCGCCCCGCACTACGATGCCGGTGTGGTCTGGGTGCCGGACGCATCGCGCGCGGTGGGGGTGGTTTCGGCGCCCCTCTCCCCAGAAAGCAGCGCCTATTTGGCGAACGTCCGTGCCGAGTACGACCGCATTCGGGCGCGCCACGCGCAGAAACAGGGGTTTCGGGTTGTTCCGCTCGAAACGGCGCGGCAAAACGCCTTTGCGACTGACTGGGCGCACTACCAACCCCCGCGCCCCATGCGCGAAGGGGTTTTTGCCGAAACGGTGCCGCTTGCTACGCTCGTTGGCTACATCGATTGGGCACCCTTTTTCCAGACGTGGGATCTTTCCGGGAAATTTCCGGCGATCCTTGATGACGCCACCGTCGGGGAGACGGCGCGAAACGTTTTTCGCGACGCCGTTGCGCTCGTTGCCGCGCTGGTTGCGGCGGACCCGGCCTCCCAGGGCATCACACCGCATTGGCACGAAGCGGTAGAGAACCTCTTGCCGCAGGGGGTGGTGCCGCTTGCGGATGGTGTGGTCGGCACCAGTGGAACACTCACGGCCCGTGCGGTTTGGGGCCTGTTCCCGGCGCAGCGGGTGGCGCCCGAGGATATCGCGATCTATCCCCCCAATACGCAGCCGTGGCGGGATGCGGGGGATCCGCTCATGGTCTGGCATGGCCTGCGGCAACAGCACGAACGGCCTACCGACCAACCCCATTACGCGTTGGCCGACTTTGTCGCGCCCGTGGGGACGCCCGATTGGATCGGCGCGTTTGTGGTCACCGCCGGGATTGGGATCGAACCGCTTCTTGCGGCCTATGCCGAGCGCCACGACGATTATCACGCGATTCTCCTCAAAGCGGTTGCGGATCGACTCGCCGAAGCGTGCGCCGAGTGGTTGCACGAACGGATTCGGCGCACGGAATGGGGGTACGCGCCGGACGAGTACCTGACCAACGACGAGCTGATCGCTGAAAAGTACCGCGGCATCCGGCCCGCACCGGGGTATCCGGCCTGTCCCGACCATACGGTGAAGCGCGACCTGTTCGCACTGCTGGAGGTACCCCAGCGCATCGGCGTGACGCTCACCGAAAGTTTCGCGATGCATCCCGCCGCGAGCGTCTCCGGCTTCTACTTCAGCCACCCCCAAGCGCGTTACTTCGCGATCCCCAAGATCGGCGACGATCAACTGCGCGATTGGGCGCGCCGCACTGGGATGGCGCTGGACGAAGCCGAGCGGTGGCTTGCCCCGATTCTCTGAAAAAGGCGGAGCGGCGTGTTTGCGCGGTTTACCCCACGGGGGGACGCTGTGCGCGGGGCGTAACCAGCTGCAACAGCGCAGCAAGTGCCCATTCGACCGTCTGAATTCGCACTGCCGCGCGGTTGCCGCGGAAATGGCGCGTCGCTGCCGTCACCCCGTCTGGTCCTGCCCACGCAAAGCAGACCGTTCCCACCGGTTTGTGCGCCGTTCCCCCGGTGGGGCCCGCGATACCGGAAACCGCCACGGCCCAGGTAGTCGCAGCGCGTGCGCGCGCGCCGCTTGCCATTTCGCGCACCGTCGCTTCGGAAACAGCGCCGTGCGCGGCGAGCGTCTCGGGCAGAACGCCCAGCAGCGCCGTCTTTGCCCGGTTGGCATAGGTGACGAAACCGGCTTCGAACCATTCGGAGCTACCGGCAACACTGGTGATCGCGGCGGCGATCAAACCTCCGGTGCACGATTCGGCGGTGGCGAGCGTTTCACCGCGTTCGCCTAATAAGCGACCGACGCGCGCAGCAAGGTCATACAGAAGCGGCGGGACGTCGTGCACCGCATCGTAGGTCTGGGCATCGTCCAAGGTCTCTTCGTCTGGGAGCGCCTCGTTGGCTGGTCCGATGCGGGACTGCTGCATTGTCTCTTCCTTTCGTGTGCAATGCCATTTCGCAGAAAATGGCTTACCGCGGCAGCACGTCGTAATGGACCGCAACGGCGAGCACGAAGAGCGTCATCACCGCCGCGATCAGATCGTCGATCATGATGCCCAACCCCCCCTTGACGCGGCGTTCCACCATGCGAATCGGCCACGGCTTCGTGATGTCGAAGAGGCGAAAGAGCGCAACCGCAGCCCCTTGGGCCAGCCAGTTCGCGGGCGTGAAAAGCAAAACCCACCAAAGCGCGACGATCTCATCCCAGACGACGGCCTCTGGGTCGTTGTCCCCCAGCGCGTGTGCTGTGACGCCGCATGCCCAGACGCCAAAGCCCGTGCATGCGATGAGCCAGGCAAGCAGCCATTCTATGGGGAGCTGATGGACGAGCAGTGGCCACAGGAACCAACCCGCCAAAGTGCCCATCGTACCGGGTGCCCAACGCGAAAGGCCGCTGCCCAAGCCGAGAGACAGGAAATGGACGGGGTACCACAGCAGCGCCGTTGGGGAACGCGCGTGTGCCGGGGCGCGCACGGATGTGCGTGTCACGAAAAAGACTCCGGTTGAATGTCCAAATCCAAGGGCTCAGCGACACGGAACGGGTCCCACCCTTGGGGAGGTAGCGTGGTACGGGTGCCATCACGCCGCAAAAGCACCAGCGGCGACGCCTCTGGGATGGAGCGTGGCACGACCGAACCGATGCGGTGCACGGAGACACCCGCGCGTCGTGCCGCTTCCGCGACGGCTGTTCGGTGCCTCGGGTTCGCAGTAAACAGTAACTCATAATCGTCTCCGCCGCCCAAAAGCGCTGCCCATGCCTTTTCAGCAGGCGCGCCTTGGGCCACCAAAGGTGCCAGCGGCAATGCGGCCTCTTCCACGCAGAGCGTCAATTCGGGTCGCGTCTCCACCAGATGGTGCGCGTCCTGCGTCAGCCCGTCGGAAATGTCGAGCATCGCCGTCGCGATGCCGCGCAGCGCAAGCCCAAGCGCGATGCGCGGTTGCGGCCGTTCCAGCGCAGCGATCCATTCGGAACACCCCGGCAGATCACCTGAGAGGCGTCCCGTGCGCACCGAAAGCCCCAACGCGGCGCGGCCCGGTTGGCCGCTCACCCACAGATCGTCGCCAACCTGAGCGGTCGAACGGCGAATCGCCGCTTGCCACGGAACCACCCCGAGCGCGGTGATCGTGATCGCAAGTGGTCCTCGCGTCGTGTCGCCTCCGATGAGCGCGACACCATAGCGCTGCGCGCACGCTTGCACGCCGCGTGCAAACCCTTCGAGCCATTCCGGATCGTATCGCGGGAGCGTCAGCGCAAGGAGGAACGCCGTCGGCTCTGCCCCCATCGCTGCAAGATCGGAGAGATTCACCGCAAGCGCTTTCCACCCCAGGTCCTGCGGGGCGAAGTCCGGCAAAAAGTGGCTGCCTGCAACGAGGGTATCGGTGGTGAGCGCGAGCGTCGCAGAGGCATCGTCGCGATTTCCACGCAGCGCAGACGCGCACGGCAGGAGCGCGGCATCGTCGCCGATTCCCAAGATGGATGGCTCGGGCGGAGCGCACGATCGGAAAAAGCGCGCGATCAGCGTAAATTCGTCTATTTTTCCCATAAAAAATTGACTGTCCGAAACGGTTATTGTTATAATGGTAGCAAAAGGTGGAGTGGATCATGTCACTTGGACTGCCACAGGGCAACAAGGTATTGGTGACGGGCGGAGCGGGGTTCATCGGCTCACACCTCTGTCGTCGGTTGTTGGCCGAAGGGTATGAGGTGCTCTGCGTTGACAACTTCATCACCGGACAAAAACGCAACATCAAAGCGCTCTTGGACGATTACCGTTTCGAATTCATACGGCACGATATCAATGAGCGCCTCTATGTCCAAGTGGATCAGATCTACAATCTGGCGTGCCCCGCTTCGCCGATCCATTACCAGTTCGACCCGGTGGCGACGGTGCAGACTTCGGTCCTTGGAACGATCAACATGCTGGAATTGGCGCGGCGCACCCGCGCACGGATCCTGCAGGCGTCGACCAGCGAAGTCTACGGTGACCCCGAAATCCATCCGCAACCCGAACACTACTGGGGGCACGTGAACCCCATCGGGCCACGCGCCTGCTACGACGAAGGGAAACGGTGCGCTGAAACGCTCTTTTTCGACTACCATCGCGAGCTTGGCGTCGATATCAAAGTCGTGCGCATCTTCAACACCTATGGTCCCAACATGCACCCCAAAGATGGGCGCGTCGTCTCCAACTTCATCGTCGCGGCGCTCACAGGCGAGCCGATCACCGTCTATGGCGATGGATCGCAGACGCGATCGCTCTGTTACGTCGATGACCTGGTCGGGGGCTTGCTCAAGATGATGGCGCAACCAAAGGAATTCACTGGGCCGGTCAATCTGGGCAACCCACACGAAATCACGATCTTGGAATTGGCGGAAACCATCCGCAAGTTGGTCGGTTCCCGCTCCGAAATCGTCTTTCGTCCACTTCCCCAGGACGACCCCAAACAGCGGTGTCCTGATATCACCCTGGCGAAAAACCACCTGGGGTGGTCGCCAACGGTGCCTTTGGAAGCGGGGCTTGCGAAAACGATCGACTACTTCGACCAGTTGTTGCGCGAAGGAAAAGGGTGATGGGGTACGGATCCAACCGGTGGCAAAAAGGTCTCTGGCTCTGGGGGGCTCTCGCACTCTTGTGGACGAGTCCGCCTGCAAGAGCATTCGTCGAAGACGAATTCCGTCCACCTGAGGAAGACGCGCCCCCTTTCGATGTCCCGGAAACCGGGCTCTTTTTTCCGCGCATTATTTATGACGAACAGGGCGACGACGTGACCCGCGTACCGTACCACCCCACGGGCTACAACGACACTGCGTTCATCAAACGGGAAAAGTTTCAGATTCTGAAGTGGCAGCAAGATCCGCCCAACTTCGTGATCGTCTTCGTCGAAGATGCCACGCCGTATCAATACGAGACCGCGGAAGTCGACATCATGGTGCGCATCGGTCACTTCGATCGTTTGAAAAATCTCATCGAAGCGAGCCGCGTGGTGCGCACCAGTATCCCCATTCAGAAAGGGATCAACCGGGTCCCGATCAATGTGATGAATTACAAAGGGGATATCGTCCAGGCGAAACTCATCGGGGTGCGGATGAAGCAGGCCTACCAGCCCGTCGAATTAGGGGATTGAGATGTATCTCGAATTTTTTCATTTCGCACGCCCCCCTTTCGCCAATACCGCCGACCCCGGTTGTTTCTACGCGAGCGCGGCACACCGCGAAGCGTTGGCGACACTGCTTTATGGCGTGCGGGAGCGCAAAGGAATGTGCCTGCTCACGGGCCCGGTGGGGAGCGGCAAGACCCTTTTGCTGCGTAAACTGGCCGCGGACAACCCCACGTTTCGGTGTCTCTTTTTGACCAATCCGTGGTTGTCCGAAAAGGAGCTCTTTTCTCTGTTGTGGCAAGCGTGGGGTGAGGGGGACGAACCAGCGTTCGTCAGAGAGCCCCTTTCCGCGATTCAACAAGCGCTGGCGCGTCAGGCGAAAAAAGACGAAGCGCTGCGTTTCGTACTTCTGGCCGATGAGGCGCATCTGCTGCCCGAGCGCTTACTCGAGGCGGTGCGTCTGCTCCTCAACCTGGAAGACGAACGCGGAAAATTGATCCAGATCGTTCTGAGCGGACAAGAGGAGCTCGCGCTGATTCTCAAACAAAACCACATGCGGCCGCTGTTGCAGCGCGTGGCGTTGTTCCATCATCTGCGTCCCTTCTCGTTGGACGACACCATTGGCTACGTCCAGCACCGCTTACGCACTGCGGGCGGGGACCCGTACCTTTTCCCCCGCCCGTGCTTGGAGTGGATTCATCAGGAGAGCCGGGGCGTACCGCGGCGGATCAACCAGATTTGCGATCATGCGCTGATTTTTGCGTTTGGCCGCGAGTCGCGGGTAGTCGAACGGCAGGATATCGAAGCGGCATTGGCGAAGCTTCCCTTGGCTGAGGTTTTTCTGGAACCGGAAGCGGTTTCGTCACACCAAAGAGAGTCGCCAGCAAACGCCGCTCAAGCCGAGGAACAAGCGGCGGCAGGAGCGGCATCCACCCCAGATCTTTCGCCGCAACAGGCCGCCGCAGCCGATATTCCGCCGGAGATTCCCGGGCTGAGCGCGCAGTCGCAATCCAGTCCTGCCGCAGCGCCGCCGTTTCCGCCCGACGGTGCGGCACGCTCGCCCGTCGATGTCGCTGCGTTGGGCGCCAACGTCGAAGCGGCGTCAGCATGGCCGTCGTCTTCTCCGCAAAAGGGGGGCGGGCAAACTCGTGGCCATTCGCTTGCCTGGGGGCAGTGGTTTTTGAGCATGGGCATCGCGCTGCTGCTTGGCGCAGGCGGGGCCTATTGGTGGATGCACAACCAATCCCCATCGGGATCGTCCCTCGGGCGCACATTGGGGCCAGCGCCAAGCCGCACGCAAACGGAAGGGATGGATCGCCTGGGGCCTTCTCGTGCATCCGACACCCCCGTACGGAGTGACCGTGCCGACGCGATCGCATCGAACCGCAGTGCGCCTGCTCCGTTCTCTACAGCATCCGAATATAGCCGGGACAACAACACGGTCGCAACGGCGGCGCAACCCGTACCGGTCGTGCAACTGCCCACGACGCTCCCGCTTCCGGTTGCGACGCACAGCACGGAGCAGGTGGTGAATGACACCAAGGCGGCGCTCACAGCGATCAGCAACCATTTCGGCGCCGACAATACCACGGTGCGGGATCTGTTCACCGCAGCAAACCCTGGCGTCAATCTCGATCGGATCACTGCGAATACTCGTATCTGGCTGCCGCAATTTCGTCGTACGGACATGATCGTGGCGGATCAACGGGGGCGCTTCTATCTCTACTACGCCACGCTTGCCGACGACCAGCAGGCCGCAGCGGTCAAACAGCGGTTGGCGCCTTTGGGTGTCTCGGTGGTGCAATTACCGACGATGCTAGGAGATCAGACCGTCGTCCG